>WNFC01008860.1_pt1 | contig 11116 bp, 14 predicted proteins | sample 5400541 | NCBI WGS metagenome assembly WNFC01 (sample SAMN13153342, study PRJNA577476) | soil metagenome | isolation source: 120 cm saprolite under Douglas fir tree site 2 hole 2 replicate 1 | place: USA:California | collected 2015-04-18
GTTCCTCGACCAAGGTCAAGCCCTCCCGATCCAGGTCGTTGGCGCTGGGCGGGGGCATGTGCAGTTCGGCGCCGGTGGGGAGCACAATCTTGCGATCCTTGAAGGCGTCGGGGTGCAGGACCAGCGGCATGCGGAGCCTCCCGTACCGCTGGAAAAGCCCCTCGAGCCCGCCGTGGTGGTCGGCGTGGCCATGCGACAGGACGATGGCGCGCATGTCGGTGACGTCGAGGTCCATGACGTCGAGGTTGTGGCGCACGGCGTTCGGCGAGAGCCCGGCGTCGTAGAGGATCGACTGTGTCTCCCCGTTCCGGGTGACGCGGATCAGGGCCGAGAAGCCGTGCTCCGCCACCAGGTTGTCCCGCTCAAACCAGTCGTAGGCGACGGGAAAGCGCCGGACTCCCTCCTGGCCGGCCATGAGCAGGTCCAAGTAGAGATCCATCACGATCGTGACTTCGATCGCGTCCACAGCCTTGAGCTCAACCTCGGGCACCTGCGCCCTCCTCCTTGCCGACGACGGCCCAGGTCTCTGACTATGCGCTTTGGCTCACCGCCGGGCAAGGAGAAAATAGGGGGCTCGGTGTGAGGGCTTGCCGCCGCCACCGTTGTGACCGCGACGACCGAGATGGAAGAGACTGAGAGGGTGAACGACCCTGGCCTCATCCCTCTGGAGGGTGGCGGGAATAGATCCCCGGCCTTCGACGACCTCGCCCGCGCATTTCAGATTGAACTGCGCCGCGCGATGACTTCGCCGGGGAAACGCCGGTTGCACCTGTTCACAACCGGGAGCCCTTCGCCGGAGTTGCGCCGGGTCCTGGCCCGAATCGACCGTTACACGAGTGAGCTTCGCCGCCTCCACGATGCCAATGCCAGGCCGGGGGATTTCGATATTCCGAGGGTTCGGGATCTGTTCATGGGCTCTCCGTCCGGGATGGATGTCTTGACGGCGTGGGTCGTGGCAGACGATCTCAAGTTCGAGGTGCTCGACCGGGCGGACGACGCCTACCTCGGAGTGCTCCTGGCCAGGGAAGCGGGGCGTCAGGACCCCCTGCCCGAAATGCAGGTGGCGCGCTGGACCGACTGCTTCGCCGAGGATGAGCTTGCGGCGCTCATGAGAGCGTTCCAGGCGGGCACGCCGACCGAGGAGCAGCGCCGCCGCGCCCGGGCATGCCTGCGCTCGCTCTACCTGCGCAGCGCGGAGTTGGGCAACCTCGGACGGGCGCGGCAAGAGACGCGGGCCAGGTACCTGGTCCGATGGACCCAGGTGCTCTTACCGCTGGTCGTTTCGCTCGGTCTCGCCCTGTACGGAGCATCGGTGAGCCGCTCGTCCTTCTGGCGCCTCATGGTGGTGGGCTTCGCGGGTGCGCTCGGGAGCACGTTGAGCGGTGTGCTGCAGGTCCGGGGCCTCACCCGCATCACGGCGCTGCGGTCCGTCCGCGCGGGCCTGTTCACCCAGCCCCTGGTGGGGGCGGCAGCGAGCCTCTTCATATTTGCCCTCCTGGCGAGCCACCTCCTCGTGCTCCCGGGCACGAACTCCTCCACGCCTCCGGACTGGCCGGCGCTGGCGACCTACGGATTCCTGGCCGGCTTCTCGGAGCCATTCTTCTTCGGGGCGGTCCGGCGCATAACCTCGAGCTCCGAGCCGGCGGGAGCTACCCGGGGCGCCGAGTCCAGAGAGCAGGGTTGAGGCTCGGCCGAACAGACGCTCGCCTGGGGAAGTCCTGGGAAGTGACCCACAGTAAATCTCCGTCAGGACATGGCAAGAGGCCAGTAGCCCGCCTTGACCGATACTTTAGTGCTGACTAAACTGTTGTCATGGATCTGTGGCAGGTGATCGCGGAGCCCCGGCGCCGCAGGCTGGTCGAGCTCTGCTGGGACGGAGAGCGGTCCGTGAACGACCTGCACGCCGCCATGGAGGACATCTCGCTCGGCGCCGTGAGCCAGCACCTCGGACGCCTGCGGGAGGCCGGCCTCGTGCAGGTCAGGGCCGACGGTCGCTGGCGCTGGTACCGCGCGGACCGGGAACACTTCGAGGCCCTCCGCCTGCCTTTGGAGGCGATGTGGACAGCAAGTCTCGACCGCCTGGGAACCCTGGCTCGAGACGGAGACGCCGAACGGGAGAAAGGGAAACCAACGCCATGAACGACCTGACCTTCTCGGTGACCCGGGCCCTCACCATCTGCGCACGCGTGGACACCGTCTGGGGCTACCTTTCCACCGACGAGGGGTGGGCCTCATGGTGGGGGCCGGGCTCCTCGATCAAGGCAGTCCCCGGCGGGGCCATGGAGATCGTGTACCCGAATGGCCAGACCGCCGGCGGCACGGTGCTCGAGGTGGAGCCCCCCCGGCGGATCCGTTTCACCTGGGGCTTCGACCGGCCCGATGCCGTGATCCCCGTCGATGGATCGGTGGTGGAGATCACGCTGGACGAGTCGACCGAGGGCACGCGCCTGCGGCTCGTCCACCACGTCGCCGACGAGCGGGCGGCCGACGCCCACCGCACGGGGTGGCGCTACCAGCTCGGCCTGTTCCGCACGCTGATAAGCCGGCAGGTGCTGGGTAGCGGCCTGGCGGAGCGGATCGATGCCTGGCACCGGGCCTGGGGGGTCACCGAGGCTGCCGAGCGCCGCGGGATCCTGGCGGGCGTCGCCGTCGAGGACCTGGTGGTTGACGAGTCGATGGCGGCCCTCGCTGGCATCGATGACCTCGACAATTGGATCGCCCAGTCACAGGCGCAGTTCACGGCAATCGTCCGCCGGTGCAGTGACCCGGCCGTTTGCGCGTCGTGGGACTGGGAGGTCGTCGCCGGTACCGAGCCGATGGCGACGGGCCGCACCACAGCCGACCTCGATCCCGAGGGCCGCTTCCGCCGGATCACGTCGTTCTGGCTCAGTGCCCGGCCCGGATTCCCGACCTCGCTCGTCTACTGAATGTCGTAGGTGATCTCCCAGGCGGCCTGCCCGTTCACGTAGAACCGCAGACCGTCGTGTCCCGGCGTGAGCGCCTTGCCCGACGGAGCCGCGAACTGGACGTAGAAATGGTTCAGCGACTTGTTCAGGGTGTAGGTCTGGGACGGCGTGTACGAGGTGCCGTGGATGTGGACGTAGCTGATGGTCGTCCCTGGCCCGAGGTTCTGCATCGTGACCACGGCGATGATCTTGGGGTCGGTCAACGAGCAGAACGTGAGGTGCGGGTTCGCTGCAGAGCCGTCGGCGGCGAGTGACGTGGCCATCTGGCCGTCGGTGATGCCACGTTGCTGGACCATGGCCGACGAGGTGTCGTTGGTGGTAACTGCCGGGCAACCCGTCGGCGACGGCGTGGGCGATGGCGGGATCGCTGCGACCGGTGACACCGACGGCGACGGTGTGGGCGGTGCCGGGACGTTGGGCGACGCGGACCCGGCGATCGGGTTGCTGGGCGGAGGCGTGACGCCAGGGCCGGACACCCTGCGGGGGGCCGGCGTGGGCGAGGGTGTGGTCATCGTGGTCGCGACTCCGGGGGAGGCGGTGGCCGTCACCGTGGCGGTCGGGCTGAAGTCCGCCAGCGGCGTCCCGGCGATCGACGGCCCGCCGGGCGGCAGTGTTGCCGGGCTGGCCCCCACGGCCGGCTGGACGGGACCGCCGCTGGTGGTTCCGGCATGCGACAGCCCGCTGTAGGCAGCGAGCGCGATCGCGATGAACAGGAGCATGATGCTGACGATCCAGGCCTTTTTGTACGACCTTGCCTGACCTGTGTCCTGCACGACCGTGCTCCTATCTGATCGTCAATTGTCAGGGTAAATGAGGCACCGGGCATGCATGCACCCCAGCCCGGGATATCCCGGGCTGGGGTGTGCAGAGCCTCCGAGCGAGCTGCCCGGCGGCGCTCCAGCCTGCTAGTGGTCGCAGGATGCGAGGTTGAGCCCGACCAGGCCGTTGTCCGTCTCCAGGCCGTGGCCGAGACCGACAATGCCGTTGTCGCCGGCAACGCTGAGGAGCTCGTCCTCCGAACCGCTGAAGCCCAGCAGGTGGCTCGTGTCGAGGTCACCCGCGAGGTTGACACCGACGACGCCGGCATCCCCACCGACGCTGACGATCTCGTCCTCCGCGCAGCCGTTGCCGCCGAGCAGGGTCCTCAGGCCGAGCGTGTGGCCGAGCAGCCCGTCGCCGCTGGCGAACGCGCTTGTTGCGGGGATGACCAGGGCCATGCCCCCGACGAGGGCGCCCACCATGAACGTGCGTACCTTCACATTTCCTCCTTCTTTGCCGTTAGCGACTAGGCAATAGTACTCGCATTAACCCCAATATTGGGGACTCTGAATGAACCCTAACCGGCACACCATGTTCTTCCCAAATAGGATCACATTTATGAAGGAATGTTCATCCGCACGACGGCTGTGGCGGATCTGCCTCGATCGCTTCCCCGCGGTGGGCAGGTTTCAGAGCGACGGCTCCCGGGTACCGCCTGAGGCATGTTGAGTACAGAGCGCAGCCAACCCATCCTGAGACTGGTGCCCGAGACGCCGGAGGACGACTGGGGGTCCCAGCCCTCGCCGGCTCCGGAGGTCCTGGTCGAGATGGAGGAGAAGATCCGGGAGTGGCTCGGCAGTGAGCACCTCCACGGGTGCTCCGGCTTGCGCGCTGCCTTCTTCGATGTGCTGGAGGTCCTCAACGAGTTCCTGGGGCCCTACCTCCACGATGCATCCGAAGGCGTCCGGGAGTTTCTCCGGATGGTGGCCGACGCCCAGCCGCCCGCCCCCCAGCCACTGCACCTGGTCCCCGACCAGCCGGAGGGCAACGGCGCCCACCCCGACGTGGTGCCGGAGGAGGTGTCCTGGGGCGCCGGGGAGTTCCTTCGCCTCGCGGAGATCGCCGCCAAGGTCACCCCCCTGCAGCCCCGCCACTCCTGAGAGCCCGGAAGCCGCCGCCTCCGGCCCGCCCCAGCCTCCATTGCGGGGCGCCGTGGCCGGCACAGCCGTTGCAGGCACAATGGGCCTGACTGCCATCCGAGGAGGCACGCGATGAACGATGACCAAGCCCGTGAGCTGCTCCGCGCGGAGCGCGCCCGGGTCGAGGACCTGCTTGGGCGCTCCGATCCCTCCCTGCGGGCCGACCTGGAGGCGGCCAACGAGCCGGGTGACTGGGCCGACCCGGCCGTCGCCCTCACCGCCGAGGGTGTCGACCAGGCCGTCCTGGACAGCCTGCGCGACCGGATGGCCGCCATCGAACGGGCCGAGCGTCGCCTCGAGGAGGGGACGTACGGGAAGTCGATCCGCAGCGGCGCCCCCATTCCCGACGAGCGCCTCGAGGCCGACCCCGCCGCCGAGCTCACCGTCGACGAGGCTTCCCAGAGCTGACCATCGGGGCTAAACCGGCGGGGCTGAACGGTGCGCTCCTCCGCCCCCTCAGCGGCCAGGGCTATCCTCGTTGCGGGGCTGATTTCTCGGCGCGAATCACATGAGGAGGACCGATGTCAACACCTGCCATGCCCTACGAGCACCTCGGAGAGGCGCTCGCCACCGACTACTTCATGGTCCGCGAGCAGTTCACGGACGAGCAGTGGGACATGTTCATCCGCACCCGCCGCTTCGTCGACCGTGAGGTGCTGCCCGCCATCAACGACTACTGGGAGCGGGCCGACTTTCCCTGGCCGCTCGCACGCCGCCTGGCCGAACTCGGCATCGTCGGCGACGACATCAAGGGCTACGGCTGCCCGGGCATGAGCCCGCTGGCGGTCGGCCTCGTCCACATGGAACTGCACCGGGGCGATGGGAGCCTGGCCACGTTCCTCGGCGTCCAATCCGGCCTCGCCATGAAGACCATCCACATGCTCGGCTCCGAGGAGCAGCGGCAGCGCTGGCTGCCGCCCATGGCGCGCCTGGAGAAGATCGGGGCCTTCGCCCTCACCGAGCCGGCCCATGGCTCGGATTCGATAGCGCTGGAGACCAGCGCCCGGCCGGACGGCGAGGGCGGCTGGATCATCGATGGCACCAAGCGCTGGATCGGCAACGGGACCATCGCGGACGTCGTCATCGTCTGGGCCCGCTCGGTCGAGGACGGCAAGGTCAAGGGCTTCCTCGTCGAGACGCCGACGCCGGGCTACCACGCCGAGGTCATCAAGGGCAAGGGCGTGGCTCGGGCTGTGTGGCAGGCAGACATCACTCTCGACGACGTCCGGGTGCCGGAGGCGAACCGCCTGCCGGGTGCCAACACCTTCAAGGACACGGGGCGGGTGCTGGTGACGACCCGGGCCGGGGTTGCGTGGGCGGCGCTCGGGCATGCCGTCGCCGCCTACGACACCGCCCTCACCTACGCCAAACAGCGCACGCAGTTCATGCGGCCGCTCGTCGGGTTCCAGATCGTGCAGGACCGCCTGGTGCGGATGCTGGCCGAGGTGACCGCGATGCAGCTGTACTGCATGCAGATCGCGCGCCTCGCCGAGGCCGGCCGGGTGACCGACGGCATCGCCGGGCTGGCCAAGCTCAACAACACCCGGAAGGCCCGCCAGGTGATCGCCGAGGCCCGGGACCTGCTCGGTGGCAACGGCATCCTGCTCGAGAACCACGTCATCCGGCACATGACCGACATCGAGATGCTGCACACCTACGAGGGGACCGAGACCATCCAGACCCTGATCGTGGGCCGGGACATCACCGGGGTGGGCGCCTTCGCGTGAGCGGGCCGTAAAGTGGCGGAGGTATGGTAAAAAAGGGCTGTTATACGTACCAAGACTTCCACACCTTTTCAGCATCGTCCCTGGACCTGGACACCCGGGGCCCAGGACCGGCTCGCCCTCCGGCCCTAGTCCGGGCGTGACGATCCGGGACGTCATCGCCGCATCCATCGCCGGGGCGGTCCGGACCCTCGTCGAGCACGATCCGGGAGTGCGACTCGGCGGGGATGCCGAGCATGTGGGCCTGGTGAGGGTGGCGGGGAAGAAGCGGCGAGGCTGGCTGAAGTTCCTTCCGTCCGCCGCGTAGGCCCCCTCGGCTGACCGGCCCCGGCGCCGCCACGTTTGCGGACGCAGGCAGCATGGGAATACCTGGCGGACGAACATGCCGGCGGAGCGAAGAGGGGGACTCGTGTCCGTTACCGAAGGCCGTAGGCCGGCCGCGCACCGCTCGAGGGTCGATGTCACCCGCTCGGCAAGCGGCCCCGTGTGGCGGAGGTACCTCCGGGCCCTCGGGCCCGGCCTGGTCACCGGGGCGTCCGACGACGATCCATCGGGGATCGCAACCTACTCGCAGGCCGGCGCGAAGTTCGGGTTCGGGCTCCTCTGGGTCGCCTTCCTCACCTTGCCGCTCATGGCTGCGGTGCAGGAGATCTGCGACCGCACCGCGCTTGCCACCGCCAAGAGCCTGGGAGAGCTGGCGGCGGAGCGCTTCGCCAAGCGTGCCCGGATCGTCATCGCGGTGCTGCTGGTCGCCCTCATCGGGGCCAACGCCCTCAACATCGCCGCCGACCTCGCCGCCGTCGGGGAGGGCATGCACCTGCTGCATGCCGGGCCTTCCTGGCTGTGGGCGCTCGCCTTAGGAGGCGGCATCACCGCCCTCGTGATGAGCGGCTCCTTCCACAGCATCGCCCGGGTCTTCAAGATCCTCTGCCTGGCTCTGTTGACCTACCTCGGGGTCCTCTTCGTCGTGAAGGTCGACTGGGCCTCCGTGGCCCTTCACGCGATCGTGCCCCACGTCACGTTCTCCGTCGATTACCTGACCCTTCTGGTGGCCGTGCTGGGAACGACCATCAGTCCCTACCTCTTCTTCTGGCAGTCCGCGCACCGCATCGAGGAGTTGCGGGACGAGCCGGAGGGCGGCGACGATGCCATGGCCCTCGACCGGCGGTCGAAGCCGGACGAGCAGCAGAAGGTCCGCACCAGCCGGGCGGATGTCTTCGCGGGCATGGCGTTGTCGAACGTGGTGATGTTCGCCATCATCGTCGCGACGGCGGTGACGCTCGGGAGCCACGGCACCCACGACGTCGCCTCGGCCGCCGAAGCGGCCCGGGCGCTCCGGCCGGTCGCCGGCCACCTTTCGACGATCCTGTTCGCAGCGGGATTCATCGGGGCCGGTTTCCTCGCGATCCCGGTGCTTGCGGGCGCGGGCTCGGCAGGCCTGTCGGGCCTGCTCGGGCGGCAGTGGGGGTTCTCGCGCGCCCCCCGGGATGCACCCGTCTTCTACGGCCTCGTCGCGGCCGGAACCCTCGGCGGCACCGCGCTCACGCTGCTGGGCATCAACACGATCAAGCTGCTGGTGGTTGTCGCCCTCATCAACGGCCTGGCGGCGGCGCCGTTTCTCGTCGTCGTGATGCTCATCTCCGGTAACCGCGAGGTGATGGGCGAGCATCGCAACGGCAAGCTGGCCCGGACGTTGGGTTGGTTGACCGCGGGCCTGATGGGGCTGGCGGCGATTGCCCTCGTCGCGACCGGGGGCGGCCTGTGAACCGCTCCACACATGGAGAATTCATCTTCTAGTTACGCCCCCGTAACGGGCGAGCCGTAGGTTGCTGTCAGCCAAGTCCTCGATGGTGCGGAGGGCTCCCACCCGAGTGATCTGGCTGCCACCCCTCGTTCGCCGAATTCGGCGTCGAGCCGGCAGCGAACCTTCCCGTGAGAAGGAGGTGAACCATGGGACACGTCGAGGAGTTCTACCTTTCCCTGGAGCCGGTCTGTAAGTGCCGGTGTTCCATCCGGGACCACATGTACGCCGAGAACGGTGTCTGCGCCTGCGGGTGCCCCGAGTTCCGGGCCACGATGGACGACGACCTGATCGCCCAGGACCCCGGGGCTTCGATGGCTTCGTAGAAGTCCGTCCGACACCGTCGCCTTCCGGGAGGGGGCCTATCACGGGATGATGCCGACGACCACCCTCCCGGCGGGGACGCTCGAGCCGTAGTAGGCGGCGTTGCCGAAGGCGAAGATCCCGCCGTCCGACGCCACCATCCAGTAGCCCTGCCCATCCGGGGTCGCGGCCATCCCGACGATGGGCTTGTTGAGGGCGATGGAACCGGTCGAGCCCAAGAACGCGGCGTCCCCGAAGGCGAAGATCCCGCCGTCCGACGCCACCATCCAGTAGCCCTGACCGCTCGGCGTCTCGGCTCCGCCCACGAGCGGCTTGTTCGGATGGGCCACGCCGCCGAGGGGAAGTTCGGTGCCGAAGGTCGAGACTTCACCGGTCGCGGGCAACGGTTCGGTAGCTCATCCCCGGCGTGGCCGAGGACGACGCGGGAGCGGACTCGCCGAAGTCGTTGATCGCCGTGACGAGGATCGAGTAGGTGACCCCGTTGCGCAGGTTCGGCACCGTGACGCTCCGGGTGTCCGGGCCCGTGAGGATCGTCCGGCTATCCGGTGAGATGGACACCGCCGGTGGCAACGGACCCGGCCGGTGTGCTATCGGGTCGGGCCGAAGCGCTCGACGCGGATCCTGTCCGCCGGGGTTCCGGCATCGGCGAGGAGCCCGGTCGCGGCGTCGGCGAAGCCGGGCGTCCCGCACACGTACGCGGTCGCATCCGGTGCGATAGGGGCCGGCAGGTCCCCACGGTTCAGCCGGCCGACCGGCCGCGGCCACGACGGAGGAGTTGCCCGGGTGTAGACGATCGTGGTCTCGGGACCGGGGAGCTCAGCTGCGTAGTAGAGGTCGGCAGGGCTGCGGGCCGAGACGACGAGTCGGAGGAGATCCGACCGTCCAGACCTGCGGGCGAGGCGGAGCATCGCCATGAGCGGCACGACCCCCGACCCGCCCCCGACGAGGAGGGCCGGGGCGTCACCCCGCCAGACGAACCAGCCGCCGATGGGCCCCCGTACCTCGATGGCGTCGCCCGGCACGACCACCTCGTGCAGGAAGCTGGAGACCTCACCGTCGGGGAGGTGCTCCACGGTCAGCTCGATCTCGGCCGACCCGTCGGGCGGGCTGGCAACCGAATAGGAGCGGGAGGCCGTGTACCCGTCGGGGGCGGTGAGGCGAACGATGTAGTGCTGCCCGGCTAGGTGTATGGACGGGTGAGGCAGGGCCAGGCGGAAGGTCTTGGCGTTGGCGGTCTCGGCCCGGACCTCGACCACGGTGGCCATCTCCCACGGCCCCCGACGGGGTACGGGGGGGTGATCAGTCACCCTGGTAACGCTGCTCGAGCCACGGGTCGCCGTGATCGTGGTAGCCGTTGCGTTCCCAGAACCCCGGCTCGTTATGGTCCTGGAGCTCGAGGCCGGAGACCCATTTCGCGCTCTTCCAGAAGTACAGGTGGGGCACGATCATCCGGGCAGGGCCCCCGTGCTCGACCGGCAGTGGGTTCCCCTCGTAGTCCCAGACAACCCAAGCCTTGCCGCTGGTCACGTCGTCCAACGGGAGGTTCGTCGTGTAGCCGGTGTGGCCCAGGGCGAGGACGTGCGTGGCGGCGGGAAGTGGACGAGCCGCAGCGAGCAGCGCGTCCACCGACACGCCGCTGAATTTCACGCCGAGCTTGGACCAGGTGGTGACGCAGTGGATGTCGCCCTCGAAGCTCGACGTCGGGAGGGCATGGATCTCGTCCCAGCTCCAGGTGGTCGGCCGCTCGACGAGCCCGCTGACCTTGAACGTCCACGTCTCGGTCGACAGCTTCGGGGTCGCCTCGGCGGTCAACACCGGCCACGTCGAGCCGACGTCGTACTGGCCGGGGGGGAGCCGGCTGTCACGAGCCCCTTGCCCCCGACCGCGGAAGCCCCTCGTGAACCTCATGCCGCGCCTCCTTTTCGTTTCACTGTCGCATCGCCGGGCAGCGATAGCAAGGCTTCGGGGCACAGCTCCGCCGCCCTCCAGCAATACCAGGCAACGACGGTGCGGAAGGGGTGGAAGCGGTCGCCCTCGGGTTCGAGGGCCTTGGGTGTGGGGATCTCGGCCAGACCCTGCACCACCGCCCACCCCTTGCGGACCCCGTAGTCGAGGACCGGCCAGACATCCATCCGCCGGAGCTCGAAGATGAGGAACATCTCCGCGGTCCATGGGCCGATCCCCCGGACCTCGGAAAGCCGCCGGACGATCTCGTCGTCGGGCATGCGCCGAAGCCGGCCAAGCGGCACCGTCCCGTCCAGCACCTTGGCTGCGAGATCCTTGATCGAGAGGGTCTTGTTCGACGAGAGACCCGCAGCCCGGAAGGCGGCGTCCGGGGTGGCG
>WNFC01011924.1_pt1 | contig 11116 bp, 9 predicted proteins | sample 5400541 | NCBI WGS metagenome assembly WNFC01 (sample SAMN13153342, study PRJNA577476) | soil metagenome | isolation source: 120 cm saprolite under Douglas fir tree site 2 hole 2 replicate 1 | place: USA:California | collected 2015-04-18
AAACTGGCCCACTCAGGTTAGGGCCACGGAAGCTTGCATGCTATTGCATAACCTGCGGACGTCAAGGCGGCGGCACGAGTTGCTGCGGACGAGCATCGCCACATTGCTTTGCGTTTTGTTTTCTTCGTTCGCGCCTGTGGCCGAATCCGCACTCATGCTTTCTCACGCCGACGCGGTGCGAATCGGCAAACAGATTTGGCAAAACGAGTGCAATGGGACGGTCGCTGGTCTGACATCGTGGAACGAAGGAGAGAATTTCGCTTCGCTTGGAATCGGGCACTTTATCTGGTATCCGAAGGGCGTGCGCGGTCCCTTTGAAGAAAGTTTTCCCAAACTGGTGAGCTTTATTTCCGCGCGCGGCGCCAAGCTCCCGACGTTGCTCTTCGTGCCTAACGACCTCACCTGCCCGTGGCGAACACGCGCGGAATTTCTCGCTGCCCAAAACGCGAGCGAGATGACGCAATTGCGCCGATTTCTTGCCGACACCGTTGACCTGCAGGCGGAGTTCATGGTTGCGCGTCTCGAGCACGCGTTGCCGAACATGCTGGCCGAAGCGCCGGCTGCGCGGCGCAACGAGGTCGAGCGCAATTTCAACCGGGTCGCGAGCACGCCGGGCGGTTGTTACGCTCTGGTCGATTATGTGAACTTTAAAGGCGAAGGAGTTCTGCACAGCGAACGTTATCGCGGTGAAGGTTGGGGCTTACTCCAAGTCCTGGCAGGAATGCAGAATGCCCATAATTCTGCAGTGAACTCATTCGCACATTCGGCCGAAGCAATCTTGCGGCGGCGCGTTCAGAATTCCCCGCCCGAAAGGAAGGAATCGCGCTGGCTGCCTGGCTGGTTAAACCGCATCAGCACCTACACGAAAGAATGACTGTGCACGTCGGCGGCCTACGCTTTTTGTTGGCAATTGTTCTCGTTTTCTGCGGCTCGCAAATATCATCCGGCCAAACACGACGCCCAGTCATGCCTGCTCCCCGTCCGGCACCGGCCACCACACCTCAGTCTTTGCGCAAAGTGACGGACCTGATTCACAAGCAAGATCCGATCAGCATTAATCAGCAGGGGCTGGCACAACTCACGTCGGAGAAGAGTCATATTATCGTGTCCATTCCGAAGCAGCGCGCCTATCTCATGCGCAGCGAAGAAGTTGTCATCGACAGCCCGATTTCCTCGGGAAAACGTGGGCATTTATCGCCGACTGGGAACTTCACCGTGCTCGAGAAAGATAAGAGCCATCACTCCACGATTTACGGCGACTTTGTCGATTCGCGCGGCCGGGTAGTGCGCGCGGGCGTGAGTGCGCGGATTGATGCGGCGCCGAGCGGCACACATTTTGCCGGCGCAGAGATGAAATGGTTCATGCGCTTGACTGGCGATGGTGTCGGGATGCATGTCGGAATCCTTCCGGGTTATCCGGCTTCGCATGGTTGCATTCGCATGCCGTCGCAGGCGGCCGAGCTGTTTTACGCTCACGTAAGAGTCGGCACCCCAGTGGAAGTGATGCCGTAACCTGTAGCCACCCCGCTCTGTCGAGGCGAGACCATTCGGCAAGCACGGCGACAGAGCGCCGTCGCTACAGCAAGCGTTTGCGCAAAAGATTAAAAGCTGTTTGCGTTCCGGTGGTGGCAAGCGCGTAAGTCGCTCCGCTTTTCTCGCGTGCGGTCTCGGCCATGGCGGCTGCCACAGGTTCGCTGACTGCGCCGTGCTTTTTGATCACTGTCTCATCGACGCCAAGCACATTGCATTTCATTTCATTCGCGTAAACAACGAATCCACCCAGAAATACCGCCGAGGCGCCAGCCACATTCGTTAGGCGGTCCGCCAACAGACCGCCCGTGCACGACTCGGCAGTGACGACCGTTTCCTTTCGATCCCTTAACATCCGAACAATCACTTCCTCGAGTTTTTCCTTGTTGGTTGAGAAGATCGCATCTCCAAGCGTTGCTTTGATGATTCCCTCCGCTTGTTCGACCACGGCGCGCTCGCCGATGATGCGCAACTCCACTTCGCCGATTCCTGCGCAGTAACCGATTTCGATTTCGCGTATCGAAAGAATCTTTTCTCCGATTGCTCTTTCCACGAGCGATTCGCCCATGCCAGCGATCCGATAAGTGCGGCAGTGCATGGAAGATTGAGTCGGCATCAGGATTCGCAGAATTGGCATCACCAATTGAATGAATATCGGTTGCAATTCGCGCGGAGGCCCCGGCAGCAGAAACAAATGCGGAGAGCGAATTCGCGGATTCAGATTTGCGGAGAGGTACAATCCCGGCGCGGTGCCAAGGGGGTTGGGCAAAACGGTTGCGCCTTCCGGAACCAGTGCCTGACGCAAGATGCGATCAGTCATCGTCCAGCCGCGACTGGAAAGCCGGTCAGTAATTGCCTTCGCGACTGTCTCGTCCCGTTGTAGTTTCAACCCCAATAATTCCGCGGCCGTTTCGCGTGTGATATCATCGGTCGTTGGACCAAGACCGCCGGTAAGGAAAACGATATCGGCGGTCGCCAAATTCTCCAGTAGAGCGTCGCTGATCGCAGAACCATCAGGCACCGCAATCTGCCGATCGATTCGCAAACCTAGTGGAAAAATTTCGCGCGCAATGAATCCCAGATGCGTGTTGAGAACATCGCCGAGCAAAATCTCGGTGCCGGTATTGATAAGAATCGTGTTCAATCTCTTGGCTCCGAATCAGTCCGCGTTTATGATCTGGGTGATCTCGAATTGGGGACTCATGCGGAACCATAGCCGCTGCGCATTTATTAGTTTGCTCGGTATAACATTCATCGCCACCACTTCCACCTGCCCCGCCCAAAGCCTTTCAGTTCGGCGGATGCCTACCATCGACAACTTTTCATTTGGCCCTGTCGGTTTTGGCACGGGTAAGACTTCTGACGGCGAAACCTTACACAACAGGATTTTGAAGTCGCCGACAGCCCTCGAAGCTTTTCGTTACGTTTGGAAACATGGCAACGCCCAAGCTCGTGCATACACGTTGACGGCGTTTTGGAAATTCGATCGCGCCGAATTCGAAAGAGATGCGGCGGAATTCATACGCGAAGATCCGACCGTTAACTCACAGCATGTCGATATAATCGGAACAATACAGGCCAGCTGGGTTGTGGAAGGAATTCGGAACGGGGTTCCTTCTTATCGCCGGCGCGGCACTCTACCGCCGCAGCGCGATTCAAATGCGCGGCGTTAGGCCGCGTCCTTGTCCTGCTTCTTGCGAATGAGCGGAAGCTTTTTGCCTTCGACCACCGCGCGGTTAATGGTCACTTCCGCGATATCTTCGCGGCTCGGAACATCGTACATAATGTCGAGCATGGTTCGCTCGAGCATCGAGCGCAAAGCGCGCGCACCCGTGCCTTTGGTGACGGCTTGAGCGGCAAGCGCGCGCAACGCGTCTTTCGTCACCGTCAGCCGAACCCCTTCCATCGAGAAAAGTTTCGTGTACTGCTTGACCATTGCGTTCTTCGTTTCGGTCAGGATTAAAACCATCTCATCTTCAGTCAGTCCATCGAGCGCACTGACCACCGGCAATCGGCCAATAAATTCCGGGATCATTCCGAAGCTGAGCAGATCTTCCGGCTCAACATGCCGAATCGCTTCCTTCGCGAGCGCCTTTTCCACTTCGAGCGTCGGACTGCCGAACCCCATCGTTTTTTGTCCGATGCGTCTTTGAATAATTTTGTCCAACCCGACGAATGCTCCGCCGCAAATGAAGAGAATTTTTTCGGTGTTGACCTGAATGTATTCCTGATGCGGATGTTTGCGGCCGCCCTGCGGTGGCACATTGCAGGTGCTGCCTTCAAGAATTTTGAGCAACGCTTGCTGCACGCCTTCGCCGGAAACGTCGCGCGTAATGCTGACGTTGTCCGTCTTGCGGCCAATCTTGTCGATCTCATCGATGTAAACGATCCCGATCTCCGCCCGCTTCACATCGTAATCGGCGTTTTGCAGCAAACGCAGAATGATATTCTCAACATCTTCGCCGACGTATCCAGCCTCCGTCAACGTGGTCGCATCGGCGATGCAAAATGGAACGTCCAGAATTTTCGCGAGCGTCTTGGCGAGCAAGGTTTTGCCGGACCCGGTCGGCCCGATCAGCAGGATGTTGCTCTTTTCGATTTCTACTTCGGCGAGCGGATCCGGCTGAAACGCAGTGGAAGAATCGGGCGGCGTGCTCGTTTGCAGAACGCGCTTGAAATGGTTGTGGACCGCGACCGAAAGCGTCTTCTTCGCGATCTCCTGCCCGATCACGTATTGATCGAGCGCTCGGCGGATGTCGACCGGTTTTGGAACGCGGATCGTAGAGGATTGCCGCCGCGCATCTTCATTAAGCTCTTTATCGAGAATACTCTTACAAACGTTGATGCAGCTGTCGCAAATATAAACGCCCGGACCAGCAATGAGTTTGCGCACTTCGGCATGGCTTTTACCACAGAAGGAACACATCGTGAGGTTCGAGGCGCGCGCCATATTTTTCGGCTACTTGAAGCAGGTCTTATTCCTCGACTTTGCGGGGCAAAGCGGCTTCAGCGATCGCGGTCGAGCGATCGGCAACTGCGCCGTCGAGCAGTTTTCCTTCCTTGCGAGATTTGATCACCTCATCGACCAACCCATAGGCTCTCGCTTCGGTCGCAGACATGTAATAGTCCCGATCCGAATCGAGCCGCACCTGTTCTTCGGATTTGCCGGTGTGCTGGGAAATGATTTTGATGATGCGCTTCTTCAGCTTGAACATGTAATCGACTTGCCGCTCCACGTCGCTCGCCTGCCCCTGCGCCCCACCCGAAACCTGATGGATCATGATATCCGAATTTGGCAATGCAAACCGCTTACCCTTCGTGCCCGCGCAAAGCAGCACCGCCGACATGCTTGCCGCCATCCCGAGGCAGTAAGTCGTCACATCGCACGTCAAAAATTGCATCGTGTCATAAATCGCCAGCCCGGCCGTGACCGCACCACCGGGCGAGTTGATGTAAATGTTAATATCCTTTTTGCCGTCCTCCATTTGCAGGAAAAGCAATTGCGCGATGACGAGATTCGCGATGTGATCATCGACTGGCGTGCCAATGAAAACGATGCGGTCTTTCAGCAGCCGCGAATAAATATCGTAGCTCCGCTCACCGCGCCCGGTTTGCTCCACCACCATCGGAATGAGCACGGATTGGGAGAGATTTTCGTTCGATGTGGTCATGATTTTTCGTCGGGAGAAACCGTTTCAGTTGGTGTTTCTGGCGCGCCTTCGATGGTAACATTCGCCTTCAGGAAATCAAGAGTCTTGCCCAGCAAGAGCTGCTCCGCGAGACCGCTCAAGCCATCGTGTTCATCGAGTTGTTTGCGCATTTTTTCGGTCGAAATGTTGTAGTGCGCAGCCTGATCGCGAATGCCTTCATCGAGTTCTTCGCGCGTCACTTCGATCTTCTCGCGCTCGGCGATGCGATGCAGAATGAAGTTGGTTTTCAACCGATGTGCGGCTAGACCACCCGCACCTTCGACTAGCTCTTTCTCTTGGCTCTTGAGCATTTCATCCGGCACGCCTCGTGCACGATTGCGCTGCACCAGTTCGCTTAACGCGCGGCGCGTCTCGTGCGTGAGCAGACTCGGCGGCAGATCGAACTGAATGCGTTCGTGCAAAAATCTAACAATCTGATTTTCTTTGGCACGCTCGACTTCGTGTTCCTTTTCGTGTTCGAGATTGTGTTCCACAGCCTGGCGCAACTCATCGAGCTTCTTACCGGGAAGAACCTTTTCCGCGAACGTGTCATCTAGCGCCGGCAATACCTTCTCTTTGATTTCATTCACCGTGACAGCGTAATCGGCTTTCTTTCTCGCTAGTTCCTTCGCCGGAAAATCATCCGAAAACTTTACTTGAATGAGCAAGGTTTCGCCGCGTTTCCGTCCGACCAATTGCTCGCAAAATTCGGGAAGAAAATTGTTGGGCGCGAGTCGCAGCCAGAACTTTTTTCCGCCGTGCAGATTTTTGCTCGCGTCGGGCGCGAGTTCACTAATGGGCATTCCCTCGACCGATCCTTCAAAATCGATCACAGCGAAGTCCTCCATCTGTAAACCACGTTCCGGGGCATCGACAAAATCGGCGGATTGATCGCGTAAACGTTCCAACGCTGCGTCGATTTCGGTGTCGCTAACAGTCGCCTCCGGCAATTTTACGGGAATCTTTTTGTAGTCGGGCAGTTCAAATTCCGGCGCGGTCACGACCGTGGCGCGAAATTTCATTGAGCGATCCTGTGCGAACTCGACGTCTTCGACATTCGTTAGGGAAACGACCCGCAATTGCTTTTCCGCGATCGCGTCGTGATAACTTTTTGAAACCAGTTTCTTGGTTAGCTCGTCCTGAATTTCCTTGCGAAATTTTGCCTCAATCACCCGGCGCGGTGCTTTCCCCGGCCGGTAACCCGGAATTCGCGCGTAACGCGCGTAGTTATTCGCAATCGCATCCCACTCTTTTGAGACCTGTTCCGGCGGCAATTCGATGCGCAACGTCGCGATCGATTGCGGTTGATGTTCCACTTCGACCTTCATGAAAAAGCGACGGTAACGGCGCAGAATGCAGTGCGCAAATTGCGCGGCTGCTATGCGGGAAACACGCGCTTTCCGCCAATGTAAACGGAATGGATCTGTGAGATGCCGAAATAATACGCAAGCTCACGGCAGTCGCTGCAATCGAAGATCGAAAAGTTCGCGCGTTTGCCGACCTCCAGCGATCCGATCTTATCGCCGCGATTCAAACTGTAAGCCGCATTGATTGTCGCTGCGCTCAAACTTTCTGCGGGCGACATTTTCATCTGCGTGGCCGCCAGCGATAAAATCATCGGCATCGACGTTGTCGGAGATGAACCTGGATTGAAATCGGTCGCTAAAACAACGGCGAGGCCTGCTTCGATCATCTCTCGTGCGCGCGGATAACGATCTTTGCCTAACGAGTAAACTGAACCCGGCAGCAAAACAGGTTGAACTCCGGCCTCCGCAAGCGCGGCAATGCCAGCCGCATTGGTTTGCTCGAGATGGTCCGCAGTCGCCGCCCGCATTCTCGCCGCCAGAAACGCCCCGCCGTAGTCGCTCAATTGATCGACGTGCATGCGCAAATGCAAGCCGTGCTCTTTGGCCGCGGTGAGAATTCTCTCCGAGTCGGCAATGTCGAAATAACCGCGTTCACAGAAAATATCACAGCCCTCCGCGAATTGCGCCTCAGCGACCCGCGGCAGCATTTCATGGATGACAAGCGCGACATACTGCTCCGGCGCATTTTGGAATTCCTCCGGCACGGCGTGAGCGCCGAGAAAAGTTGGCACAAATTCAATCGCGCTTTCGGCATTCAGTTTGCGGATCACACGCAAAATTTTCAGTTCGTCCTCAACGGATAATCCGTAACCGGATTTCGCTTCGACAGTTGTTGTGCCGTTCTGCAAAAACCAGCGCGCATGTTTCATTCCTTGGTCCAATAGTTCATCTTCAGTCGCGGCGCGTGTCTTCCGGACGGTCGAGCGAATTCCGCCACCACTCGCCGCGATTTCTTCGTAAGTCGCGCCTTTCGATCTCTCCTCGAATTCATCGACGCGATTGCCGGCAAAAACCGGATGCGTGTGCGCATCGATAAAACCGGGCAAAACGATTTTTCCGGCCGCCTCAACAATTTCGGTCTTAGCGGAGATTTGCTTTTCGATTTCGGGTGATGTGCCAGTGGCAATGATTCTTCCCTCATCAATCAGCATTGCGCCGTCACGGATGATCGAAAGCTGATTTAACTCAGCGCCAATCCGCGCACGTTTGGGACCCGCAAGTGTGACCAACTGCGACGCGTGAAGAACAGCTAGCATTTCAATTTCTCTTGCTGCTCAAGGTCCCGACGCTAGCGCTAGCCCAACTTGCTCTCCACTACCTGAATAATTTCTTTGAACCGCGATTCGGATTGAGCGCTGATCTTTTGAAGTTTCTGCAGAAGAGTTGATTTGAATCTCTCATCTTTCAGACCTGCCAAATTGATTCTTACGTTCATCGCTGCTCCGTCGACACAAGCGCGTAATGCGAGCAGGCCAACCGCAACATCTGAAATCGAAGCGGGATTACCCTTCTCAGCCATTTCAGCAAGGACTTGATAGGATTTGGACGCAGTTTCCATTAATCGGAGCGGAACCTCGGCAGCATATTTGGTGGCAAGCTGTATTGCTGCTGAGCGTGCTGTTTTTTCTTCTGCCGAGTCCTTCGGCAAGGCAAATGCAGCCATCACCTTGTTGAAGGCAGCCGTGTCTTCGTCGACCAGAAACAGCAATTCGTCTTTCAGTTCCTGCGCCTTGACTGCCCAGTCACTGAAATAGTTGAGCTTGTCATCCCAGCCACGTTTCCCGGCCGAAAGATTTGCTACCATTCCGCCGAGTGAAGCGCCCAATGCGCCCATCAATGCCGCAACCGAACCACCACCGGGCGCAGGAGAATCGCTCAGTGTTTCATTGCAGAACTGGCGCAGGTTCATTTTCAAAAGTGATTTTTTTGAAACGGATTCCATCTTGAATTCAATAATTTTTTCTTTCGGATCGAAAGGCTTCAACTCACTCAATCCCATTGAGCGAACCGCTATCTCAATGAGGTCTTCTTCAGAAGCGCCTTCCGACCAATTCTGTTTCCTGAGAAAATATTTTCCTGCATCGACCAAACATTTTTTAGGAAGCATGCCCACGATTTCTGATCCTGTTACCCGTAAGCCTCGTTTGCTTGCTGCTTCGCTACAGGCGTCAAAAGCAGCATGTAACGGCGTTTCTTCAATGTTCGTTAGGTTCATCGAAACCTGCGCAATTCCATATTCTTCGACATACCAGCCAATGGCTTTCACGTGTTTCAATAATCCGGGAACACGGACAGGTTGTCGGTTTTCATCCAGCACCGGCTTCCCATCTTCCGTCTTGTTTCTGCCCTGTTCTCTCACGTCAAAAGCGACCGAGTTTGCCCTTCGCACCGCTTTCGTGTTCAGGTTCACATTGTAGGCAACTAAAAAGTCCCGCACGCCAATCGCGCTTGCGCCTGACTTCTGATTGAATACTGAAGGCCCGAAGTCTGGCTTCCATCGGGCTTCTTTTATTTTTCCGGAAAAGCCTTCGTATTCTCCCGCACGTATAACTGCGAGGTTCGAACGGGCGGAATTTCTCGCTGCCTTTTCGTAAAGATAGACTGGGATATTCAATTCATCGCCGACGCGCTTTCCTAACTGGTTTGCACAGCTGATTGCTTCTTCCCAACTGACATTGCTCACGGGAATAAAAGGGCAAACATCGGTCGCACCCATGCGGGGATGCGCACCCTTGTGCTTGCGCATGTCAATCAGTTCCGCCGCTTTTTGAATTCCACGAAAGGCGGCTTCCACCGCAGCTTCGGGACTGCCCACAAAGGTTACCACTGTCCGGTTGGTGCTTGCACCCGGATCCACATCGAGCAGTGAGATTCCATCAACTGATTCGATGGCTGCGCTAATCTGTCGAATGATATTCAGGTCGCGGCCCTCAGAAAAGTTGGGCACGCATTCGATGAGTTTTTGCATAATGGACGCAGCCGGTTTGAACTTGCCTGCTAATCCCGCGCCTGCGGCTCCATCGGAATTTTTACATCGTGCGCTTTCGCGAAATCAATCGCGCGTGAGTAACCGGCATCGACGTGACGGATAATTCCCATGCCCGGATCACTCGTTAGGACGCGCTCGAGACGCCGTTTCGCGTTATTAGTTCCATCGGCAACAGCGACCATTCCTGCATGCTGCGAATAACCGATCCCGTGTCTAGGTGATCGCGCCCGATCACGATCGGCGCTTTGATTTCTCCGCGCCTAACGAGTTCGTTGATGGCGACACCAAATTCCGCGCGCTCGCCATAGCCAAGCCAGCAGATGCGAGCGGGCAATCCTTGAAAGTGAATCCGTTCTTTTGCCAGCTTCATCCAGCGCGCGAGAATTTTGTTTTCAGGAAAGAGTTCGAGCGCAAGCTGGTCGGTGCGCGCGATGTCTTGCGCATCACCGCTCAACGCGACCCAGCGAAAAGGACCTTTCCCTTCGCAAAAAAGCGGCCGGATGTACTCCGGAACAAACCCAGGAATGTCGAAGGCATTTTCGACACCGGCTTTTTTCGCCTGGGTGCGAATGTTATTCCCGTAGTCGAATGTAATCGCACCGCGCTTCTGCAATGCGAGCATTGCTTCCACATGCATGGCCATCGAACGCATCGAATGCTTGATGTATTCGTCGGGATCTTTGGAGCGAAGCTCGAGCGCTTCTTCGAGCGACATCTCGTTAGGCACATAGCCATTGAGCGCATCATGTGCGGAGGTTTGATCGGTGAGAACATCGGGTACAACCCCCCGCCTCACCATCTCCGGCAAAACGTCCGCGCAGTTACCGACAAGCCCGACCGACACTGCCTCACGTTTTTTTCGCGCTTGCTCAATTAGCTCAAGCGCTTGATCGAGCGATGTCGCGACCTTGTCGCAATAGCCGCTCTTCAATCGCTTCTCGATCCGGTTGCGATCGACTTCCACGCCGAGGAAGAGCGCGCCGTTCATGGTGGCAGCGAGTGGCTGCGCACCGCCCATTCCACCAAGGCCACCGGTAACAACAAACTTTCCTTCAAGCGTTCCGCCGAAATGCTTCTCTCCAGCGGCCGCAAACGTTTCGAATGTTCCCTGAACGATGCCTTGGCTGCCGATGTAGATCCACGAACCAGCGGTCATCTGGCCGTACATCGTCAGCCCCATTCGCTCTAAGCGATTAAACTCTGAGTAGTTTGACCATTGGCCAACGAGATTTGAATTGGCAATGAGAACGCGCGGCGCTGCATCGTGGGTCCGGAAAACTCCGACGGGTTTACCTGATTGAACCAGCAGTGTTTCGTCGTTTTCCAGCTCACGCAACGAGCGAACAATCGCATCGAACGCTTCCCAGCTGCGCGCCGCTCGCCCCGTCCCCCCATAGACAATCAGCTTTCCCGGATTCTCCGCGACGTCTGGATCGAGATTATTCATCAACATGCGCAGCGCAGCTTCTTGGTGCCAGCCTTTGCAGCTGAGTTGATTTCCGCGCGGGGCGCGGACAACTCGATTCGAGCTCATAATTTTT
>WNFC01012732.1_pt1 | contig 11116 bp, 4 predicted proteins | sample 5400541 | NCBI WGS metagenome assembly WNFC01 (sample SAMN13153342, study PRJNA577476) | soil metagenome | isolation source: 120 cm saprolite under Douglas fir tree site 2 hole 2 replicate 1 | place: USA:California | collected 2015-04-18
CAATCTGGATCTGGCGCGGGTCGTTCCCCTGCGTGGTGATCACGCCGAAGGTCTGCGGACTTTGCAGGTTCACCGCGGGATCCAAAAAGACCACGTGGTTGAAGGTGTTGAAGAATTCCGCGGAAAACGTCAGCCGGGTGCGCTCGGCATTTAGATAGATTTTCTTGGCGATGCTCAAGTCCAGGTTCCAACCTCCGAAACCTCTGAGGGTGCCGCCCCGCGAAGTCGTGTCCACGCTCAACTGAACCGGGCGAAACTGGCTACACACAGCCTGGGGGTCGGCGAATATGTTCAGACCACTTCCCGTTCCGCTGGCGCTGCGACCGCAACCACTGGTCGGGGCTACTCGGTTAACGCCGGCGCTGGCGTCTCCCGAACCGGTTCGAATCGCCTCCGCTCCGAAGGCAAACGACGTCTGGCCAAATTCCTGCCCCGAGCCGTTCAACACGCGCAACGGCAACCCGCTGGCCACAGAGACGATCGGTGAAAGTTGCCATCCGCCCACGGCTCTCTTGACCCAGGCGTTTTGAGAGCGGAAAGGCAGATTCCACACGCCCAGCACGGTGAGCACGTACTTGCGATCAAATACGGATGTCCCATAGTCGTAATGAGGATCGTAACTGTTCGTAAAAGCATTGTCGCTGTCTTGATTCACCGAGACGTTATCAAGGCTATGGCCGTAGGTGAAATTCGCGTCCAGCACCAGCCCGCGATACGCGCGGATGTGGTAGGAAACGAAGGCGGCGTGATAGTTGGACTCGGCAAGGCTTGACCAGTAATAAAAGTTATTAAATTGAGTCGCGGCGTTTGTTGCCGGACCGAATGTAAACAAGGACTGAATGCCGTTAAAAACATTTCTCACCTGCTGGCTGGTAAACGCCCCGCTACCAAACTTGGCGAGCACGCCGGCGGTACAACTGCCCGACGTGCAGAAGCTGCTTCCCGCCAAGGCCGTTTCGAAGAACGGCTGCGGCGTCGTCACGCCCCGGGCCAGCGCATCGAAAGCCTGCGCGAAACTCTGTCCGCCTGACACCATGAAGAAAGGCACCTGATTCAAGTCGATGCCCTCGTAGATGTTCCTGGCGGTATGGCCCACATAGCCGATCTCCAAACGGCTGCTCGCCGGCAGCTCGCGCTGGATCGTGAAGTCCCACTGGTTGTGAGAGCCGGGTTTCCACGCGGGATCCTGCACCTGCGAATTGGGAACGAAGGTTATGTTGCCGCCGGGCACGAGAACATTGCCTTGGCCGGGCACGACTGGCGGCGTGACGCTGGGCGGAACGGTGGGCAGCGCTACCGTAGTGCCGTCGAACCCGGCTCCGGGTGCCCCGATGCGGAAAGCGTTGGCTGGGTTGGTTCCGCCGCTCCCTTTGCAAAGGGGGGTCCCGGGGGTGTTCAGTTGAGGGGCGATAGGCGCGAGGCAAAGTACACTTTGTCCAAATCCGACCGATTGCAAGGTATTGACGGCGGTCTGCACGCCATTCAAGCGGTCATAGAAGCGCCAGTATCCGCCCCGCAATACGCGCACAAAATCGAACGGATATTTGCGTCCGGAATTGCCGATGGGTGTGAAGCCAACCGCGGGATTGTACACTTGCCCGGCGAGCGCGGCCGTCTGCCGTTTTTGGAGATAGGTCCGCGGGTCAACCACGCCGCCCGGCGCGCCCGGGAAAACCGTCATCATCAGCTTGCCCTGCTCCTCGACCGGCGGCACCGTGGCCGCCCAGGCCAGGCCGTAACTCACCGTCAGACTTGGCCGCAGATGCCACGCGTCTTGGGCGTAAAAAGTGGCCTGGTCGTATCTCACGGTGTTTTTCAGATCGGTTCCTTCTGGCAATAGCTGTAGACTCGCATCGCGCGCGCGCAAGATGCTGGCCGCATCCGTCATGCCCAAAAGCTGAGCGTAGAGGTTATTCCAGTTGGAAATTTGGCTGGAAGGTAGGCCAGGCGGCCGGATCGAACCGGGGAAACTGATGCCGAACCCAACTCGCATCATCGCGGAAGTCCATGCCGTGTGAGTTCCACAAACGCGTGCGGGCGTTCTGCGTATCAATGTTCAAGGGAACAAGAGCATTCACGGTGTCGCCGCCAGGAACCAATGCGGCAGGTACCCCGGCGATCTGCGGGAACGGGGGCATCGAGACCCACTCCCACCAATCGCGCAACCAGCTCAGGTGAAAATCATTGGTGAGATAAGGGGTGATATTCGCGGTCAGCCCCGTCACAAAATAGCGCGGCTGCCGCGGAATGGATGAAAGCACCTTGGGAACGCCATTAACGTCACCTGGAAGGACCCCGCCGATGTCAACCTGCCGCAGGAAACCGGCATCCTCTCGATAGTGGCGATAGTTGGCTGTCCAATGAAGACGCGAACCGAAAGAATGATCCACACGGAGCACGCCCAGATAATTGTTGACGGGGAACCTGGCAAAACCGGAGAAGCCAATAGTGTTCACGCCATCTCCCTGGGAAGAGTCGTTGCCCGGCGGTTCGAGTTGCCATAGTTGGCGGATGGCTGGATTCATGCCCAGATTGCGAGGGTCGCACGAACCAGTGCCCGACGGACCACACTTTTGGTCAATGTTGCCTGGTTGCAGTGAAATGCCATAGAGAAAGCCCTGTCGCAAGCTAGCCCTGGGCACGATCCGGGTAATGAAATTCGCGTCGCTGCGTCGCCGTTCCTCGAAATGAGCATAAAAAAACGACTTCCACGCGCCGGGCAGGAAATGTCCGCCCAAGCTGCCGCCGAAGCGGTTGTCCACAATATTCGGCTTTTTCTGCCCGAGGCGGTTGGCGTCCCAGCGATTGGCGTTGAGGGCTGAGCCGCGGTAATACTCGTACAGAGACCCATGGAATTGATCGCCACCCCTCTTGGTGACCATCACCACCTGGGCTCCGCCTCCAACGCTGATGCTGCCGCTCGGGTTGTTGGTTTCCACCTTGAATTCCTGGATGCTCTCCACGGGCGTGGGAATGGCGCCCTCCGGCCCTCCGCTGAAGGCTCTGAAATAGTCGGAATTCCCCGAAATCGGGTTGGTGATCTCTCCTCCGTCGAGCAAAAACGAATTTTGGTCGCTCCGCGCTCCGGCTACTTGCCCGCCAAAACGGCTCGATTGCCCAGTGGACGTGGACTGTTGCGGCATAGCCATGGGCTGCAAAAGCAGCAAGCTGGTGGCGCTGCGGCCCAGTGTTGGCAACGCGAGGATCTCCTCGCCGCCGATGGTGTTGCCCACCGTGGAGTCCATGGTTTGCAACTCCGCGCCGGCCGTGGAACGCACTTCCACGGTCTCGCTGGTATTTCCCAAGTTCAGACTGACATTGATGGTCGCCGTCTTGTCCACTTGAACGCTCACCGACGGCACTACTGCTTTCGCGAACCCAACGACTGTGACCGTGACGGAGTAAACTCCCGGCGTTACCTGTGGAAAGACGTATTGGCCTTCACTGTTGGTTGTGGCCGTGCGTATGGCCCCGGTGCTGGCGTCGCGCAGCTCAACGTTTGCACCTGGGACCCCCGCTCCAGAGGGATCGATGACTTGCCCCAGCACTTGCCCGGTTGTCAGCGTTTGCGCGGTTGCCGGATAGGCATACGAAAAGACGCACAGCAAAACCAGCGTCAGATAGAAAGCGGAGTTGCCCATCGCTGCCCGTTTTTTGAAGGTCCCCATGGCACACCCCTTGCTACGCCCAGTCGCGAGACATCCAGCAATGTCCTCGTGCGAAATTGGACTTAGAACTTGTCTCCAGCTCGTCGATTCGGCGCTTGTTGATCAATGGAGCGCTTCAGTTACCAGAACTTTCATTCTGGCGTCTCGCATGGCCGGTACTATACACCCATGCGCCTTCGGGTGGTCAATACTTGGCCATCGTCCTGGCTTTGTGGCAGGCCAACCGAAAATCGCTGTTTGACACGCAGGCATAACAGATGTATATACATGTAGTATGAAGAGGCAAGCTTTTGGGGAGCAACGTGCAGATGTACTTTTTGAGTTGCCCTGCGCGTGTCAGAATCTTCGCCGCCTCAGCCGGGTCGTAACGCGGATTTACGACCAGGAACTGAGAAGGGCAGGTCTTGAGATCACGCAATTCGGTCTGCTCACCGCACTGGCCGCGGTGGGAGAGGCCAATCAAAAGCGGCTGAGCGCCGGCTTTGCCATGGATAGTACGACTCTGACGCGGACGTTGGGGTTGTTGCGGAGGCAGGGCTGGGTTCGCGTGAGGCACGGAAAGGACAGGCGGGAGCGCCTGTTCCATCTCACGCGGGCAGGCCAGCGACAAATGGCAGAGGCCCAACCGCGCTGGGAGCGGGCGGAACGGCGACTGCGGCAAGAACTTGGCGACGCGGGCTGGAAAAGCATGAAGCAGACGGTCTCTCGAATGACGGAAGCTGGGATGCGGGCGTAATGGTTCGTAACCACATAGATGTATATACATCTAACCAGCGAAAGGAGCCTTTTATGAAAATTCCAATTTATTTGTCGGCCGTGCTGCTGCTTGCGGTTTCCCTGGCCACGCTGCGAGGAGCGCCTTCCACGGAAAGCAGCGGAGTTGACTGGTCGTCCGGCTCACGTCGCCCGGAGCTCGAATACTTGAAGGCTGTAAACAGCGTCGCGCCACTGCGAGATCCACAGTTGCTGTTTCTGCTAATGGCGCAGTACTCGAACGCCAACATGCAGGGTGAGGGTGCGGAGTTCTTCTCGGCGCGACTGAAGGGATTCGGTCCCCATTTGACAGACGCTCAAAAGGCGTTGTATCTGAGCGCCATCGGATTGTTGCGAGCCCAACACGCATCTTCGGTCTCGTTGTTGCACCGAATCGGCTACGTGAAAGACACGATGGTGACCCTGGATCAAGCCAAGCAGCTTTCCGGAGGGCAAGTCTTCGTGGTCAACTGGATTGCCGGCATTGTCCATTCCGAGCTTCCAAACTTTTTCCATCAGAGGACGGCAGCGCAGGATGAGTTAGCCTGGTGCGTGGAAAACGCTGACAAAGCCCCTCATGCGGGTTGGTTGCGGGAAGTCTATTACCACCTCGGAAAGCTGGCTCTTGCTGACGGGGAACAGGCCAAGGCACAGAACTATCTGCGGCGGAGCGGCTACAAGGGTTTTGACAGGCCGATTACGCTGATCACTCCTTTTTCGGAAGACGTCGCTGCGGGGCATGCCTTTGCGCCGCGGCGCATTGCCGAGATCGTGCCGGGCCGCGTATATGCGCTCTCGGGTTACGAGTTCACGGAATATTATTTTGTGGTGTCGGGCGATCGCCGAGAACTAATCGGCATCGATGCGGGTACGCGCCCGGACTCTGCTAAAACCGCCTACGAGGCAGTGCGAGCGTATGCGCCAAACTTGCCGGAACTGACGACGGTCTTCATCACACACTCCCACTGGGATCACGTTGGCGGACACAAGTACTTCCGTGCCCTAAATCCCCGCTTGCACTTCTACGCGAGGAGCAACTACGGAGAAGAGATCGCCCGCGAAGTCGGCGCGCCGGGCGTTTTCGACAAGCAATTCTTCGGCGAAGGCTTCAGTCTCGACAACGTACGGAGCTTCAAGCCGGACATCACCATCGATCGCCGCACCGAGCTGAAGATCGGGGGAACACGCATCGAGCTAATTCCTGTGCATGGAGGAGAAACTCACGACGCTATGTTCATCCATCTACCGGATCAGGGTGTGATGTTCGTGGGAGATTTCATCATGCCTTATCTCGGCGCACCGTTCGTCGAGGAGGGCGACCTTCAGGGGCTGCTGGATGCGATCGATATCGTAGTACAGAAGAATCCGCGGTATCTGCTCCATGGCCATGAGCCGCTCACGCGGAATTTCGCCTCTGCCCCTATGCTAGCGCAGCTCAAAATAGATCTGGTATGGCTGCGCGAGCAGGTCCTGACCGCAACGCGACGTGGCGATGAGCGTGGTGCGATACATCAGGCAAACCTGATTCCTCCGGGCCTGCTCAACGACCAGCCCGATGTGTATCAGCCATATCTTATCCTGCGCGAACACGTCATCGACCGTCTTTATGATCAGAACGTCGGCTATTGGCAGCCGGACTTGCAAGGCCTCGAACATCTCACCCGTGCGGACCACGCAGAACTCTTGGTCGACTACCTCGGCGTGTCGGAAAGACAGCTGGTCAAGACAGTGGAACGCTTGACCGCGGACGGCAAGTATGAACTCGCAGCCTCTCTGTTTGAATCGTCCGGAGACAGATTCGAGCGCAGCGCCACCGTAGCGAATGCCAAACGGCTTGTATACCTCAAGCTCATGGAGAAGCACCAGAATACCGACCCGTTCAAATTCATCATTTACTCGGGGAAGATCAGCGAACAAACACCGCAGATGGCCAGTGGCAAGTGATGAAACTCCGCGCCGACCTAAATCCCATTGTGGAAAGTTGGCACAGCAGTCGCTCCACTCATGTTTCACAGGTTTTAGGCGGGACCGCTGCGCCACGCGCAACGGCCCCTCTTGCTAAGGTCGAGATAAACAAAGACGGAGTTGCCGACGCAGCTCTAGAACTCGAGGCGCAGCGACAGTTGCAAATTGCGCTCGCCTTGTCCAGAGGTGCCGCTGCCTTTGTTGAGTACTTTGCCGAAGGTCGTGGCATTCTTCGGGTTGAGGCCGATATTGGTCGTGCCGCTGCACCCGCTGTTGCCGCACCAATTCGGATGGTTCCAGACGTTGTAGGCTTCGGCGCGGAATTGGAAGCGAAGGCGTTCGTTGACGGGGATAGTCTTGAACAGTCCCATGTTCCAATTTTCGTACCCGGGTTGGTAGATGAGGTTGCGGACGCGCTGTGTGTTGAAAGTCCCTGACGCTGGCTGGGTGAAAATGGACGATCCATCGGGATTGGTGGTAGCGAACCACTGGCCGCTCGGTCCAAATGTGCCGATAATTTTGGGATCGCCGTTCACGACCCAGAACTGTCCATTCTGACCGCAACCCCAATTGGCGTCCGCCCCCACACCCGCATAGTCATTCGTGCTGGGGCCTGTAACGCTACAAGGGAGGCCAGTTTGGAACTGCGTGATGCCGCTGATTTGCCATCCACCGAGTGCTTTGCCAGCGAAGCCCGTTTGCTTGCGGTAGAACGGGAGCTGGTAAAGGTAGTTAATTACTACGATATGGCGAGCATCGAACTCGGATGGCCCCCACAACATGCTCGTGTCGTAGGTATCAGGAACGACGTCGCGCTGGTTAGACCCACTATCCATGCTCTTGGAGAGAGTGTAAGAGACGCCAAACTGGAGAGTGTTGCTGAATCGCCGGTTCCACGCGATTTGCAGCGAGTTGTAGATGGAACTGGCGACATTGTCCGTTTCTCGAATGGAGCCGAAGCCCTTATAAGGTCTGATGGCGTTAAGATTGGCTTTCGGATTTGCTGCGCGCGTAGCGAGGGTGGGCTGATTGATGTCGGATTCCCGCTGTAGGTGCAGGCCACGGCGAGCCACGTACCCCACACTGAGGAGTGACTTCCAGAAAAGCTCGCGCTCGACGGCGACATTCCAAGCCCACGCTTCCGGGTTCTTGAAGGCCTTGCTCTGTGTGGTCACGACCAACGGAACCTTGTTGATTCCGGAACCGCCAGGGTTGTCCACCGAGCCAAACGATACGCTGGCGTTCGGCTGGAAGGGCGGATTTCCACCGAGGAAAATCGAGTCGCTGACGCCGAGACGAGTGAAGAAACGGCCGCCGCCTGCACGGAGCACGGTCTTGTTGTTGAGCTGATAGGCAATGCCCAGGCGTGGCTGAACATCGCCCCACTGAATATCGGAGTAACGGTTAGGAACATTGCGGAAGAGGCCATTGTAAACGCCGGAGGTGGCCTCGGGAACGCGGCCGTTGGCGGACGAGGGGAATCCGCTCCCAGGAATGACCATGCCGTTATAGAGCTGGGCGGTTGTGGGTGAACCGGTGATGAGCCCAGTGTTCGGATCGACCGTCACGGCATTGGCCGGATCGTAAAAGCTGGGGTCAAAGACGATCATGTTAGCCCAAATGGCATGATAGGGAACGATGACCGAGTAGCGGAGGCCGTAGTTGATGGTAAGGTTCTGCCTGACCTTCCAAGAATCCTGGCCGAAACCCTCCCACATGCTTCCTCGGAAGACCGTGTACGCGCGGTGGCCAATCTCCGAGTAGCTGTCAAAGAGCCCCAGAGCGGCGTTGGCGGCAGCGACGCTCGTGGACGCCACGGAGAATCCAGGCCGAATGAAACCCCCTCCGTCGTCACTAAAGCTGAATTGGCCATTCTGATTGTTCGTGCAAGTGTTGCAAGCCTGCACGTTGATCTCGTCGTTGTCATTTTCACCGGAATACTCGTACAGGCCGCCGAACTTCAAGGTGTGGTTGCCCTTAACCCACGTAAAGCTGTCGGAGACATCGTAGATGGGCCCCGCCGAGTGCGATGGATATGGCCCGCCACTAAGTCCAGAAAAACTGGACATATTTACAGTAGGAATACGAGTGGGGATTAGTTTTCCAGTCGGAAAGATGTAGGGATAGTTCAGGCCGACGGTAGTGCGGTCAAGGAAATTCTTCTGATCCACCGGAATGTAGACCTCGTCCAAGCTGAAGGAGAATAACACCTCATTCACCTTAGTGGGGCTTATGGTCCAGACGTGATCGAGGGAGTTGGTCTGATTGGGGCGATCGAAGAATTTGGGTGTCTCATTGGTGCCGCCGTCGAGGGGTTGGTACTCATGGAAGGTGAAATAGACGCGGCGGAAGCGTAGCCGCTGGTTGTCGGTGAGATTGAGATCGACGGCCAATGTGTCCTTGCGCTGGTTCTGCGGGTGCTTGGCTGAGAAAAACCAGTTCTGGCTGCCGTTGATCAATGCGGTCAAATTCGGCGCGGGATAGGCCTTCAGGATGCCCAGTCCGTTCGGGCTAACCCGGCTTGTCGGAATGATGTTGCCTTGAAAGCATCCGTTTGTGTTGTACGTTACAGCCGACGCAGGCGTCCCAGGAGGGGAAGTGACCTGGCCGCACTGTTTGGCCACGGCCGACTGCGGATCCGAGACGAACACGGGGCTCTTGATCTTCGCCGTCTGCGTGGGGTCCGTTGGACTCGTTTGTATCGTAGCCGTGCGGGTCACATAAGGATTGTTCGGATCCAGCAGTTCGCTAAAGTCGCCCTGCCGCATCAAGAGCGTGGGAACGGTTAGGCTGTTGGTATCCGTAAAGATGTACCTCACCCACTCCTCTCCCCAATACCAAAAGACTCTGGTCTTGTTGGTGTTGAAGTGGTTGGGGATGTACAAGGGGCCGCCGATGTTGTATCCGAACTGATTGTAGTGAATGGGAGCGGTGATGCCGGTAGTTCTCGCGACCGCGTTGCGCTGCCAAGGATTCGCATCGAAGATGGTGTTGCGGACGTATTCATAGGCGGCGCCGTGGAAGTCCTGCGAGCCGCTCTTGGAAGTGATGCGGATCTGGCCGCCGGACGACCGGCCATACTCAGGAGCGTAATCCGCGGTGAGGATCTGAATTTCCTGAGTGGAGTCGACATCCGCGGAGCCAAGGCTCGTCCCGTTGGAACGGGTGCGAACGGCGGGGGCGCCGTCGTAGGTGATCAAACTTTCAGGCGTGCGGGCGCCGTTGATATTCGACGGTCCCTGGCTGAAATTGAAACTAAGGTTTGCAAGCGTGCCGCCGCGAGTGCCGGGAACCAAGTTAGCCATGAAAATAGGATTGCGTCCGTTGATCTCGAGGGAGTCAATCTGCTCGCGGGTAACCAGCTTTTGGACGGAGGCGGATTCGGTCTGCAACTCCACGGCCGAGGCGGAAACCTCGACGGTTTCAGTGGTGGAGCCCACGGTGAGCGCGACATCGACGGCGAGATTCGCAGTGGGATCCACTTTGTTGTCTTTCGATTCGTATCGTCTGAAACCCTGAGCTTCGACGACGAGGGTGTACAACCCTGGTGGGACGTTGGTAATCGCGTAGTATCCGGAATCGTTGGAGGTAGCAACGCGCTCCACGCCGCGATTGTTTCGGATGGTGATTTTTGCATTGGCAATCGTCGCGCCAGAAGGATCTTTTACGAAACCTGAGATGGTTCCGAGGTCGGATTGCGCGAACAGCGACGCTGAAACGATAGAGCCGATCAAACACACCAAGACCGCGACACGGCAGATATTTCTCATGGGCCGACTCCTTGTAATGACACTGAGGTTTTCACTATGGCAACCACCACAGGACTATCAGCGACAGCACTACAGGTACAGAGCGGTGCCATCACTGCTCGGCAAAGTTGCGTTAAAGTTTTTGCTCTTGCACACCCCACTTCGCGGGTACGCTGCCACAAATTCCCTCAGAACGCAACCAGGTTTTTTACGGATACGGGAGCCAGCGATTCCGGCATGGACGGACTGCTCAGGGAATCTGAGCAATCCGGCGCGGGCGGAAAGGGGAAGCATCCTATTGCTCTAGGGATGATTATTTGCCGCCGCTTACCAATCTTGACGATACGCGCGCGTGAGGTAAGCGTTGGCTAGGTCGCTGGCTTTCCCTGGCCAATGGGTATGTCTTGCCCCAAGGCGCTTTGTTTTGAACTGCTCGACGACCCAGAGAAAGACCGGCTTGCCGGATCGCACCTTGATCCGCAACAACATTTCTGAGCTTTTTGTCACGCGAAAGTGATCTTTAGGGACCCTTAGGCGCGCAGGATGCCGCTTTCCCTCCGCTGCGGACAACGATCATTCTGCACTCCAAACCACTGGCAAGATGGATCGTTGCGAGATAGCCAGGCAAATGAGAGCGGTCGGGAGCAACGGTTATGCTTGAGCCCCTCAACCAGCGCTGCGTCAACACAGTCATTGAAGAGGCCCTGGCGAGCTTCTCCCCCGTCAGCTCGAGCTTCGCCGAGGTTGGCTGAAATTGATCAAGCGCTTGGCGGGTTTCCTCGAAGGGCTCCCAATGCGAAGAGAGAAACCCTGCCGTAGCAGAAAAACTCCACAGAAGCGTGATTGCGATCACCGGTAGAAGACACCGCAACGTCCAGAGCTTGCTGTTTTGCGGCGGAGTTCGAAATAGGCGATAACTTTGCAGCAGCGCGAATAGCAACGTTGGAACAAACAGCCAAAGCACCTTTGAGCGGGCGTAGT
>WNFC01008862.1_pt1 | contig 11114 bp, 9 predicted proteins | sample 5400541 | NCBI WGS metagenome assembly WNFC01 (sample SAMN13153342, study PRJNA577476) | soil metagenome | isolation source: 120 cm saprolite under Douglas fir tree site 2 hole 2 replicate 1 | place: USA:California | collected 2015-04-18
TGGCGGCGTGTCCCGCGGACGGCGCGATCGTGCAGTACACAAATGGCATCGTCGATTTCCAGCAAGCCAACTGCATCGGGTGCGGCTATTGCATCACGGGATGCCCGTTCGACATTCCAAAGATGAACCCGAAGACCAATCGCGTGTTCAAATGCACGCTGTGCACGGATCGCGTGAGCGAAGGGCTGGAACCGGCGTGCATCAAGTCGTGTCCGACGGGATGCCTGCACTTCGGCAGCAAGGACGATATGAAGGACCTTGCGGAGAAGCGCGCGAAGCAGCTTCGCGATCACTCCAATTTCCCGAAGGCCGGCGTGTACGACCCGCCGGGCGTGGGCGGCACGGGCGTCATTTATGTATTGCATGACGCCACGCAACCTGAAATCTATGGAGGTCTGCCCGCGAATCCTCACGTTCCATGGAGCGTCAAGCTGTGGAAGGGTCCGTTGAAGTGGCTTGGCAACGTGGCGATGGTAGGCGGATTGATCGGTCTCTTCGTGCACTATCTGCGGTTCGGCCCGAAGGATGGCGAAGACGAAGACATTAACCCGGGAGGAGCGAAACCGTGAGCGCATCCGAACAGGTCGTTCCTCGTGGCCACATCCTTCGGTATACATTGCGCGAGCGCCTGACGCATTGGGTCGCCGCGCTCTCCTACATCTATTTGCTGCTCACGGGCCTAGCTTTCTGGTCGCCGTGGTGTTTCTGGATTGCCGCGTTCCTGGGCGGCGGGCAGGTTTCGCGTATGTTGCATCCCTGGGCGGGGCTGATTTTCGCCGGTGCGGTCATTTATATGTATGGCATGTGGGCGCCGCAGATGCGTCACACCGACGTGGATCGGGCATGGTGGAAAGCCGTCCGCTACTACAGCACGAATCAAGACGACAAGATGCCCCCGGCGGGACGATACAACGCGGGCCAAAAGTTCCTTTTCTGGGGATTCTTTTGGAGCGCGCTCCTGTTGCTTTTAAGCGGCGTCGTGCTCTGGTTTCCGGAATACATTTCGTGGAATCTGCGGTACTTGCGCTATCTCGCGGTTCTCATCCATCCTGCGGCCGCTTTGTTCACGATTGGCCTATTTATGATTCACCTTTATATGGGTCTTTTTGCCGAGCGCGGAGCATTCGGCTCCGTGATCCGCGGCGATGTTTCCGCAGCCTTCGTCAAACGCTACCATCCCGGCTGGTATAAAGAAGTCACCGGGCGGCCGGCCTCGCAGAGGAAATGACGTCCGCACAAACGGTCAGCACGGAATACGACGCGCGGGTCCGGCGCGCCGAAAAGTTAGCTGGCTTCATGCCTGCAGCCGCTGAAGTGCTGACATTCTACCGGCGGATCGCCGGCTTTCAGAAAGATCTGCACACGCGAATTGCGGCCTCAAAAGATGCGCAAGAAGCCCGCCAAAAGGGCGGCGCATTGCACGAAGGGCTTGATCTGACATTGCTGCTGCCCCACTTTCGCGGGTATCTCTCGCTCGTCGAACAGAATGCGCCGAAGGCACTCGCGGCAGCAGCGCGTCAGGTGGCGGCCCTACCGGCGGACTCGTGGGTTTCTCTTCTAACCGCCTATTGGGAGCACGGAGGGCGTTTCGACCAGCAGATCGGAGCGTTTGCGCAGTTTTTTCCGCGAAGTTTTTTGCAGCCTTATGTGTCATTCCTCGCCGCGCACATCTCGGCGCCGCCGGTCCAAACAACTCCGCGCGTCTGTCCGCTGTGTGATGCGCGGCCGCTGCTCGGAGTTCTTCGTCCCGAAGGCGACGGAGGAAAGCGCTGCCTGATCTGTTCGTTTTGCGGCCACGAATGGGATTTTCGGCGCATCCTTTGCCCGACTTGCGGCGAAGAAGAGGAGAAAAAACTCCCCGTTTACGTTGCAGAGCAGTTGCCGCATGTCCGCGTGGAGGGTTGTGACACTTGCAAGTTTTTTGTACGCACGATCGACCTAACCAAGGATGGCCACGCGGTGCCGGCCGTTGACGATCTCGCCGCAATACCACTCTCGCTCTGGGCGCACGAGCACGGCTACGCGCGGCTGCAGCCGAATCTTCTGGGCACGTAAGAAAGGAACAGAAATTCGTTTTGTCCGAGAAGAGGCGCCCCAAACAGGCCGCAGGGGTCTTGTTTAGTTTCCAACAGAATAGTTCGCGTAAGAGACCAATTTTGGAAACAACTTTGCTTGCCAACCGGCTAGTGTTTGCGGCAAGCTACGGCCCGCGATTGAGGAGACTTCCATGAAAAAAACCCTGTTGGCCGTCATTACTCTGGTAGTGGCGACTTCCGGCATGGCGCTCGCCCAATCTGTGCCGCCCGCGGCTCCGCTTACTGTCATTCGCGCCGGCTCGCTCATTGACGGCACTAGCGATGCTCCGCACAAGAATCAGCTAATCTTTGTGCGCGGCAGCCGCATCGAAAAGGTGGCGGAGGCCTCCGCGTCAATTCCCGCTGGAGCCAAGGTCATCGATCTTTCTTCCGCTACGGTTCTCCCGGGCCTGATCGATGCGCACACGCACATCTTCCTTTGGGGAGAAGAACCAGCCAAAGGCGGGTATGACGCCAACATTCTTAATGCGGGCATCGCGTTGCGCGCGGCGCGAGCGACATTCGCCGTTCGCCGCGCGCTCGAGCAAGGTTTTACGACGCTGCGCGATTTGGAGACAGAGGGCGCGGGCTACGGCGATATCGAAATCAAGCAGGCCATCGAGGAAGGAACGATTCCCGGGCCGCGGCTTTTCGGTGCGACGCGCGCCATTTCTACAACCGGCGGGTACAATCTCGAAGGCTATGCGCCAGAGCTCGAAATGCCCAAAGGGGCTGAAATCGTGGATGGGCCTGTGCAGGCACGCAAAGCCGCTCGCGAGCAGCTTGAACATGGCGCTGATTGGATCAAGGTCTACATGACGCACCGCTCGTGGGTCGACAAGCAGGGCAATCTTGTTTCGCAGCCCACGCTTACGCTCGAGGAATTGAAAGCCATCGTCGATGAGACGCACGGCTGGGGCAGGAAAGTTGCCTGCCATGCCTACAACGGGATCGGAATGCAGCGCGCGCTCGATGGTGGGTGCGACTCCATCGAACACGGCTTGGAGATCAGCGACGCGCAGATGGCGCAGATGCAGCGGCAGGGCACCTGGTATTGCCCGACCATTTCACCTTATTACAACGACTGGGCGCCGGCGGATACGCCCGCAGGCAAGCGCGATCGCGCGCGCGCCATGGTTCACGAGACGACATTCCGCAAGGCGCTCCAGGCGCATTTGAAAATCGTGTATGGGACTGACATGGGAGGCATCCCGTGGACGGAACCGATCGCTCAGGAGTTCCGCCGCATGGTCACGCTGGGCATGGCGTCCATGGACGCCATTCAATCGGCGACATCCCGCGCCGCGGAAATGCTCGACATGAAAGGTGAGATCGGCGTACTAGCGCCGAGAGCTTTTGCGGACATCGTGGCCGTTTCCGGCGACCCCCTCAAAGACGTTGGCGAGCTAGAGCATGTGCGCTTCGTAATGCATGATGGCTCGGTCTTCAAAAATGAGCTCGCGAAATAAAGGAGGGGCCGCAGAAGCCGGTCCCAAGCCCTGATCTCAATTCTTTTGTGCGGCGAGCGACGCGCTTACGCCTCGACGCGCACGCCTTTCCAGAACGCGATACGCCCTTTGATCTCTGCCGCTGCCGGCTTCGGCGCGGGATAATACCATGCAGCGTTTTCATTTTTCAGGCCATCGACTTCGACGTGGTGATAATGGGCAGTTCCCTTCCAAGGACAGATCGAGGTGTGACCGCTGGGCTTCAAGAATTCTTTTTTCACGGCGTCTGCCGGGAAATACTGGTTCCCCTCGACGACAACGCACCGGTCACTTTCCGCGATGACTTTCCCGCCCCAAGTTGCTTTGGCCATCTCTGTTCTCCCGATGGTGCCGGCCATGCTTGCCGGCGCGGTTTCTGGCAGCACGTGCAATCCCACTCTCAATTGGATGCCGGTGGCCGGCTTCCGTTTCTTGAATTTGCGGCCGCTTTGCTGCAATCTAGCGCGGAGAACAGGAGGGTCGTCGATGACAGAACAAAGTCTCACAAATCATGTCAGGTTCTTTCGGCCGTTCCATTTTTTTGTATTACCGGTGATGACCATTAATTTCGGCTGGTCGCTGTACCGGTGGAAGATATCCAGCTTTTCTCTCGGTGGATTCGAATCGGTGGTCGTAGCAGCCGCGCTGCTGGTGGGTTTCATCACCGTGAGGGTGATGGCACTGAGGGTGCAGGACCGTGTGATCCGGCTCGAGGAGCGACTGCGCTGCGAGCGAGTGCTGCCCGCCGACCTGCGACCGCGCGTCGGGGAGTTCACCGTCAACCAGCTTATTTCGCTGCGGTTTGCCAGCGATGCGGAACTGCCGGCGCTGGCGCGCAAGGTGCTCGACGAGAAAATGAGCGAGCGCAAGCCTATCAAGCAACTCATCAAGAACTGGAGAGCTGACTACCTCCGCGCTTAGCCGAATTCGCCTAGAAAATGCTGCGAATCACCCCGGCTTCGGCGCGGACGGCGGAGCCGTTGATGGCGACGCTTTGTGCGCCGGCCACAAACGCCACGACCGCCGCAACTTCCTCGGGGGTCTCGAAGCGCTTGAGCAGCGAACTCGGCCGCACGCTCGCAAAAAATTGTCTTTCGATTTCGGCTTTCGTTACGCCCTGCTGCCTGGCCATGCTTTCGACAAACTCACTGGCTCCCTCGGACGCTGTAGGTCCGGCGAGAACGGAATTCACCGTGACGCCGGTCCCGGCGACGGTTTCCGCAAGCCCCCGCGCAATCGCCACTTGAGCGGTCTTCGTCATTCCGTAGTGAATCATTTCGGCGGGAATCTGCTGCGCAGACTCGCTGGAAATAAAAATCACGCGTCCCCAGTTCTTCTTCAGCATTCCCGGGAGGTAGTGCCGCGCCAAGCGCACGCCGCTCATGACGTTCACTTCGAAAAACCGCACCCAGTCTGCGTCAGGGATCTCCGTAAAAGGCTTGGTTTCGAAAATTCCCAGGTTGTTCACCAGGACGTCGGCTTCCGGCACTTGCTTTAGAAATGCAGCGACGCCGCTTGCGTTCCCCAAATCCGCCGCGACCCCGCGCAAATCGGCGTGCTTCACCTGCTGCCGGATCTTGCCGAGGGCAGCGGTCACGCGTGCTTCTGTCCGGCCGTTGACCGCAACCCTGGCGCCTTCCTGTGCCAGGGCGGTTGCGATCGCAAGTCCGATGCCTGCCGTCGATCCAGAAACGACCGCCGTTTTCCCTTCCAGCCCGAGATTCATCGCACGATTCTCCTCGTTCTTGCTGTCAGGCCGTCTGGGCTGCCGTCACACCTTCGATTTCCGAGATCTCTTCCGGCGTCAGTTTCAATTCGCCAGCGCGCATCACGCCCTCTGCTTGCTTGCCATTTCGCGCGCCGACAATCGCCCCGGTCACTGCCGGGTTCCCCAGCACCCACGCAATAGCTACTTCGCCTGGCGTCCGGCCGTGCCGTGTACCAACCTTGCGCAACCGCTCGACAAGTTCGATGTTTTTCGAAAGCTGCGGCTCTTGAAATTCCGGATTGCGGCTGCGGAAATCGTCCGGAGGCAGAGCGGCGGCCCTTTCGCGGGTCATTGCTCCCGTCAACAGACCCGAGGCCATCGGTGAATAGGCGATCACACCGATCCCGCGCTTCTTGCAGTAAGGGAGCGTCTCTGCCTCGATCTGCCGCCGGATTAGTGAATAGGGCGGCTGCAGCGAAGTCACTGGCGCGATTTTCTCCGCACGTTTGATTTGCGCCGCACTGAAATTCGAGACGCCGATCCAACGTACCTTCCCTCCCTCTTGAAGAGATGCAAGTGTTTGCCACGCCTCTTCGAGGCCTGGGCCGTTATCTTCCGGCGGCCAGTGGATCTGGTAGAGGTCAATCGCCTCGACCTGCAAACGTCTTAAGCTGTCTTCACATTCGCGGCGGATCGAATCGGCCTTGAAATTCATGCTTACGTGCCCCTGGTCGTCCCATCGCATCACGCATTTCGTGAACACGTACGGCCGCGCGCCATGCCAGTCTTTCAGCGCGCGAGCGACCACTTCTTCCGAATGTCCAGTGCCGTAGACCGCCGCGGTGTCGATCCAATTCACTCCCAGCTCGAGCGAGCGGTGTATCGCCGCGATCGAATCCGCATCGTCCTGCGGCCCCCAGGCAAAATCCCAACCCGTGCCACCAATGGCCCAGGCTCCGTATCCTAGCGTTGTAATCTTTAAGTCTGAATTCCCCAGTTTGCGCGTCTCCATGTTTCCTCTCAACGCCTGCGTAAGGCTTGTTTTCGACGATCCTATCGGCTCGAATGATCGAGCAAATAGTATGATGAAGCAAAACTAAAATTGGTTAGGGATCGCAGCGTGATCTTGCGTAGGTCCCGAAGAAACGCGGCCTTAGTTCGCAACGAATGCGGCGTCCCACGCTACGCTTTGGCCATCGGGATTCGTAATCGCCAGCCGCTGGGCACCCGTGGCCAGCGCGGGCGTCACCACCACCAGCGTGTTCATATCCTTGAAGGTAACCGCTGCGCCTTTCCCTCCAATGGAGACTGTGACACCGCTCTGAAACCCGCTCCCGCGAATCGTCAGGGTTGTGCCTCCTGCAGCAGTTCCCGCCGTTGGGGTCAGCGTTCCAATTCCGAGCGGAACATTCGCCAGTTGCGCAACGGTGACACCTCCGTTCTGCGGCGTGCCGTCGGTTGAAGTGATGGCGAACAATCTTTGGCCATTTTCATCCGTCGCGAGAAATCCTCCATGCAATCCGTCGATGTCCGTCATGAATTGTTGCGGCAAGAAAATTCGCAGCCGCAGCTCCCCGCTGTGCGCATCTATGATGTCCACGCCGCCCTTCACTCCTGAGGTCGCGGGCGGGCCTGTGAGAAATGGCTGATAGATGAGCGCACCACTTGGATGCAAAGTCACGCCCGGCACGAGTAGACGACCAGGGATTTGCGCGATCTCGGCCTGAGACGGGATAGCTGCGAGGGAGAGGTCGGAGCCACGAATTTGCGTTGCGCCGTTTGATTGCAGCGCGAACATCGTTCCGTCGGCCGCCGCTCCGAGGTCGGTGCTCAAGACATTTGCAGTGACGCTAGAAAATTGATTCGGAGCAGAGGCGGTCCACAGAGCAACGGGACCACCCGGCGCGCTGCCGAAGGCCAGAAACACGTGATCCCCGCTTCCATTTGCCTGGACAATTGGAGCGCCCGTTAAACTCGCCACTTGTGGCTGCGGGGCCGGCTGAATCGTGGGCGGACTGGCCGTCAGATTTAGCTGCCCCAGGCAAGATGAGCACCCGCTCGTTGAGCCTCCCTCTCCGCTCAACCCCACAAAGACTGTCTGCGCGCTCGTAGCCGCTACACGCGACGGTCCGGAGTTCGTAAATCCCGCAACCCCTCCCACCGGCACGGTTGTCCCGGTTCCCGTATCCGGATTCATCAAATAGACGTTTTGAGCGCCGAAGTCCGCCACCACGAGTTGCGTGCCGTTCGGTGTCAATGCCAGTCCGCGCAATCCCGCATTTGGCGGCGGCCCGCCGGGAGGTTGAATTCCGTTGGCGTGGAATTGCCCCGCCGCGAGATCAAAGACGTCAACATGGTCGATATTGCTCAAATAGAGCCATTGCCGCTGCTGATCGTAAATCACAAACTTGTAGAGAGCAGCTTTCGCGAAAAACTGTTCGCTCTGCAAGAACTGGAAGGACTTCGCTGCGGTCGTGGCGCCTCCCGGCGATGTGACGATCACGTCCGCCTTTCCCGCCGTTCCCGCGGGCGTCAGCACGGTGATGCGCTCCAAAGAAAATGGAAAACTTGCGTCCAACCCCAGGGTTGGAGCGATCGTCGTTACATTTTCAACTTTTTGCACCGCTGCATTCACGCCGCCGATGGTCACGCTCACTTTGCTCGCGTCGCTCCCGAATCCGTATCCGTAAACCTGCAGCGCATCGCCGCCGGCCATAACGCCCGTACCCGGCAACATCCTTAAGACCTGTGGCCCGTAACTGAATGCGTCTGGCGCAACGGCCAGCCACCCGCTCGGAAAATACGCGGCAACGTTCACAGCTCCGCTCGCGACACTCGGTGGAGATATAGCGTTGATCTGTGTGCTGTTTGCGACGCTCACATTATTTGCCGCCTGTGCGCCGAATTTCACTTGCGTCATCGCTTCAAAATTCTGCCCCGCAAGCTGAGCCGCAGTTCCGCCTGTGTTCGGCCCGCCGGAAGGCTGGACGCTCGGCGCAACAGCAAAGGCGGGCGCGGCCGCCGGCAGTGTTCCCGGGTTCGCCGCGTCCACAAAGCTCACTCCGCGATTGGCAATGCCCAGGAGAAGTTTTGTTTCATCCGCTTCCTCGATCTCCGATCTCACTCCTTGAATCCGCGCGTCAGGCGCCTGGCCGATCAAATGCAGGTCATGTCCATCGAGCACCGTTATCACGGGCGCCGCGCCGGACGTTTCGCTCAGGTACAAGAATTGTCCATCCCGTGAAAAGGTGATGCCCAGCGCTCCTGAAGTCGCGCGCACCCCTATTTGATTCAAGCTGCCGTCCAGAAGGAGTATCTGTGCAGCCCCATTCGAAACAAATTCCAGGGCAAAACGACTGCCATCCGGATTCGTCGATACAAGAGGGATTGCTCCCGTGCCCAGCCCGTGCGGGCCAACAAGAACAATCCCGTTTGAGTCAAAGATTGCAATCTCGCCACTCGAATCACCCGCCGCAACGAGAACCTTGTTGTGATCCCCCGTGCGCGCCATCGCACCCAGGCCATTTTGAAAAAGCTGCGGCTCGGCGGATGTCAGACTGCTCATCGTATTCGATGCAGGATTCCACAATGCCGGCAAAGCTTGGGCTCCACCCGATTGCCGCAGCCGCATCATCAGCTTTCCGCTGGAGAGCGCCAGCAATTCCTCCGGCCGGTCGAAAACTGTATTCGGCACGGGCTGCATTCCTGTTATTTCATATCGGGCTTTCACCTGGAGCGAAGCACTATCGACCGCAACAACCTGGTCCGTCACCGTGCCGATCCAGACGGTCGCGCCATCCACCGAAAGGTCCGCGCTGCTTGCTCCGGGCACGCTAATTTGCTCGGCTCGTGTGCCATCGATCGTCGAAAATACTTCGACCCGGTTCATGGCGCGGTTGGCCACGAAGACATGCTTGTTGGCTGGATCGTAGCTGATGCGCCGGTGTCGCGGTTCGCCGGGCGGATCGTCCATCGTCGCCGTGGAATCCGTCCTGACAAACATTGTGCGTGGAAGAGCCGCACCGACGCCGGCTTGCACAGCGAGCGCCAGGCTTGCCGTATGCGAAAGCGCGCCGCTTGTACCTTGAGCGGTAATTGTGAAATTACCGGTGGCGGCGCTCGCCGCGGCGCCGAACACGACAGAAGTGCTCGCGCCCGCCGCAACTCCAAAGGGGCTAGCCGGATTTGACGTCACGCCGTTCGGCAGGCCACTTAGGGCGATTTGCACCGTCCCGCTAAATCCATTTGACCCGCTGATCGAAACGCTTATAGGAGTGCTGGCCGCTCCCTGGGTGACACTCAGGGAGTTTGCGGAAAGAACAACTGAAAAGTCCTGCGGTGCCGGAGGAGGAGGTTGGAGGTTGGCCGTTCCGCCTCCGCAACCGACACACGTCAGCAACGCAGTTGTGAGGAGCATTTCCGGGACGCACAGTCTTGACCGCCCCATCGACGCCGCATTCATTCCGCGCGGCTGACAAAAACATGCCTGACGATACATGAAATGGGCAGACGTCAGCGCTAGCCTGAGAGGAAGCTAGCGTAAGAGATTACCCATAATTATGGACTTGTCAAGTTAAGAACTACATCGAAGGCAAACAAAAACCAGAAACGGCCCGGGCAACCGGCCCGTGCCGCCTCTGGAAAAATCGCTGAGGACTTGCGGAGACTTAAATCGTCTTTGTCGCGGCCGCACTGCTGGCCGGCGCGGACGAGGCCTTCGTGAAAGCGCTATGCCCGCTTTCCTTTTCCGAGGTCTTATCGATTTCGATCGAGCCTTTGAAGTACGCGCCGTCTTCGATCATGATTCTTGCCGTGGTCAGATCGCCGTTTACGGAGCCATCCTTCTTAATCTCAATCCGGTCCTTCGCGCGAAGATTCCCTTTCACGTTGCCGAAGACCACGATCTCGCGGGCAATGATGTCCGCTGTCACCTTCGCCGTGGACCCGACCGTCAGCTTCCGCTCATCAAGCTGGATCAGGCCTTCGACCGAGCCATCAATGGTCAGGTCTTCGTTGCCGGAGATCTCGCCTTTCACGTGCAGGCTCGACCCGAGCCGCGCCGTCGCGCGGTCCGCGGTCGCGCCCAATGGACGCATTGCATCTGTACTCATTGCCGTTGTTCCCTCCCAAGTCGCCGGACCGGGTTTCGGCGGCTGATTCGTTGGTAAGTTTTTTAATTCCGGTTGCGCGGACTGCGGCGTTTCCGGTTTCTTGCTACTCCACATCTGCCCTCCAAATGGAACAGAACCACCCCGCGCAGATTTCCAGCCGGGGTACTGCACACTGTATTCCTCGGGATGGTTCGCGGCAAACGCCGGCTGTGATTGTTGTTCCAGACAGTTACTAGCCGTGTGGCCAGTGCCTGTCTCCCGCTCGGGCTCAATCTCCGGAGGATATAGGGTGAATGTGCGCCCCATGAAAGTCAAATGGGAAAGCCATTCAGGCGGTTGGCCTTTCCAGAACCGGTTGCGTGGCCATGAAATCATTCAGGAACCTCGCGGCATATGAGTCCAGCAGTTCTTGAATGCGTTCGGGCTTCGGCGACCTGAGCACGAAGCCGGCGTGATGGTGTTTCGTTACGCGATAAATAATTTCCGGATCGCCGTATGCAGATGTGTCAGGAGATGCTTGCCGCGCGAGCGACAAGATCGCGCCCGCATAGTCAGACCGGATTTGCGGCAGTTGATAAGGCTGCCTTCCCGCTCCGACTTCCAGCCGCGCCCACTCGCGCCACAAGTTGATCCCTGTCGCCGCTTCCACGACATCCGATATATACGCGCCCCCCACCCTCGCGGCCACCTCGATAAAATAAAACTTCCCGTCGCCATGCGCTTTCAAGAATTC
>WNFC01008863.1_pt1 | contig 11114 bp, 9 predicted proteins | sample 5400541 | NCBI WGS metagenome assembly WNFC01 (sample SAMN13153342, study PRJNA577476) | soil metagenome | isolation source: 120 cm saprolite under Douglas fir tree site 2 hole 2 replicate 1 | place: USA:California | collected 2015-04-18
CGAAGCTTGGCATCCAGCGAGGAGAGCGGCTCGTCCATCAGATAGACGGCAGGCTCGCGCACCAGCGCCCGGCCGATGGCGACCCGCTGCATTTCGCCGCCGGAAAGCGCGGTAGCCCGATTGCCGAGCTTCTGCTCGATATGAAGCAACTCCGATACCTGCTGGACCCGACGGCGCACTGTCTTCTCATCCATGCGCCGCGCCGGAGAACGCAGTGGAAAGGCCAAATTGTCGTAGACGGTCAGATGCGGATAAAGCGAATATTGCTGAAATACAAACGCAACGTCGCGTTCGGCCGGCACCTGATTGGTTACGGTGCGTCCCTGGATCAACACATTGCCGCGATCGGGCCGCTCCAAGCCGGCGATCAAACGCAGCGTTGTGGTCTTGCCTGCACCGGTCGGGCCAAGCAGCACGACGAATTCACCGTGCGCGATGGAAAGCGAAAGGTCACGGACCGCCTCGACGGCGCCGTAGCTCTTGCTGACTTCTACCAGTGCGACCTCAGCCATGGTGTCCTCCCGCATAAAGCGCCGAGGGCAGCGCCTGTCCGCTCATGGCGTCGAACAAAGAAAGCTTGTCGGGCCGCAATGCCAGCCCCACCTGTTCGCCGACCCGGACCGCTTTGCCTGACGGCAGTCGCGCCTTTATCTGGCCGTTGGCGGTGATCACCGTGACGATTTGCGTCGTACCGAGATATTCAGCGCCAATCACACTACCTCGCAGCAGCGAGGCATCGGCGAACGACACGTTCTCGGGCCGCACACCAAGCGTGAACTTGCCCTCGGCACGATCCTCGAATACCTCCGGCATTTCGACAGGCACGCCGTCGACCTTGATGGTGCGATCGCCGCGCCGCGGCGCGGCGTGGACACCAAGAAAGCTCATCGGCGGCGCGCCGATGAAGTCGGCCACGAACATCGTCCTGGGACGATCGTAGATCTCTTGTGGCGTGCCGATCTGTTCGACGCGGCCCTGATTCATGATGGCAATACGGTCCGCCATCGCCATCGCCTCGAGCTGGTCGTGGGTGATGTAGACGGTGGTGGCATCGATGCGGTCGTGCAACTCGCGCAGCTCGCCGCACATCAACCTGCGAAACTCGGAATCAAGCGCGCCCAAGGGCTCATCCATGAGAAAGGCCTTGGGTCGCCGCACGATGGCGCGCCCCAGGGCGACGCGCTGCCGGTCGCCGCCGGAGAGGCCGCCGACCCGGCGCTCGAGGAGATGATCGATCCTCAGCAGTCTTGCGGTTTCCTCAACGCTTTGTCTGATCTCGGCTCGCGAGTAATTCTGGCATCGCAGCGGAAAGCCGATATTCTGGCGTACGTTCATGTGCGGGTAGAGCGCAAATAGCTGGAACACAAATGCAATGTCCCGCGCCGAAGCGCGCAGCGCGCTCACGTCTTCGCCATCAAGCAGGATGCGGCCGGAGGTCGGCAGCTCGAGGCCTGCGATCATGCGCAAGGTTGTCGTCTTGCCGCAGCCTGAAGGGCCCAGAATGACGAAGAACGAGCCGTGATCGACCGTGAAGTTCACGCCCTTGACGGCGCTGAACGTTCCGAATGTCTTGGCAACGGTCTCAAGCTTGATCTCTGCCATGGCGGTTAGTCCGGAAAATGACTGACGATCACAAACCACAGTGTCCCAACCAGGATCGTGACGAAGGAATAGGTATACAGATTCAAGGACAGCGGCTGCATCAGCATCACAACGCCAAGGCCGATCAGCGCCATTGCGATCGTTTCGCAACGGCCACGACGGAGCCAGAGCGGCCATCTTGATGCGTATCGTGCAATCCTTTCGCTCATTTGCGCACCGCCCCAAAGGTGATGCCGCGCAACAGATGGCGGCGCAAGAGGATGGTGAAGCAAAGGATCGGAATGAAAAACAACGTGGTCGCGGCGGCGACCGCAGGCCAATCCTGGCCTCCTTCGCCGATAATGAACGGGATGAAGGGCGGCATGGTTTGCGCGTCACCGCTGGTGAGCAGAACCGCGAAGGCATATTCGTTCCAGGCGAAGATCAAGCAGAAGATCGCGGTTGCCGCGATGCCGGTCGTCGCCTGTGGAAGAACCACCTTGAAGAAGGCCTGGAGGCGCGTGTAGCCGTCGACCATCGCGGCCTCTTCATACTCGCGCGGGATCTCGTCCATGAATCCCTTCAATAGCCAAACCGCGAGAGAGACATTCACGGCGGTGTACAACAAGATCATCCCGAGCTTGGTGTCGGTTAACCCGAGATGGCGGAACATCAGATAGATCGGGATCGCAACCGCAATGGGCGGCATCATCCGTGTTGACAGGATGAAGAACAAAAGATCGTCGGCGAGCGGCACGCGGAATCGCGAGAATGCGTAGGCGGCGACCGTGCCGAAGCATACGGCAAGAAAGGTCGAGCCGAAGCCGATCACCATCGAGTTCACAAAGCGCGGCACCACCTTCGACGGCCCGCCGATCACCATGTTGCGCGAGCGCACCAGACGCTCATACCAGGTCTGCGGCGGCGGCAGGCTGGCGAGGAATTCGGGCGTCTGCCGAGAGCGCGTCGTAAACAGGTTGACGTAGCCTTCGACGGAAGGCTCGAACAGTATCTTGGGCGGATAGGCGATCGAATCGGGCGGGGTCTTGAATCCCGTGAGGAATATCCACAACAACGGCAAAATGGTTACGATCGCGTAGGTAGCGACGATGAATGACGCGGTGGTCTTCGACCATCGTGACGGCTCGGCTACAGAATGCGCGGTGACGGGCGTTTTCATCGCTGCTTCACCCGGTTGAGGACTTTGACATAGATATTGGCGGCGCCAAACACGGTGACGAAGAGAATAATCGCCAACGCCGACGAATAGCCCGTGCGCCATTTCTCGAATGCCTCGCGCTTCAAGGTGATCGAGGCAACCTCCGTGGTCGATCCCGGACCGCCCGAGGTGAGCAAGTTGACCATGTCGAACATCTTGAAGTTTTCGATCGCCCGAAAAAGAATCGCGAGCATCAGGAACGGCATCACCATCGGGAGCGTGATCGACCAGAATTGCCGCGAGGGGGATGCGCGATCGACCTCGGCCGCCTCGTAGATGTAATCGGGTATCGAACGCAAACCGGCGAGGCAGATGAGCATGACATAGGGCGTCCACATCCAGGTATCGACCATGATAATCGACCAGGGCGCCAGACGTACGTCGCCGATCATCTGAAACGAGCTCGGGTCGACGCCGGTCAGGAGTGCGATCGCGCTATTGAATAACCCGCTCTGCGGTTGCAGCAGAAAGGTCCAAAAATTGCCAACCACCGCCGGCGAAAGCATCATCGGCAAGAGAATGATCGTGGTCCAGAAACTGTGACCACGGAAGCGACGGTTGATCAAAAGCGCCAGACCAAACCCGAGAACCAGCTCAAGCGCGATCGACCACAGCACGAAATGAGCGGTGGCCTGCATCGCGTACCACACCTCAGGGTCAGTCAGTAAATCGCGGTAGTTGTCGAGACCGACGTACCTGATCACTGCATTCGGACGATTGGCCCGATAGTTGGTAAACGAGAGCTGGATCGACCACAGCAATGGGAAGATGTTGATCGCCAGCAGCAGCAGCACCGACGGAGTAATGAACAGCCAGGCAATCGCTCGGTCGGACATCCCACCGAATCGCAATGCCAGTCGGCGTGGCGTCCGGGCAACGGACCACTCGGCAAGAGTGCTCATGTGAGACCTGTGGTTCACGGATCGGGACACGATAGCGGAGACGGTCTCCCGACCGGAGCCGGGAGACCTGCAGCGCGTCAGGCTAGATCTTGCCTTCGTCCTTGAACACCTTTTGCCAATCCTTGACCAGAAGGTCGAGCGCCTCCTTTGCGGTGCCCTTGTCGGCCACGACGTAGTCATGGACGCGCTTCTGCATGTCGAGCAGCAGCGAGGCATAAGCGGGCTCCGCCCAGAAGTCCTTGACGATATCCATGGACTTCAGGAAGTCGGCGGCAAACGGCGCGCTCTTTGTAAAACCGGGATCATTGAGCACCGCCTTGTGACAGGAATAGCCGCCGAGCGCCCACCACTTTTTCTGAACGTCCGGCTGAGCGAACCATTTGATATAGGCAAGCGCGTCGTCCCGATGATCCGAGTAGGAGACGACCGAGATCCCCTGCCCGCCTAGCTGGGTAAAGTGGAATTTCTGCTTCGGATTGACGAAGAAGCCGATCTTGTCGCCGCCGACATTAGGATCCTTGTAGAGGCCGGGAAAGAACGCGAAGAAGTTCATCTGCATCGCGACCTGTCCGGACTTGAAGGCGTCGAGGCCCTCGGACATGTAGGCATTGCTCATTCCGGGCGCGGTGCAGCACTTGTAAAGCGACTTGTAGAATTCCAGGCCTTTGACCGCGTCGGGCGAGTTGACGAAGCCCTCCATCTGGTAGGGCTTCTTCGGATCGTCGTACTGGAAGCCCCAGTCGTAGAGCGCGTTGGTCACGCCCATGGTGATGCCTTCGGAGCCGCGCTCGGTATAGATGTAGGCTCCGTAGACCTTCTTGCCGTCGATCTCCCTGCCCTGAAAGAACTCGGCGATCTGCTTGAGTTCATCCCATGTTTGAGGCGGGCTGAGGTCGCGGCCGTATTTCTTCTTGAACTCGGCCTGAATTTCCGGGCGGGCGAACCAATCCTTGCGATAGGTCCAGCCGATCGCATCGCCCATGGCCGGCAGCGCCCAATAATTGGGGGTATTTTTGGGCCATTGCGAATAGCCGACCACGGTGGCCGGCATGAAATCGTCCATCGAGATTTTTTCTTTGGCGAAGAAGTCGTTGAGCTTGACGTAGTGACCATTCTCGGCGGCGCCGCCGATCCACTGGCTGTCACCGATGATGAGGTCGCAGAGCTTTCCCTTCGAGTTGAGCTCATTGAGGAAACGATCTGCGTAGCTCGTCCACGGGACGAACTCATACTTCATTTGAATGCCGGTTTTGGTGGTGAAGTCCTTCGAAAGCTCCACCAAAGCGTTGGCCGGATCCCACGCCGCCCAGCACAACGTCAATTGCTTTGTCTGTGCAACAGCTTGATTGCCAAGACACGAGGCGACAACAACTGCGGTCACCCCCAATGCACGCATGATTTGGATCATTGCAACCTCCCTGTTGTCGCAGGCGATTGCCTGCTTGCCTTGCCAATCACCCTCCGCCCTTCGGCGGCGATGCACGCGAGACTTGAAATCCCGTCTTCACCGAAGCCGCGGGAAAGATGTTTAGTGTTATTGTTAAGTGTGAGCGTTTCACTAAACATATTAGGAGTCAATGCGCGCCATGGATTTTTTTAACAGGCAAAGTTATTGCTGCAGTGCAACCGTTAGCGGGCCGGCGTTCGGCGAGCAGCGAACCAGGCGCGGAAGCTTGTTTTGTTTAGTGAATATGGCTGTCGGGCTTCTGCAATTCGTGCGCAGCGCCCTTATTGCGGTAGCTTACGAGAAAGTGCCGATGGAAACCTTCGGCCAGGATTCGGTCTTCCGAGCCGCACCGAGCTTCATCGTCCATGCGTCTATCAGATTGCCGACCACCAACCGCCCGTTGGCGCGAACGTCGCGCCATTTCATTGTCGGCGTGCCCAGCGGCAGTGAAATCACGCCATGCGCCGCAGACAACAGCGCCGTCGCCAGCCGTTGCGACAGTGTCGGCGCCGCTTCCGCACCTGTCCCGGCAAGGAATTCCTCGATCGACGTGACAAAAATCTCATAGCCGCGCCGCGCAATCTCGGTCTGGCCAAAATACACGCCATCGGGGAATCGCCGGTCCTCGATCGTGCCCGCCATCGAATAGAGTGAGCGGAAGTGATCGGGATTATCGACCCAATAATCGATGTAGGTCTCCATCACCCGCCGCAACCGGATCTCGCTGTCCGAATTGCGCTCCCGGATGCGCTCGAGCCAACTCGACATCACCCGCCGCGTCGCCGGTCATATCGGGTTCGGCACCGGCATCCATGGCTGTGTCGGCCAGATGGTGGCGCGGCTCGAAGGCGAAGCCGTGCTTTCCGCGCTCGCGACGCGCGTGGCGTCGATCGAAATCACCGGCGAGGCGGTATATCGCGACAGCAGCGGGCTGCGCGCTCTCAGCTCATTGCCGGTGCGTGTCGTGCGGAAATAGCCGTGGTGCGGCGATCGTGCAGCGGCGGCCTACAAACGCCGGCCGCATGGGAGCGGATGTTGCAACAATCGCTTACCCGAATTTCGTAACACGGGCCGACTGCGTCACGCCATTCTGCAAATGATCGCCGAGCAATGCGAGGACGTCATTGGCTTGCACAGGTCGCCCGATCAAATATCCCTGGACTTCGTCGCAATTGGTCTGGCGCAGGTAACCCAGCTGCTCCGTGCTTTCGACGCCCTCTGCGACAACGCCGATCTTGAGATCCTGAGCCAGTGCGATGACGGATTTCACGATTGCAGCGCAATCCGGCTGCACCAGCATGTCGCGAACAAAGGATTGGTCGATTTTGATGCGACTGAACGGTAGTCTGCGCAGGTAAGTGAGGGATGAGTAGCCTGTTCCGAAATCATCAAGCGCGACGGTAACTCCCAATTCCAGCAGCGAATTCAAGACCGAAGCGGCCGAATCATATTTCGATAGCAGAATCGACTCCGTTATCTCAATTTCGAGACGCCCTGGAGCAACCCGCGAGTCCGCGAGCGCTTTTACGAAGGTCTGCAGAATATTGGCATTCTGGAACTGGACCGCTGAGACGTTGACGGCAACTCTGATATTGGCGGGCCACTGCGCGAGCGCCTGACAAGCGCGCCTGACAACCCAATCGCCGATCGGGTGGATCAACCCTGACTCCTCGGCAAGCGCAATGAATTCAAGGGGCGAAACCAGCCCTCGTACTGGATGACGCCAGCGCAACAAGGCTTCAAAGCCGGTGATGCGATTCTCGCGAAGATCGAGGAAAGGTTGATAAACGAGGAAAAGCTCGTCCCTTTCTATTGCCGCTTCCAAATCAAGTTGTAGTGCGCGGCGCTCGCGTGCCGATGCGTCGTCGCTCGGCTCAAAGAAGCGGACCGTGCCCGGGCCGGCTTTCTTCGCACGATAGAGCGCAACATCGGCATGTTTGAGAACATCGTTTGGCGTTTTGCCGTCGCGGGGCGCCAAACTTATGCCGATGCTGGCAGCGCCGATGATCTCGTGTCCCTCAATCAGGAACGGGTCTTGGAAGGCGGAGATAATCTCTTGGGCGAGTTCAAGTACCTCATCCAGCCTCGCGATGTTTGCGGCGATCAGTCCAAACTCGTCGCCACCGATGCGCGCAACTATATCGGTATCTCGGGTACATCGCCGGAGTCTGGCCGCAAGCTGAGTGAGAAATTCGTCTCCCGCAAGATGACCGAGCCGGTCGTTCACATCCTTGAAACGATCAAGGTCGAGCAGAAGAACGGCACATTCCTCGCCACTGCCAGCCAGCCGGACCAGGGTGGTTTCCAGGCTTTCGTTGAACGCGAAACGGTTCGGCAGCTTGGTGAGAGAATCTTGCCGCACCGCCTTCTCGGTCTCGAGATGTGCGATCATCCGCCTCGTGAACTCAAATGAATAGGCAAAAACCACACGCAGAAGCACACACGCATAGACAATAACCAAAATTGCGATCAGCACATAGACAAAGTCGCCGCTTCTGGCGATGCAGATGGCCGACCCAAGAAATATGGGCCCCATGAAGCCAATGGCCGCAACGGGTATGGTCGCAAATGCGAAAGCGCCGCCTGCCAGCATGCCGGCACACAGGCCGGTCATCAGCATTTGCCCGCCAGGATTGGCGTGCTCAAAAAAACCAATGGGAACGATTGCCCACATGCCGCCCAAAATGAAGGCGTTTCGCACAAGGTGATGAATGGTAGTGCGGGACACCGACTGGGGCTTGGTAACCCGCCATGAGGACCGCGCCTTGAGGCCGGACAAGGTCGACCCGAAAGCCATCACCGCGGCCCATAGCACCGCGTAAATTCCGTCGGGAGACTGCCACAACGCGACCCCCAGCACCGTCGCGTTGCAAGCGTTGGCTGCCATCATGCCCGGCGAATTGCGCAGCACGAGACAGATTTGTTCGGCGCGAATTTGGCCGGCAACCGCTTCTTCTGTCGACGGGCCACCAAAGGCCGCGAGATCCCCGGCGAACAGTCTCGAGAAATAGGATTTTAGATATGTTCGCACTACAATCTCCGGCCGCGTGCCCGCGAACCAATTCCTCCTTTCCAAGGTCGCGCCAATTCTTTGATAAATAATAAAATGCTTCCCGTAAAACGCCTACATTCCCACAAGGTAAGCTAGAGGCCGTTTAGTCAGATCGCGCACGCGCTCCGGGCCCTTGTCTCTACACAAACGCCACCGCTGTGGCGCATCAGGGGATCCAGCCAATCGGATCGTGCTTTCGCTGCGATCGAGATAAAAATAATTTCCGCGTTAGAGCAGCATTAACCGAGTTGAAGTCGAGCCCGCAACCATCGTGTTCCCTGCCCGTTGGGTTCGAACGCAACAACAGGGAAATATGCCATGGCCGGCATTTACTTGATTGCGCACACCAACAGCTTCGAACGCCGCCGTCGAATTTTGGCTGAGGATGCATACGTTGTTCGCCAACGGGCCATCCGCCGAGGTGACGACTTTGAGGGATGGAACCTCTCACGACTGATGCGAGATGCAGCAACTCCTTTCGAAGTCACCACGGCCGAACGCCAATATCAGATGTGGCTTCGAGCATCGCCGCTTCGCGGACGCCTAGTAAGTGCAAGCACTACTCAGCCGCCCGCGCTCACAGGTCGGCTGCGCAGGAACCGCGGTCACTGCCTCTCGCAACATTTTCGGAAGTGCTACCTCTGAACTGAGGGTAGGACTGTGCAAAATTGCTCACTTGGAAGAAAACATTCGAATGAAACTGTGAGCATCATGGCGGTTCCCCGCGGCTCTGGCGGGATGGTCGTTGACAAAGACGTTGCTGCATCCGCTAATCCCTAACTGGCGCCAAAAGCCAGGGGGGGCACCAACATGAAACGCTTTTGCTGCGGGATGATTGTCGCGATCTTGTTGTGCGGCGGCGGTGTGGCGAATGCCCAAAGCCTCCCCTCATATATGGCGCCAATTGCGGGACTCACCTCTGCGACGCCGGGAGACATCGCGACCAAAGACGTGCTGGCGCTCAACACCGGCATGTTCGAATTGTATGGCGACGCCGCCAAGATCTTTCAGAAGAATTTTCTCAGCAACCACCCGGTGATCCTCGGGCTTTTTTCCGGCGCCGGCGGGCGGCTCATCCTCTATCGTCCCGGAATGCAACCGCTGGACGCGCCGCAAGTGCCGATGGTCTATCAACTGCTAAAATCTGTCGGTCACAGCACGATGGCGCTGGCCGAGGTGGTCGGACCCTATCTGAACAATCCGGCCGACAAATCCTGGCGCGGTTCGATGCTTGCCTACCGCAGCCGGATGCAGTCGGCGCTCGACGGACTCGATGCAACTCCCATCCAGCCCGACTGGGTTGCCAATAATCGGACCATCCTGCAGAACAACATTGCGTTCATGGATGATTGCGTTGCCAAGGGCATGATCGCCGCCGCTGCGCTCGAAGCGTTCGGCAAGAAACAGGCGCCATTCCTGGCATTGAACGTTGCATGGGCGGCGCAGACTCAGGTCGGGCACTGGATGACGGTGGTTGCCGACTGGAAAACCCAACTCGGGGCTGACTGGGATAAAACCTATGCCGCAAGCAACACCATCTATGTGGCACGCCAGAACAACGTCTTGTTCAGCGTGCTCGCGCAGTTCTTCGGTCCAGACGCAATCAATAACCGCCTGCTTTTGATCGAGACGATTTCGTTCACAACAACGCCAGCGGACATGCTGGAGTCGCTAACGCGTATCATCGCCGATCGCTCGGTCGGTTCGCTGTTCTTCGGCAACTATCACCTGATGGACTACGAATTGATGGGCGGCGACGCGCGCGCCGCGATCATCGCGGAAACCGGCAAGCGTGGCATGACGGCGTTCCTGCCGCCGGCCGTGCCGTTCGGCTCAAAGCAGTGGCCAACATTGGTCACACCAGGTCCCGGGCCCGCATCCATCGCCGACTTATCAATACGCCCGTGACAGCGTTGACCAAGAGGTAGGAGCATGCAGCCTTCGCGACGCGAGTTCGTGAAGTGGGTGACGGCGAGCGGCATCGCGCTCAGCCTGTCGCGCTTGGGATCGGCTGAGGAGATCGGATTCGCAGCGCGGGAGACTTTGCCCGGACGGCAAAACTGGAATCCGGCTGCGAACGGCGCCGGCCGCGTTGACGGTGTCGCCAAGGTCACCGGAGCAAAGCTCTACGCGTCCGACTTCCGCGCCGCAGATCTCCCCGGGTGGCCGGCTACGACATCGCACGCCATTCTTGTCCGCGCCCCCGATGCAACGCACGTCTACACCGGCATGGATCTCGCGCGCCTCAGCGGCGCGTTGAAGCCATCAGTGGTGGTGACGGCGGAAGACCTCGCGAAGATCGGCACCCGCGTTCCTGAATTTTATGCCGGCGATCTGTTTTGCCCGGTCGGCAAGACGCCGCTGTATCTCGGCCAGCCGGTCGCCCTCCTGACCTTTGAAAAATTCGATGCCTTCGATCAGGCACGGCTCGCCCTTCGCGATGGAACTTTCGTTAGGTTCGGCGAGGAAACCGGCCCTGTCGTGGGGCCCAACTACGGCGCATTTCGTTTCACCCGTGTGGCCGGCCCGACCCCTGACGCACCCGATGTCTACTCGCCGGTCAAGAACGGCTGGGTCAGTCCGGGACATTTCCAGGACAGTGACCGCCCGATATGGGCGCGGCTCCCGATTCCGACCGGGCGCGCCTACGCCGAAGCCGCAACCCATGGCGAGCAGATCCGCGCGGAACTTGCAGCGAGCAATCCGGCCGTTCTGGCGCTGGACCGCGAATTCGAGACCCAATCGGTTGACCCGATGTTTCTCGAGCCGGAAGGCGGGCTCGGCTGGTACAATGCGGGCGCCAAAAACCGTGAGCTCGTGCTCGGCGTGCAGTCGCCTTACGAGACCGCTGAAGGGCTTGCATACATGCTCGGCAACGCGCGGGTTCCGTTCAAGCCGGCGCACATCAAAACC
>WNFC01010769.1_pt1 | contig 11114 bp, 8 predicted proteins | sample 5400541 | NCBI WGS metagenome assembly WNFC01 (sample SAMN13153342, study PRJNA577476) | soil metagenome | isolation source: 120 cm saprolite under Douglas fir tree site 2 hole 2 replicate 1 | place: USA:California | collected 2015-04-18
GCGCGATGTCGGGGTCAAGCCGGAACAGCTCGACCGCATCGCCGAGCTGTCGATGCATGACCGCTGGATCCACACCAACCCGCGCAAGATCGACGGTCCGCCGGTCGTCCGCGAGCTGCTCGACGCGGCGTGGTAGGACACGGTTGCATCTTTGCATAAAGCTGCTTAGATGTAGCGCATGAGAACGACGGTCGACATCCCCGACGAATTGTTTCGCCGCGCAAAATCGGAAGCCGCGCTGAGTGGGCGCAAGCTCAAGGATCTCGTCGAGGAGGGGCTACGGCTCGTGGTTGAACAGCCTCCTCGTGAAGAAAAGCCGGATCTGTCTCGCCCCAAACCCAAACCCTCGGCCCACGACTTGCTGAAGGACCTCTGCGGGATCTACAAGGATGGGCCTTCCGATCTTTCCACGAATCCGAAGTACTTCGATGATTTCGGGAGATGAGGACTGGGACACTGCTGGATACTGGTCCGCTAGTCGCCTATCTGTGGTCGGCCGATCGCTATCATGAATGGGCGGTCGACCATTTCGCGTCACTCGACCTGCCCTTCATCACCTGTGAGCCCGTGATTACGGAGGCGTGTTTCGTCACGGCGCGAAATCGCGTGTCGCCGACGCATGTACTCGAAACCGTGACGCGCGGCGTCGTGCAGGTCGGCTTGCAGATCGGCAACGAATTGGCAGCAATCCGCGCGCTGATGGAACGCTACGCCAACGTCCCGATGTCGCTCGCCGATGCCTGCCTGGTCCGATTGGCGGAGATCACCGGGCTGCCGATTTGTACGCTCGATAGCGACTTCGCGATCTATCGCGCGCATGGGCGTCGCGCGTTGATCCTGATCGCGCCTAGCCCCCGCTCGCTGCACGAGACATAGCTCCGCCTCGCGACCCTGCGCGGCAATAGAGCGCAGACTGACGCGAGGCCGTAACAGCTTAAGATTGTATTCACTGTTAATAACCCTAATAGCGGGAATATCGCTCGCGACCGTACGCATTTGGTCGCAACGATGAGGAGCCAATCCGAATCCCGGGTCGCTCCGCCCTACGGTTGAGATTTAGCGAAGGCACTTCCCATGGCTGAATTGAGCGTCGATGCCGGCACAACGCCGCGCATTATCGGGCGGCCGCAATCCGCGCGCCCGCGGATCCGTCCGGGTATTTTCGTCAATGCCAGATTGTTCAGACTGCTGATCGGCGTTGGGCTGGTGTGCTCGGCGGCCTGGTACATCTATCTTTATGCGTTCAACAAAGTCAGCATCGCCGGCGTGGTCAATGCGCCCCTCCTCACGATCGTCTCGCAGATCGACGGGAGGATCAATCAGGGCGCGGCCGTACAAGGCGAAGCGGTCACTGCCGGGCAAGCCCTGGCCCTGGTAATCAACGACCGCGTCGACGACCGCACGGTTGTCGATCTTGGCCGATCGCTCGATGGTGCTCGGGAGAAGCTCACCGGCCTTCGCGCGAGTATTGATGATCTCAGCGGAATTGGAGGGACGCTTGCCCGGCGCGGCCGAGAATATCAGACCGCCCTGGCCGACCGCCTCGAGCAGGAGGTGAAGGAGGACGAGGCCGCGCTTGCATCGGCGCGCCTCTCCGAGAGCCAAGCGGGCGATGCGCTGAAGCGCGGCGGGGTGCTGATCCAGCAAGGCACGATTTCCCACGTGGCCTATGACAGCCTCTCTTATGCCTATCAGCGGGCAACCGCCGAGGTAGCGCGGACGGCGGCGCGGCTCGCCAAGATCCGTCGGGACCTCGCCTCGGCGCGGGAGGGCGTGTTCCTCGGCGACAGCAATTCGTCCGATGTACCCTATTCGCGACAGCGTCTGGATGAGGTCACTATTCGGCTCGCGGGCCTCCATAACGACGAGCGCACGATGCTCGCGACAATCGCCGAGTTCGAGGCGAAACACCGTGCCGAGGTGACGCGCAACGCCAGAATGTCCGCGCAGGAGCTTGCTGCGCCGGTCGAGGGTGTCGTCTGGCGGTCGACCGTCGCTGAGGGGACCGAGATCCTCCGCGGGGCGCCGCTATTTCAGCTTATCGACTGCCGACACGTTTATATCGAAGCGACCACCCGCGAGCGTTTTTTTGAGGCGCTTCGACCGGGAGACAGGGTGCGGGTGGCACTGGAGGGAAGCGCCTCGGAGCTCCCCGGCTCGATCCGCGACGTTGTCGGCCCGGGCGCGTCGCTCGATGCCGGCCCCAAATTGTCGGTGATCAACCGCCGCAACGGCACCGAGGCTCAGCTCATCATCGACGTCGATGCCGCCGCCTTGCCGGTCATGCCGGGGACGACCTGCAATGTCGGGCGGAGCGCGAAGGTCTATTTCCAGTGATCAACCAGTTTCTCGCCGTCGCCCTCCTGGCGGCCGCCTATGGGGTGTTGCTGACGGTGACGAATTTAGCCGGCGCCTGGCGACGTCCCGCCATATGCGCCGCCGCGGCGCTTGGCACCGGCGCCTATATCGCCTGGCGCTTCGCGACTGCCGATGACGGGCTCGCCGCTGGTGGCGCGCAGCGCTTGTTCACGATCGTGTGTCTGGTCTTCGAGACCATCTTCGTCGCCGAGTTCTGGACGTTCCTGCTGCTGGCCTCGCGCAGTCTCGACCGCGGCCCGCAGGCCGACCGCCACGAGGCGGCGCTGCGCGGCACGACGCTCGATGCGCTCCCCGAGGTCGATGTTTTCATCACGACCTACAACGAGGAACTCGAGGTCCTCGAAAAGTCGATCGTCGGGGCGCTGGCGCTCGACTATCCCAAGTTCCGGGTGCACGTGCTCGACGACGGCAGACGGCTATGGCTGAAATCTTTCTGCGAGCGCGTCGGTGTGAACTATATCGCGCGACCCGACAACACCCACAAAAAGGCCGGCAATCACAACTATGCGTTGGCCCGAACCGAGGCGCCGTTCATCGCGGTGTTCGACGCGGATTTCGTCCCCTACCGAAACTTTCTGTGGCGCACGCTGGGCTTTTTCGCAGAACCGGAAATCGGCATCGTGCAAACTCCGCAAGCCTTCTTCAACGCCGACCACTTCCAGAACAATCTGCTCCTCCAGAAGGCCATGCCGGACGAGCAGCGGTTTTTCTTCAGCCACATCATGCCGTGCCGGGACGCATGGGGAGTGGCGTTCTACTGTGGATCTGCGGCAGTCCTGCGGCGCGAAGCGGTAGAGACGATCGGCGGCATCGTGTGCGGCCACGCGACCGAGGACAACGTCACCTCGATCGCGATGCTCGCCAAGGGATACCGCACCGCCTATCTCAACGAGCAGCTGAGCTGGGGCTTGGCGCCGGAGAGCAGCTGGGCCTTTCTGGAGCAGCGCAAGCGCTGGTGCGTCGGGGGCGTGCAGACCCTGTTTCGGCGCGACGGGCCGCTCGGTCCGCGGATGCGGCGCTGGCGGGAACGCCTGTGGTTCCTGCCGCTCCATTGGCTTCTCGGGTTCATCAACCCGATCTACTTTATCGCGATGGCGCTGATCCCGTGGTACTGCGACCTCAGCCCATTTTTCGGCATATCTCCCGAGCACAGCCTGCCGGCCACATTCCTGATCACGCTGGTCTATGCGCATACCCTGCTGTGGCTCGGGCGGGGAACCTGGCTGCCGATCATGTCACCGGCAATCAACCTCTTTCAGTCCTGCACATTGGCGCCTCTTGTGCTCAGCACTCTGCTGAAACCATTCGGCCGGCCGGCCTTGCGGTTCGTCGAGGTAACGCCCAAGGGCAAATTGGCGGTTGCCGGACGGATCAACTGGGCCGTCATGACACCGCTGCTCTGCGCGTTCCTGCTCCTGGTCATGGGAATGGGAAAGACGATGGCGCTCGACAGCTATGCGCGCGACGTCGGCGAAATCGTGACGAACAGCATCTGGGCGATCATTTTTGCCCTGCATTTGGCGATCGCCTGCGTCGCGGCGATGGAGCTGCCCTATCGTCGCAGCGAGGAGCGCTTCGAGATCTCGGCGTCGGGAGTGCTTATCTCCGAAAGCGGTGAGGAGATTGGTTGCCGAGTTGTCGACATGTCGCTGCTCGGCGCCAGGATCGATTACGACGTGCCGCGGGGTCGCTGGCGGCTGCGAACCGAGGGCGAGACGCTGGAAATAGAGACGATCTGGTCTTTCGGCAACGCGTCCGCGTTGCGGTTTGTCAACATATCTGACGAGCAGCGCCGCCGGTTGATCGCCCGTCTCTACGTCACCAATCGCACACCGCCGATCATCATCCGATACCTCCTGCTAACCCATCGGGCGCTGAAGCGGCTGGTTTATCCATAACGTCCGGGCTTGGTCGCCACCCCCCCCCCCGCCGGCAGGCGCGAACGCCGGTCCAATTTAGGTGAAGGCCGCCGAGCCTCGTTGGCGGGAAACACCCTATCGGGATGGGTCCCGGCCTCGGCCGGGAGTCGGCTGTCCCGTATCGCTAGCGGAATCTGTTGACAGAAACTTAAAATACTCTCTTAAGTAGTATAACACCTTGTAGCACACGGATAACGGTGATATTTCTCAGACTGGTCGGGCTGCAATCTGCGCCGGCCCTTAACCACCGTCCCAGGGCTGAGCCGAGCCAGCTAAGCCGATCCAAGCCCCTGAAAGAAAACCCGTTGTCATCGACGGCTTTGGCCACGGCCCCACAATCCAGCGTCCGGACTATCCGGGCCAGCACCGTCGTCATCAGCATTCTGATTGTTGCGATGTGGGTACTGGTCGGCTTCTCGGTCGTTACCGCGCGGCAAGCCGCGCTCGACGCCGCCAGTTTGCAGGCCCGCAACCTGATGATCGCGTTCCGAGAGGAGGTCGCTCATATCCTGCGTGGGGTCGACGGTGAAATGGACCTGATCGCGGAGAAGATGCGGCGCGAACGCGGCAGCTTCGACCTCTACGCTTGGGGCCAGGAGCGCGTGCTGGTTTCGCTCGGAACTGCGCAGGCCAGTATCATCGACCCCGATGGAATGCTCAGCCAGACGACAATTGAACCCCATCCCCGCTCGATCGACCTGAGCGACCGCAGTCACTTCCGCATCCATCTGGACGGAGGATTTCACGGCTTGGCGGTTGGCCAAAGCATCATCACGCGACTTTCAGGGCTCCCCGCCCTGCCGATTTCACGCCGCGTCGAGGCCGAGGACGGGACCTTTCTCGGCGTCCTTGTCGTCCTGATCTCGCCCGGCACCCTGACGACACTCCACAAAGCGATTAATCTCGGGCCGCATGGCGTCATGACGCTGTCCGGGCTCGATAATGTCATTCGTGCGCGCTTCAGCACCGACAGTCCGGATGGGACCGATAGCATCGGCAAATCGATTTCCGGAGGGCCGCGGCCGGCCGTCGTCGAGGAGAATGCCGACGGGTGGTTCGTGCGGACCAGCGTGATCGACGGCATCACCCGGATCGTTACCTATGGCCGCGTCGGCAGTTATCCGCTCGTCGTCAATGTCGGCCTGGATCTAGATCAGGAACTTGCTGGTTGGCGTTCGCTCGCCGCGATGATCGTTGCGATGGCGCTCGGTGCTACACTGCTGCTGATTGGGCTCGCAGCCTATCTGATCCACCGGATTTTCCGAGACGCGAGAACGGCCCGCGCAACGACGCTGGCGATCACCCATACGGCCGAGCACGACTTTCTGACCGGCTTGTCCAATCGAATGCTGCTGAGCCAGAAAATCAGCCAGGCAATCGCCATGGCAAAGCGGCACGGGAATAAGGTCGCGGTGCTGTTTTTGGATTTGGACGGCTTCAAGCACATCAATGATTCCCTGGGACATCAGATCGGCGACAAACTTCTTCAATCCGTTGCCAAGCGCTTGGTAGCGTGCGTACGCGGCTCGGACACCGTAAGCCGGCAGGGCGGCGACGAGTTCGTTGCACTACTTGCAGAAGTGCAACGACCGGAAGATGCCGCCGTTATGGCGCAAAGGATGCTGCAGGCGCTGGCGGAGCCCCACTCCATCGACAAGCACGATCTTCACATCATGACAAGCATTGGTGTGAGCATTTATCCCGATGACGGTCTGGATTCGGAGACGTTGATCAAGAACGCGGACACCGCGATGTACCAGGCAAAGGAAAATGGGCGCCACGGTTATCAGTTTTTCATGCCGGCGATGAACGTCCGGGCGGTTGAGCGGCAATCCATCGAGATGGGTCTGCGCCGCGCCTTGGAGCGGGGCGAATTCGAGCTGCACTACCAGCCGAAGATCAACCTGAGGACGGGAGCGATCAGCGGGGCTGAAGCACTGTTACGCTGGACGCACCCCACTCGAGGAGTGGTCTCTCCGGCGGAATTCATTCCCGTGGCGGAAGACTGCGGTCTCATTCTGCCGATCGGTGCCTGGGTCCTTCGCGAAGCCTGCCAGCAAGCCCGAGCCTGGGTGGGTGCGGGCCTGCCCGCAGTGACGGTGGCCGTAAATGTCTCCGCGGTGGAATTTCGCGACGAGAACTTTCTGGAAAGCGTGTTCGCAATCCTCCGCGAAACGGGTCTGGATCCGAAATCGCTCGAACTGGAGTTGACCGAAAGTGTCCTTATGACGCGTGTCGAGTCGACGGCCGCCATTCTCCAGGCTCTCAGGGAAAGAGGGGTTCAGGTGGCGATCGATGATTTCGGTACGGGTTATTCGAGCTTGAGCTATCTGCGAAAATTTCCTGTCGATGCCCTCAAAATCGACCAGTCGTTCGTCCGGCAGATATGCGGTGCGGGCGAGGATTCGGCGATTGTCACCGCCGTGATCAGCATGGCTCGCAATCTCAAGCTGCGCGTCATCGCCGAGGGTGTGTCAACGCTGGAAGAACTGGAATTTCTTCAGGCCAACGAATGTGACGAGGCGCAAGGATACTATTTTACCGCGGCGATCCCTCCCGAGCAGTTCGCGAGACTGCTCAGAACCGGCATGCCAGAACCCCTCGTCCCCGTTCACAAGCCGCTCGTGATGTCATAGTCCTGGGCGGCCTTGCTGCCGTGTGCCAGCGCGAGGAGCCGGCTGGTTTATCCGTGACGTGCGGGCGTGGTCGCCCAGCCCTCGGGGCGGGCAAGCGCGAACACTGGTTTTCCCGCCTCTCGCCGTCCGAAATTAGGCCGCAGCGCAGCGCTACCCGTCGGCCGCCGCGGCCAGGTGCTCGGACGGCTTTCTAGTATCGCTGTCGGCAGCGGCGAGCCCGTCAGCCGGTTGCGGCGGGGTGACAGGGAGTTCCGCCCCAAAATCGCGCCGTCCCGCGCTCGGCGTCGACAATTCGACCCGGTTTCGGCCGCCTTCTTTTGCCCGGTACATCGCTTCATCCGCAGCTTTCATTACCAATTGTGGGTTATCGCCGGCGTCAGGGAATGCCGCCACGCCGATCGAGACGGTAATTTTCGGAAGATTTCCGTCGGCATGCCGAACGACGAGCCACTCGACCTTGTGCCGCAATTCCTCGGCTCTGCGTGCCGCTGTCTCAAGGGTCGCTCCGGGCAGAATGACAATGAATTCCTCGCCGCCGAACCGGCACGGAACATCCTCGTTGCGGAAGGTGGTCTGCAGGCAGTCGCCGACGGCACGCAACACCGTATCACCGGCATCATGTCCATGGTTGTCGTTGAATTTTTTAAAGTGATCGACGTCGATGGATACCAAGCCGACGGCTTGTCTGGTCCGCCTCGCCCTTGAAAACTCTCGGTTGCAGGTCTCCAGCATATATCGACGGTTGAAAAGTGCGGTCAGGGGGTCGCGGATCGACTGCTCGCGCAACTGGTCGCGCAATTTGACATTGGCGATGGCGAGACTGATCTGTTCCGCGCAAACAAGACCTAATCGACGCTGCTCAGCGATCTCTTCTTTGTGAGGCTTCTCACCGCCTAACGCTCGATCGTAAAATTCTAAATGAAGCAGGCCGATTGTCTCGCCATGGGCCAAAATTGGAATGCAACAATATTCGCTCGGTTCAGCGACATCGATATGCGCGCAGGGGAAATTGATCTCGCTCTCACCGGAGGAGTAGATTCGGCCGCGCCGCAAGCCCCAACAATCCTCGGGATGCATTGCCGGCATCATCTTTGCGCCATTCCAGGCTTTGGCGCTTTCCAGGACATCGCGCGAATTGGCATAAATGTAAAGACTTCCGCCGCAACCGGGCAGCAATCTGGAAAAAAATTCTCCGACCATGTCATAAAGCTCGTGTAAGGAGTTACACGACTGAAGCCATTCGTTGAGTTCCGAAAGCAGTCGCGTTTCCCGATTGAGCTTATCGCGCTCGAGCAACTTGGTACGAAGCACGCCGATCGCCTTCTCCATCTCGGCAAGTTCGAAGGCGCGCGGGCGATCTTTGTCATCGCTGGCAAGGTCGCCTTCGGCCAGTCGGATCATCGCCCCCTTGACGCTCAAGAGAGGAGGCAGCAGCCCGCTCCGAACCAGCATCACGCCGCCGCACAGAGCGATAAAGGCGATGCCCGCCAACACCCCGAGAGCCACCATGAAATCACGATCGTCGGATTCCAGCTTGCTGCGGGCTCGGCCGATCTCCTGTTCGTAGGCGCGGGCAACAATGCTCAGGCTCTCGTTGAGGGCAGTCCTGACGTTGCGGTTTGCGTCATTGTCGCCAAACGCCCGGGCGGCCGCCGTGCTCTCCTCCCTGCCGAGCCGAACCAACTCGGTGCGGAACTGCACGAATTGATCGATCCGCCGCGCCAGCTCCTCGACATTGGATTGCTGCGAAGTGAGCGCTTCTGCTTTCCAGCTTCGCGCAATCTCCTGCAGCTCGGGAAGCTTGCGCATCAGATTTTTGGCGAACGGTTCGGCGGCTTTCCAGTCCGCGGACATGTAGATGCCGCGCGATTCCATCACGACGGCATAGACCAGGCCGTTGATACGTTCGAGGTAGATTGTACCGCGAGCGGCACGATCGAGCGCGGCATTGTCGCGCGTCGCGTGCTCCATCGTCACCAAGGCAAAGATTACTACAAGCACCGGGAGCAGCCCGAGGAAGCCGATGATCGTGTAGAGACGGGTTTTAAGGCTGTAGCCGGCGCTGCGCGGCATGGGCTTTCGCAACGTCATTCGGCGGGAAGTAAGCATCGTTTGCCACCAAGCCGAGCTGGCGATCCCGAGGGTGGTCGGAAATCCGCCTCGGCCCCTGCGCGATTGAATGGTCGGACGCGGGAACGGCCTAATCCGACATGTATCGTAAAACGGGTATATATTTAATACAACATCTTTAAAGTTGTGTTGCGTTGCGGACGCAACGGGCGGGATCGCCCGCGCTCCGGAGTGGTTAGGCCACCTTTTCCAATTCGCGCAGGATCGTGTCGCCCATCACCCGGGTCGACACCCGGGCGGTGTTGGGCTGCAGGATGTCGGCGGTGCGCACCCCCGCGGCGAGTGCACGGCGCACCGCGTCCTCGACCAGGCTTGCCTCGTCGGCGAGGTCGAACGAATAACGCAGCATCATCGCGAAGGAGAGGATGCAGGCGAGCGGGTTGGCGAGGTTCTTGCCGGCGATGTCGGGGGCGCTGCCATGTACCGGCTCGTAGAGCGCCTTGCGCCGTCCAGCCGCATCGGCCGCACCGAGCGAGGCTGACGGCAGCATGCCGAGCGAGCCGGTCAGCATCGCCGCACAATCCGACAGGATGTCGCCGAACAGATTGCTGGTGACGATCACGTCGAACTGCTTGGGGTTGCGCACGAGCTGCATCGCGCAATTGTCGGCATACATGAAGGAGAGCTCGACTTGCGGGTAGTCGGCGTGCACCCGCTCGGCGACCTCGCGCCACAGCCCGCCGGATTCCATGACATTGGCCTTGTCGACCTCGCAGAGCCGGCGTTGCCGCTTGACTGCGAGGTCGAAGCCGGCGCGCAGCACGCGCTCGATCTCCGCCTCGGTGTAGATTTCGGTGTTGATGCCGCGGCGGGTGCCGTCGGGCATCGTCTCGACCCCGCGCGGCTCGCCGAAATAGATGCCGCCGGTCAATTCGCGCACGATCATCAGATCGAGACCGGCGACGAGATCGCGCTTCAATGCCGAGGCGTCGGCCAGCGCGTCGAACACCACCGCCGGGCGCAGGTTGGCGAACAAATCCATTTCCTTGCGCAGCCGTAGGAGACCGCGCTCGGGGCGCAATTCGAAGGGCAGCGCCTCCCATTTCGGGCCGCCGACCGAGCCGAACAGCACCGCGTCGCTGGCCATCGCCTCCGCGAGCGTGACGCCGCCGACGAGGCCCTCGCCGACGTCGAAGCGCGCAATGTTGCGGCGATCGAAAAACTCGAACAGCCGCATCACCTCGCGCATGATCTCCGGGCCGATGCCGTCGCCCGGAAGCACCAGCACCTTGCGGTTTGCGCGACTGCTCTGGGCCATCTCTTAGCCTTTCAGAAATCTGACAGGTCATTCCCGCGAAAGCGGGAATCCAGGGTCCGTAGGCATCAGCGTTGGCCCCTGGGCCCCCGCTTTCGCGATAACGGGTCGGCTAGGCCCCGGTCTGGGTCATGCCGAACAGCCACGGCCGCGACCGGCGCGCCTCTTCTTCATAGCCGGCGATTTCCGCGGCCTTCTGCTCGGTCAGCCCGATATCGTCGAGCCCGTTTATCAGGCAATGCTTGCGGAACGGGTCGATCTCGAAATGCACGACGCCGCCATCGGGGCGCGAGATCGTCTGCTTGTCGAGGTCGATGCTCAGCACCGCGTTGGCGCCCTTCCGGGCGTCTTCCATCAGCTGGTCGACAATGTCCTGCGGCAGGGCGATCGGCAACAGGCCGTTCTTGAAGCAGTTGTTGTAGAAGATGTCGGCAAAGCTTGGCGCGATGACGCAGCTGATGCCGAAATCCATCAGCGCCCAGGGCGCGTGCTCGCGGCTCGACCCGCAGCCGAAATTGTCGCCCGCGACGATGATCTTGGCGTTGCGGTAGGGGCCCTGGTTCAGCACGAAATCGGGGTTTTCCGAGCCGTCGGGCCGAAAACGGATCTCATCGAACAGATATTTGGCAAGCCCGGTGCGCTTGATCGTCTTTAGATAGCCGGCGGGGAAGATCTTGTCGGTGTCGATATTGATCATCGGCAGCGGTGCCGCGACCCCGGTCAATTTGGTGAATTTGTCCATCGAACTTCCTCTTAAGGTGAGCCAGCGTTATTTCGCGGCTACGGCCTCTCTCT
>WNFC01008864.1_pt1 | contig 11113 bp, 5 predicted proteins | sample 5400541 | NCBI WGS metagenome assembly WNFC01 (sample SAMN13153342, study PRJNA577476) | soil metagenome | isolation source: 120 cm saprolite under Douglas fir tree site 2 hole 2 replicate 1 | place: USA:California | collected 2015-04-18
GGAAAAGGCCAACTACCAGGTCAGGGCGCTGCCCCTTGACGATCCTACATTCAAGAGCATTCCGGACGACGCGGCCGTAGTGGTGATTGCTCGGCCTTCTCGTCCGCTAAGCCAATCGGCCTTGAGCGCCCTGCGGTCATATTTGAACCCCGCCAAAAAGGATGCCAAGCAGGGCAAGCTGATCGTTCTCATGGACGTGGTCACCAACCGGGACGGAACGTTCGTGCAAACCGGCCTGGAGCCTTTCTTGGACGAATACGGCGTTAAGGTCAACAACGACCGAATTCTGACCTTCGCCAACGGGATCACGAATCCTCCCCTTCAGATTTTCGCCCAGGTCAATCCGGAAAGCCGAAATCGAATTGCCCTCAGTTTTGGCAGAGACTTGTTTCTCTTTACCGGAGTTCGAACGGTGGATCCCAAACCTTCGGATCCCGCCTCGCCGCGAAATTACACGGCCCAAAGTTTGCTTTTGGCCCGCGATGGTAGACAGCTGGTTGAGAAACCGCCCCTGCAATCCGATCCCCTCACTTATTTGGAAGGAATGTTGAAAGACGAGGCGAGTGCGAAGGAAGTGGAAAATAAGCTCATCAAGAAGCCTTTATCGATCGCCGTCGTGGTGACTCAAGCCAAAATGCCTGAGAATTTCGAGGACCCGCACGCCCGATTGCAGGAAAAACAGGAGCCGTTGCTGGTCATTTTTGGCGATGCCGGCTGGGTCTCCAATAGAGAAGTGGCGGCCGCCAACAGACCGAACTTTGATCTATTTGTGAGTCTGGTCTCCTGGCTGCGCGAGCGCCCGGAAATCGGCAAGAAGGCGGCCGAGGCCAAGGAGCGACCTTATTTCAACTTGAATGTCACTCCTGAGGGAATTATTCGGCTCCAATGGCTGCCGGGTTTCCTGATTTGTCTGGCGATTGTTGGGCTGGGAGGCGGCATTTGGATCGTCCGCCGGCGATAGATTTAGCCCCGGCCTTTGGCCGGGGGATTGGGTTGTGATTATCGTAACTATTCCCCCGGCCAAAGGCCGGGGCCAATGTCATGAGCTTCAAAACCACCTACATCCTTTTCGGCGTCCTGGCCGGCTTGTTTCTCCTGATCGGCCTGGCGGTCTGGCTCGGCCCCACCAGTGCCAGCGACTCCACCTTCATTTTGCCCAGCATGCACAAACGAGAGGCCGTCAAGACCGATGACATCGACTATCTCGAGATTGATCGAACTAAACCCACAAGAGAAAAATTGATCTTTGAGCGTGACCCGAACACCAAAAATTGGAGCTTGGTTGAACCGGCCAAACTACGAGTGGATAAGCACACCGTGGATCGGCTGGTCAATCAGGTGTTCGACGCACGCCGGTATGAGCCAGCGGACCTGACCTCGAACTTGAAGGATTGGGATCTCGATCCACCGCAGGCGACGATCACGCTCAAGAAGGGCGACAAAGAATGGAAACTCAATTTGGGACGGCAACGGGAAGGGGCTACTTCCGGCGTGGTCTACGTCACATCTTCGGATGAGCCTAAGGAGCCGGCCGCGGTCAAACGTTCGGAGCTGGACCTGGCCTTCAAGAGCCAAAATGATTTTCGCGCGCACGATTTGCTCATCGAAAGCGCGCTCAATTTGCAATTGGTGAAATTTCAAGAAGAAAAGAAACCAACGATCATATTAGAAAAAGCGGCCGAACGACGTTGGCGATTCAAGGAGCCGGCCGGCTATGGACTAGCGGACTACGACAGCGACGCCCCAGGCACAGGGACCCCGAATAAGGGTGTTCACGATCTCCTCGACGCCGTTGAGCACCTCCGCGTCGAGTCCGACGAGGATTTCGTGGAAGACAACGCAACCGACCTGGCTCGCTACGGCTTGGAAAACAACAAGCCGGTTTTCTTGCGAATCGATGTGACCCAGCGGTCCGGGGGCCTATTAGGCGGCGACGAAAAGAAGGAACCGATCAAGGCCAGCTTGCTCATCGGCAAGAAAGTACCCTCCAAATCCGAAAAGAAATCGGATGAAAAGAAATCCGAGGATAAGAAGAAAGATGATGCCAAGAAGGATGAAAAGAAGATCGATCACGACCACAAAGACGAAAAGACTGAGCATAAAGAAGAAGTGAAGGAAAAATATTACGCCCGGCTCGAAGGCGAGAACGCGGTCGTGGCCGTCACCGCCAAAAGTATCGAGCCGATCCTGAAGGTGATTGCGGATCCGGGGGCCCTGCGAAATCGGGATCTCGTGCAAAACGACCAGGTCGAAACGAAAACGGATGCGGTCGACATCCAGAATACCAGCGGGCTGATCAAGCTTTGCAAGCCGCAACTCAATTGGGAGGTTTACAGCGGCGGAAGTCCCGCCCGAAAAGCCGACGACGCCTCGATTCAAGGGCTGGCCGGGCTGCTCGCCGATCTGCGCTCCAAGCATCAGGTTGAATTCCCCGGTTCGGTCAAAGAGGCCGACATGGGGCTGGCCAAGCCGGAAGCGACCGTGTCTTTGTGGATCGACGGCCTGGACAAGACACCGAAAACCGCTGAAAAAAAGGACGAGAAGAAAGAGGACAAGGCGGACAAGAAAGATGAAAAAAAGGAAGATAAGTTATCCGAGCCAAAGCTCAAGAGCGACAAGCCGACCGTAAAGTTGACGTTCGGAAAGCGCGACAAGATTGGGGGTAAAGATGTCGTGTACGTCCGCCGTGAGGCAAGCGATGAAACGAGCGTGGTGGCGGCGCCTGCCGCCGTCCTGGACAAGGTTCTGCAAAAACCCCTCGCTTACCTCGACCGGTCTTTACCGTCGTTTGCTTCGAATGGCGATGTGACCAAGCTCGTGATCGAGCGAGGCGGGCAAACATTTGAAATCGAGAAAGAAGCGAAAGAGCCGGCCGCCAAGGAAGTGTTTGCGGTTCCGGTCTGGAAGCTCAAGAAGCCGGCCGAGCTCGCCGGCCGCTCGGCTGACAGTTTCAGCGTTAGCTCGATCATCAACAGCCTCAAAATGCTCCGAGCGAATCGACTGGAGGCGGAAAAAGCTTCGGATGCCGATCTCGACAAATTCGGCCTGAAGCCTCCTCAAATCAAGGCGGTCCTGACCGTCCAGGACAAGGACAAGAAGACCGAAGAATGGACGTACCTATTCGGCAAAGAAGACAAGGGCGAGGTCTATGCCAAGCAGGGCAAAGAGGACTTGGTTTTCCTCGTGTCCCCGGCCGTCTTGAAGCCGGTCCAGGGAGAGCTTTTGGACCCCACAGTATTTCACTTCGAGCCGGCAATGACGAAGGAAATCAAAATCGAAGGTTGGAAGAAGGCGCAGGGCTTTGCCGTCACTTTGGATGTGATTCGCAAGGATAGTGCGAGTTGGACTGTGAAATCGCCGCCGGATTTCGATCTGGATGACGCTCAAATTAACGCCTTCCAGGCCGATCTATCCAATCTGAGGGCCCAACGATTCATTGTCCGGAAAGGCGTCGCCAAACCCGAATATGAGCTGGACGAAAAGGCCCGATCCCTGTTGATAACTTTGACTGTCGAGGGAGAAAAGACGCCGGTCACGCTGGCGGTCGGCAAGTTGGATCCAAATGAAAAAGCCTACTACGCCCAAAGCAGCAACCTGCCGGGGGACGTGTTCTTGGTGCCCCAACTACTTTTGGAGAAGCGATTGGCAGGCGTGAAATCTTTCAGCAAGCATCCGGAGCCGGGGAAATAGCCGGTGCTTGGATTTGCTAAGCACACCGTCGGAGCTGCTGATTCATGTGCAACTCCCTTGCTTCATGAAAGACGCAAAGCCATTCGCGGGCGGCGTCGCGCCAGGTTCGTTGCCAGATGAGTTGGCGGGCTGCTTGCTGGCGATTGCGAATCCCCGTCCGATCATCTCGAATTCTCAGTATTGCTCGGGCGATTGCTTCACGATCGTGAGGATCGAAATAGATCATGGCGTCACCCAAAGGCTCGCACTGCTCGATCAGTGAGGGAATTTCCGAACAAGCCACCGGGCAACCCCAATGGAGCGCCTCATAAATTGGGAACGATCCTTGCTCATAGAGGCTTGGCACGATGGTTGCGAAGGCGTTTTGATAATGGGCGGCTAGGATCCGCCGATCCACACAGCCGAGGACGTGAACCCGATTCCTCAGATTCAGATCACCGATTTTTCGAGCCAGGTATTTAGGAAGGGAATGGATTCCGGTAAAAACCAAGTCGAAGGAATTCTCTCCCATCGAACGATGCAGCAGAAACAGAGCCTCGATCAAGGCCGAATGGTTCTTATAAGTTCGAAAAGCTGCCGGGTAGAAAAGGTAGGGTCGTGTCAAACGAGCCGGCTTCAGTCGCGCGGCCTCCGCCGGAGTTACCTCAGGGAAGTCCGCCGGCGGGGCGGGCCGAATCAGCCGGATTTTATCCGCCGGCAGACCCAACACCCCTTGAAGATCGGTATCGCGAATAAAGGCGGACATGCAAGCGCACAAGGTCGCCTCCGCCGCCCGAGCCGGAACCACCTTCTCTAATTCCCATCGAACGTCGCCTGGAACCGAGTCGGGATAATGGACGTGAACCAAATCGTGAATGACCAGCACCGACGGAAACGTCAGGGGAAATCGAAAACGGTCCGAAGGGATAAGCCACACATCGCAGCCTGCATTTCGGCAAATGACTAAAGGATTGAATATGGCTTCAAGCTTGTCTCGGACAAACCGGAAGGCGGGAACATGATCTAAAAGGGAAAAGAAGCCGGTGAAGACTTTCAGCAGTGTTTTTTTGAAATAATTCCAGGACCCTAGGCATATTTCCAATACTCGGGCGCTGAGATTTGGAGAAGGCGCTCCGCAGGTTTTTTCGTTCAAGGATGCGATTCGCCGGTCCAATCCCTGGATTTTCCTGCGCACGCGGGTAATAAATCGGATCCCGGATTCAAGGAACCGCCGACCAAATGGAAAGCCGGTAATTCGTGGCAGAGGAGGCGGAACGACATGCAGCCGGCCGGGAAATCGTCTCTGCAGAGGCTCGACCAAATGCTGGTCTCCCGGCCCAACCAGGACCATGACTTCCAGCGGCTCATCCAACTCCATCAAGCCGCCAATCAGATTCCAGACAAAGACGCCGATTCCCTCGGTCGGTGTGAGCGTGACCCCATAATCGCACCAGACACCGATACGCAGGGGCCGTCGCACGCGATTACCCTTTTAGGATTCATGCAGCCCAAGTTCGTGCATCGAACCAGGCTTTTACTTTGGGAAGGTTCAGGGGACGGACAGGAATCGGCGGACATTTTTCCAGGTCTAGGACGCCGACTAATTCACGCTCGTCCTTATCCGTGAAGACAAAACCAAATTTGCGATAAACGTGAGCGGCTCGTTCATTGTTTTTGAAGACGGTGAGCCGGAGCTTGGCGGCGCCGGCGGTCCGGCATTCCGTAACGGCGTGAGCCAGCAATGCCTGTCCCAGGCCTACATCTCGCAGGGCTGGGTGAGTGCAGACCCCGAAGCTCGGAATCGCGTATCCCTCGTCCCAGCCGCGCAGCATCATGTAAGCAATGATGGTTCCCTTGAAGTAGGCGATGTAATAACGATCCTTCCGTGTTACGGCCTTGGCGCACAGCTCGATTGCATATTCTTTGGTAAATGGATGAGGATGAAAGAAGCGGACGGTTTCATTATCAGCGGCCAAGGCGGTGAAAAAAACTGCCAAAGCCGGGCTATCGTTCGCTGAGATCCGCCGAATGACGATTTCCCCGGTCATAGAATCGGTCCCTTGGAAATAGGGGATCACGCGGCTTTCGCCGTCTGGCGAACGAGCAGTCCACGCAGAACCGTAGTGATGATGTTAATGTCTGGCTCCGTAAGGTACGACGAGGTGGGTAAATTGATTCCGCTGCGACTGAGTGCGCAGGCGACTGGACAGGCGGCGTCGGTTTGATGGCGACGATACATTGGAAAGTGATGGACCGGGTAAAAGAACGGCCGCGTCTCAATGCCGGCGGCGGCCAGCTCGTCCATCAAAGAGTCCCTCCGGCCCGCCTCATTCACCAATACCGAATACAGCCAGAAGACCGTCTCGCATCGTGGCGCCTCGGGCGGCAGGGTCAAGGAGGGCAGATCTCGGAGCCGGGCTCGATACCATTCGCCCACCCGCCGGCGATCGCCGATCAATTGCTCGACTCGCTCCATTTGCCCTAATCCGATGGCCGCTTCTATGTTAGTCATTCGGAAATTGAAGCCGATGATCGGATGCCAATAGCGGCGATTCAGATCCATCCCCTGGCCCCGGAGCAGCCGAAGCCGGTCGGCCAGCTCGTCGTCGTCCGTAACCACCATTCCGCCCTCTCCGGTGGTGACGACCTTATTGCCGAAGAAGCTGAACATGGCGGCCGTGCCGAGCTTGCCCACGGGGACCCCGTCATAAGTCGCGCCCTGGGCTTCCGCGGCGTCCTCGACCACCCAAAGTCCATGAGCATTCGCCAGATCGAGAATCGGGGCCATGTCGCACGGATGGCCGTATAGGTGAACCGGGATGATTCCTTTGGTCCGAGGGGTGATGAGCCGGGCGATGCTTTCGACCGAAATGCACCAGGTGTAGGGTTCGCTGTCGGCAAAAACGGGAGTGGCCCCACAGTAAGTCACGGCGTTAGCCGTGGCTACGTAGGTGAGGCTGGGGACAATGACTTCGTCTCCCGGCCCGACGCCCAATCCGAGGAGGGCGAGATGTAAAGCGATGGTGCCGTTGCAGGTGGCTACAGCATGCTTGCGGCCCAGGAATTCCTGAAAACTGGCCTCGAATTCGCCGATAAATCGGCCCTTGGATGAAATCCAGTTGGTTTTCAGGCATTCATTGACGTATGCGATCTCGGAACCCGAAAGATCCGGCGCCGCGACCATGTATTTCATAGCGACCTCGATTGAAGAGGAGTAAGGGGTCAGGAGACTGGGGTCAGAAGTTAGATTTCAGAGCTGCGGGGCCTTCCTCAATTTGATTTCAAGTCCGATTGACCTTGGTTTTTGGGACCAACTTCCAAATCTCTGATCCCTGATTCCTGCCCCCTGACTCCTGTTTCAGGCGGCGGCTCGAACCGGCTGCACGCCGCGGCGAAGTCCGGCCAAGTCCTCGTCCACCATGCAAGTCACCAGCTGCTCAAATGACAGCTCCGGCTTCCAGCCCAATTTCTGATGGGCCTTGGCCGGATTGGCTAAGAGCGAATCCACCTCTGCCGGCCGGTAAAACTGCGGATCGACGACGACGTGCTTCTTCCAATCCAGCTTCACATAGTCGAAGGCGATGGAAACGAATTCTTCAACGCTGTGAGTTTGGCCGGTGCCGATGACGAAATCGTCGGCCTGGTCTTGCTGCAACATCAACCACATGGCCCGGACGTAATCGCCGGCAAACCCCCAGTCGCGTTTGGCTTGCAGGTTGCCCAAGCGCACTTCTTGATCCAAGCCGAGCTTGATCCGGGCCACGCCATGTGTGATTTTTCGGGTGACGAATTCCAGCCCCCGCCGGGGAGATTCGTGATTGAACAAGATGCCGGAGCAGGCGAACAAGCCGTAACTTTCCCGATAGTTCACGGTAATATAGTGGCCGTATACTTTGGCCACGCCGTAAGGACTGCGCGGGTAAAATGGAGTGGTCTCGCTTTGCGGTGTTTCCCGAACCTTACCGAACATCTCACTGCTAGAGGCTTGGTAAAACTTGGCCTTGGGGCAAATCTGGCGGATGGCGTCCAATAAACGCGTGACGCCCAGGGCGGTAAATTCCGCCGTCAGCACCGGTTGTTGCCAGCTGGTGGGCACAAACGATTGGGCGGCCAGGTTGTACACTTCGGCCGGCCGGACCTGATCGAGAATCTTGGCCAGCGAAGTGTGGTCGAGCAGGTCCCCCTGGTATAACTGGATTTTGTCGCGAAGGTGTTCGATCCGTTGGAAGTTCTCCGTGCTGGAGCGACGGACCATGCCGCTAACCTGATAGCCTTTATCAAGAAGGATTTCAGCCAGGTAACTGCCGTCTTGACCTGTGATTCCGGTAATAAGAGCAGTTTTTTGGGGCATCGGTGTACTCGGCTTTCCAAGAAGGGTTGGCATCCCACGATTAGAGCGCACAATGTCTCTGAAACCAGGCGCCGAAGCCGGGTGCGTCGGCAGGCTCCATGCCGGGATTGGATATACCAATTTGGCTAAAAAATGGTCAATATCGGTACAAGAGGAAGCCCCAGCCCTGGAAAGATGAGTAAAGAGTTGAAATCCTCCCAAAAGTGCCAACAATAACATAGAAAAGGACTTGTACTCTCGGGCCGGCTCTAACAGCCTTGCGGCTCCTCGGGCGCCGGGCATTTGCCTATTTCGGGAAATTTTTACTAGCAGCGCAAGCATTGAGGAGTTTACAATTCTATTCATAGCCACATGAACTGGGCGCTCCGAGGCAGGGGTCTCAGTTTCTCATTCTTGACAAGGGGTCTGGAACCATGACCAGGAACCACCGCTTTGGACTCGTCGCCATCTCCATCCTGGGGATGGCCGCTGTTATTTCCTGGACGTATGTTCGGGGCGACGGCACCAAGAAACCCACTCTCCCAATTACTAACGGCAGCTTCTCCGGCAAGTTCGAACGTTTGGAGGAGGAATTGGCTCATTCCAAATTCTCCGATAAAGGCGTTCTGACTTATCGGATGAAAGACGGCCAAGAGCTTTTCGCCTTAAAGGTCCAGCCGAAGCTGGAGGCGCCGGCGGCCCGGCCGCGGGATTACCTGGTCATGCTTGATACCTCCGCCAGCCAGGCCGGCCTGCCGATTACCTTTGCCAAGAAATTTGCCGACGAGATCACCAAGAAAGCCGGGCCCACGGACCGGATTTCCATTTGGACTCTCAATCCCCCCAAGGCCACCCGGACCCTGACCGAAGATTTCCGTGCGCCTCAATCGGAAAAGATTCAAGCCGCTGTCAAAAAACTGAAGGACGAATTGCCCCTGGGCGACACCGATCTCAAGGAAGGTCTGCGGCGTGCGATTGCCAGCTTCGAGCCGGAACGCAATCGGCAGCGGGTTTTGGTGTTTGTCGGCGACGGCATGAGCACGCACAGCCGCTTGACGGCTGCCGACCGCGCCCGAATCTGCCAAGAGATGGTGAAAAACGAAATTGCCTTCTTCCCCATTCCTCTCGGCCCGACTCTCGATCCTCAAAATATTCATGGAATCGCCAACGGGACGGGCGGCAAAGTCGTCCGGGTCATGCCCAGTGAAGACCTCGTATCGGATGCCCTCGGCCGATTGATGGAAGCCGTTGCTGCTCCGATTCTTTATCCGCAATCGTTCCAGCTGGCCAAGAACCAGGTGGCCGAGTTCTTCCCGACGCAAATGCCGCCTCTGCGTTCAGACGGCTCAACTCTCGTGCTGGGTCGATTTCTTCAGTCAGGCAAGAGCTTGGCTTATGACCTCCGCGGGACAGTGGCGGGACAGCCGGTTGCCGTTTCCATGTCGGAACCGGTCGTCGCTTCGGAACCGGATAATTTCTTCTTGGTGGCGATTTACGACCAATGGAAGACCGCCAAGGACCAGCCGGCCATGATGCAGGCCGATCGGACCCTGGCCTATGCTTATGAACTAAACCGCATGACCTGCGACGAACTGTTGGCGCAGGCGGACTTGGTTCTGCAGCCGAAGACCGAGGCCGAGGCCAAAGCGGCCCGGGTTTCCCCAGTGAAGCTGGAAGCCGCCGCCAAGCTCTACGAACAGGTCATGAAAATCGACCCCAATAGCCTCGAAGCAGCCGGCGGGCTAAAGCTGATCGACGGGCTTCGACAGGGCAAGATCACCAAGGATCAGTTGCGCGATCAAATTCAGAAGGACACCACCCGCGTCAAGGTCGGCAAGGACGCCCAGGATCCGACCGGCAAGAATCCGGTCCGTCTGGATCGAATCGTCCGCTTGGTTCAACAAGTGGAAGCCAAAGAGGCCCAAGGTAAAGAAGTCGCCCCGGCGACCGATCCGAACAATCAGCTCAAACAGCAACAACTTCGCATTCAAGTCGAAGAACAAAAAGTCACCGAGCTGGTGGACGATGCGCTTCGCCAGTCTCGCCGGATGCTGTCAAGCGATCCCGAAGGCGCCCGCGACTTGCTCAAGAGGACTTTGGATAACCTTCGCGATAATCCGGATCTGACCGATCGAATCAAGAACTCCCTGGTGATTCGAGTATCGAGTTCTCTCCGAAGCGTGGAATTTGAAGGTCAAAAGATTCTTCAGGACTTGGAGGCTCGTCGCAAGGTCGTTGCTCAAGCGGAAGCCCGCTACAAGCTCGACGAAACTCGGCAGGCCAATGACGAGCTGACCCGCGCCCGCATGCAGGTCTTTCACAACCTCATGAATCAGGCGCGCTATGAAGACGCCTACCACCAAGCCCTCGCTATGACGCAGGATGCCATCAACCGGGGTCTGCCGGTGCCGGTAGCGGTGAGCGCGGCTCACGATGAAGGATTGGCCAAAAATCACTTGAGCCAGGAGCAAGATCTCCGGCGAATTCGCCAGGAACGCTACTTGCAAACCATGTTGCAAGTGGAAAAATCGCATGTGCCCTTCCCCGACGAGCCGCCGGTGGTATTCCCGCCCGCCGCGACCTGGAAACGGCTGACGGAAATCCGCAAGGAACGCTACGAAACGCAAGGATTTACGGATGACGACCCGGCCGTCCTGCGAAAGATGAAAGAAATCAAGGACAAACTGTTGCAGCCGGTGACCATCGAATTTGAGCAGGGCACCCCGCTCCGCGAGGCGCTCAATCATATTTCCGAGCGTTACGGCGTCACGATCTTGCTCGACGTGAATGCTTTCGACGCCGACCAAGGCGAGAAAGACATCGAAAACAAACCCATCAAACTCCCGAAGTTGGTGGGGATCAGCCTAGCCACGGCCCTTCGGGCCATCCTGGCTCAGGTGAACGCCACCATGTTTGTTCGCCGCGAGTACATTGAAGTCACAACTCCGATCCGTCAGCTGGCGGAAAAGACCATCCGAGTTTATCCGGTGGCCGATCTAGTCATCCCGATTCCCAATGCCATCAACCAACAAGGCGTGAATCAGAGCATCCAAAACAGCATCCTGGGTTTGCAATTTGGCGCATTGGCCGCCAACCCATTGCTCGGTTTAGGTG
>WNFC01008865.1_pt1 | contig 11113 bp, 8 predicted proteins | sample 5400541 | NCBI WGS metagenome assembly WNFC01 (sample SAMN13153342, study PRJNA577476) | soil metagenome | isolation source: 120 cm saprolite under Douglas fir tree site 2 hole 2 replicate 1 | place: USA:California | collected 2015-04-18
GAGCTGACACCAACATCGTGACACCGACAATCAGGGTTACGATGCCAACGCGCTTCGGCACCAAACCGACAACCGTTTTCGTTAGCGTTAAAGAAGCCGCGAGTCTCTTCCATTTGCGTGCGAGTTCGCGGTTGACCTTCTTGTCATCTGTTTTCGCGAGCTTGACCGCGACCTCGCGCATGAAGATCTGCGCAAGTTGCTCGGTGCCGCTTATCTGCCAAGGGTCAAATTCAAGAATGTCGGGCTGTTTACCGGGTTCGACATCCCTGAGTGCGTCGATCACAAAATTCTTTATAGACGTCTTCCCCGAACCCCAGCCACCCGTGAGCGAGATCGCGAGGCTTTCTTTTGCTGTCCACCGGGTTATCACGCGCGCGAGCGCTTCAGCGAACTTGACGCGGCCGAGCCGATCTTCTGCTCGCGTCCGCCGAGGTTGGTCGTTCGCTACATCCCAGCCCTGCTCGTTCGACTCTTCTGCTTTCATTGGCCGTTTGCGCCCATTTCGTCCAACATTAGCGAAAAATAATGAAGGATATCCGGCGCCTTTTTGAATATTTTTATAGCCGGGAGTGTGGGGGCCCCAACTCGCCACTGATCACGTCGATGACCCCCCTAGACATCTCTTCGCCTTTTTGGGAATCAGAATTCGGGATCAGAAGCGATCGACAGCCGAAGGTATGCGGCGCGTGCGCGGCGGCGGGGCAAGGGGACCGACTCGCTCCCTTGCCGGAAGTGAAGGCTCGACGGCTGCGCGCGAAGGTGCGAAGGGCCGCGTCAACGATCCGATTTCGGACCGGGTTGCTGTCAGAATTGCTGTCAAAAGCGAAAAAGAGCGACCGAAAGGCCGCTCTTCTTTTTGTAAGTGCTTGAGTTAATTTGGCTGTGGCGGGAGGACTCGAACCTCCGACCACCTGATTAACAATCAGGCGCTCTACCAACTGAGCTACACCACAGCACTGTTGGGAAGGACGTGCATGGTCGCCGAATTGTTATTCGCCTGTCAACCGGAGCCGTGGTAGCCTCGACGCCCTATGCGGAACACAATCCTTTTCTTTCTCGCCCTCGCCCTTTTTGCCTCAGCAGCCATCGCCTCGGACCGCAGCCGCGCCTTTGACGCGACATACACCGCCACGATCATGAACATCCCCGCCGATGCCGGCGTGCTCACTGTTTGGATTCCACTCCCGCGCGCACGAGCGGCGCAGGGCATCAGCGATGTCAAAATCGACTCGCCATACGAGTGGCAGCGATACACCGAAAATGAATTCGGAAATGAATACGCCGTTGCGAAATTACCCGCGCCTCAGACGGGCGAGCTCGTGGTTCGAATCAATTTCCACGGAACGCGTAGCGCTGTGGCCATCGAGCAAATCGCAAATGTCACGGCGAGCAGGAGCGAGATTGAGCGCGCGTTGCGCGCCGATCGCATGGTCACGTTGTCGCCCCGAGTGAAAAAGCTGTCGCTGGACATCACGGCCGGCAAGACCACCACGTTGGACAAGGCGCAGGCGATCTATCAGTACGTGATGACCACCATGAAGTACGACAAGACCATTCCCGGCTGGGGCAATGGCGATACCGAACGCGCCTGCGACATCAAAGCGGGCAATTGCAGCGATTTCCATTCGCTCTTCATTTCGCTGGCGCGGGCGCAAGGAATTCCGGCGCGCTTCGTGATCGGATTTCCGCTGCCGCAGGGCGACGGAAAGATTGCCGGCTATCACTGCTGGGCAGAGTTTTACGTCGCCGGAAAAGGCTGGGTGCCGGTTGATGCCAGCGATGCGTCGAAGTCGAACGATCCGGCGGTGCGAGCGATGTTGTTCGGACATCTTCCGGCGAATCGCGTCGAGTTCACGATGGGACGTGATCTCTCGCTGACTCCGGCTACTTCCGAGCCGCTCAATTTCTTCATCTATCCGCGCGTCGAAGCGAACGGGAAAGCGGTCGGGAGTGCGACGCTTTCGCTCGACGTGCGCAACGTGAAGGGTGGCTCGACCGTTTCGACCTCGGCCAGCCGCTGAATATTGACGCCTCGGGGAGCGTTCACTAGACTCGCCGTTTCCCGAGGCGACGTAGCCAAGTGGTAAGGCAGAGGTCTGCAAAACCTTCATCCGCCGGTTCGATTCCGGCCGTCGCCTCCATTCCCGTTCCGTCCAACTTCAACTTCGAATCGACAGTCGTCTCACACGGCTGGTATCTGCTCGCGCCATTCCGCTGGGTGCGGAGCGAGCAGGCGCTTTACCTGCCGGAGATCCTCGCCGGTAAGACTTGGGATCTGAAGATCACGTGTGTGGATGGGGTCCTGCGTGCTTCGGGTCGTCGGGCAGGATGCCCGCCGACTGCGGCCGAGACGGCCGCTCTCCACGCGAAGATGGATCGCATGTTTCAGCTCTCGGTCGATACCGCGGACTTTATCGTCGTGGCGCGCGACTCGCCGGATCACGCCTGGGTCGAGCGCGCCGGATTCGGCCGCCTGCTGTGCGGGAGCGCGCTGTTCGAAGATGTAGTGAAGATCATCACCACCACGAACACAACCTGGCGTCAGACGATGCGCATGGTCGAGCTACTGGTCGAAAAGTGCGGCCGCGGCGGCGCGTTTCCGGAGCCGAAGGACGTCGCGCGATTCGATGTCGATCGTCTGCAGCGCGAGTGCCGGTTGGGCTATCGCGCGAAGTCGATTCACGCGCTTGCCAGCGGCATCGCGGAGGGATCGATCGACCTGCCCGCGATCGCCGATCCATCGCAGAGCACCGAAGACCTGTTTGCCAGCTATCGGAAATTGCCGGGAATCGGGCCGTACGGAGCCGCACATCTGCTCGCGATGGATGGCCGTCACGACTTCATCGCGGTCGATAGCGAGTTTCGCCGTTTCGTGCGTGAGCGGCGTCACAAAGGGCGGCGGGTGAGTGACAAAACGATGCTGCGCCGCTACAAAAAATGGGGCCGCTGGAAGTATCTGGCGTACTGGAGTGAGCTGTGGAAATCGGTGGCCGAGCGTTTGCAGCCGATGGAGAGGACGGCTAAGTAGTGTACGCCGTTCCGCCACGAATCGGAATCTTGACCGCGGCGGTGCCGTTTGCGATAGTCGAAATGGCCGTGGACGAAAAGATCAAACAGCTTCTTCGCGAGCTCGGGTCGGCGATCAACGAATCGATCTCCGGCTCGGACGACGTCAACAAGCAGATTCAAAAAATCCGCGACGAGGGCTACAACCTCTACGTGGTGCTGGATGCCACCATCGGATTGAATCGCCCGGGAGACAACCCCGAGCCCTCGGCCGAGGTCATCGTGAAGAGCGACAAGGAGATCCAGTTCCGCATCAACATCAACGACCTCGCCCTCCTGCGCGCCCTCGGAATCGATCCGACCCGGAAGGTGCGCACCACCCGCCGGATCGAACCGATTTCCTCCTCCAGTGACGAGCAATGACCGCGTCAATCTCTACGATCTCGCTCCTGCGCAACTGCAGGCCACGCTGAGCGAAATCGTTTCCCCACCTTTCCGCGTCAAACAGATCGCCGAATGGATGCATCGCCGTGGCGTCGACTCGTTCGATGCCATGAGCAATCTGCCGAAGGATCTGCGTACCAAGCTTACGGAGCGTTTCACGCTCGATTTTCCGGAGGTGATCGAGCGGACCGCGCCGGCATCCGATGGCAGCCAGAAATACCTGTTCACGTTGCGCGATGGCAATCGCATCGAGTCGGTCTACATGCCGATGCGCGATCGCACCAGCATCTGCCTCTCGTCGCAGGCCGGTTGCGCCGTGGGCTGCACATTCTGCGTGACCGGATTCTTTGGCGCGGGGCGCAATCTCACGCCATCCGAAATGGTCGGACAGTTCTTCATCGTGCAGCGGGAGCACCAGATTCTGCCCGAATCGATGAACGCCGTTTTCATGGGGATGGGTGAGCCGCTTTTGAATCTCGAGCACCTCGAGGCGGCGCTGGAGATTCTCTACAAAAATATTGCGCCCAGGCGAGTCACGGTCTCGACTTCCGGAATCATCCCCGGCATCGAGCAGCTTGCGAAGATGGAGCGGCGACCGAATCTCGCGGTGTCGATCAATGCTCCCGATCGCAAGCGTCGCGAAGAGATCATGCCGATCACGAAGAAATATCCGCTCGATGAGCTGATCGCCGTTCTGCATCGTTATCCGATGGAGAAGGGCCGCGACATGACGATCGAGTACGTGCTGCTGGCGGGCTACAACGATTCGCCCGCAGATGCTGCCGCGCTGGCGCGGCTGATTCGCGGCCTGCGCGCGAAGGTCAACGCCATTCCTTTCAACGAGGATCCCAATCTCCCGAAGTGGATGACGCGGCCGGGCGAAGAGGCCATCGATGATTTTGTCGAGACGCTGGTGGAAAACGGCGCGCACGTGACCGTGCGACGGTCGAAGGGACGCGAGATCGCCGCAGCCTGCGGGCAGCTACGAGGGAAGACCGAGCGCAAATTGCCGCAGCGGCGTGTGGGTAGCGCCCTTCGGGCTAAGCCGGCTGACGAAGAGCGTGACGTGGTCCACCGCGAACGGCGCTGACTGATAGTTGCCCAGCGCCTTCTCGAAAGTCTCGATGGCCAGCGGCGGCCAGTGGTCGCGAATGCGCATCAGCGTCAGATGCGGCCGGAACTCATTCTCCTCGAACGCCACCCCTCCCGCCCGCACGCCCTCCCGCACTGCCGCCGCGATATTCTTGAATTGCTCTTCCGGCTCCAGGCCGCACCACCCGACCCGCGGGTGGCGCCGATTGGGGAAGAATCCCGAATGGTGTAGCGAGGCCTCGAAAGTCGCGCTCTTCTTGAGTTGCTCTTCGATCTTCGGCGTGATCCGCTCGACGACCGATTCGTCCTGCTCGCCGAGGAACGCGTAGGTCAGATGCTGCGTTTCGGGGCGCACCCACGACGCCGGCGGCAGTTTCGATTTCACCGTTGTCAGACGCTCGTTGAGCGCGCGGAGGACCGCCTCCGGGAAGGTGGTCGCGATGAAAAGACGCATTGGACCGCGGTAATTATGCCCCTCACCCGGTCTCCGGCCACCCTCTCCCTGTGGGAGAGGGACTGCGATGACGAGAGCCCTCTCCCTGTGGGAGAGGGTGCCGCGAAGCGGCGGGTGAGGGTTACGCTCGGTCTGCCTGTCCTGCCAAAAACTCCGGCGTGAAGATGCGCGCGATCTCCTCTTCGCTCAACAGCTTCTTCTCGCGCAGCAGATCGGGAATGGGCTTTCCGCTCTTTGCCGACTCCTTCGCGAGCTCGGCCGCGCGCGCGTAGCCGATCAGAGGATTGAGGGCCGTGGCCAGAGAGGGCGAGCTGATGTAATACGCCTTGCAGCGCTCGCGATCGGCCTCGATTCCTCGAATGCACTTCTCCACGAAGACCGGGAGGAAGTTTTTCAAGATCTCGATCGAGAAGAGAATCTCGAACGCCATCAGCGGCATCATCACGTTCAGCTCGAGCTGTCCGGCCTGGTTGGCGTACGCGATGGCGGTGTCGGATCCGATGATGTGAAACAGCACCTGGTTCATGCACTCGAGCATCGAGGGATTCACCTTGCCCGGCATGATCGACGATCCCGGCTGCACGGCGGGCAGGATGATTTCCGCGAGCCCGGTCTGCGGTCCCGACGCCAGCAGGCGGAGATCGTTCGTGATGCGAGTCAGCTCCAGCGCGAGATTTCTGAGCGCGGCGGACACGGCCGCCACCGGCAACTGCGACTGCATGGACTCGCGAAGATCGTCGATCGCTCGGAATTCGAGACCGGTGATGGCGTTCAGATGCCGCACCACTGCGAAGCGATAACCCTTCGGCGTGTTGATTCCTGTTCCCGCGGCCGTGCCGCCGATGCCGAGCTCCAACAGCTCCACCGACGCGTCGACCAGCAGCCGGTTCGCGCGCTTGGTGGCCGCGCCGTAGGCTTTGAACTCCTGTCCCATCGTGATCGGAACGGCATCCTGCAGGTGCGTGCGACCGGACTTGATGACGTCCGCGAATTGCACGCCCTTCTGATCGAATGCGTTGGCGAGTTTTTGAACTTCGGGAATCAGCAGGGCGAGATGGGAGGTGGCCGCGACGCGGATGGCGGTGGGGAAAACATCGTTGGTCGACTGCGCCATGTTGACGTGATCGTTCGGATGGATCGGCTTGTACTCCCCGATCTTTCCGCCTAACGCCCGATTGGCGAGGTTGGCGATCACCTCGTTGCAATTCATGTTGAACGACGTTCCGGCGCCGGCCTGAAAGACATCGACCGGAAATTGGTCACGATATTGTGTTTCGTTATCTAGTAGCTCGTCGCAGGCGCCGATGATGGCATCCGCCAGCCGAGGCTCGAGCTCTCCCAATTCCTTGTTTGCCAGCGCTGCCGCTTTCTTGAGATGGATGAACGATCGGATGAACGTCGGATGCTCGCGCAGGCCGCTGATCGGATAGTTCTCGACTGCCCGCTGCGTCTGCGCGCCCCACAGCGCGTTTGCAGGCACACGGACCTCGCCCAGAGTGTCGCGCTCAACTCGATGCGTTTGCTGCGTCATGAGTTCCATGGGTCCATCATATGCAGGCGCATTGCTTGGAATGAAGCGTAAAATTTGCCGGTTATTAACCTGAGTCTAGTCGACTCAACATAGGGAATAAGTATATGAATTTTAACAAACTTACAGTCAAGGCTCAGGAAGCCGTCGTCGAGGCCCAGAACCTCGCGCGCGGCGCCGGCAACCCCGAAGCCACGCCCGAACATCTGCTGGTCGCGCTGTTGCGCCAGGAGGGCGGAATTGTCTCTCCGATCCTGAACAAGCTCGGCCTCAATCCGGCGACTGTGGAAGCCGAGGCCGCTGCTGAGATCGCGAAGTACTCGAAGGTTGGCGGTGCATCCGCTGAGCCCTTCATCTCGGCGTCGCTCCGAAAAGTATTTGATACCGCGTTCAAGGCGGCAGACGACTTCAAAGACGAGTACGTGTCGACGGAGCACTTCCTGCTCGCGATCGCGCAGACGAAAGAATCGACCGCGGCGAAGATTCTGTCGCGCCACGGGGTCACTCCCGACGGAGTCCTCAAAGCGCTGCAGAGCGTCCGCGGCACGCAGCGCGTGACCGATCAGAATCCGGAGGACAAGTATCAGGCATTGGAGCGCTACGCGCGCGATCTGACGCAGCTCGCGCGGCGCGGCAAGCTCGATCCGGTCATCGGCCGCGACGAGGAGATCCGCCGCGTGATTCAGGTGCTTTCGCGCCGCACCAAAAACAATCCGGTTCTCATCGGCGAACCGGGCGTCGGCAAGACGGCCATCGTGGAAGGGCTCGCGCGGCGCATCGTCGAAGGCGATGTTCCCGAGGGTCTCAAGAACAAGCGCGTGGTGGCCCTCGACCTCGGCGCCATGATCGCGGGGACGAAGTACCGCGGCGAATTCGAAGACCGGCTCAAAGCGGTGATCAAGGAAGTGGAGGAGAGCGAAGGCAACGTCGTCCTCTTCATCGACGAGCTGCACACGCTGATCGGCGCGGGGGCTGCCGAAGGGGCGATGGACGCATCGAACATGCTCAAGCCCGCGCTGGCGAGGGGCGAGCTGCGCGCGGTCGGTGCCACGACACTCAATGAATATCAGAAGCACATCGAAAAGGACGCCGCGCTCGAGCGGCGATTCCAGCCGGTGTACGTCGGCGAGCCGACGGTCGAAGACACGATCGCGATTCTTCGCGGCCTGAAGGAGCGCTACGAAGTGCATCACGGCGTGAAGATCACCGATTCCGCGATCGTCGCGGCCGCCACGCTCTCGCATCGCTACATCACCGACCGATTTCTGCCTGACAAGGCGATCGATCTGATCGACGAAGCCGCGTCGCGATTGCGCATCGAGCTGACTTCGATGCCGCAGGAGATCGACGAGCTGCAACGGCGGATGACGCAGCTTCAAATCGAAAAACAGGCGCTGTCGAAGGAAAAAGACTCGGTGTCGAAAACGCGTCTAAAAGCGATCGACAGCGAGATCGCCGGGCTGCAGGAGAAGATCGCCGGCCTGAAGGCACAGTGGGAAAGCGAGAAGGCGGTGATCAAGCAGATCAACGACCTGAAGGCCAGGCTCGAAGAAACGCGTGAGGCCGCCGCGCGCGCCGAGCGTGAGGGAGATCTCAACAAAGCGGCCGAGCTGCGCTATGGCGCGTTGCCGCAACTCCAGCGCGACCTCGATGCCGCCTCGAAAAAGCTGGCCGAAATGCAGAAGAGCGGCGCGCTGCTTCGCGAGGAAGTCACCGACGAAGACATCGCCGAGATCGTCTCGAAGTGGACCGGTGTTCCGGTCACTCGCATGATGGAGTCGGAAGTCCAGAAGCTCGTTCGGATGGAGGACAACCTCAAGCTGCGCGTGGTCGGGCAAGAAGAAGCAGTGCGCGCAGTATCGAATGCCGTCCGGCGTTCACGCGCCGGCCTCAAAGATCCCAACCGTCCGATCGGATCGTTCATCTTCATGGGTCCGACCGGCGTCGGAAAGACCGAGCTGGCGCGCGCGCTGGCGGAGTTTCTCTTCGACGACGAAAACGCCATGGTGCGCATCGACATGTCGGAGTACATGGAGCGTCACGCCGTCTCCCGGCTGATCGGCGCGCCGCCGGGATATGTCGGCTACGAGGAGGGCGGCCAACTCACCGAAGCCATTCGCCGCAGGCCGTATGCCGTGGTGCTCTTCGACGAGATCGAGAAAGCACATCCGGAAGTCTTCAACGTCATGTTGCAGATCCTCGACGACGGCCGTCTGACCGATTCGAAAGGCCGCGTGGTGAACTTCAAGAACACCGTCATCATCATGACCTCGAACGTCGGCTCGCAGTACATCCACGATTTCCAGCGTTCGATGCAGACGCCGGCTCAGGAAGAGGAGATGCGCAAGAAGGTGGAGGAGGAGCTGCACCGGCATTTCCGTCCGGAGTTCCTCAACCGCATCGACGACGTGATCATCTTCCACGCACTGGAGATGTCGCACATCAAGCGGATCATCGACATCCAGCTCCGGAAGCTGGCGAAGATCGTCGCGGATCGCGGCATCAATATCGAGATCGGCGATGCGGCCAAAGAACATCTGGCGCGGGAGGGTTACGATCCTGCGTTCGGCGCGCGGCCGCTCAAGCGCGCGCTGCAACGCGAGATCATCGATCCGCTGGCCATCAGGCTGCTGGAAGGAAAGTTCAAGCCGGGGGATACCGTCTTCGTCAACATGACGCCGGACGGGAAACTCGAGCTTTCCCTCGAGCCAGAGCCGATGAGCGTGCATTGAATCAGGCGTCAGGCGTCAGGCGTTAGGCCTTAGGACGTTCTCGGCACGCGCGACGACGCCTGGCGGCGAGCGTTCGCAGTGCATTGAAACCGGGAACGGTCCGCGTTCGCCGGAACTCGGATTTGAGATCCGCGTGCTCAATCCAATCATCGATGTCGGCGTCCAGCGCCTCCTCGACCTTCGGCCGCCTCAACAACGAACAGGCGGCTAACGCCTAACGCCTGGTCTCTGGTGCGGCTTTTGCCTGCGGATGCGTGCGGAGGAATTCTATGCGCCGTGCGGCCATCCTGTTGTTCGTCCTCGTGATTGCATGCAGGGAGAAGCCGCAGCCGGCCGAAACGAAGACGACCGGCAATGCCACCGATCGCTCGCCGGTGACCGGAACCACGGGAACGGGTGAGCCGCGCAACGTTTCGACCGAATCCGCCGCCTCAGCAACCGCGCTCGATACCGGTCCGCTCACGGGGACCATCACCGACACCGCGGTCGTTCACGCGAAGGCCGGTAAGAAAATGCCATAACGGTCTTACAGGCCTTACGGGCCTTACAGTCCTTACCAGTATCCTCGCCCAGCCGAAAATATCTCGGCGTACACCCTTCGCGCCCAACTGCGCTTTCCGTGCTCCACATGCCCTTCTTCGCGCAGCCATTCGTTGATCGGCAGCGTGAATCCCGTTTTGCGCCTGTTCCGCACCGCGGGCGGGAGCGGTGGGCGGGGAGCGGCGGCCAGGATCTGTTTGCCGCGGCCCTTTCGGTGCACGAGCAGGGGCGCGAGCTTGCGCAGCAGGTGGGCGTCGACCAGCGGAACTCTCACTTCGAGCGAGTGCGCCATGCTGGCCCAGTCCATGTCGCGCAACAGTTGATTGCGCAGATAGAACGACGACTCCAGCGCGACCACGCGAGCGTACGGTGTGCCGGGATCGGGCGTGATCGCTCGATCGATCAGTCGGAGGAGATCGAGGCGCTCGAGACCTTCGCGCGTGATATCCGGCCCCGCGATCTCGCTTAATTCCGGCGCCACAAATCGACCGCGCTTCACGAGATAAGCGCCCGCGTAGCTCGATCCGTAGCGAACGATTTCTCCCATTTTCGGGCTGATGGATCGCGAGCGGCGCGCCAGCATCGCATTGAGCTCCGCGATCAGATTGCCGAGGTGCGGAACGCGCGCCAGAAGGCGCGTGAAAGGCATCCAGCGTGGGATGTCGCGAAAGGATGTGTATCCGCCGAACAGCTCATCGCCGCCCGTGCCGGAGAGCGCGACCTTCAATCCCATCTCCGAGGCGGCTTTGCTGATGAAGTAGCTGTTGAGCCCATCGACGGTCGGTTGATCCATGGCGTCGAAGACGCGGGGCAGCTCGCGCTTGAACTCGTCGAGCGTCAGGTCGCGGATGGTGTGCGGAACGCCGTAGAGCTTCGCGACCTCCGCGGCCAGCGGCGCTTCGTCATTGATGCGCCCGCGGTATTCGGCGAAGCGCAGCGTCATCGTCTGCAGGTCGGTGGCTCCGCTCTCGCGCGCCAGCGCCACCACCGACGTCGAGTCGATTCCCGCCGACAGGAACGCTCCCACCGGGACGTCGGCGACCATGTGATATTTCGCCGACTCCATGACCGCGTCGTGCACGAGGGTCTCGGGGTCTCGCGGTTGCGGAGTCTCGAGGTTGTCTCGAAGCGTCTTCGCGATCGAAAAATATTGCACGATATCTGATACACCATTGTTATCGATAAAACAGTACGATCCTGCCGGCAGCGCGCGGATTCCACGGTACATCGTGAACGGTTCCGGAACGGTGCCGCGAAGGAGGAAGCCGACTGCGCCGGCGGGATCGAATTGATTCCCCACCCGCCCGCCCGCGATCA
>WNFC01012733.1_pt1 | contig 11113 bp, 9 predicted proteins | sample 5400541 | NCBI WGS metagenome assembly WNFC01 (sample SAMN13153342, study PRJNA577476) | soil metagenome | isolation source: 120 cm saprolite under Douglas fir tree site 2 hole 2 replicate 1 | place: USA:California | collected 2015-04-18
CGCATGTGCGCGCTGTGGGAAATTGAGCACGGCTGGATGAAAGAAGTGAAGGTGCGGCAACTGAATCTTCCCCGCCACGTCTACCTCGTCTCGCGCCGAGGTGCGCGTCTTCCGCACGCCGCCGCGGAGCTGATGCGCATCCTGCGTAACGGACAGTAAAGGACTTACAGGGCTTTCCTTCCGCAGGGCCGGTAGCGGGTCAGTTTGAATTTAAACTGGGATTTTTGGGTCAAGAGGGACAGACTCTTTGTACAGCTTTCGTTTTGAACGCCAAGCCCGAACATAATTCGTGATTCCGATGGCCCCAAAAAGAACGCTCAAACCGAAAGCTATAAAACAAGCAGAAAAATAGTAAAGTTTTTCATTTCCACTCGCAGCAGACCTACAAGCAATTAAAAGTGATATCCCCGCGCCAACGCAGATTCCAAAAAATACTAAATGGAGAGAATTGTAACCAGCGGTCAGTTCGTCTAACTTGGAATCAGTTATCGGATAAACCTTGACTGTTCCCTTATGCCAAATCGTTTCCATAGCATCATTCAGGCTCGGACTTATACCTTTCGCGGGGGTTAGTTTGGTTTTAATCGTGGTGGCCATTTAAATGTCACGATTAAACGCATCGCCGTAAGCAGCCACACTAACAAACTGAATGTTGCCGCAAACTCGACACACTAAAGCAGCGGAAGGCAGGGCATCTCCAAAAGACGCCCCAGAATCCGATTTCATGTGCCGCCGAAACCTATACACTCCTGATTCAACTTCCCAATCCGAAGACTTGCAAAGCGGGCAAGTGGAATCGGATATTTTTTCTTGTATTGCTTTGATGAATCGCTCAGAAAAACTTTCCATAATGAAAGAAAGCATAATCGGGTCGCGGTCTTTCATCAAGCACTTGCTTTTTTGCTATACGGCCCGCGTGGTCCAAACTGACCCACTACCGCAGGGCCGCAAGGCGTGCCTCCCCGCCGCTTCTCAGGTATGCTGCAAGGGCGTCGATTCGTCATCGAAAACCATGAATAGCGGACTGGCCCTCCTCGGGATCGGATTGTTTCTCGGAATGCGGCATGCCACCGACCCCGACCACGTGATCGCCGTTTCCACCATCGTCAGCCGGGAACGTTCGCTCATCAAAGCTGGCTTCATAGGAATTCTCTGGGGTTTGGGTCACACGTTAACCATCCTTATCGTTGGCGCGGCCATCATCTTGTTTGGGTTCGCAATTCCCACGCGCACCGGGTTGGCCATGGAATTTTGCGTTGGTTTGGTTTTGATTCTACTTGGTATGCTGAATCTTACCGGCGCGATGCAATGGATGAGCGCCAAGCTTTCCCCCGCGCATCCACGCGTCATCGGAGAACACGCCCACCTTCACGAACACCACGCCAAATTGCACTTCCATTGGCACAAGCATGCTCCCGCAGACGACCACCACGAAGAGAGCCTGACGCCGCCAAAGTGGTTCGATCAGGCCTTCGGGGGCTTGGGACTATACCAAGCGGTTCGCCCCTTGCTGGTGGGCATCATCCATGGTCTCGCCGGCTGGGCCGCCCTTGCCCTCCTGGTTCTTGGCACCATCCGTGAACCGAAGTGGGCGGTGCTGTACCTCTTAGTCTTCGGCCTCGGCACCATCGCAGGCATGATGCTGATTACCAGCATCATCGCCCTGCCACTGTCCATCGCGGGAGCGCGCTTCGCTTGGCTGAATCAAGGACTGGTCACCGGCTCAGGCATCGTCAGCCTTGCCTTCGGCCTATTCATTTGCTATCACATCGGCTTCGTCGATGGGCTGTTTGCCGCCCAACCGCATTCGACACCGAGCTGACTTCAACCGCTGCGGTCCGGCTTGCCGGGCAGGCACATGATGGTAGCCAACATCGTGGCGCAATGCGTTTCCGCGCCATTCCCCCGGGTGTAAACCTCAGCTGAGCAAACCTTTAGAGTCTTTCCGGAGCGTATGACACGGGCGCGTGCGATTAGTTCCTCCCCGGCAGCAGGCGCCAGCAGGTTGATCTTGTACTCGACCGTCAGCACGGACCCATCCACGGGCATCAACGAATACGCGGCGTACCCGCAGGCGCTGTCCGCAATCGCCGCCGAGACTCCCGCGTGAAAGTAGTTGTGCTGTTGCGTAAGCTCGGGGCGGTAAGAAGTGCAGACTTCCACGTAGCCCTCGCGCAGCTCCGTTATTCGCGCCCCGAGGTGCGCCATCAGTCCCTGGCGCGCAAAGCTTTTTCGGACCTTCTGTAAGAGTTCAGCGTCTGTTTCGGCCATGTCCCCGAGTATACCGTCATAGCTAACTGGCCGCGGCCCGACTAAAATTCCCAAATTGGGAATATAATAAATACGCTTCGGTAATTTAATTCTCTTGACTATCAGGAAAGAGCGGCGTTAAGTTGCGCAGCTAGGCCCTCTCGGAAACAGCAGACATCGTTACACGGCCGAAAAAGATCTATGGCCCAGCCAGCTCCGCTCGCTTGCGTGCCCACCAGGAAATCTCCTCGCCGCAATTCCGCGTCTTCGAGCCGCACGGGTTGGCGTATACTTCTACTCCTGGCGACATTTGTGCCTGCCGTTTCGACGCATGCGCAGACACCGCAACAACAATACGTCTATGGCGCGGTGCCGGTAACGACGACCACTTCCCAGATCGCGGCTTATGCTAAAAATGGACAGACCGGTGCCCTCTCCGCCGTTGCCGGCTCTCCTTTTGCGGATAAACTGACCGGCGGCGCGATGGCAGTTGATGCCTTGGGCCGCTTTCTCTTTGTGGTCAACCCCAATACCAGCAATATCTCCATGTTTCAGATCAACCAAACCACTGGCGGACTAACTGAAGTATCCGGCTCTCCTTTTTCGACTGGCCCAACGGAAAATCCCAACTTAGCCGCGGCGGATCCGGTCTGTCTGTCCACGGAGAAATCCGGGCAGTTTCTCTATGTGGGCTACCGTTTCGGAAATTTCTCGGGACAAGGCGCGCTTAATGAGTACTTGATCGACGCCGCCAACCTGCAACTCGTTCCACTTCCAGGGCAACCGACTACGGATATTCCTTCCTCGCCCATCGGCATTCTGAGCGACCCGAAGGGGCTGCATTTGTATGTGGGGCTGGGACTAAACGCGACCACCGGAATGCAGGATGCAGGTACTAACGTCTACCCCATCGATCCGGTGACGGGGACCTTGGGTGCTCCGGGCTCTGCCGGGAACGCGCAAGTTGGCGGCAGAAGCATCGCTATCGATCCTCGCGGTCTCTTCTTCTTCGACAGCTGGGGGGTTACCGCGGGTGGGATTGACAGCGCTTTGATTTCTCCCGCGGATGGAACCGCCACCACCGGAATATCTACGGTAAACCTGAGTTCCATCGAAATTGCTGCGGCGGTGTTGGTGGACAGCACCGGAAGATTCCTTTATGCCCAGGAGGGCGCCACGCCTGTCGTTTATTCCATTAATCAAACCACCGGAGCGCTCAGCGTGCCTCCGGCCGTGCTCTCCGTACTCACCTTTAGTCCCCACAGCGCCGCGGCCGACCCGCTCGGCCCCTACATCTATTCCTTACAGCCGGACGGAATTCACGCTTTCTTGGTCGATTCGCAAACGGGCGCGCTCTCCGAAATTCCCGGCTCGCCGTTCACCGGCGCTGTCGCCGCACAGGGGACGCTGGCGATATCCGGCGCGCCGGTTCAGGCACTCAGCGGACCGGTCGCGGCGCTTTTTCCTGCTTCGGAGGATTTCAGCAGCATCACCGTGGGTCAGTCGAGCAGCTCCCAACTCGTGACGTTGACAAATACCGGGAATCAGGGACTCAGCGTGAATTCCATTGCGCTCACCGGCTCGAATTCTGCTGATTTCGCTGCCACTCCCAACTGCACCGTCCCGACGGTTCTCTCGCCGAATGGCACTTGCACGATCAGCATTGTGTTCTCTCCAACGGCCGCCGGACCGCGGCAAGCTTCGCTTGCCGTTACGGACAACGCGCCGGGCAGTCCGCAAACCATCCCGTTGACGGGCACCGGTGTGTCTCCTCTGCCCGCCGTAACCTTAACGCCGGGAAGTCTGACCTTTCCAACGACTGCGCAAGGAAGCACGAGCCCAGCGCAAACGATCACGGTGATCAGCGCCGGCAGTGCCACGCTGCACATTTCTTCGGTCCTTCTGAGCGGCTCCAACCCAGGCGACTTCAGCTTGGCAGCCAATACGTGCAGTGCTCCCCTCGCACCAAACGCTTCCTGCACCATCAGCGTTACGTTTGCACCGCTCGGCGCAGGGCAGCGTACCGCCAGCGTCACCATCGCCGACGATGCTCCTAATTCTCCGCAATCGGTTCAAATCAGCGGAACCGGCCAGGCTCCGCCTCCCGGCAAACCGGCCGTGACTCTCAGCCCCAATGCGGTGGCGTTTGGATCGGTGACGCAGGGCACCTCCGCAGGTCCGCTGAGCGTGACGCTTACCAACTCCGGCACCGCTCCGCTGCACATTTCCTCGGTGGTTCTGGGCGGGACAAACGCCGGCGTCTTCACCATGAACAATAGCTGTACGGCTTCCGCATATGCCGTGAGCGCGACTTGTACGATCAGCGCGAGCATTGCTCCTGTTGCTACGGGCCTTCAGGTCGCGACAATCACGATTGTGGATGATGCCGCGGATTCGCCGCAGACCATCGCCATCAGCGCGAATGTCAATCCCGCGTTCACCATCGCACCGGCCGCGGGTGGAACCTCCGTAACCGTCACCGCCGGACAGACCGCATCCTACACTTTGCAGTTGACACCCGGCGCCGGCTTTGCGGGAACCGCTTCTTTCACGTGCACGGGCGTGCCGGTGGCTGCCACGTGCAAGGCGCCTTCCGTCCAGCTCACAAATGGAAGTGCCGTGCCTTACGTAGTGAGCGTCGCGACTACCGGAGCAGCCACAGGCGCAATTCCCGAGAGGCTTCCTCTTCACCCACGCTCGTTTCCTCTGCTTTGGTGGGTTGCTCTTCTTGCATTACTCTCGACAGTGCTTTCTACTTTCAAGGGCCGGCGCTGCTTCTGGCCGGGTCAGGTGGGACTTAGCGGGGCACTGGCGGCCGTCGTGCTGCTGGCCGCTCTCGGAATCGCAGGATGCGCTGGCGGTGGTGGCGGCAGCGCCCCGGCGCCGCAGATCATTCCACCCCCGCAACCCACCGTGACACCGACACCTCAGGGCACGTACACAATTACGCTGACGCCCATGGCGACTACGGCAGGCGGCACACAACTTCCGTCGATGGCGCCCATTCCACTGACGCTCATCGTCAAATAGCCTGAACACCCCGAAGATTATCGCGCCACTGAGATGCGATAAATTACCTCTGCGCCGTCATCGGATACCAGCAATGAGCCATCTGGTGCGACGGCCACTCCGACGGGGCGGCCGGCCACATCACTTTTTGTCGGATCCGGCACCAGTCCGGTCATAAACGGCACCGGATCCGCAAAAGGCTTGCCGTTCTTAAACGCGACAAATGCGACCTGATAACCCGCGCGGGTGGAGCGGTTCCAGGATCCATGCTCGGCAATGAACGCGCCACCGCGATAGCTCTCGGGAAATTGCTTGCCGGTATAGAACGCAAATTGCAGCGGGGCCACGTGCGCCCCAAGCAGCACATCCGGCACAATCGCCCGGGCCACCAGGTCCGGGCGCTGCGGTTTCACGCGAGCATCGACGTTGTCTCCGATGTAGCTGTACGGCCAACCATAAAAACCTCCATCCTTCACGGACGTGAAATAGTCAGGAGGCAGATTGTCGCCAAGTTCGTCGCGTTCATTGACGCTGACCCACACGTTGCCAGTAACCGGTTCAATGGCCAGCCCCACGGCATTGCGCAGACCGGTGGCAAATTGACGCGCGTTTTTGCCCTCAAGGTCGCTGATGGTCACTGCCGCGCGAATTGGCTCCTCACCCGGGCTGACATTCGATTCTGAACCTACGCTGATAAACAAATGCTTTCCATCCGCGGAGAAAGCGACGGAACGCGTTTCGTGCCCGCCGCCGGGCAGATCCATCAGGTGCTCAGATTGGCTAAGGCGCTTTGAGGTCTTGGAATCGTACTTAAATCGAACCACCTCCTTCATGCTTCCCACATACACGTAGTCGTCATGGAACGCTATGCCAAACGGACGCCGCAAGCCGTCCACGAAGGTTTCTCGCGCTTGCGCTCCTCCGGTATTCTGCGCGTCCCGCAAGATCACAATTTCTCCGGCTCCCATATCCGCCACAAAGATGTCGCCATTGGGCGCGACCGCCAGCCAGCGCGGCACCTTAAAATTCGCAGCGAAAATGTTCACGCGAAAGCCGGATGGAACCGTTGGCAAAAACCCGGCCGGCGGCTTTGTCTTGTTCGGGGCATTCCCGACGGATTTGGTCGCGTAGGGCGGCGGGAGTTGCGGCTTCTTCCCGTTTGTCATTTGAGCCCGGAGCATTAGAGGCGCGCACAGCAAGACCCAGAAGAAACCCGCAAGTCGCATTCGCGAAGGCATCATTGTCTCCTTCTATGTAACCAGCGCTCTCTAGGATGCCTCATGTTGCCGCTCCCTTTCTAGCTTTCAAGAATTGACCGGCTCTCGGAAAGCGCGCCGAGGATTATCACCAGGACCATCTCAAGGCGCACACCGACGAGGCGTACATCGTTTACAACGATCTCCCGAAACTCGATCGCCTGAAGAAACAGTTTCCCGATCTTTATCGCGAGTACTAGGCAGCTGGGACGCGGGGAGCATACCTTCCGGCACTTGAAGAGCCATCGCGTCTTCAGCGGGAATCCGGGCGCTCGGTGACCGGCTTACTCGCGGTTGGCGGCAGCGCGCTCTTGGCGCCGCCCTGAAGCTCCCCGCTCAGCAGCGCATCCAAGCCGCCGTAGGCATAAATGGTCGGCGCATGGTTTTGCATCAAGCCTCCGGTATCGGCGGTCGGTCCGTAGTTGCTATGCAAGTCGCGCCCCAGCATGCGCAACATCGCCATTTGCTGCCCGCGATGATGGGACGTATGCGTAAGTCGCCGCGTGAGTACCCAAGCGCGCGAGCGTTTCACGTCAAAAAAAGTGGTCTCCTCCTCGAACCAGCTCTCCGGCTTCTGGCGCAGCATCGCCAGCCGTTTCCCGCTGTCCTCTGCATAGCGCTTGATGAACTCGATCCGGTTTTCCTCGGCCGGCAAGGGCGGCGCGCCCACGTCAATCCCCAGCATCGTGCGAAACCAAAGATCTTCGCTCACGCACTGATGCACCATCTGCTCCCGCACACTACGCCCGCGAGGGTCGCCTTCTCGCGGACGCACGGGCAGATCTTCGCCGCGGAACTCGCTCCAGACGCTAACCACCTTTACCCGCTCGGTTTCGTAGGTCTCAACTAAGAACGCATATCTCATGGCTGGACTCGCTAGGGCAAAATCTTCTTGGGTATCTTCCCTCGCAAGCTCTTGGCGGTCAATGCGGCAACTACGCCTCAAGGCGAGTGCCGCAATGGGTCTCCCGTGGCGCTCTGTGAAATCTCGGTAAAGCCCTTGACTTGCACCACGCGGCGGCGTATCTACACCTTTATGCGCGCCAACCCAGTTTCCAGCCGTGCGCGTACACGTTCAAATTCCGGAGGATTCTATGCCAAGCAATGTTCGTCCTATTCCCGAAGGCTACCATTCCCTAACGCCCGCGCTAACCTGTCGTGATGCCGCTCGCGCCATCGACTTCTACAAGGAAGCCCTGGGCGCCAAGGAACACATGCGCATGGCTGGTCCCGGCGGCAGAGTCATGCATGCCGAACTGCAAATCGGTGACTCCCGCTTCATGGTCGCTGACGAATTCCCCGGAATGTCCGCCGCACCCAACCCGTCTGCCCTTCAGTCGTCCTATCTGTTCGTCTATACCGAAGACGTGGACACCGCGTTCAATCGCGCGGTAAAAGCCGGCGCACGCGCGGATATGCCGCCCAGCGACATGTTTTGGGGAGACCGTTACGGCAAGCTCACCGACCCGTTCGGCCATCAGTGGGGCTTGGCGACCCATATTGAGGATGTGGCTCCCGAGGAGATGAAGCGCCGCGCCGACGAGTGGACCAAGCAAATGGCCAAGGCTGCCGGACAATCCGCCTGATCTCCATCACTTCACGAAGAGGCCCGCCTTCCGAATCCTGGAAGGCGGGCTCTTACGTTGATCGGAGCAAGAACACACGACAGAAAGCGCTCAGCGCGCTAAAGCCGGGGAAACTGGCCGAGTAATCGAGGCCAGCGCGGAAAGAGACTGCGCGTAGGGAGCGCGCGCGACGCCGCGTTCCGTGAAGATGGCGGCAATGTAGCGGGCAGGTGTGACATCAAACGCCGGGTGCGCCGCGGGAACCTCCGGAGCAATGCGCACGCCTTGTATGTGTGTGACCTCCGCGGCGCTGCGCTCCTCGATGGGAATGTGCTCGCCGTCGGGAATGGAAAGATCGAAGGTCGAGACCGGCGCTGCAATGTAGAACGGCACGTTATTTTCCTTGGCCAGGACGGCGATCTGGTACGTGCCAATCTTGTTCGCGGTATCGCCATTGGCCGCGATGCGGTCGGCTCCGGTGACAATGGCCCCGACTTTCCCCGTTTTCAGGAAATGCCCGACCATGTTGTCGGTAATCAGCGTCAGCGGGATCCCGCCGCGATGCAGCTCCCACGCGGTAAGGCGCGCCCCTTGCAGATACGGCCGCGTTTCCGGCACCAGCACATGTAGTTTTCTTCCCTGCTCCACAGCGACGCGAATCACGCCTAGCGCCGTTCCAATGCCGCCCGTAGCCAGCGCGCCCGCATTGCATTGCGTCATCACCTGGCCGTCGCGCGGCATGAATTCCGCGCCGAAGCGCCCGATCGCCTCGTCCGTGGCTTTCTTCTCAAGATGAATTTGCTGTGCCTCGGCGACCATCGCTTGCTTGATTTCGGCCACGCCGGCGTTGCGTCTCGCGAGTTCCGCAAAACGCGCCTTCATTCGTTCGAGCGCCCAAAAAAGGTCGACCGCAGTCGGCCGAGTCTTCTCCAGGATGTCGCAAATCTGCGCGAACTCCGGACGCAGCTCCTCCAGCGATTTCGCCGAGGATCTTAGAACGCCGAGTGCCGCGCCCATGGCGGCGGCGACACCAATCGCGGGAGCCCCGCGGATCACCATCTCGCGGATTGCGCGGGCGACCTCGCGATAATCCGTATACGTGTGGCTGATTTCTTCCGCAGGAAGGCGCCGCTGGTCGAGCATGACCACGCCCCGGTCGGTCCATTCGATGGGTTGAGCCACGTACATTCTATTCGGCAAAGTCAGTTCCATTGTAGCGGAGGCTGCGAGGGAAAACGACTTATGTCAGCGCGTTGGAATCTGCGTGAAGCCGTGGGTGCCGACCACCGTAGCGACGGCAATCATGGAATTGTAGCCAAATCCCCGGAACGATGCCGAACGATTTTGCGAACAGCGGATACAGATACCCGCGGAACACGGTCTCCTCGACCAGCGGCGCCACCAGCACCGCCATGGCCATCAGCAGCATCGCGCTGTTGCGGTTCTTGATGACCTCCTGGATGGGTACCTTATCGGACGTGTGCACCTGCGCGCTGGCGATGAACACAAACACCGCCAAGCCACACCCGGAGAAAAAATAAGCCCAGGGATTGGCCTTGCCGTTAGACAAATTGGATTTCAGTTTTTTCCAGCCCAGGGAGCTCCAGAACGGCAAACCTCGCAAAACCGCCAGCGTCACGTACAGAAACAGGAAAATCGCCGCGTACCACAGAATGTTGGTGCCGAACAGAAATTGCGGCTTATTCAGCAGATATTGTTCCAACTGCTTCTGCGTCAACGCCTGATGCGGAGCGTAATAAAGCGCGAGACTGGTCTGCACGATAAAGAAGCTGCCCAGCGTGAAAAAAATAAAGACCGCGAAGTGCGGCCAGGACCACGAGATGCGCAGGTCTTCAGGCAACACCGGGCGCGGACGGTACTCAGCAGCCGAAGACACACTCGCGGCGTATGTGATTGGGTCACCGGCAAGCGGTGCCACCGCTTGTTCCGCGGAAGGCGCCGCCTCAGGGGAACCCGGTGGAATGGGCCCGTGGTCTGTTGGATCGGACGATTTGTCGTCGAAAAATGTCATCGTTTCTTCGCGCGCGCCCTCTTGTCGACGGTTTCCCTTGGCCAGCCGTACGCTAACGCCGCCGCAACCAGCGGCATCATCAATTCATGGTGACCCGTAATCGCGTAGCCGCGCGACTCCTCTCCCTGGCGGCCACGCCCGGAGGCGGTGGGACGCTTCACTACATTTTGCATCGGACGGTAGTGCTGAATAAAGTCGAAGTTCGCAGTAGTAATAGGGCGCAGCGGAACGCCCAGATTGCGCGCAACAGACACCGCCTTCAAAAAAATCTCCGGCAGCAGCACCGCCGATCCCCAGTTCAAGTAGATGCCCCCGGGATGCATTTGTTGCACCAGTGTACAAAACAACCGGAAATCCAAATGTGAGGCCGAGCCGAGCGCCGCGCCATCCGCCGTGCGGTGCATGTGCGGAATGTCCGTCCCAATCGCCAGATGGACGGTGACGGGAATCCGCTGTTTGTGTGCCTCGGCGACCACACTGCAATCTAAATCGCTGGTCTCGATCACTCCGCTGTTGAGGAATTGCCCGGCCGCTTCACCATAGCCAAGCCGCGCGCGCATCGCCAATTTCGCGATTTGGTTCAGGTACTCGCCGGTCTCTGCTGCCATACCGAACGCCCCCGCGCCCAGCGCGCTCTCGACGTCTTCGGAAGTGTTGCCAACGAGCGCGATCTCGAAATCATGAACGAGCGCGGCGCCATTCATGGCGATCCCGGAAATGAAGCCCCGTCGCATCAGATCGATGAGCAGCGGACCGAGTCCAACCTTAATAACGTGCCCCCCGATGCCCCAGAGAATAGTCCTGCGCTGCTTGCGCGCTCGGTGAATAGCTGCAAGGAGATTGCGCAGATCAGCCGCAGCCAGAATGTTGGGAAGCGAATCGAGAAATTTCGGCAGTGAGAGATGCGCAGCCACAGGCTTCGCAAAATCGCGCACGCTGACTTTGCTCTTCCGCGACGAAAGCGGATACGTGTGCAGGTTGGTGAGGGTGATGGGCCGGCT
>WNFC01013589.1_pt1 | contig 11113 bp, 8 predicted proteins | sample 5400541 | NCBI WGS metagenome assembly WNFC01 (sample SAMN13153342, study PRJNA577476) | soil metagenome | isolation source: 120 cm saprolite under Douglas fir tree site 2 hole 2 replicate 1 | place: USA:California | collected 2015-04-18
ACCCTCCCCCGCAAGCGGGGGAGGGTAGGGTGGGGGTGACACAGTGCCCGATTATCGGGATGGCTGGGACATAAGGGCGTTTACGCCCGTCTTCGACGGGCTGCTGCCCGGCCATGACCAAGTGGGGCTGCCACGAGTTTTGCCCTGTTACCCGAATCTATTTCTCCAGCATGAAGTGTTTCCAGCTGACGTTGAGCGTTTGGCCGGTCCGCAACATTTCGGCCAGCACCTGAGTAAAGACCTGGTCGGCGCGCAACCCGTCCGGCGGCAATTTCAGCGCCTGCAACGGTTTTGATGACGCGATCGCGAACAGGAGTTGCGGTCGGGGCGGCCCAGGATTGTTCCTCACGGGATTGAAGGAGAAGGTCTCGGTGTTGCCGGTCGGCCTGATATACTCCGTGACATTAGAAACGTACCCGTCATCTGCGATCAGCAGCAGCTCGATATGCCGATCGCCAAACTTCGCGATGGAGCCCGTCAGGGGAGCGCGGGGGCCGGCGCCTCGCAGCCCTGACGCGTCGATATCGAGCCGCGGGGCCGTGCCGGGCTGCTTCTTGGTGCGGGAGAGGAAGTTCACTGCGGGGCATTGTTCCGGCGTCACCCAATGCACGCCGATCCGGGCCTCGAACCCGAACTGGCGCTCAAATTCGCGGTCGAGAAGTTCGAACGATGCGGGAGGCTGGGACGGCGAGGCGGAAGTCCCAAGGCCCTCGAGGTATGCGTCGCCGTCCCCGACCGTGACGGGCTCAACGAAAAAGCAATCGCCGCCGTCGTAGGCATCAAGGAATTCCGTGATGCGCTGTCGCAGATCTGTTGGTGGGCGCGCGGGCTCCCGGATAGGTCCCGGCTTGGTCGGGTCGAGATAGGGTGATGTAGGCTCCTCGATGACCGGCGGCGAAAACAAATCCTTGAGCAAATAAAAACTGACGCTCCCGACGCCCAGGAGGAGCGTCAAGGCGACGGCAATCTTTGTCAGCCGCCGGCTGATGATCGGTTTCGACTTCTCGGCAGCAGTCGGCCTGGCGGCTTGGCTGCGTTCGCGCGCGGCGGCGGCGGCGCGGCGCGGCGGGGTTTCGGGCCCAGGTCGCCATGCCGCTACTGCGGCCATGGAGTCGGGCCGATCCGCCGGGTTCGGTTGCAGCATCTTTTCGAGCAGTGGACGGAAACGCCGGTCGACGGCTTGCAGATCCGGCACGATGCGTCGCTTTTCCACAACTTCGAACTGGGTGCCGCCCATGTCGATCGGCCGTCCGGTCAGGCATTCCGCCAACACCAGACCGAGACTGTAGATGTCCGACTTCGCGGTAATGTCGCCGCCGAACAGGCCGAGTTGCTCCGGCGAAACGTAGTTGTATTTGCCGGCGAACCCGCTACCGATGATGGTGCCGTCGCCGCCACGGGTCGATCGCGCGATGCCGAAATCGATGATCTTGGCTTTAGCCAGATCGCCTGCGGTGATAAGCACGTTGTCAGGGGAGAGATCGCGGTGGACGATCCCATGCTGGTGGGCGGCATTGAGGCCGGCGGCGAGACGCTCCTGCAGCACGCGTACGGCCTCGAAGCCGAGCGGTCCCCGCCGCAACAGCTCGGACAGCGGCTGCCCGTCCACGAATTCCATGGCCAGATAAAGCCGACCGGTCCCCGGATCGTTGGAGAATACGTAGTAGCGGACGATCGCCTCGTGATGGATGTTGTGCAGCGCCGAGGCTTCCTTGCGAAACAGCGCCATCGCCATCGCGTTGTCGGCGAGATCGGTGCGCATCACCTTGATGGCGACAGGATCGCCGGTCTCGATCGCGTGGCCGCGATAGATTTCGCCCATGCCGCCAGATGCGATGCGCTGGTCGATCTCAAAGATGCCGTTCAGGCGCGTGCCGGGCGCGAGGCGCGATCGTTCGGCGGAATACATGTCCGTCATCTGCCCTTACTCCGCCTCACTCCCTACCAGCGTCCCCCTCCCTGCCTCCCCACGGGGGGATGGTAACGAGGCGGGAGGAGACCATGGTCTCAGCTGCGGCCGGATCGAATCGCACCGCCACGACGGTGACATTGTCGATCGCCCCGCGCTCGAGCGTCAGGGCAACCAGGAGATCGCAGGCCTGCTGGGGCCGGTGTTCGCTTGCCAGCGCAAGTATCTCCTGGTCCTCCACGTGGGCGGTGAGGCCGTCACTGCAGATCACGAAGATGTCCCCCGGCTCCAAGGCGCCGCCTTTGATCTCGAGCTCCGGATCATCGCTCACGCCGATCGCCCGTGTTATGACGTTTCGACGTGGCGAGACGCGCGCCTCCTCGGCCGTGAGTTTGCCCGCGGAAACGAGTTCCTGCACTTCCGTATGATCGACCGATATTTGCTCGATCCGGTGCTGGCGAACGCGGTAGATTCGGCTGTCTCCGGACCATACGGCGGCGTAATGGCCATCGAAAATAAGCAAAACTGCGACCGTGGTGCCGATCAGCGCGCCGCGCTCATCGCCGAGCTTCTTAAGCCGGCTGTTGGCGCTGACGATGTGCCGCTCGCAGCTTGCCAGCAATTCGGACGCCGTAGCGGGAACCGCGATAGCAGCGAGTTCCTCGACGACGACTCGGCTTGCAATGTCGCCTGCCTCATGGCCGCCCATGCCGTCGGCGACGGCCCACAAGCCGAGCCGTGTCGCCACAAGATAATTGTCTTCGTTCTGCCGCCTCACCTTGCCGACGTCCGTTGCGGCGCCAGCCTCGATCCATGACTTTGCATCGCGCATAGTGGCCGTACCTCAAGCCGGATCGGCCGCAAACTCGCCGGTCAACATTGCCGCAAACAGGAACGGATCGGGCATTCCCTTACCCGACAGCGCGACGGGTGTGATGCCTTCACCGCCGATGGTCCACCAAAATGTAGAACCGGCGTAAATCTTGGCATAATCGCGCACGCGAATCGAACTGAAAAGTTTGCTGAAGCTTTCGCCAGGCGCCGGCAGCGCGTGAGGGCCATTGCGGTCGTATCCGGCACCCTCCGGCGGGGCTTTTGCAAGTTCCTGGAACGGCGGCGGCAACGCGCCGAGGTCGGCCGTCATCGCCTCGAAATTCGCGTCATGATCGAGCGTCGACATCAGGAACGCCTCCGCGGCGTCGAACCAGTCATCCTGCGAGCCGAACTCCGGCGGCGGGATAGCGGCATTGTCGTCAGCACAGGCAAACAGCGTCAGCGGAAAATAGCGGCCGACGCCGTCGAGCGAAGACATGAAGGCGCCGATCACGCTCCTGCCGCAGATGTCGGCGCCGAGCCAGAACCGCCAGATCGGGGCGGTGAGAAACGCCGGCTGCCACCGCTCGCCGAGCGCAGTGCGCGAGGCCGAAATCGCGCCCTGCAGCCACGGCTCCCACGCATTGAGGAATTCACGCGGCGCCCCGATGGCGATGAAGTCGCGCTTTGCGGGCACTTTACCGTAAAGGCTGCATTGCATGGCCCCTCACAGCCGCGCCGGGCATTTGAATTCCGTCAGTGCAGGCAATAGCAGCGGGTTAGCGGCGGTTCCGGTTCCGATCTGAAACGTCACGTCGCGGTTGTTGAGGCTCCAACTGGCGGCAATTCCGACCGGTGGGCGCTGAGACTTCGAAGCCCGATCGAGGAGCCGGAACAGCGCCCATTGGCTGTTGGGCACGGCTATCGCGTAGGGCTCAAACCCTGCAATCGGTGGGTCCTGGGCAAGTGATACCGCGGTTTTGCCGGCCGCGCCGGTCCATTGCACCTGTTGGGCGGCGGGGTTGGGTTGATTGGAAGACGCCACCGCAATGCCGCTGATCTCAAGCTTCGCAATCTGGCCGGTGCCGGGAAGCCCCGGGGGCGTCACCGTCAGCATGATCATTGGGGTGTTGCCGTTGTTCGGAAAGAACGCATCTCTGATCTGCGCTGCGCGCTGAAACTGACGCATTGTCTCTGGCTGCATTTGCTTTGCGACCGCATTGTCCTGCTTCCACTTCCACACGGCGGGCTGAGAGGTGTCCGCATAGAACTCTACTTTTTTGAAGAAGCGATCGAAATCGCCGTTCCCGCCGAACAGCTTGCCAAATTCCTGGAGGGAGATTTCGGTCCGAGCATTACGGTCGAATGGATAGCGGGTCGGGTTCGTGGTGCTGGCGCGGCAGGGGTTGGACACGGTGTTTTGGAATTCCTCGCTAAGTTGCCGGTAAGTGTCGTTGGCGATGGCGTCTTCAAACGAGTTCGCCGATTGCAGCAGCATCTCTTTGAACGGGCTCGGCATGCGCAGCGCGTCGTTCTTGAATTGGGCGACATGGACCCGCAAAGCGGACGTGGCCTGCTGCTCCTGGGACGGGTTGAGCACGATCGTCTGGAGGTCGTTGTTGATCAGCGTGAGGTCGCCGAGGATGACGTCGATCATCCGCCGCGAGCCGTCGCCTTCCACCACCTGGTGGAACTGCTTTAGCTGCGCCTCGACATATACGCCCGGCGAACCGCCCTGCGGGCCGAGCAATGGCGATGCCGCGGGCTCTTTTTTCCCGTCGCTGCTGCCGGCTTTGGGGTCCTTGCGCTCTCGCGTAAGCACGGTTTCATCTCGGATCGATTCGATCAGCAAGCGGATCGGGGATGTCGAAGCCGCCGCCGCATTCAAAGCCTCGTACCTCGGCTTGCCAGCATTGAGGGGGCGGATTCGCAATTTTCCGAGCGTCTGTATCCATACCGCGCAGTTATCGCGCTGGAGTTGCTCCGCGATAGTCGGAAGCTTCTCGATGAAGGCGCGTTGGAAACCGGCGTACGTATAAAAGCCGGGGACGAAGATCTTCTCGACATCGACGCCGGGGGCCGCTTCGAACGCAGTTGCGAAGTCCGGTCCGCCGTGATGGGCTGCGACCCAGTCCTGGGCGATCGATTGCCGCGCCTGCGACTTGAGAAGCTGGTAGGCGCGGTCCGCGATGCTCAGCCGCGCCAGGATGCGCCGGCACTCCTCGATCAGGCCCCAGTTGGGTTCGACCAGCGGCTCATCGCCGCCTTCGAGATCGAGCATGGCGACAAGCTCACCTTCGAGAGCCTTGCGGCCGTCGGCGTTCGGAGCGCCCGGATAGAGGTCGGCGAAGTCGTTGCGCATCCAGCTGACGATGAGATCACGATCCGCCCGCTCGACGCCGGCGATCATCAGATAGACCTTGAGCGCCTCGTAGATGGCGCCGGGGTTTGATTTTTTGGGGTCTGTGGCGGCGTTGAGGACTTCCTCGAGGCGGAACATCAGCCGCGGCCGGAACATGCGTTCGAGGCTGACGTGATAGACCTGCTCGGCCGAGTTCTGAAGGCGCTCGCGCTGGCTCAATCCGAACGTGGCGAGCAGCGGGGTCGAGGTTTCCCGTGTGGCGTAGCCGGTCGGCAGGGTGCGCAGTCTGAATAGAAGCGGCAGCACCTTGTGCACGTCGCGGTCGCCGATGAGCGTTTCATGCGCATAGGGCCCCGCCTGCCGGGGGTAATCGGCGACCGCAAATTGGGTCGCGGATATCAGTTGGTTGTTGTAGCGGTAGCTCACCCACCACAGACCGGTCATCGCCACGGCGAAGAGCGCGACCGTCGTGTAGAGGCAGGCCTTGATGATCCGGGCGCGGCGAACTGCGGCGCGATCGGTCGAGACCCAGGCGGCTTCGCCGATGATGACCTTGAGAATGAGGTCGGTGAGAAAGAAGCTCTTGCCGAGACCCGAATAGGCCTGGGCGCCGACCTGCTCGGCGCCGAAGCTTTTTGCTAAGGCCCCGATCAGCCGGTCGATCGGGGTGCCATGCTGCGTCCCCGACGTGAAGTAGAAGCCGCGCAGCGTCGCGTTGGCATGATAGCGGGTCGGCTCGAAAATCTGGTTGAGGAAATCGAAGATCGGCCGCTTGAGCGCCGCCATCTGGGTCGGAAAACCATACAGCAGCACGCGGTTGCTCGGCGTCGGTTCCTCCTGGAGCCGGTCGGTGAGGTCGCTGTTCAGGCGCTCGATAAGGTCGTCGAACTCTTTCGGGATGTCGCCGACGAGGTTGCGGGTCTTGTCGTCGGTCTGGAAGGTCGCGCCCCACACCTGCCGGCGGCCCTGGTCGGACTGACTGGCGAAATACTCGGTGAAGCCCGCGACCAGGTCTCCCTTGGTGAACAACGCATAGACCGGGAAATCGACCTTGAGACGCCCATGCAACTCCAGCAGCCGCGCCCGGATCGCGTTGGCATGGGCCGCGATGTCGGCGGGCGGAAGCATCATCAGGTCCTCAAGGCTGATGGCGACAAGGACGCCGTTGATCGGCTGGCGCTGCCGGTTCTTCTTGAGGAGATCGAGGAAGGCGAGCCAGCTCGCCTTGTCGGCCGTGGCGTCGGAATCATGCGTGGTGTAGCGGCCGGCGGTATCGATCATCACCGCCTCTTCGGTGAACCACCAGTCGCAATAGCGGGTGCCGCCGACGCCGGCGATCGCGGCCGGCGTGGCGCCGCGCGACAACGGAAACTTCAGCCCCGAATTGACGAGCGCTGTGGTCTTGCCCGAGCCCGGCGGCCCGATCAGCACATACCAGGGCAGATCGTAGAGGAAGTCGGATTTGCTCCCGCTCGCCGTCTTCAACGTGGCGAGTGCGTCCTTCATCCTGTCCTTGAGGACGTCGGCGTCGTCCTCGACCTTGTCCGGCGTCGCGATGCCCTCGGCGATTTTGGCGGTGGCTTTCTTGCGACGGGTCCAATTGACGGCCATCACCGAGGCGAAGACGGCCACCAGCACCAGGATGGTGATTTCACGTGCGATATAGCTTTCAAGCGGGCGCCAGCCGCCGATCGAGATCAAAGGTCCGGCGAGATAAACGAGGGCGCAGACCGACGTGAGGCCGATCCCGACAAGGACGATCCGCAGGATGTCTCTGGAGGAAATGCCCATCATGGCTTGCTCGTCCGCGCAAGGTAGATTCTAGTCAGGCCGCACCATTTCTCCGGAGTCATGGCCGGGCTTGTCCCGGCCATCCACGCCTTGCTTGCCGAGGCTCCGCAAGAAAGACGTGGATGGCCGGGACAAGCGCGGGCATGACGGCGGAGAGGTGGTCCGATCACGTCGGAACGCGCTCTAGCGGAAACGTTGCGTTGAATTTCCTTCATCATCGGGCGCACGTCTTCTGGGACACCGGGCCGGTGTCGGTTCGTGGAATGAGGATCTCGACTCTGCGGTTCTTGGCCTTCCCTTCCGGAGTCTTGTTGTCGGCGATCGGCGCGGTCTCGCCCTTGCCGTCGGTCTGGAGGCGATCCGGCTTGGCCAGGAGGGGCCTGAACAAGGCTGCGACGCTCCTGGCGCGCTCGATGGACAGATGGTAGTTGTCCGGGAAGCGGACGTTCCCGCGACTGATCGGCGTATTGTCGGTGTGTCCGATGATTTTTATAAAACCCTCTTCCTTGTCGAGCGTGCCGGCGACACGGCCCGCGATCGGCTTGAATTGGTCGAGCACGGTGGCCGAGCCTGAATCGAACAGGATGACGTTGCCGACCCGTACGGTGATTTGATTTGCAGTCTGCTCGGCCGAGGCGTTGTCGGCGGCGACATCGGGCCCAAGGGCGGCGCAGATGCGCTGCAGCTGCGTGATCTTATCGGGTTCGGGCGGTGGCGGCGGTGGCGGCGGCAGGGAAACGGTGCGAATGATCGAGAGCTTGCCGACGTCGTGGAGCGCGGCCAGTTGGGCTGCCGCCGGGTCGACGCCGCCGGTGAGCCAATAGAGCAGAACGAAATAGATGCCAAACAGCATGAGGCCGACGCAGCCCAGCACGCCCCACCACGGCACGCGCAGCCGCGACGCCTGACTCGCCAGTTGCTGTCCCTGCCAGCGCGGCGACAACTCGCGGTAGACCTTCGGACGCAATCGGCGCAGCGTTTCGTAAAGATCGCGCTGGATCTGCTGCAGCGTGGCGACGCCGCCGGCGGAGGTGCGATGGATGCCGTGGAATCCCAGCGCCAGGCAGGTGTGTTGCAACTCGAGGAGGTCGTAATTGACGACCGGGTCCTGCTTGAGCCGCGTGAGTTCGTCAAAGAAGCGCACGCCGCCGATGCGTTCGCCGAAGAAACGGCTCAGCATGCTGTATTGCGTCCAGACGTGACGGTCCTCGGTCGGGATGTTCTGGACAATGTCGTCGGCGGTGGCGCAAATGATGTATTTGGCGGAATTTGCCTGGGCCTCGGAGATGCCGGCAGAGCGGATGTCCTGCTCGAAAAATTTTATGGCATCGGCGACCTGCTCCATCAGGCTCGCGAACGACGCGCGGGCGAGGGCGACGCGCAGGCGGCCGAGAATAAGCAAGAGCGGGCCGGCGGAGCGCAAGATCGGATTTTCGTTCGGGGCGACGAGCTCGTCGATCCGCACCTGAGGGACGCGCACCTGGAGGACCGGCTGCGGCGCTTGAGCCTGCGTCGTGATCCATTCCTCAGCATTGGGATTTCCCGGAGCGGCCGGTGGTACATAAGGCGTAGCCGCAGGCGCCGCGGGCTGCGGCGGCCCGGCGCCTTGTGGTACCGGATTGTAGGCCGGCGCGCCGGATGCAGGCGGAGGCGGGACCGCCCGCCGCCCTCCCGGATTGGGGCGGATGACGGTCTTCTCCCCGGGAATGCCGAACGGACTGCGCGGTGGAAGCTTGTCGTTCATCGCCGATCTTCCAATACGGCCCACAATTCGAGTTCAAGCTCCGGCCAGTCGCCGGAAAAATGCATGCCGATGGAGCTCGCCGTCGAGAATTCCGGCCACAGCGGCGACTTGCGGTCGAAGAAGAAGTAGACGTGGTCCGTGATCGCACGGATCTGCGGCGGTGGCGTCGGCAAGTGGATCAGCGGCACGCCGGGCAGATGGGCGTGCACGATCTCGTTCATCTTCGTGTTCGGGCCGACCTTGAAAAGGTGCGGAAAATGGCTCTGAATTTCGGTGAGCGGGCGGCGCGCCGCCACCTCAAGCACGAAGGTGGCATTGCGAAATAAGGTGCGGTCGCGGATCGTGGAAACGAAGGCATTGTTGGCGCGCTCGATGATTTCAAGACGAATCGCGCGGCGGCCGAGCCGAGCGCTGAGGAAATCCTGCAAGTCGCGCATCACCGGCCCGAATACGTTCTCCAAGTCATCCTGGTCGTAGGCCGGATAGTCGCGCGCGCGCCGCTCAGGCGTGGCGAACGTCGCAAGCTCGCCGACAAGGCGCAGAAACTCATCGAACAGCCGCTCCGGATGCAGGTAGCTCGACGCACGGTAATGCTTGAGCACCGCAATATGCCGGTTCAGGAGCTGCAGAACGAAATAATCCACGCTCTGCAGCCCCCCGCCGGCGGTCGGGTCGGCGGCATAACGCGCCAATTCTTCCAGCTTGTTGTCGATCCAGCCGACCACGCGGTCGATCCAGCCGGCGACAACCGGGTGGGCGCTGCACAAAAGCACGGGCGGTACGTATTTTTCGTCGAACACAATCTGCTTTTCGCGGACTTCCAGCACGCGGGCGATGCCGAGGCTGATATATCCGGGCTTGGCGGTCTTGCGAATTTCGAAACCCAGCCGGGGAAATGCGATGTCGACTTCCTCTTCGATGCGCACCGCCGAGGTTGAGTCGATGAAAGTTTCCGAACCGATCATGAAACGCGCAGCGCTCTCGGATTCCCGGTCGTCCGCTTCGCGCATATTGGCGGCCGCGACGGGCATCGACAGCCATGCGACCTGCTGCGAGGCGGTGTCCGGCACCACGATCGGGGGCGGCAGTGGACTATCTACCGGAAGATCGAACGGCGTGCCGTCGGGCAGGACGCCGGCGGCGCGTCGCAGTGCGAATTTGCTTTGCTGAGCAAGGTCACGGTCGATTTCCAGATGGGAGAACCCCCACGGATAAGGGGTGGTCGCCCGCACCCGCGATTCAAGCAGGTGCTCATGGTAGCGGTCGTTCTGCTGGAAATGGTGGGGGCGAAGAAAGAGGCCCTCCGTCCACGCCACCTTGGTGTACCAGGACATTAAAGTGTCTCTATCGTTTTAACCATTGGATTTTCGATCCGATTTGCGCAGTGTTCAGCAACTTAGTGTGGAATCTCCGCCGAATGGTTCAGGCTGGCCCGCCGCCGTTCGGGGTGCGAGCGCAACACCAACGTACCTCATTTTTCACCGCGATCGTAACACTCGGCGAAATAGTCCATGAAGGCATTGAGCATGCCGTCCGCGCGGCTCTGGGTGCGGGCATGCCAGCGCGCCACGTAGATGTCCCATAAGCGCGCCTTGCGCGATCCGACCATGCCAGCAAAGCCGCGGTCGCCGGCGGTGGTATTCTCGATGACATCGGGGTCGAATTCTCCAAGCAGCAGCCGCAAGGCGTGCTGCATGGCGGAAAAGGTCCTGACCTGGTGGCCCTTCAAGTCGTCGAAGCTCTGAATCAACGTGCGCCTGGCGTCCAAGTAGCTCCGGGTCGGCGGCCCGAACATGACGCGCAAGGCATCCTCGGTGCTCGGAGCGAATTTGAGAGGGTTGTTGTTCAGAGCCTGGACCATGGTCTGGCTCGAGCTGCGGGAGAGGCGCTTGGCGATCTGGCGCGCTTCGAGGAGTTGCTTCATGTTTTCAGCGACAAGGCGCATCAACTGGCCGAGCTGTTCGGCGAGTTCGGCTGGATCTCTCGCCGCCAAGGTGTCTTCCGGCAGGCCGGCCCCGCGCGCAAACAGGCGCACGAATTCCGTCATGGCAGCGCTTTGGGTGGCGCCGACCGCGGTAGGACTGCCCGAAATCGCCACGAACGCGTGCGCGGCGGCGTTTGCCGCGGCCTCCGCGGAGGCGGGCGGCGCCGCGGCCGGATGGGTGGCTGCCGGGTCTGCCGCTGCCGGCCCTGCCGCTGCCGGCCCTGCCGCCCAAGGGCCTTCCGGCTCATGTGAGACCCAGACCGGGCGGCGCGGGCTTGGCACTGGAATCACTTCGGGCGCGGGCGGCGGCGGCCGGGGCGTACCCTGAGCCCAGTCGTCGATTGCCGGCGCGGGCGGCGCGGGCGAAGCGTCCCACTGCGCCTGCTCGTGGTCTGCTCGCCGCGATTGCGATGGCGGCCGCGGTGACGACGATGGCGTATCGGGGTTCGGCACATCGATCGCCCAATTGAGAAAATCGGGACGCACCGGCTTCAAGTCGCGAGCGGCCTT
>WNFC01008866.1_pt1 | contig 11112 bp, 8 predicted proteins | sample 5400541 | NCBI WGS metagenome assembly WNFC01 (sample SAMN13153342, study PRJNA577476) | soil metagenome | isolation source: 120 cm saprolite under Douglas fir tree site 2 hole 2 replicate 1 | place: USA:California | collected 2015-04-18
GCCCAACTCACGCCTGTGACAGCTCAACTAACAGCCGTGGCCGCATAGACGCCATGAAAAAATCTTTGCAAACGGAAAACATTTTGAAGGTTAGTAATATAGGATGAGTGTAGTCGCCTGATTTCGACAGTTACAAGCTATAGCGCTTACCGCAATGCCACAGGAATAGGCATTTGAAGGAACGGACTTTGATGACATCTGCACGCGGATCACAAGTGCAAAATGGCTCGGTAAGAATTGTGATGTGGCTTTGCGATTGAGTGATCCCGGCCCCTTGCTCAGTCGCAGCGGAGCTTTCTTGCGATTGGCAGCAATCCTGTGTCGTCCTGTATCCGAAAGTGTAAAGAATTGAATATGGAGCAAGAGCTCTGCACTCGTGACACTCAAATTTCGATTGTCGAGCACTGTCTAGGGCGGCTGCTTTTAGCAACGGGGGGCCGCTCACAACCTCTGCCGATTCAACGCTGCCATCCTGTCGAATCCGTAGTGCGATCTCCACTCTCGCGCTACACGGGCAATTCGCGCCATCGCTGGATACTTGGGGGGCGACAGTTTGGATAAAACGACTTGTAGCTGCGGCAACTGCGCGACCTGTGCAGACGTTAGGGCCGCCGCACACGATAATCCAAGCATCCCCAGAGTCCCCAAAATGAGGGTACATCGAAGTTTCATGCACGAAATTCTACGCAGCCGAGTAACTGTTGCAAAATAGTGAAATGAGGAAAATTCTGTTAGGGGCAACGGCGATTGCGTTCTTTTTTGCTCGGCCTGAACGGCCACGGACCTCAGGTGTAAACTTGCTTACTGGGGCGATTTGTTGCACGCCTCCCCGGCAGCGAAGTTGTGCCTCATCGATTTTGGGAGTAGGACTGTGAAGCGGAATGCGCACGCCTGCATCCCGTTGCGTGGGCTGCGCCACAGCCGCGTTTGCGTTGTTTTTGGGGTTCGCATCCGCTCAAACAAGCTCTAAGGAAAAGTCGCCACAGGCAACCCCGGCTTCAGCGGATACGGAGCGTCCAGTTGCAACCTTCCGAGCGCATACCGACCTGGTTCTCATTCCAGTGACTGTCACCGATACGTTGAACCGATTCGTTCTTGGTCTTCAAAAACAAGATTTCCAATTGTTCGAAGATGACGTGGAACAGAACCTGACGCTTTTCTCCGGTGAAGATGCGCCTCTTTCGGTTGGCGTGCTCTTCGATGAGAGCGGAAGCATGGGCGATAAGCTTCGGACTTCTCGCGATGCGGCTGTACAGTTGCTGAACACTTTGGACAAAGAAGACGAGGCGTTTTTCGGGTTGTTGCGTTGGGCAATAAGGTTGCCGAATACGTCCGCTCCGCAAGAAAGGCACCGCGGTACGGACGTCCTGCTTATACGAGTGTGGCCACTGGCCACGGTCCATGCCGGCACTGCTTGAAGACCTCTCGGGTCGGCCAGGAAGAAAGAATCCTTTTTACCTTTGACCCCTTTGATGGGCTTGAGGAAGTACCGCTGCCAGGGCCCGTGTTCATTCACGCAGAGAACTGCGTGGGGTATCTAGAGAACGGAGGTTATCCAGAGGCCCGCCCGTGCTTGCGGGTAACAGTAGCCAACAAAGGCAACCAGCGTGCCAGGTGTTTTTTCCCTTCAGCGCCATCGGCGAGCAAAAGCACCCGGTTGGGGATATAACGCTGCCATACCAGGCGGAGCAATGCGCGTGTGTCGTCAGCACCGGGAGCCCCAGCGATGACGATTTGCCTGTGCTTCGCCAGGCTGAAGTCCAGCGCGGACATCATGTATGGCATGGCCTCCGGCATCTGTTCAAGGCGCGGGGCGAACGCAGCCAGAGTTTTGTCCGCCTTGTCCTTCCAGTTCTGCTGGTCGGTCATTTGCCAGAGACGAAGCAGATTCATGGCTGCCACGGAATTAGGTGACGGCTCGACGCTGTCGTACGCTTCCCGCGTGCGTAGCAGAATCGATCGGTCCTGGCCACTGGTCGTGAAGTACGCTCCCTGCTTCTCATCCCAAAACAGACGATCCTGCATCTGCTGGAGCTGGACTGCCCAGGAGAGCAATCGCACGTCGAACGACGCTTCATACAGGTCGAGAAGACCCTGGGTCAGAAACGTGTAATCGTCGAGATAGCCATCGATGCCTGCACTTCCTGCACGATAGCGTCGCTTCAACTTGCCGGAACCTGGCTGATACGAACGAGACTGTAGAAATACCTTGGCGCGGCTGGCGGCCTTCAGGTATTTCGGCTCGTCCAAGGCTTGGCTGGCTTTGGCCAGCGCGGAGATCATCAAACCGTTCCAGGAAGTGATGATTTTGGTGTCCACGGGCGGAGGTGGTCGGAGAGAACGGCGAACGAACAGCTTGCGCTTTGCGTCCTGCAGTGCCTGACTTGTCTGTTCTTCAGTCTTCCCAGACTTCTTTGCCGTTTCCGCTATAGTGTGGCTCTCGTAGAGGACATTCTTCCCTTTCAACCATCCCTCTATGTCCTGCGCGGACGCGACGTTTCCTCCTACCTCTACTCCGTAACGAAAGTTGAAGATGGCCGCTGTTTCTTTCCCGAGCTCGCGCTCGATATCCTCCTCGGTCCACACGTAAAACACGCCTTCACCGTGCTCTGCCTCGCCCTTTGCGAGTGGACTGTCGGCATCCAGTGCGGAGTAGAAGGCACCTTCGGGGCTGCGCATCTCACGCAATGCAAAGTCTAGAATGTCGCGGGCGACGCCGGCATAGAACGGGTCGTTCGTTGCCTGGTAGGCTTCGGTGTACAGCATCGCGAGCTGCGCCTGGTCGTAAAGCATCTTCTCGAAGTGCGGTACACGCCAGCGACCATCAGTGGAATAGCGATGGAAACCACCGCCAATCTGGTCATGGACCCCACCCCCGGCCATGGAACGCAGATTGTTCAGCACCATGTCCAGCGCTTCTTTCTTCCTGGTACGCGACCAGTACCGCAGCAGGAAGTTGGGGACGACCGGCCGTGGGAACCTAGGGACTTCACCAAAACCGCCATTCGCAGCGTCATACGACTGGCGAATCTGTTCGTACGTCTTGTCCAGTAAGTTTGCATGTAAGGGACCGCCCCCACCCACACCGCTGTTCACTGTTTGTTGCAATTTCTGCGTGATGCTTTCCGCGGAACGCAGGATCTCTTTGCGCTGCTTGCTCCACACGTCCGCGATGCGCGGCAGCAGGGTGCGAAGACCTGTCTGGCCGCGCTTATCATCGGGCGGGAAATACGTTCCGCCGAAGAATGGCTTTAGATCGGGAGTCAAGAAGACGTTCATCGGCCACCCGCCACTTCCAGTGGTTGCCTCGACGAAGCTCATGTACTCGTTATCAATGTCCGGACGCTCTTCGCGGTCCACCTTGATGGAAACGAACCAGCGATTGAGTAACTCCGCAATCGCTGGACCGGAATAGGACTCCCGCTCCATCACATGGCACCAATGGCAGGTGTAATAGCCCACGGAGAGAAAGATCGGCTTGTTCTCGCGCTTCGCTTTGGCAAAAGCCTCTTCGCTCCACGGATACCAATTCACGGGATTGTGGGCGTGTAACAAGAGGTAGGGACTCTTCTGGCGAATCAGCCGGTTGGTGTAGCGGTGCTGACTTTTACCGTAAGCGGACTTGGGTGAACTGGTCGCTTGTCCTGGCTTTGCTGAATTCTCGAGGGAAATGGTTTGGCTCACACCCGGAATCGACATACCCACAAGCGCTCCGGACAGCATGACCCGTACGAAGATTCTGCTGAGAGAAAGGCCACGAAAAGAACAGACCCTTCTTTCAAGGCCCTGCGTGCGATCTTTTTCACAATATCTCGTAGCTGTCCACCTCGATCGAACTGGCTCTCCGGAAGCAGCGGGCATGAATGCACATGAACGTGAAATGATCTATGCGACCTCTCACGTTCGGCAATGGAATTTCTTGGACCAGGAGCAAGGGCGCTTTTTCAGCTGCGCTCGGCTGGTCCTGTGATAGTGCATAAGATCCAACAATCAACACTGTGATACAAAATGCCGTTAACTTTTTCATGGTTTCGCCCCCAATCTTATCCACTTCAAATTCTCATTCATGGAACAGCACGAACACAGTCAGTTGTTTGACGCAGCCCCCGTTAACGGTCGTCCTCGGACAAAGGAATCTGAACTCGAAATACGGACCCTTCACCAACGTTGCTGGCGACTGAAATCTTGCCCTGATGAGCTTCGGCGATCCATTTTGCAATGGACAAGCCGAGCCCAGTTCCACCCGATTCCCTGGACCGCGACGCGTCGGCGCGATAAAACCTCTCAAAAATGTGAGGTAGATCCGACGACGAAATCCCTATCCCGGTATCACGAATCTCTGTCACAGCAGCGCCGTCGCTGGTATCCAGTACAATCGAAACGCGGCCTTCGCGCGGCGTATACTTCACCGCATTGTCGATCAAAATCAGAAACAATCTCCGCAGTGATGGAGCGTTTCCGCTGACACGAAGCGGCGTCTCCGGGAGCCGCTGGTCGTACTGAATGGACTTTCCTTCAGCCAGAAGTCTGGCTGGTTCGGATATTTCAAGAAGAACTTCATTTAGATTTGTCGGGGCAACCTGCAATGCCTCACCGCCCGAGTCAGCACGTGCGAGGGTCATCAGATTCTCAATGAGGGCAGAGGTCCTTTCCAATTCTTGGTGGAGGCGAACGATCGTTTCCCGGTAATCCGCTTCAGATCGCTCCTTCCGCAGCGCAACCTCAGTCCTAGTGCGCATGAGAGCAACCGGTGTCCTCAGCTCGTGCGAAGCATCAGCCGTAAACTGCGTGACACGCTTGAACGCACGCTCCAACCTACCGAACATCTCGTTCAAGGTTTCAGAAAGACTCTGCAGCTCATCTCCCGTCTGCAGGATTGGTAGGCGTTTGGATAATTCATGCTCACTGATCGACTGTGCTGCTCGGGCGATTTCCGCTACCGGAGCCACCGCCTTCCTGCTTAACCAGTAGCCCCCTGTCGATGCAACCAGCAACAAGACAGGGACGGAGAACAGAAGCACTAATCTGAACCGATTCACCGCGTCATAAAAGTCATCCATGGGAGCGGCAATCTGCACATCGTAGGCCTTGTCCGCTGTGCGGAGTTGCCCGTTCAGGATTCTTAGCGGCATGCCCTTCGAATACACTGTCGAAAACTGGAATTTCTCGCCTGGTTTTCCTGACCTCGCCAGCTGCAAGCCATAGTGGAGGGCCGAAACAGAGGTATACGCCCACTCTCCACGTGTTTCAGCGATCTGCAGAATGTCGTCTTCTCCTCGAACGATCGAACCTGCGGCCAGTTCGCGCTTCACTTGCTCCGGAGACCACTGCCGATCCAAAAGCTCTTGAATGTCGGCAGCGCGGTCACGGAGCCCTTCGTCTACGGCTGAATGAATACTTCCGCGCACTTCGAAGAAGGCAAACAACGAAAACGCACCGAACGCCAGGCAGAGCACCAAAAAGTACCAAGCAGTTAAGCGCGCTCTTATTGGCAGCGGTCGCATGACTATGCGCTCGCTCTCAGTGAGTACCCGAATCCTCGCACGGTTCTGATTAGTTTGTCTTCGAACGGTTCATCCACTTTTCGGCGGACCAGCCGAATGAACGCGTCTACGGTGTTGTCGTTCACTTCCTGGCCGAAGCCCCAAACAGCCTCGACGATCGCATTGCGAGAAACCACTACTCCGGGACGACGCATCAGAAACTCAAGCAGTCGAAATTCCGTCGCAGTCAAACTGATCTCGCGTTTGGCACGGAATACTTCCCTTGTGGCACGGTTGAGCACCAGATCAGCTACTCGAAGAGGGCTCGTCGGTTGAGCATATTGTCGTCGGGTCGCTGCCCTCAACCGCGCCAACAGCACGGCGAAGGAGAACGGTTTTGTTAGGTAATCATCGGCTCCGAGATCAAGCCCTTTCACGACGTCTGGCACAGTATCGCGTGCGGTCAGCATCAAGATTGGCGTGCGATTCCCTTTGGCACGGAGGCGACGTGCCACCTCAAACCCATCCAGCTTTGGAAGCATTACATCCAGAATGATCACGTCGAACTCGCATGACCGCGCTACCTCCAAACCGCTTACCCCGTCGAAGGCCAGGCTCACGAAGTAATTCTCTTCCTCTAAGCCCTCTTTCAGGACTTCCGCCATGTCCCTTTCGTCTTCGACAATCAATACCCGCATAAGAGCCCGTCAGCGCAGCCGATCTTAGAGTGTCAACCTGAAATTCTGACTAAAACCCAAACTTTCAGCAAACGTTCATTTTGCTGAGGTAATCTTCTGTCTGACAGGAAAGGTGACTGAATCCATTTGACGCCTTGCTACGCTCTCCGCGCGCAGGCGTCTTTAGGGACCCCCAGGTGGTGACGGAATCCAGGACGCTTTGGGGATGAGCGCAGAACAGCTATGGTCAACCTAGCACTTGAAGGACAGAAGGAACAGTTTATGGACAAACTCAGAATCGCCCTGTTGGTCGCCATGCTCCTCGCAGTGGCAGATCTCGTCGCCTGCAAGGACACGGACGAGCAGCAAACCAGCGCCTCGAAAGCTGTAGCGGGTCAGCAAACGGCAGCTCAAAAACCCGCAGAGAAGCCAGATGCCGATGAAGGGGAAGAGGGTGAAGAAGGTCCGGCCACTCCTGCTGCGGTGGCTGCGGAAAAACCTGCTCCCCAACAAACCTCGGGTAAGCAGTTCGTCTACAACTTCGATAGCGATACGCCCGGACAGCAGCCCGCGAAATTCCACAGCGCAAAAACCGGGGGAGGTGCTCAGGAGAAATGGGTTGTGACTGCCGACCCAATGGCCCCGTCAAAACCGAACGTTGTTACCCAGACTTCAACTGGCCAAACCGACTACCGTTTTCCCCTGCTGATTTCCGACGAAGGATCTTTTCAGGATCTAGATCTCAGCGTGAAATTCAAGGCCGTTTCGGGAAACATTGACCGGGCAGGAGGATTGGTTTTCCGTCTGAAAGATCCGAACAACTATTACATCGTCCGCGCCAACGCTCTGGAGAACAATTACCGGCTCTATCACGTAGTCAACGGTCGCCGCAGTCAGTTCGCTGGGGCCAACTTTAAGGTTACGTCAGGAGAATGGCACGATCTGCGCGTGGAGGCTGCGGGAAACAAGATCGCTTGTTATTACGACGGCAACAAGAAGATTGAGGCCACTGACGACACGTTCAAAGATGCTGGCAAAGTGGGCCTTTGGACAAAGGCTGATTCCGTTACCTCGTTCGATGATCTGAAGGTTACGGCGAAGTGAGCGAGATGGTGCATTGCTTCGAGAAAGGAACAGGTATGAAGAACACAAAGCTGTCATCCATCAGAACGTGTACTTTGGCTGCGCTAATCATTCTTTTCGTCTCCCTACCCACAACCTCTCTGACACAGACCACGGGAGACCAGAAGGCGACACTGGCAGGGGAATGGAAGACGGTCGAAGACGTCTTCGGATTTCCCGGAGCCAACCTGCCCGGAGGCGTGATCCGTTTCAACATGCCGCGCAAGGACCTTCATGTCACTGTCGCCGGCACCGAAATCAAGCCAGGTCTTGCACTCGGCGCTTGGGCAGCTTTCCACCACGTTGGCGATAACGATGCGATGGTCATGGGCGATCTGGTCCTCACTGAAGACGAAGTCGCTCCGGTGATGAAGGCCCTACAGGACGGAGGCGTCGAAATCACAGCGCTCCACAACCATCTGAACGGCGAATCGCCGAAAATCATGTACCTCCACATGGGCGGGCATGGTGATCCGGTGAAGATGGCCCAGACGATCAAGCAGGCGGTTGGGCTGACCAAGACGCCTCTTCCCCAAGGCGGCGGCACAAAGGAAACCGCAGCAGATCTTGGATTTGACGTGGCCGCTGTGGAAAGGATCATGGATCGGCAAGGCAGCGTGAGTGGCGGAGTGCTGCACTTCAACGCGCCACGCGCGGAAAAGCTCACTGAAGAAGGGATGGATACACCAGCCTCGATGGGGGCAGGCACCGTCATCAATTTTCAGCCCACCGGAAATGGACGCGCGGCGATCGCTGGGGACTTCGCCATGACGGGGAAAGAGGTTGGACCCGTGATGAATGTTCTCCACGACAACGGTGTTCAGGCAGTAGCTCTGCACAGCCATGCACTGGATGACGTGCCGAGGCTCTTCTATATGCACTTCTGGGCGAACGACGACGCGGTGAAGCTCGCAAAGACCCTCCGCAGCGCGCTCGATGAGACGAACTCAGCGAAATAGACCAGAGCGCGAATTGGCACTCCGATCTTCATCACATGAGCGCAAAAGGACACCCGCCATCCGAATCGACATTCGTGCCGTTTGCCTTGCGCGATCTCCTTCTCTACTTCCTGCGTCTGGGAACGCTTGGCTTTGGTGGTCCCATCGCGCTCGCAGGCTACATGCAGCGGGACCTGGTGGAAGGCCGCCGGTGGGTGTCCAAGCAAGACTACTTGGAAGGTCTGGCTTTCTCGCAGTTGTCTCCCGGTCCGCTAGCCGCACAGTTGGCAATGTATCTGGGCTGGCTGCGTGCCGGAGCCTTCGGGGCAACGCTGGTGGGCATAGCATTCATCTTGCCGTCCTTCCTCATGGTGCTCGCTTTGGCTGCTCTCTATGTTCACTACGGCAGCCTGCCCTGGATTCAAGGCATGTTTTACGGGATTGGGGCGGCGGTCATTGCGATCATTGTGCGAAGCGCAATCAAATTGGTCCGCACGACGCTGGGGAAAGACTGGCTCCTTTGGGTGATTTTCGGGCTGATCGCTCTCACTACAGCGTGGACCAAGTCTGAGATTGTCTGGTTGTTTGTGCTCTGCGGAATCGTCGGAGTCCTGGTTAAAGTGCCTGCACACTTTTCACCAAGAGCCTCCGCCATGGTCTTCATTGGCGGTTTCGACCGCCTCCTGACCGGTATCTATAGCCTGGCTCCCTTGGCGACAGTGGGCACCCTCTTCCTCTTTTTTCTAAAGGCAGGAGCTTTTGTTTTTGGCAGTGGTCTGGCGATCGTGCCCTTCCTCTACGGTGGGGTCGTCGAGAAATTTCACTGGCTCACGGAGCAACAGTTTGTGGACGCCGTAGCGGTGGCCATGATCACACCGGGGCCTGTAGTGATTACCGCAGCTTTCATCGGCTACCTGGTTGCTGGACCAGTTGGTGCGTTCGTGGCTGCGGGGGCGGTGTTTGCCCCACCATATTTCATTGTCATCGTGGCCGCCCCGTATTACCGCCGCTTCGCTCAAAACCGGCAAGTCAAGGCTTTCGTCCAGGGTGTTACGGCTGCAGCAGTCGGCGCGATCGCGGGAGCAGCCTACATCCTTGCGCGGCGTTCTCTGGTCGATCTGCCAACGGTGCTCATCGGGCTTATTACCCTCGCCATCCTGATGCTTACGAAAAAGATCCCTGAGCCCGTTGTGATTTTAGCGGCCGGGGCCGCCGGAATTCTCCTACACGGAACAGCTGGATGACGATTCCTCTGACTGAGTTGCGCCAACTCAGAACTTGCCTGTTCCTTCTGACTCTCCTGGGCGCTTCGCCTCGACCCCTTTATTCCCAATCAAGTCCACAAACAAACCAGCGGCAACTTGGGGTTCAGGAACCACTTCGAAGCGCGCAGGCAGGCCGAGTTGACCGTGCTCCGAAGTTGGACGGCACGCTTGACGATCCGCTCTGGCAGCAGGCCACGCCGATTACAAACTTTCTGCAACGAGAACCCTACGAGGGCCAGGTCCCGACTGAACAGACGGAAGTACGTATCCTCTACACCAAGCATGAAGTCTACTTTGGAGTCGCGTGTCACGATTCCGTCGTAGGCGGTCCCATCGCTACCCAGCTCCGCCGGGATGTGACTCAGGAATTGGATGACTATTTTGAGATCGTGATCGACTCGCGGCGTGACCGGCGTAATGCTTACGTCTTCCAGATCAATCCGCTGGGCACACAGAGAGACGCTCTCATCACCGACGAGCAGGCCGGGGATACCCAGGACGGAGACCCCGGCTGGGATGGGGTTTGGACTTCCGAAGCACGGATAACGCGAGATGGTTGGACGGCGACCATTGCCATACCATTTGCCACGCTGAATTTCATGCAGTCTCGCGATGTCGTGTGGGGAGTGAACTTTAAGAGGTTTATTCGTCGCAAGAACGAAGAGGACTTATGGAGCGGCTGGCGCAGAACGTTTGGGGCAACGAAGGTCAGCCAAGCGGGGGAGTTGCATGGGATCACGGACATCGGTAGTGGCCGTCTGTTCATCGTTAAGCCTTATGTCCTGGGCGGTTTCAGTCACCTGCCCGCCAATGCAACCACCAGTGGTCTGACTCCGGGCACAACTGGCCAGTACACGGGCGGTGTCGACGTGAAGATTGGGCTCCGCTCCAATCTCGTGGCCAATCTCACCGCGAATACCGACTTTGCCGATAGCGATGTAGACGTCCAGCAGTTCAATCTCACTCCATACAAATTGTTCTTTCCTGAGAAAAGGCAGTTCTTCCTTGAAAACACGGGTGTATTTGACTTTCCCCTGGGCCGCGGCAGTAACGCGGATCAGCTCTTTTTCAGCCGCCAGATCGGGATTGATTCAGTTACAGGACAGCAAGTTCCGATCAACGGAGGAGCCAAGGTGACGGGTTCGCTTGACGGATTCGAGTTGGGAGTCCTGGATGTCGATACCAGATCTTCCGGACCCAACCCAGGGGCGAACTACGCCGTGTTGCGTTTGAAGAGGTCGTTGTGGGGGAGCGGGTCGTACGTTGGAGTGATGGGAATCGACAAGCGATCCGGGGATGCGATCCCCAGCTTCAATCAAACCGCGGGCGTGGATGGCAGATTTGTTCTATTCAAGAATCTCGTTCTGAACGGTTACGCTGCTCAGACACGCACCCCCGGTTATCAAAGCGGGCAAACCAACCTGGGTGCGGGATTGAACTTCCGCTCCAACTGGCTCGACTTTGAAGCGGAACACAGGAAGATCGGTCCCAACTTCAACCCACAAGTCGGTTTTCTTGAGCGCACCGACTGTGTCTGCGATTTTGCCGACGCCACTTTCAAGGCTCGGCCCGAATTCGCAGGCGTCCGGGAAATGCAGTTCGAGGGTTTCATCTTCCATGCTCCGGA
>WNFC01011047.1_pt1 | contig 11112 bp, 10 predicted proteins | sample 5400541 | NCBI WGS metagenome assembly WNFC01 (sample SAMN13153342, study PRJNA577476) | soil metagenome | isolation source: 120 cm saprolite under Douglas fir tree site 2 hole 2 replicate 1 | place: USA:California | collected 2015-04-18
CCATTGCCACTCCAACTTTGCCTGTCGCCCGCGCGTATCCCTCCGCCGCAAACACCGCTCCCTGTTCAAGGCGGGTCAGGATGTGCCGTACTCCGCTGCCCTCGAGCGCGTCATACAACGGCATGATCGCGCCCCCGGGATAGCCGAACACCAGGTCCACCCCTTCGGCGCGCAAGCACCGTAGAACGATGTCTGCCCCTCTAAGCATTGACGCCTCTAGACATTGACCGCCTGCGCCGTCGGCGACTCCGCCGGCTCAGTTTTCTTCTTCTCGCCGGGCAGCCACGACATCATCGCTCGTAGGCGGGCGCCCACCTCCTCAATCGGATGTTTCTTCTCCGCTTCGCGCAAGGCCTTAAAATTCTTGCCGCCCTTGCGGTTTTCTTCAATCCATTCCCGGGCGAAACTGCCGTCCTGAATTCGGGCCAGAGTCTCTTTCATGGCGGCACGCGTCTCGTCGCCGACAATCTTGTTTCCCCGGGTTAGATCACCGTATTCGGCAGTATTGGAGATGGAATAACGCATTCGTGAAAGTCCGCCCTCATAAATCAAATCCACGATCAATTTCATCTCGTGCAGGCACTCGAAGTACGCGACCTCCGGCTGGTAGCCAGCTTCCACGAGAGTTTCAAATCCTTTCTTGATCAATGAAGTCAGACCGCCGCACAGCACCGCCTGCTCTCCGAACAGGTCGCTCTCTGTTTCTTCTTTGAATGTGGTTTCGAGGACGCCAGCCCGCGTTGATCCAATGCCGTGGGCATAGGCGAGCGCATATTCATGGGCATGGCCGCTGGCATCCTGCTGCACAGCCAATAGAGAGGGCACGCCCCGCCCTTCGCTGTAGATGCGGCGCAAAAGATGACCTGGACTCTTGGGCGCAATCATCACCACATCCACATCTTTGGATGGAACGATGGTCTTGAAGTGAATACTGAAGCCGTGCGAAACCCCCAAAATCTTCCCCGGACGCAAATTGGGACGGATGGCGGCCTCATATAACTCGCCCTGGGTTTCATCCGGCGTGAGAATCTGTACCCAGTCCGCCCGCTTTGCGGCTTCTGACGGCGGAGCCACCGTAAAACCGTCAGCCCTGGCTTGTTGTGCGGACGAACGCTGGGGGTCCAATCCGACAATGACCTTGTGGCCGCTGTCGCGCAGGTTCTGCGCCTGTGCATGTCCCTGGCTGCCGTACCCGATCACGGCAATAGTTTTCCCGTTCAAGATGGCGGGATTGGCGTCATGTTCGTAATAAGCTTTGGCCACGAATGATCTCCTTCCAACGACCGGTCCGGACTTTATTTCTTACAATTTCAGCGAAGGCCATCCCTTCCCCGATACATACCGACCGGTCGGTCTTTCAGCAGCGCGGCTACGACGCTACTTCCATGAACGACGTCGCCTCTGCTCTCAAATTGAGCAAGGGCGGTCTCTATCACCATTTCCAAAGCAAGGACGAGATTCTCTTCCACATCATGAGCCATGCCATGGACATCACGGAAGAGAAGGTGATCAATGCTGTGCGCGGCATCTCCGACCCGGAGGAACGTCTCCGCATGCTGATCCGGCGGCACCTCAACGTGGTCTTGAGCGTCCGCGACCGGGAGATCACGGTAATGCTCCACGAAAACCATCCCCTTCCGCCCCCGCTCCAGAAGCGCATCAATGCCCGCAAGAAGGATTACATTCATTTCGTGGAGAATCTGATCGCAGAAGTGCAGCGTCTGAAGCGCACCAATGGCGTGGTAAGCCCCCGGGCTGCCGCATTCGCGCTGCTGGGAATGATCAATTGGATTTACCAGTGGTATCGGCCAGACGGCACCTTATTGGGCGAAGACCTGGTCCGTCAATACACCGACATTTTCTTTGCCGGTGCTTTTCAATGAATCATTTCTTCGAAATCTCAGACCTGGACAAGAAACGCGCGCAAGGCGGCAGACCTTACCTCGAGTTCCTGCGCGTTCCCGCGTTGAGTGCAGGGCTGTACGTGTTGCAGGCTGGCGCCACAGACCAGCAGCAGCCCCATAAAGAAGACGAAATGTATTACGTGGTGAGCGGGCGTGCGCGCATGAAAGTCGGATCGGAAGACCGCGAAGTCTCAGTAGGCAGCGTTATCTTCGTGGAAGCCAACTTGGAACATCGCTTTTACGACATCAGCCAAGAGCTGACGGCATTGGTATTCTTCGCGCCAGCCGAAAGTTCATAACGTCACGCCGCACCTTCCTTACCTGGAATCCAATAGACTTCTTCCTTCAATGCTTCCTTTGGAAAGCCATGCCGCTTCAGAATGCCCTTGCCGTGTTCGATCATCTCTGGATGCCCGCACAGATATGCAACGCAGTTCGCCCCAGTCAGTCCCCACGTATCGGCATACTTGCGCAGCACATCATCGGCGCGGCCGGTTTCGCCTTTCCACTTCTCGTCTTCCCATGCACGGCTGACCGTGGGCACATATTTCAGCCAGGGTACCTGACTCGCGAACGCTTGCAGTTCGTCGTGATATCCAAACTCCCAGGATCGGCTTGCCCCGTTTATCAGAAATAGCTTTTGTTCACCGGCGAACTTGCCTTCCTTGAAATCCTTAAACATCGTCCGGACATAGCTGACAAACGGCGCCACACCCGTCACCGTGCACACCAGCAGGTGATTAGTGCGACCGCTCTTCGTATCCAGCGTGAACCGTCCCTTGGGAACTTTTCGCATTAGCAATTCATCGCCAACTTGCAATTTGTAAAGCAGTGGCGTGAGGTCCCCTGGCGGCACCAGTTCAAAGAAAAACTCAATTTCGTTCTCATACGGAGAAGAAACAATCGAGTAGGGACGCTCCACCGGCTTCTGCTCGCCCTGGACGCCCAACGTGGCATACTGCCCCGGAGCAAAACGGAACTCGCCTCCCGGATTGATGCGGATCATCCAAAGTTCAGGAGCGAAATCGATGCGCTTTATTATTCTTGGGTGAAGGAATTTGTCCTCGGCTGTGCTCATGAAACCCACCTCGCCCAAAGGCGATGCCATCTGTATCCGCACAGTTTACCGGAGAAAAGGAGGGCTCGGGTGTCAGGGCGCGAAAATTCCAGTCAAGCACATGCGAGATGTCGTTATTGTTGAGGTGCTGTCACCGGCTTGTCGCTCGGCGTAGCCGCAGGCTGTGGAGCTACAGCCTTCAATTTCTCCAGTTCAGCCAGAAGCTTGGTCCACGCCTTCTTGTTCCGTTTGGTATGAATCGGTGCCTTCAGATCGGAGTAGAAACGAAGAATGTTGTCCCGCACTTCCGGAGTCACCTGATCGAAATTGTGCTGCGCAAGTTTATCCAGCCAGTGCTCGTAAGTCTTATCGCTGAGACTATATTCTCCTGCCCGCGTTTCTTTGCCGGTATCAAAATCCGTGTTTGGCAAGCTGAGTTGCTTGGCGCTGAGCTGGCTCAGTAAAGACTTGTAGTTTTCAACCGTGGTGTTCACGCTCTTGATGTACATGTCTTCCGTCTGCGTGGTTGGGATCTTGACCTTCGCAGCTCGAAACGGCCCCACTTTCGGAATGATTTTCAGGAAAAACGCCAGTATTCGCGTGCCAATTCCTGGCTTGCGATACACCGAACCCCACTCTTTCTGATATTGGGCGCGAGAAAGGTAATAAAGAAATTTCTTCTTGTTGAAATTGGGAGTCTCTTTCACGATCTCATCGCGTCGTGCCAGTAACGCTACTCTCGTCATTTCCGGAATCACGATGGAAACCGCACGCCGAAACGTCCCTATGGCCAGATCAACACTCCTAAATTCATCGTCCAACTTTATATCGTAAGTTTCGAGAAAAGCGCGTTCGAGTGCCGGCTTGGAAACTTCAAAGCCAATAAAGTCGTGATACTGATCGCTGGTATACCGGTTCTTCGCGACTTGTACCATGTCGAAGCCGAACTCGGTCTGAATGTGCGCCTTGGGATCCTGCGCGAACGTGATGGTGTCGCCGTACTTGCGTCGCAGCTTGGGAAACTCTATGGCCACCACCCGGTTGATCGTAGGATGCCCGCTATTATCTGACGCATAATGAGCCAGCGCCCCCAGCGCGAAAGCATACTCATTGACATCGCTGGACTCCTGAATCAGCGCCAGGACGAAGTCTCCGCTGCGCACATAATGAACCATGTCGCTAAAATTCTTATTGCCAAATGGGTAGTAACCCATGTCCTGAATCATGCAGCCCGCATAGGCGTAGGCGTGCGCTTTGCGTAGGTCCTCTTCCGTACTCTGCGGAAATCGTTTCAAAAGGAGAGGCTGGATCTGGTCCTGCCACAGCAGATCAACAATCTGTTCGTGGGTAAGTATCGAGTATGCCGGGCAAATGCTGGTTGCAATCACTATTACGAAAAATACAAGTGAGAAACGGCAGGCTCGCTTCGCGTGTTTGCTCATTCTTTTGTTTGAGTGCGTCGCAGTACCAGCGGTTGCAGCCACAAGAGTTTATTCAAGTCCAAAATCGAAAACTATTTCCCAACTACCAGCACCACGAACGAGTCTGGCAAGACGCTCGGCCGCGGATGCGGCTGTTGCGCGGTCGGCGCCGGAGGCGGCCCGAAATTCGCGGTCACCGTAAATACCTGATGCGTTTTGGGATCGAGCGCCATCGTACGCGCCCCTTCCTGCGTGTTCACATTCTCCACCACGCTGAATTTATCCGGGGAATCCTCGTGGATCACCGTCAGCTTGCCATCATGACACGACGCAAACGCCAGATGCGTCTCGTCATCGTACGCCGTCGCGTCCACGCCATCGCAAATCGGCAGAGTCGAAACCATCTTGCCACTGTCTGCATTCACAATCGCCATCAGTTTGTCACACCCTGAAAAAAGCCTGCGATGCTCGCGATCCATCGCCAACCCGCTCGGTCCATCGCAGGGAGCAAGCGGCCAACTCGATTTCACCGCCAGCCCCTTGGCATCGATCGCGGTTAACTCATTCTTGTCTTCAATATTGACGAAAATCTCGCCCTTCCCGTCACTCACCGCAAACTCCGGCTTCCCATCCAGCTTGATGGTGCCGTTCACAGTTCCTTTGGCCGCATCCAGGGCGGTTGAATCGTGGCTTCTACCATTGAAGGTGAAGACTTGCTTGGAAGTGGGATCATAAAGAATGGCATCGGGGTTCTCGCCCACTTTCACTTTGGCCGCTGTCTTGAGGGTTTTCGGGTCGAAGATGCTAACCGTTCCCTCGCGCCCGTTACTGGTGAATCCCCGATCGAGGTCTGCGGCCAGCGCGATTCCGTGCACCCCCGGCGTGTCCGCAATCTCGCCCACCGATTTGCCCGAGTCCGCCTCAATCACCATGACGCGCGTCGAACGCGATATATAAAGGTGACGGGACGCAGGGTCGAGCGTGAGGTAATCCCAACCGCCGTCCCCGCCCAACTTGTAGGTCTTCACCACGTGATACCCAGGAGCGGATGCTGCTATCGCGAACGCCACCAGCACAACCAGCGCTGAAACCGGAATCAGCCAACCAAACCTGCGAATCATCTCATCCTCACTTTCAATACCCGAATCGTGTGGCGCGGACACTCTTGTCCGCGGCTTTTGACTTGCCCGGTTTACTCCCGACTGACCCAGGTTGCTGGATAAGAACTCGTCCAGCCACCAGACGACCCTGCGTCCATACAGCCCGGAGGTAACTTTATCAAATCGCGGCCTTGATCTAGTCTTTTCGTGACGAATATGCCGTTCCCCGGCCAACCCGATCAAGATGCACCGGCGCAGGCTGCCCCGAGCCCAGGCCTGAACGAAGGCCCCTCCCGTATCGAACGCGCACGTTCGCAACCTACTCCCGACTACGGATCGCTCGGTCCGGCGTCTGGTACGTCGCTACAATCCGGCACGCCATTGAAGCCGCAATCTACGGGCTGGCGCTCGCTCGCGGCCATCGCCATCGGAGTGCTGCTCGCCCTGCCGTTCGTAGCCGCCCGTCCAGTGCGCGCCGCGTGGGACCAGCTCACCAATTTTCTTAGCTTACACGGTAAGCCCGAGGCTGCGTCTCCGGCAGTTTTGTCCGGACACGAAAAAGAAGGCCTCGGACATCAATCGGCGCAGAAGCAAGCTGAGCTCTTGTTAGAGCGAGCCATCAATCACTACGACGGCGCCAACGACGAGATCGCTACTCGTGTCGACCACTGGCGCGGACGGCTCAAGCTCACCCCACGAATGACCACCCTCATCACCGCTGGCCTGAATTCAAATGACCTGCGAGTGCGGGCCGCGACCATCGAAATTGATCTGGCCGCCATGAACCTGGCAAAGATTTCTTCTAACGTGGACCTGTTTGTGCGCGAGTCGGAATCAACCACCCAGTCGGAGCGCATCTGGGCATTCTGGGCCCTGGGACTGCTTGGCAACCGCGGCGTTGATACGGACCGGGTAACTCAAATCCTCGTCAGCCATCTCAAAGATCCCGACCCGGAATCGCGCCACTGGGCCGTCGAAAGTCTGGCGCTCCTCGGCACCGACCAGACTATCCCTCCTCTGTTGCAAACGCTGCACGACGACTCCTCGCCCATGGTGCGCGAGCGCGCCGCCTGCAGTCTGGCGCAATCCGGCATGCTCAATGAACAACAGCGTCGCAGCGCAATCCCGCAGTTGCTGAACTATGCCGACGACCAATCACTCGACGCCCAAACCCGCTCTTGGGTCTTCCAGGCCCTGCGCGATATCACCGCCCAAAACTTGCCCAACGACGCTGCCGCCTGGCGCAACTGGTACAGCTCCGCTTCGTACAGTTCCGCCTCAAATTAATCCAGCTTAGAACGGAATCAATTCAGATGCGGGATAGTTCGGCGCGAGATCTCTGAAAGCTTCCGGCGGCGACCCCGCAGGCACGGGAAAGTAGCGTTGAACTTCGCGCTTGAAGTGGTCCAGATATGCCTTCAAGATTTCCAGCTTCTCCGCGTCCGCAAGAGGCCGCAACCGAAATCTCTGCCGCGTGCTTCCCTTCTTGAGTGTGACCTCTCCGGCGGCCTCCGCATTGCGAACCCATTGTGTCCGTCCACGCGGCGCCACCAGAAAGCGCTTGCCTCCGAGTTCCAGCAGATCAATTGGAGTAGAGTAGATCTTCCCGCTCTTCCGTCCGCGGACTTCAAGCAGATAGTTGTAAGGAAACCCAAACCCGAGCCCGACCAAAAATCCAAAAATGCGGTTGAAGACTCGCTCGACAGGGCTGGGCGCCTGAAATGTGGGGAGGCTGGAGGTCATGCGGATATCATTGTAGGCTCTGCTCTGCAACATTTACGCCGCCAAAAGACTTGTGCTGAATTTGCGAAAAGCCGCTTACCTCACTGCCCCGACCAAACCAAAGTTACATTCCCTGGGATTACCTCCTGCGTAAATCCTTTTCTTTCAGTAAATTTCCAAAATTCACCCCTCCAACGTAACTGCGAAAAAACTGAAGGTCACGCTACATTGCTAGCATCCTAGCAACTGTGTGCATGGAAGCGGGTTCGCTGTAAATAGTGAACGAAAGTTTCTGGCACCGAGTTACAGCGCGGCATTCAGAGCGCGAGTTACAAAAGGCTGCAGTTTCAAAACGCAACATCGGGGAGGCGGCAGTCATGAAAAATCTGGGGAGATGGGAATCGGTAGTTCTCACTGCGGTATCAGTAGTGGTTTTCTCCGCCGTCGCACTGGCGGATCCTCCGAGCCGCGTGGCTCGCTTGCAGTACATGACCGGAGACGTTTCCGTGCAACCCGGCGGCGTCAACGATTGGGTTGCAGGCGTGATCAACCGCCCTCTCACCACTGCTGATCGCCTGTGGACCGAAAAGAATGCGCGCGCCGAGCTTCATTTGGGCAGCGCCGCCATGCGAGTCAGCGCCGAAACCAGTCTGACCCTGACCAACTTGACCGATCAAACCGTCCAGGTCGAACTCGACCAGGGCACACTCAATTTGCGAGTCCGCCATTTATATCGTGGCGAGATATACGAAATTGATACGCCGAACATGGCGTTCACCCTCACCAAATCCGGTGAGTACCGTTTCGATGTCGACCCCAACGGCGACACTTCGGTCGTCACGGTCTGGCGTGGCGAAGGCGAAGCTACCGGACAAGGCCGCGCAGTGAAAGTAAAACGCGATCACCTGGCCCGCTTCACCGGCGGCACATCGCTGGCTCACCGGATCTACGACGACCCCCGCCCCGACGGCTTTGACGATTGGTGCCGCGTTCGGGATCAGCGCGAAGATCACTCGTATTCCGCCCGCTATGTTTCGCCTTATGTAATCGGCGCTGAAGATCTCGACGATTACGGAACCTGGCGCACAGTATCTTCCTACGGTCCCATCTGGGTGCCGGCCGTGGCGCCGGGCTGGGCTCCTTATCATTATGGGCACTGGGTGTGGGTCGAGCCCTGGGGTTGGACCTGGGTTGACGACGCTCCCTGGGGATTTGCTCCCTGTCACTACGGTCGCTGGGTGTATTACAGCGGATATTGGGCATGGGTCCCGGGGCCGATCGCCGTGCGTCCTATCTATGCGCCCGCACTGGTCGCCTGGATCGGCGGCAGCCACTTTGGTATCGGTCTCTCATTCGGCAGCGGCGTAGGATGGTTCCCCCTGGGTTATGGCGAACCGTATCTGCCGCCCTACGCGGTGAGCAGAAATTATTTTCAAAACGTTAATGTCAACAACACCCACATTACAAACATCACCAACATCACCAATAACTACTACAACAACACGACCAACATCAACAGCAACAATAAGACGACAAACATCACGAACGTCAATAACTCAACCAACATCGCCAACAATACGACCATCAACGGCAACCACAACAACGTCCACATCAAGTATGTGAACCAGACGGTTCCCGGAGCGGTGACTGCGGTCCCAGAAAAAGTTCTGACCAGCTCTCAGCCGGTTGCACGATCCGCCATCCTGGTACCGGCAAATGAAATGAAGTTGGCGCCAGTCGCATCGGCGCCTCCGGTTGCACCTTCCAAGAACAGCGTTCTTGGGATGAACTCCGGCGCGCCGGCTTCCGTGCCGCCTGCACAAGCGGCGTGGAGACCAGTCTTTTCCAAACTTGCGCCGCCACCGAAGCCCGTTCCCTTCGCCGCCAAACGTGATGCGCTCGCTATCAATCCCGGTCGGCCTTTGGACCACGGCGTGGAAGAGCAAATCAGGATTGATGTCGCGCGTCATGCCATAAAGCTGCAAGACGAGCCGGCATCGAAAGTACCCCCCACAGTGACCGCGGCGGAGCCGAAATCTCTCCCAGTTCCTGCAAAAACTGCTGAAGTCTCACAGCCTGCGTCCAGCACGCCCGTTCACAATGTGCCGAGGCCGCCGGTCCAAACCAGAGTCTTCAATAGCCCGGCCGCTATTTCAGTCGAAACCAATAATCCGCATCAACCTGAGGCCAAGCTCGTCCCGACAGCTGAAATTCCGCGAGCTCACGTAGTGCCACGTCCGCCGGAAAAAGTACCGGTTGCAAAAGCTCCCGTTGCTATTTCAGTTGAAACCAATGATCCCCATCAACCCGAAGCCAAGCTCGGCCCGACTCCAGAAATTCCGCGAGAGCCGAATCACGTAGTGCCACGCCCACCGGATGCACCGGTGCTAAAACCTCCAGCGCGGACTGCACCTGAAACCAACGCCACGCATCAGCCCGAGGAAAAATCCGGGACTGATGCCGGCACTCCGCAGGCGCAGAATCATGCGGTTCCACGACCTCCGAGCCATGGCGTAAATTCCGCCAGCAGCCTTCCACCGACCACTGACTCATCCAGCTCCGAACCACGTTCCGCACCACGAACCGACGAACGCCCGGTCTCACAGCCGCCGTCAAATTCGACGGCTCCCGCACATGAAGTTCCTCGCCCAGAGACGGGTGCATCACGTCGGCCGGAAATTCCACCCGCGTCTACGCGCGAAGAATCCCCGGTCGGACGTCCACAGCCCAGCGCACCTCCCGCTCCACACCCGTACGAAGGCGGTGGCGCACGACCCAACGTTGAACCACGTAACGCTGAACCACGTAACGCTGAACCACGCAGTGTTGAACCACGCAGTGTTGAACCGCGCAACGACCGTCCGACGCCACCATCACAGTCTGCGCCCAGTGGCGCAGCTGGAGCTCCACCGCAAGCGCCTCCGTCAGCGCCTCCTGCTCACGCCGATGAGCAGCGCAGCGCCCCACGCGAGCAACCTCACTAGAACGAAAAGACTGGCCGCACCCCGCCCGGAGGAAGGGCGGGGAGGTCAATGGGCAGCGAGGCAGGATTAAGGTCCTGCCTCTTCCAATTATCTTGATTGCAAGGCAGGCCCCATGCCACCCTCCTGCTTGAGGGAACCTACTTCCTACCCTTATCCAAGCAGTAATCAGGCTTTTGCGAAGGGTACCTTCCGTGATATAACCAGCCCTAAGCAAGGCGAATTTTAGCTCCGTCAGGAGATGGCGTATGGAGCTGGCTTCTGCACGCAAACAAGGCCAGGACAGAGGAGGTACCGTGTCCGAAGCACGTACCGGGAAAAGATTTCCGCTGGAATTACCCATAAAGATTCATAAGCAGGATGCTGGGGGAGAGTCCAGCGGAGTGACTGGGAACCTTAGCGCCGCCGGCGTATACATCCGCGCCGATGCCAACCTGGACATGGGATCGTCGGTGGAGTTTGAAATTACGCTGCCGCCGGATGTCACCGGCGGAAAAGAAGACGTAGTGATCCAATGTCGCGGACGCGTAGTGCGTACCGATGAACCAGCCTCGGGCGGTTCGGCGGAGGCGCGCGGCGTAGCCTGCGTCATCGACTCTTACGAGTTCGTTCGCAACTCTTGATTGGGGCGGGAACACGATGCTCAAGCTGATATTGGCTGATAACCAGGCTATTTTCCGTGCGGGAATCGCCAAAGTGCTGGCGGTCGAAGATGAAATGCGCATTGTCGCGCAGGCGCAGACTCCGGAACAGATGTTTATGGCGCTGGATAAATTCCGCGCCGCCGTCCTTGTCGTCGCCGGAGGATTTCATTCCGACTTCAGCGCCGCGGTGCTGGCGGCGAACCGCAACAAGACGCGTATCGTAATCCTGGCCGATACTGGCGAGAGCGCACAGCGCTACATGGCTGCGGGAGCGCACGGCGTG
>WNFC01018739.1_pt1 | contig 11112 bp, 13 predicted proteins | sample 5400541 | NCBI WGS metagenome assembly WNFC01 (sample SAMN13153342, study PRJNA577476) | soil metagenome | isolation source: 120 cm saprolite under Douglas fir tree site 2 hole 2 replicate 1 | place: USA:California | collected 2015-04-18
CAGCAGAAAGGCCCCGAACCCGCGAACCCGGCGCGACACCCGGGTCATCGTCATACCCGCACCACGGGACCAGCCACTCCAAGATCATCTCCGGGGCTGTGGATAACATCCGCCGCCCTACTTGTGGATTCGGGTCTGATGTGCGTCAGGCTGCTGTCGGCCAGGCCGAGCTGGCGCACGAGGTCACCTTGTTCCCCGGTCATCAACCGCCAGAGGATCTCGCGCTTGAATAACGGGGTCAGTGCCTTCCGGTCTCGTGGCCGGTCGAGCAGGCGCAGCAGCCGCACGATGGCGTCGAGCAGCTCGTCCGGGGCGTCGCTGACCGCGATTCCCGGGCGTGCGGTGCCGGGGGACCGCGGCAGGTCCCCCGGCCCGGCCTGCAGCAGCAGCTCCGCGATGGCGGCAGGTTCCAGGGTCATCCCGAAACCAAGCGCGGGGTGGCCCGGGGCGGCGTCGACGACGTGTCCGGTCACCGGGAGGTCGACCGAGGCGACGAGGTACTGACCAGCCCCGTACTCGTAGACGCGGTCTCCCAGCGCGAGACACGGCAAGTGCGGCGAGAAACTGCCCGTATGCGGGATCACTGCCCCAGAGCGCGAACCCCCACCCCTGCTCTTCGAGGACCGTGCCGTCATCCGCCACCATCATGGCTGGCGGTAAGGCGGTGACAGTAGCTAACCTTGAGCAGTGAGCCTCCCTCTAACGCTGGGTCGCTGTAATCCTGGGTGCTGAATCCGTGCTGACGGCCGACTGCCCTACACGCCATCTATCTGCGGAAACTGCCCGCTGGTCCACGATCACCCAGATCTACGAGGGCACCAGCCAGATCCAGCGCATGGTCATGGCCCGCCAGCTGCTGAAGTAGCAGGCTCGTCGGGCTGACCACCTAAAAGATCAAAATCAGATGGCCGAACGAGCCGGGTGACAGCCCAGGCATTAGCCTTGAGCACCATGAGCACTGCCACGCCGCCCGACCTGTACCTCGTCGTCGGCTATGACGGGTCTCCTCCCGCCGTCCGGGCGCTCGACGCCGCGGTCAGCCTGCTGCTGGGCCGGAAGGGCCGCATCGAGGTGGTGTACGTGGCGCACGTCCCCAGCATCGACATGATGTCACCGGGCGCCCTGGCCGAAATGGAAACCAGCTTCGACGAGATCGAGCAGGATCTGCGCACCACGGCCGCCGAGCAGCTGCTCGCCCTCGAAGACGGCTGGGGGTTCGAGCGGCGCCAGGGCAACATCGCGGACGAGCTGATCGCGGCGGCCGAAGACGTCCGCGATGCCCACCCCGGCGACCGCGTGGTGGTCGTGGTGGGGAGTTCCTCCCATGCGACCCACCGCCTGGTCGGTTCGGTCGCCGTTAGTCTGGCTCGTCACTCGCCGGTGCCGCTGGTGATCGTGCCCTAACTAAGGCTGGGATCCGGCCTCGCCGGCCAGACTCTGCCTGTTCCACCCACGCCGGGAGGCCCGGCCGGTCACGGTGACGTTCCGCTCGCGCTGACGCCGCCCTTCTGGGCCTCCTGCGACCGGCTCTGCTCGATCGCCCTGAGGCTTTTCCGCAGATCGCGCCCGAGGATCGGCTTGCCGGTTACGGCCATGAGCGCGGCCCTGAACCGCCCCCTCATGCTGCGGCCCTTGCGCACGACGACCAGGTCGATGTCCGTCCCGCCGTCCGCACGGGGGATGAGGCTGTACACCCAGCCGCTCTCCGGTCTCCAGACATTGCTGTCGATGGTAGTGAGGCGCACAACGTTCAGCTCCGACCAGTCGCAGCGCAGCCGCTCCCACAACTTGCCAGACGAACCCTCGGTCACGCCAGTCCAGGTGTCGCCGCGGACGTTGACCATGACCCAGTGCCCATGGCCGTTCGCGAAGATCTCCCTGCTGCCGGGGTCGAAGTTGATAAGGGCGGCAACGAGGCGATTGAACGAGACGGTGGTGCTCTGCCTGATGTGGACGGTTGTCATGGCGGACTCCTGACAAGAGTTACCGAGTCTCGGCCGTCCCGGTCAGCGGCGAGGCCGGGGCCGGGCCGTACACCTACAGTCGGCCACAGCGGAGGCGATCAGTCCTCCGTAGCCGCTACTGATTTCCGGGACCGGAACCACACTGACCGGTGACGTCAAGCGCAGCCGCTCGCCGGGCAGGTCCGGTCGGCGTGTTCCAGGGTGCGGGTGCGCCGCAGTCGCGGTCGAACGCATCAACGATGGCTTCCCCGGCCCTCTGGGCGCTCATCAACGACGGCCGTGCAGTAGTCCCCGCCCGCAATCCAGTAGGGACTACTGAGGACTGATCGCCTCCGCCGTGGCCGACTGGAGTCGTGAACGCGGGCCTGGCAACTGGCCGCGTGCCCGATGACGGAGGCAGCCAGCAGCAGGCAGCAACCGAATCGACCGGCCCGCTGCCACCAGGCGGGGCAGGGCAAGCCAGCCACCCGGCTGGCAGAGAAAGTGAAGGAACGAAGGCAGATGACAGGACGAGTAGAAGGCAAGGTCGCCTTCATCACCGGAGCGGCGCGCGGCCAGGGCCGGTCGCACGCGGTGCGGCTGGCGCAGGAGGGCGCGGACATCATCGCGTTCGATCTCTGTGACCAAGTCGATTCGGTGCCATATCAGATGGCGACGCCGGAGGATCTGGCTGACACGGTCAAGCAAGTCGAGGCGCTGGACCGGCGGATCGTGGCCGCGAAGGCCGACGTGCGGGACTACGGCGCGCTCAAGAAGGCGCTCGACGACGGCGTCGCCCAGCTCGGCCGGCTGGACATCGTCTCGGCCAACGCCGGCATCTCGTCGGTGGGGCCGGCCGATCTGCTGCCCGAGCAGACCTGGCGGGACATGATCGACACCAACCTGACCGGCGTGTGGCACACTGCCAAGGCCGCGATCCCCCACCTGATCGCTGGCGGCCGGGGCGGCTCCATCGTGCTGACCAGTTCGGCCGCCGGGCTGATGGCGTACCCCAATGTGGCGCACTACGTCTCGGCAAAGCACGGCGTTGTCGGCTTGATGCGGACGCTCGCGCTCGAGCTGGCCCCGCACATGATCCGGGTGAACAGCCTGCACCCGACCCAGGTAGACACCGACATGATCATGAACGAGCCGACGTTCAAGCTGTTCAGCCCAGACACAGAGAATCCCACGATCGAGGATTTCAAGCCTGTCTCGCAGGCCATGAACGCTCTGCCCATCCCGTGGGTCGAGCCAGTCGACATCAGCAATGCCCTGCTGTTCCTGGCCTCGGACGAGGCTCGCTACATCACCGGCGTGACGCTGCCGGTCGACGCCGGGGCGCTGATCAAGTGAACCGCGATCTGATCACTACGAGAAGGAAGCAGGGGCAGCAATGGCTGGACGAGTGGAAGGCAAGGTCGCGTTCATCACCGGGGCAGCACGCGGCCAGGGCCGGTCGCACGCGGTGCGGCTGGCGCAGGAGGGCGCGGACATCATCGCCTGGCGCAGGAGGGCGCGGACATCATCGCAGTCGATCTCTGCGCGCAGGTCGGCTCGGTGCCGTATCCGATGGCGACGCCGGAGGATCTGGCCCAGACGGTGAAGGAGGTCGAGGCGCTGGACCGGCGGATCGTGGCCACCCAGGCCGACGTCCGGGACTACGGCGCAGTGAAGGCTGCCGTGGACGACGGGGTGGCGCAGCTCGGCCGGCTGGACATCGTGTCGGCCAACGCCGGCATCGCCAGCTACGGCAGAGCCGAGGAACTGCCCGAGCAGACCTGGCAGGACGTGATCGACACTAACCTGACCGGCGTGTGGCATGCCGCGAAGGCCGCGATCCCGCACCTCAGGGCCGGCGGCCGCGGCGGATCGATCATCCTCACCAGCTCCACCGCCGGGCTGAAGGGGTACCAGAATCTGGCTCACTACGTGTCGGCCAAGCACGGGGTGGTCGGCCTGATGCGGACGCTGGCGCTGGAGATGGCACCGGACATGATCCGGGTCAACTCGCTGCACCCCAGCAACGTCGACACCGACATGATCCAGAACGCCCCGACCTACGCGCTGTTCGCGCCCGACCTGGACGACAAGGACCGCACCAAGGAGCGGCTGGCGGAGCGGTTCCAGGCAACGGTCGCGCTGCCGATCCCGTGGATGGAGCCGGTCGACGTCAGCAACGCGGTACTGTTCCTCGCTTCAGACGAAGCGCGCTACATCACCGGCGTGACGCTGCCGGTCGATGCCGGTTTCCTCGTCAAGTGAACCGCGACCCCGACGTCAGCGGTAACGGCAGCCGGACAGCGTACGCCGGCCTGGCGCAGCTCAGCCGGGCCCGCGCCCGGATCGCGGCCCCGGGTGGTGGGGCGCGAGCGTGAGCTCGAGCTGATCCTGGCGGCGGTGGCCGCGGGCCGGGACATGTTGATCGAGGGGCCGCCGGGGACGTCCAAGAGCACGCTGCTGCGCGCGATCACCGCGGAGTGGGGCGTGCCGCTGGTGTTCGTCGAGGGCAACGCCGACCTCACCCCGTCCAGGCTGATCGGCCACCACAATCCGGCCCGGGTGCTGCGCGAGGACTACAGCGCGGACAACTTTGTGGACGGCCCGCTGCTGGAGGCCATGCGGGAAGGCGGGTTCCTGTACATCGAGGAGCTCAACCGTGCCCGGAGGACACGCTGAACACGCTGCTGACCGCGATGGCCGAGCGCGAGGTCGCGGTGCCCAGGGTCGGCCGCGTCGCCGCGCGGCCGACCTTCCGGGTGATCGCGACGATGAATCCGTTCGACAACGTCGGCACCACCCGGCTGTCGACGTCCATCCTCGACCGGCTCAACCGGCTGGCCGTGACCTACCAGGACGCCGAAGCCGAGCGCGGGATCGTCGCGCTACGTGCCCGGCTGCCTGCTGTTGAGGTCCCGGCTGAGCTCCGCGACGCCCTGGTGGCCGACGCGGTGGCGGTGACCCGGGCCACCCGCGACCACCCGGACGTGCGGCAGGGCAGCAGCGTCCGGGGCGCGATCGACCTGACGCTGATGGCGGGGGAGCTGCTGGCGCTGCGGGGCATCCGCGATTCCGGCGGCAGCGGTCGGCTGCGCGCCGACGACCCGGCCCGGCAGGCCTACGCGGACACCGTCTTCGACGCCATGGTGGTGGCCCTGTCCGGCCGCATCCAGCTCGACGAGACCGTGGATGCCACGCCCGAGGCGGTGCTGCGCCAGATCTGGGAGGACCATTTCATCCTCGCCCCGGCTGCGGCGACGCCGGGTTGAAGAGCGGTGGAGGCCGACACGCCGGTCGCCCGGCGCACCGGCCGGCCCGCCCGGCCCGCCGGCCTGGCGCCGTTGCGGCGCCGGCCGAAGGAACTGGACGCCGAGCCGGCGCTGTTCGATGCGAGCGCGGGCGGCGCGGGCGGGCTCGTGCTAAGCGCCGGGAACCGGCGCCATGACCGGCCGACGGGGGGCGGGCCAGGCAGCAGCGCGCCCGGTATCACCGGCGAGTCGGCGCAGTTGCTCGACGCGACCCCGGCCGGCGGCGAGCCGGACCTGGAGACGATCCGGCGGGCCCGGCAGATCGCCGCGCGGCTGGCCGTTCCCCGCCCGCGCCGTGACGTTCTGGCGCGCCGCGGTGCCGGGGACCTGGCCAGCGTCCGCTACCGGGACGGCTCGGACGACATTGACCTGGACGCCACCCTGGACAGTCTCGTCGAGCATCCGGTGCCCGAGGACGACGACATCATCGTCCGGGAGCGGGTACGCACTCGCAGATCTGTGGTGCTCGCCGTGGACGTTTCCGGCTCGATGCGCGGCGAACGGGTACGCACCGCGGCGGCCACCGTCGGCGCGCTGGCCGCTGAGCTGGAACGCGACGACCTGGCGGTCATCGCGTTCTGGTCCGACGCCGTCGTGCTCGCGCGGCTCGGCCAGCACGTGCCGGCCGGGCGGCTGCTCGACGCGCTGCTGCGCATCCCCGCCCGCGGGCTCACCAACATCTCGTTCCCGTTGCAGGTCGCCCGGCGGCAGCTGGCCCGGATCCCGGCGCGCGACGCGCGCGTGCTCCTGCTGTCCGACTGCGTACACAACGCCGGCCCGGATCCCCGGCTCGCCGCCGCCGGACTGGCCCGCCTCGACGTCCTGCTCGATGCCTCGGGTGAGCACGACGAAGAACTCGCGCGTGACCTGGCCCGGCTCGGGCGCGGTCGGCTGGCCCGGGTGCGCGGCTACCGCGACGTTGCCCCGGCCGTATCCGGGCTGTTCGCCAGGTGACCGGCATGCGCGCTGCCAGGCCGGGCTGCGCCGTCGCAGCCTGGCGCCTTACCAAGGACGATGAGCCTGAATTATCGAGAGGGAGAAGGTTGACAGATGAGTAACGGGTGGTTCGAGACGGTGGCCGAGGCGTAGCGGCGGGCGAAGAAGCGGCTGCCCACGTCGGTATACGGGGCGCTGGTCGCGGGGTCGGAGAAGGGCCTGACCGTCAGCGACAACATCAGGGCGTTCAGTGAGCTTGGCTTCGCGCCGCACGTGGCCGGGCTGCCCGCCAAGCGCGACCTATCGACGACGGTGATGGGACAGCCGGTGTCGCTGCCGGTGATCATCTCGCCGACCGGCGTGCAGGCGGTGCATCCCGACGGGGAGGTGGCGGTGGCCCGGGCCGCGGCGGCGCGCGGGACGGTGATGGGTCTGAGCTCGTTCGCCAGCAAGCCGGTCGAGGAGGTGGTGGCGGCCAACCCGCCGACCTTCTTCCAGACCTACTGCACTCGAGAGCAGATGCTGGCCCACCTCGAGCGGACCCGCGCCGCCGGGGCGGTGGGGCTGATCGCCACGCTGGACTGGACGTTCGCCAACGGCCGGGACTGGGGCAGCCCGGTCATTCCGGAGCGGCTAGACCTGAAGACGGCGATCCAGTTCGCGCCGGAGGTGCTGCGGCGCCCGAAGTGGCTGCTCGGCTACGCCAGGACCGGCCAGGTGCCGGACCTCACCGTGCCGAACATGACGGGCCGGGGCGAGGCCGCGCCGACGTTCTTCGGCGCCTACCGGCAGTGGCAGGCTTCGGCGCCGCCGACCTGGGAGGACGTACGCTGGCTGCGCGAGCAGTGGGGCGGGCCGTTCATGCTCAAGGGGGTGATCCGGGTCGATGACGCGAAGCGGGCGGTCGATACCGGGGTGACGGCCATCTCGGTGTCCAACCACGGCGGCAACGACCTGGACGGCACGCCGGCCACGATCCGGGCGCTACCGGCGATCGCGGCGGCGGTGGGCGATCAGGTGGAGATCGTGCTGGACGGCGGCGTCCGGCGGGGCGGGGACGTGGTCAAGGCGGTGGCGCTGGGCGCCCGGGCGGTGATGATCGGCCGGGCCTACCTGTGGGGACTGGCGGCGAACGGGCAGGCCGGGGTGGAGAACGTGCTGGACATCCTGCGCGGCGGCATCGACTCGGCCCTGCTCGGGCTGGGTCACTCCTCCGTTCATGACCTGACCCCGGACGACCTCGTGATCCCGCCCGGGTTCACCCGCACGCTGGGCGCCGGCCCGGCGACGCACGGGTCGCTGTAGCCTAAGCCCACGGCGAGCAGTTCCCGAACGCGCGGGATCACCTCACGCCCGTAGAGCTCGATCGTCGCCATCCTCTGTTCGTGGGGCACTCGCCCGGTAGCGTAGGCCAGGTCAAACCGGCTGAGCCCGAGCAGTCGGATGGCCGCCGCCAGCTTGGTCGCGACGGTTTCCGGCGATCCGAGATACACCGATCCGCCGGCGATCTCGGCCTGGAACTTGCTCATGGTCGGCCGCGCCCATCCGCGCTCACGCGATGCTCCCTCGAGCATCTCCGCCCAGTACGGCCACTGGATCTCCGCCGCTTCGGCGTCGGTCTTGGCCACGTAGCCAGGCGAGTGCATGCCGACCGGCAGCGACGGGTGCCCGTACTGCTCGAGTGAGCGCTTGTAGAGCTCGACGTATGGTGCGAACCGGCTCAGCGGCCCGCCGATGACGGCCAGCATCAGGGGCAGGCCGTAGCGGGCGGCGCGGATCACCGACTGCGGGCTGCCACCGACACCCACCCAGGTGGGGAGGTGTCCCGCCGGGAGCGGAGGACTCACGTACTGGCCGGTGAGCGGTGACCGGACGGTGCCGGACCAGGTGACCGGCTGGTCCCGGAGCAGGCGCGTGAGCAAGTCGAGTTTCTCCTCGAACAGCGTCTCGTAGTCGGCAAGATCGAATCCGAACAACGGGAAGGACTCGGTCAGCGAGCCCCGGCCGACGATGAGCTGCGCCCGGCCGTTCGATACCGCGTCGAGGGTCGCGAACTCGGTGTACACCCGCACCGGGTCCTGCGTGCTCAGTACCGTCACGGCAGTGCCGAGCCGGACGCGCCCGGTGCGGCCGGCGATCGCGGCCAGCATCACGTGACCTGCGGAGTCCATGAAATCGGGCTGGTAGTGCTCACTGATGTTGAACGAGTCGACCCCGACGGCATCGGCGAAGACGGCCTCCTCGACGGTGTTGCGGATGACGACGTCACCGTCGAGCGGTTGACCGGACTCGTCGACGCTCACGTAGGCGGGCGAATCCAATCCGAACTCGATCTCCCCGGTGGTCATCGCTGGTCCTCGTCTCCGGCTGGGTTAGCTGCTCTCGTCCTGCGGTGTGGGATCGGGCTGAGCCGCAGGGGTGGCGGCTACCGTGCGGCGTCGTCTGGCGATGACCGCCAAGGCGGCCGGCGCCGCGGCGGCCAGTGCGAAATTGCGCATCCAGGTTCGGTTCAATCGGTGCCCCAGGACATGGTCGAGCGACAGTGCGCCGGGGCCGGTGAGAGCGAGCGCAGCGGCGCTCCACCCCAGGACGGCCGGGTACTCGAAACCGCCCTTGGTGTTGAAGAAGCCCTTGTCGATATGCATCGAGGCGGCGACGATCATCGTGCCAGCCACCGCGGCGCCGGCGCCCGGGGTCCCGAGCCCGGCCGCCAGTAGCGCACCGCCGCCGGCTTCGCCCAGGCCGGCCGCGATCGCGTTCGCCTTGCCCGGGCGGAATCCTAGCTGTTCGAACATTTTACCGGTCTGTTCCAGGCCAGCGCCGCTGAACCAGCCGAACAGTTTCTGCGCGCCGTGGGCGACCAGCGTGCCCCCGACCCCTACCCGCAGGGCGAGGAGGCCGAGATCACGCGCGGTCATTCGGCGCTCCCAAGATCGGCGGACAGCGTGCGGCGGCGGGATCCCTTAGTGGGCAGGGACGAGTCGCAAGGTAGAAGATGGCTCATGAATAGAATGCATATCACAAATCGTTTGTGAGATGCAATTAGCGTGCACTCGGCGTACTATCGGCCTATGGCCAAGACTAAGACGGCGGTGGAGGACCGGCTGTTGCCCCTGCTTGAGCACCTTGCCCGTGTCGGCCGTCGGGCCGGCGAGATAGCGCTGGCGCCTGGCGGCCTGCGGCCCCGTCACCTGATCGCGCTGAAGCTGCTCAGCGAGCACGGACCTGCGAGTCAGCAGGGGCTGGCGGACTCGCTGAGCCTGGATCCGAGCAACGTCGTCGGACTGCTCAACGAGCTTGAGGAGCGCGCGCTGATCACGCGTCGCCGCGATCCCGCCGACCGCCGCCGCCACATCGTCGAGCTGTCACCCCTGGGCGAAGACGAGCTTGCCCTGGCCTACGCCCGGCTCCGCCTTGTCGAGGACGACCTGTTCAGCGCCCTGAGCGCCGAGGAGAGGGCCACGCTCTACGACTTGCTCGTCCGCGCCGTGGGTGTCAAGTCGCCACCGTGCGACGCTGCCGACGAACCGCCCCCCGGCCCCGCTTGATCCAGTCGGCGCACCGGCAGCACCGGCGGGAGGATCGCATTCACCGAACCTCCCGCGCGGAAGCCCCGGCCTTCGGGCGGGGAGGAAGCGCGAGCGGCGCGCCTCCCATGGTTTTACGGTCGCGGCTGCCATCCTGTAAGAGTGAGGACGGCGTACCGGTGCCGGGCATACCCCGACCAGACGCAGCAGCAGGTGCTGGCGCGCACGTTCGGCTGCGTCCGCGTCGTGTGGAACCGGACTCTTGCCGCCCGGCACGCCTTGTATCAAGCCGAAGGCAAAGGCGTCAGCTACGCCGAGTCCGACCGGGCGCTGACCGGCATGAAGAAGGACCCAGCCCTCGCCTTCCTGAACGAGGTCAGCAGCGTCCCGCTGCAGCAGGCCCTGCGACACCAGCATGTGGCGTTCACCGCGTTCTTCGCCGGGCGCGCACGCTACCCGAGGTTCAAGTCCCGCGACAGCCGCCAGTGCACCACCTACACCCGCAGTGCGTTCCGGATAAAGGACGGCGCGCTGTGGCTGGCGAAGACGTCCGCGCCGTTGCGGTTCGCGTGGACATGGTCTGATGTCGACGTGGCAGGCCTTGACCCCACGTCGGTGACCGTGACCCACGATCCGGCGGGGCGCTGGTTCGTCGTCTTTCACGTGGACGTACCCGAACCGGAACCGCTTCCGGTGACCGGTGAGAGTGTCGGCGTGGATGTGGGCCTGACCAGCTTCGCGGTCCTGTCCACGGGTGAGAAGATCCCCCACCCGCGCGACTGGGAACGGCACGAGAAGCGCCTGAAGCGATATCAGCGCAGGCTTGCCCGCTGTCAGAAGGGGTCCGCGAACCGAGCCAAGGCCAAGCGCAAGGTGGCCCGCGCACACGCCCGGATCACCGACGCGCGCCGCGACTTCCTGCACAAGGCCAGCACCGATCTGGTCCGCCGGTTCGATCTGATCGCGGTTGAGGACCTGAACGTGTCCGGCATGGTCCGCAACCGGTCCCTGGCTCACGCGATCTCCTGCACCGGCTGGGCCGGGTTCCGGGCCATGCTCGACTACAAGGGGTTCCCGCAGTAATCGCAGAAAAACAACGAATATCGCTGACCTGCGGGGATGCGGCCTGGACCGCTGATCAGCCTTCCCACACGACCCGTTCTGCGACGGCGCCCTCGCGATGCTTGCGCAACTCCCGGTCCAGCATGGAGCGGCTGACGCCGAGGCCGGCGGTGACCTGTCCGGGGATCGCGCCGTCCCCGATCCGGTGGGCGGCTCCGGCGGGGTGGTCGCGTTAAGCTTCGCGGGGCATCCGGTGGGCAGCCCGCGGGCCTGTCTGGCCGCGCGGGCGCCTGCCAGCGGCTGATCGAGGTGATGTGAGGATGAGCGCCAGCCCTG
>WNFC01008867.1_pt1 | contig 11111 bp, 9 predicted proteins | sample 5400541 | NCBI WGS metagenome assembly WNFC01 (sample SAMN13153342, study PRJNA577476) | soil metagenome | isolation source: 120 cm saprolite under Douglas fir tree site 2 hole 2 replicate 1 | place: USA:California | collected 2015-04-18
GGCTGGATCCTGACCGCCACTGATATTGAGGATCAGCATCAGGCACTGGCGAATGCGGAGGCCGCCAACCGCATCAAAGACGAGTTTTTGGCCGTCGTCTCCCATGAACTCCGTAATCCGCTTAATGCAATTATCGGCTGGGTCCATTTGCTGCGCAGCGGCGGCCTCGACGAGATCAAGACTCACCGCGCGGTCGAAACCATCGAGCGCAACGTTAATCTTCAGGTCTCCCTGATTGACGAGATTCTCGATTTGTCGCGGATCGTGCGCAACAAAGTGCGCCTGGTCTGCAGGCCGATCGATCTGGTCTCGAGTGTGCAAAGCACGCTGACCGCGCTCCGCCCGGCAGCGGAGGCCAAGGGACTGCAAATTGAGTGGCAATCCGCCGAGCCGCCGGTCTTCGTCAGCGGTGATCCCGAACGGTTGCAACAAGTCATCAGCAACCTGGTTTCGAATGCGATCAAATTTACGTCCCGGGATGGCCGCGTCACGATCGCCCTCACCCATGACCAGCGTGAGGCGAGACTTACCGTGAGTGATACTGGGATCGGTATCAGCGCGGAATTCCTTCCCCACGTCTTCGACGCATTCCGGCAGGCGGAGGGCACTACTACCCGCCAGCACGGCGGTCTAGGCTTGGGGCTCGCCATCTCGAGACGCTTGGTCGAATTGCACGGGGGCGAGGTGCATGCGGAAAGTGGCGGTCCGAATCAGGGCGCCAGCTTCACCGTGACCCTGCCCCTGCTGCCGCCCGAGGTCGGCATCCATCCCGAGGGACCGCGCAGAGCGCGTCTTGAACCGAAATCATTGAGCGGTCTGAAGATCCTGATCGTCGATGACGATCCGGACACCCTCGAGATCCTCAGTGAGATCCTCGCCGGCCAAGGGGCCGAAGTGGCCGTAGCCTCATCCGCGCGTGACGCGCTGGCCGAAATCGCGCAATCGGCTCCCGATGTGCTGGTGAGCGATATTGCCATGCCGGGCGAGGACGGCCTCAGTTTGGTGCGCCGGCTCAGTCAGCACGTCGCATCGCGGCATCACCGGATAGTCACGATCGCGGTGACCGGATTGAGTGCGCCACAGCATCGGCAGCTTGCCCTGGAAGCAGGCTTCGAGGCGTGCATGAACAAACCGTTGGAGCCGGCACGCCTGATTGACTACATCGTCAACGCCACCAATCGCGCCGTCAGCCCCAATTAGTGCCGGGAATCGTCACGATTATCAGGTCGGCGGGTTTGGGATAATTCCCATCCCGGTTTGGTTGCGCCGCACAGCTTGCGCGCTACTATGATTTCTCGCGCATGGTGACGAACTCTTCGGCGGCGGTCGGATGGATTCCGAGCGTGGCGTCGAATTGAGCTTTGGTCGCGCCGCATTTAAGCGCGATTGCGACTCCCTGGATGATTTCTGCCGCGTCAGGTCCAAGCATATGTGCGCCAATCACGCGCCCGCTCCTGGGCTCCACCACCAGTTTCATCAAGGTCCGTTCGTCGCGCCCGCTCAAAGTATGTTTCAATGGCCGGAAAGCGGATTTGTAGATCTCTACAGTACCGTAGCGGGCGCGCGCTTCGCTCTCGGTTAAACCCACAGTGGCGAGCGGCGGCTGGCTGAAAACCGCCGACGGTACACTCTCGTGATCAATGATCCTGCTGCGGCCACCAAAGAGCAGGTCCGCGACCGCATGTCCCTCGGCGATCGCGACCGGCGTCAGGTTTCGGCGATTGGTTACATCACCGACTGCATAAATGTTTTCGACGGAGGTTTGCGAATACTCATTGACAACGATTGCACTATTGCGATCGAGTTTCACCCCGGCTTTTTCCAGGCCCAGGCCGGCGGAATTAGGGTGCCGTCCGGTAGCATACATGACTAAATCAGCTTCGAGCCGTAAGCCACTCGAGAGCACCGCGCTAATCCCGTCCGCAGTGCGCTCGAGACTGGTGACAAGCGTATCGAAATGCAAATCGATCCCCCGCTTCCGCATCTCGGCCGCCAGCGCTACGCGCAAATCGTCGTCGAACCCGCGCAGGAAGAGCGACCCTCGGTGGACCTGCGTCACTTGCGCGCCCAGCCCGTGGAAAATCCCGGCGAATTCGACACCGATATAGCCGCCGCCTACGATCAGGATACGCGCCGGAAGCTCGGCCAGGTGAAACGCCTGGTTGGAACTTATTGCCAGCTCCACCCCGGGTATTGACGGCAGCGTCGGCCAACTGCCTGTCGCCACCAGGATGTAGCGTGCCGTTAACCGCCGACCATCGACGGCCACCGTATGCGCATCCAGCAGTTGCGCCCGCTGGCGCAAGACCTCCGCGCCGGCGCCGGTCAACAAACGCTCGTAGACCCCATTTAGCCGTTCGATTTCGCGGTCCTTGTTGGCCAGCAACGTGCGCCAGTCGAACGACGGCTGCCCGCAAGTCCATCCAAAGCCCGCGGCGTCTTCAAAAGCCTCGCTGAATTCAGCGGCATAGACCAGTAGCTTCTTGGGAATACAGCCGACGTTGACACAGGTGCCGCCAAGATAGCGCTCTTCGGCCACCGCGACCTTCGCTCCGTAGCCAGCGGCGATGCGGCTGGCACGAACACCGCCGGAACCGGCACCAATCGTGAACAGGTCAAAGTCATAAGTCTGAGGCATTTGTCTATGATTGCAAGGTTAATTACCTCGCGCTGAAGTAACCGCGCTTGCGTTTGGCGTTTATCTCATCGCCTGGCGCGAGTTGGCCGGCACTTTGGCGCGCGCGAGCTCCTCGTCGATAACTTCAGTGAATTTCGGAGGCGGCTGCGCACCGATCAGTTCGCGGCCGTTGATAAAGAAGGTTGGCGTCCCGGTCACGCCCAGCGAATTTCCTTCTGCCATATCCTTCCGGATACCGGCATCATGCTTATCGCTCGCAAAACAGGCATTGAACTTGCCGCGGTCAAGGCCAGCTTTCGCGGCCGTCTGCTTGAGGTTGTCGGGATCAAGCTTCTTCTGATCAAGGAACAGCGCATCGTGAAATTGCCAGAACTTGTCCTGCTCAGCGGCACAGCGGGCCGCCCGCGCCGCATCCATCGCGTGGGGATGAAAGCCGAGCGGAAAATCCATATAGACCAGTTTAACCTGGTCGCGGTATTTCTGCCGCACCTGATTGAGTGAGCTTTCGGCCGCGCGGCAGAAGGGACACTGAAAATCTGAAAATTCAATGATCGTCACCGGAGCGGGCGAAGCGCCTGTGCTGGGATGGCCTGCACTGGCAACGCTCACGCGTGGGGCCTGGAGCAGCACGCTAATATGATTCGCCGCGCGCAATTTTTGGACTAGTTGCTCCTCGCCCCGCTGATCCCGCTGATGCTGGAGGGCGGCGATAAGCCTCGGCTTGATCTGGTCGAACGAGTGTCCTCCGGTTTGCGCGTCGAGCTCGGCCTTATGCTGGCCGTAGAATTGCTCAGCCTCATTGGCTGCGACGCGCGGGGTATTCAGTTTGATTTGCCGATCGACGTACTCGTCGGGCTTAAGTCCGGCCATGCGGGCAGCCCTTTGTATGACGTAGTTATTGATAATCTCATCGAGCGCCTGTTTGCGTAAATCGTAGAGCTGTGCGGCGATTTTATGGTCGACCTCACCCTGCGTAACAGCATGATCGCTGATGGTTGCGAGCACTGTGTCGGATCCGGCGTCGCGGTATGAAGCGGGCGTGGTTGGCGCTCCTTTAGTGGCGGCCGCACCTGGCTGAGCCAAAAAAACAGGCGCTGCAATCGCCGCCAACGCGGCGAGGCGCAGGGCCTGGCGGATAGCGCGGCGGCCCATTGATTCCATTGAACTGTTCATCAAGTCCTCACCTTGCTTGAAAACGCATACCGTCCACTACATGGCCGGTCTCCGCGCGTGGCTTCCCGGTTGGTTCGCAGTATCGCCGAGCCGCAGGACAGATTATCACGTGCGAGGCTTGTTGTCGTGGCGTCCGCCGCCACTTCAGCGGCCTTGGAGACCGTCAGCACCGTTTGGGGAAAAAGGCACTGCGGTCTCCATAACGAGACTGACCCTTGGGCTCGGCAGCGACCGCGCGTAGAGTCGCGTGTCTCTCGGCGGCTCCTTCCGAATGCCTTTCTCTATGGCGCATTCGCGGCTGCCAAACTGCAACGGTAGCTTGTAAGGTAGCTTTCAGATCACGAGCTCTGCAGAAGGAGAATGAGTAGCCAATGGCCAATCTCTGACGACATTAATTTAGCCGCCGATGAATTATGGAACGGTTTGCTTCAGGTTAGCTACGTACGAACGTCTCTGCATTGTGCGGTCGCCAAGGAACGCCAGCGGCGGTTTGCGATCGCCCAAAGCGGTCGTTGAAATCGACTGGCGCATATTGCACCTCATGGCGCTCATTGGATGATTAGGCTGTTGCCAATCTGCCGTTTCGAAGCTTGTTCCTAATGTAACCAGACAGATGCTTTCCGCTCATTTATCTTCGTCTACACACGAAACCCGCCGCCTGTAATTTGTAATTGTTGCGCAAGTTGAAACGCGCTCGCAACGCACATACTTATCCGCTTTGGCCAGTAAAACCGTCTTTTTCCTCTCCGGGCCCGATGGCACAACGCTTGCCATCTGGTCAATGACTCCGATGAAAGTTGGCGCGACTAGAAAGTTCGTGCGACTAGATCGACCAAATAGCATGGGGACAGAGCAGGTCTCCAGGCTTTAAAGATTGAGGGAGGGGCGATGAAGATCAAATTCCGATGCCGCCCACTAACGCCGACTGTGCGTCGGAATTTTCCCGCCCGTGCTGGCGCCGTGGTTATTGGTCTGTGCATGGCGGCGGGTGTCTGCGCATGTTCCAGTGGCGCCGATCAGGCAATGCGCGGTGATGTGCCGCCGGCGCAGCAGCTTTCGTCAAACAAGCTTACCCCTGAACAGTGCATGGCGGGCGGCGAGATTCAGCAAGCCGCGGTGCACACCGGCGATGAAAGCTATGTGATTCAACGAGGCGACGTGCTGTCGGTTGATTTTTATCTCAATCCCGAGTTCAACGACGAACCCACCGTGCGGCCCGACGGCAAAGTGACGATGAGGCTGATCGGAGATATTCAGGCTGCCGGGCTGACGCCGGGGCAATTCGCCGCCCGTGTCGATCGCGCTTACCTGAGCGAATTGCGCTCACCGGATGCCGCGGTGCACGTGAAGAGTACCCCCAACCGGCTGATCTTCGTGCAGGGCCAGGTGACCAAGCCGGGCTCATTTCCGTTGGAGCCGGGGATGACCGCGCTGCAGGCGGTCAGCGAAGCCGGCGGAGTCACGCCTGAGGCCGCGCGCAAAGCGATTCTGATTCGCCGCGACGTGTGTGGACAGCCACACGGGATGAACGTCGATATCTCCAATGCACAGGGCAAGCTCGGCAACGGCGAGGACGTGGGGCTGATGGCGCGCGACATCCTTGTCGTGCCACGCAGCAAGATCGCCAACATCGATCTGTTCGTCAAACAGTACATGCAGGACATTCTGCCGATACCGCCGTACCTGGCAATTCCGGCCATGTAGTGGGGAGACGCGATGCAAGAACGTAACTTCAGCTACTGGGTCGATCTGTTCCTGCGCCGGCGCATCATCGCGCTGGAGGCCGGCGGCGCGGTGTTCGGTCTCATCGTGCTGCTCACGCTGGTGTGTCCGCCCACCTATCGTTCGACCGCGAAAATCCTGGTGCAGGATAACCGCGAGCAGTATCTGGTTTCACCTGAATTGCAAACTGATGGACAAGCCAGACAAGGAGTTGCGGTGCAGCCGGTGTCGCAGGCGGATCTTAACTCCGAGGGCGAACTGCTGACCAGCATCTACCTGATTAAGGCAGCGCTCGCGGGACTGCCGCAACCTGCCAACCCCGGTGCAAGCTCGGCCCTAATCAGCCTGGCGAACCTTGCCATCAGCCTGCCGGTGCTCGGCTACAACACCTTGCATGACGCCCCTGCAGTCAGCGCCGCCGACCGATGGGCACTGAAGCTCAGCCGGCATGTTGCGGCCGATCCGGTAAAGTTCTCGAATATTCTCGAAGTGAGTTTCAGCTCGCACGATGCTGAATGGTCGCACACTTTTCTTCAGCGGCTGCTGAGCGAATATCTCGCATACCACGCCCACATTTCCCATGACCCTGCCGCCGAAAAGTTCTTCAACGAGCAGGCTGGGCTGCTCGGCAAGCGACTCGATGGGTCGGAGGATAAACTCCGGCAGTTCGAGGTGCAGACCGGGATCACCGATATCCGCGCCCAAAAGCAGGCGCTGGTGAGCCGCCTGTCAGATCTTCAAATCCAGGCGGCGCGGGCAAATACCGGGGCTGCTTCGGCCCATGAGCAAGCGGTTTCGTTGGATGCGCAGTTGAAGGGGACGCCGCTCCAGATCGACAAGGAAACGCGCTCCGTACAGAACATCGCTTTAGGCCAGCTCAAGCCCGAACTGATGCAACTCAAAGCTCAACGTGCAGAATTATTGGCCCGCTATCAGCCAACCAGTCAGCGCATCCAACAGATCGACGCCAAGATCGCGGCCGCGCAGCGGATTCTGGACCACGAGAATCACCTCGAAGTGCAGGAAAAGAGCACCGATCTCAACCCGATATGGGTGACGCTCGACACTAATTTGGAGCAGGCCAAGACCGCGGAAGCCTCGGCACAGGCAACAATCAACGCCCTGGCCGGTCAAATCCAGAGCCTGCAGAACCAAATCAACCAGACGACCAACGACGGGGTGGTGCTGGCACAGCTCCAACGGCAGGTGGCGGCGGACCGGGAAGCCTACATGTCGTACGTGCGCAAGAGCGAAGAAGCACGCACCGCCCAGGCACTTAATGTCAATAAGATTCTTAATGTCAGTATTGCGGAACCGGCGACTACACCGCTAGACCCGGTCTTTCCGAGCGTATGGCTCAACCTGTTAGCAGCTCTGGCGGCGGCGGCAATCGTCGGCGGTCTGGCCGCCTACTGGGAAGAATGGCAGGACGACCGCATCTTCTCGACCGTGACAATCGCTGAGGTAAGCGGCCTCAGCACAGTGGCAATCCTGCAGGACGAGGCCTGACCCGCGATGTACTACCGCCACTTTGGACTGGACGGCGCTCCGTTCCGCTTCGTGCCGTCGCCGCGGGAACTGTTCCTCAGCCAGTCGCATCGCGAGGGACTCGCCGCGCTGGAATGGGGCGTATTGCATGAGCCCAGCGGGTTCACGGTGCTGATCGGTGAAGCCGGCGCCGGCAAGACGACTTTGGTGAAATCGATTCTCGCACGCAATCACGCCCGGGTCCGCGCTGCTTGCATCAGCAATCCGAAACGCGGCTTCGAAGGCATTTTGCGCGAGCTGGTGCGGCAATTCGGGCTGGCCACGCTGCCCATCAAGTTGGATATGTTGGCGGCTTTCGACCAGTTTCTCGAACGCCTGCGGCCGGGCGAACGGATCGTGATTCTGATCGACGAGGCGCAGAGTCTCGACGATGAGAGCCTTGAAGAATTACGGCTGTTCTCCAATGGTGGCAGCGCGGAGGAAAAACAGCTTCATTTCGTGCTCGTCGGCCAACCCGAACTGATGCAGCGACTGATGAAGCCGGGTCTGCGGCAGTTCAACGATCGAATCGGCGCCCGCGCGCTGCTCAAGCCGCTCTCAGCCGGCGAGGCGCGCGCTTATTTGGAGTTCCGCCTCAAGGCCCACGGCGGCACCATGAATCGGATCTTCGAGCCTGCGGCCATCGATCATATCTTGTCGCATAGCAACGGCATTCCGCGGCGGATCAACGTACTCGCGCACAATGCGATGCTGCTGGCTTATTCTGCGGGCTACCGCAGAGTTGACTTCAAATCCGCGCGCTCGGCGGCGGCCGAATACGAAAATCTGCTGGGTGACACCAGCGATGGCGATGGAAAGAGGCGGGTCGGCGTCGGTTGGCGCCACCTTGGCTTGGCGGCCGCCGCCATGGCCGGGTTGCTGGCAATAATCGTAATCGCTGCCGGATTGGCCGACGGACCCAGAGATAGCGGCATTAACTTTGCAGGTGACATTGCGCTTAAACCGCACACCCCGGCACTGACCGGCGGGTTCGCACCGGCCAATCCGCAGGCGGCGGAAACAACGGTGCCGGTAACCGCCCCTGTCGAACCGAAGTTCGAGAAGGCTCCTAGTGGCACGTCGCGGCCGGATGAAGCAGTTGCGGTTGCGGTCAGCAGGGCGCCATCTGTAGCCAGTGCCGGGCGGCCGCAACGCCACCAGATTCGAGTGCGTTACGGTGACACGTTACAGAATCTGGCGATTCGATATCTCGGCTCGCACGACCGCTTGCAAAGTTTGCTGGATGCCAATCCGCAACTCCGTAACTTTAATCTGATCTACCCGGGGCAGACGGTTTATCTGCCGGATTCCGCCTCATAGGAGTAGTTCAGGCGTGAGCAGCTATTACGAAGCAATCCAACGGTTCTCACCAGTTGTAGCCGATGAGTCGGCAGCCGAACGTGACCCTGGCACCGCAGAGAGCGAACAGCCGGATGAAGTTCGGCCAGCAGTTCGAGTTCGTCCGGCCAACGCGATTGTTCCGGTGCCAGCCACCGAGGCGACTCCGGTCACGATGGCGCGTGCGGAGGCATTGCAGCGATTAGCTGAGCGGCTCGCACCGCTGGCGATTGTGGAACGCTCCATGCGGCTGTTGTTGAGTGGATGCCGGCCGGCCGACGGGACGTCGACCCTGGCCGCAGCCTTTGCGCTGGATCTCAGCCAGCGTCTGTCCGTCCGAACGCTGCTGGTCGACGCTCATCTGCGCCATCCATCACTGCATCGCATGTTCGCGCCGCCAGACCATAAGCAACCCGAGTTGGTGCTCGACGGTGCACTGCAGATTCGCTCGAGCGGCTGGCCCCGGCTGGAGCTGGCAAGCTGCTGTATCGATGGCGCTGAGGAAGAGCGCCACGAGCTGCTACAGCGGTTGGAAAACGTACTCAGCCACTATGCCGGGGTGGTCGTCGACCTGGGCGTGGTCCGGCTGGACACCCGCATGCTGCCACTGGCGCGGCCGACTGATCCGATTTTGCTCGTGGCCCGTTACGGCCATACCCGACGGCAGGAGTTGGCGACCACCGCCGCCGCCCTGCGCGCCGCCAACCGTGCGGTAGCCGGAGTGGTCTTCAATGCCGCCCCGAGTCCGGTTACCAACATGTTAAGGAAGTTAAACAGGCGATGAACGATTCCCTCCACCTCGATGACAATTACCTGGTCACACTACCGCTGACCAACGGCAACGGGCTGGCAGTGCCGCATAATGGTAATGGTGCCGTGCATCCCAGCGCTGACCTCCAGTTAGCGGGCGTCGCCGTAGTAGGGCTCGGCTACTGGGGTCCGAATTGGGTTCGCAACCTGCAGCAACTTCAATGCACCCGCAGGGTGGTCGCCTGCGACCTTGACGCGAAGCGCCGCAACCGCGTCAAGGAGCTTCATCCGGCGGTCGAGACGACCGCGAGCTTCGACGATGTATTGCGCGATCCCGAGATTGAAGGTGTCGTGATCGCGACGCCAGTCAGCACGCATTACAAGCTCGCCCGGATGGCATTGGAAAACGGTAAATCAGTGCTGGTGGAAAAGCCGCTGGCGATGTCACGGCGCGAAGCGGGCGAACTAGTGCGGCTGGCACGAGGGTGCCGGCGCACATTGATGGTCGGTCATACGTTCCTGTACAGCGCGCCCGTGCTCAAGACCCGGGAGATCATCCAATCGGGTGAACTCGGCGACATCTTTTACATCAGCTCGGTGCGGGCCAATCTCGGACTGTTTCAGCACGACGTGAACGTGGCGTGGGACCTCGCCACCCACGATATTTCGATCATCCTGTGGCTGCTGGATCGGGTACCGCAGGCGGTGAGCTGCCAGGGTCAGAGCCATTACTGCAAGGAAGTCGAAGACGTCGCGCTGCTGACGCTGCATTTCTCCAAAAACGTCATCGCCTTCATCCACGTGAGCTGGCTCGATCCGAACAAGATTCGCCGCACCACCATTGTCGGCTCGCAAAAAATGCTGGTGTATGACGACACCGCGCCGCAGGAGAAGTTGCGGATCTACGACCGCGGGGTCAGCATGCAGCGCTATTATGATACGTTCGGCGAATTCCAGTTCTCCTATCGCTACGGCGATATCCTGATTCCGCGCCTCGACGAATCAGAACCGCTGCGCCAGGAATGCGCCCATTTCGTCGATTGCATCCGCACCGGCAATCAGCCGCGCACCGACGGTGTCAACGGCCTGCAAGTGGTTAGCGTGCTGGAAGCAGCGCAAATCTCGATGCGCGAATGCGGACGAATGGTACCAATCAAGTATGCGACGGTGTGAATTGCGATGAATGCTTCGACTCAACTCTCGCCTCATGCCTGCGTCGACCACGATGTGCGCCTGGGCGCACGCGTGCGAGTGAGCCCGTTCGTCAATCTATACGGCTGCGAAGTGGGGGACGACAGCCGCCTCGGCTCGTTTGTCGAGGTGCAGCGCGGCGCGCGGATCGGCGCCAGGTGCAAGATCTCCAGCCACAGCTTCATCTGCACCGGCGTCACGATCGAAGATGAAGTGTTCGTCGGTCACGGCGTGATATTCATTAACGATCGCACTCCACGGGCAACGAATGCCGGCGGGCAGCCACAGTCCGAAAGCGACTGGCGGCTCGAGGATACCATTGTTCGCCGTGGTGCCTCACTCGGCAGTGGCGCGATCATCATGTGCGGGGTGGAAATCGGCGAAGGTGCCATGGTCGGCGCAGGCGCGCTGGTGACACATAATGTAGCGCCTTATTCGTTGGTGGCGGGGGTGCCGGCGCGGCTGCGGCGGCTGGCCGCGGTCGGCACTACGATGGGCGAAGCGGAGCCGGAAAACCCCTCAAAGCCGGCTTAAGCGGGGTTGGCCGAAGTCCCGATGCAGCAGCGACAGTCGGATGTAGGATAATCTGCAGCGTGCGCTATGAGAACACTAGCAGGATGCGGAAAAACTAGTATTTCTCACTCGCGAAGTATATATTAAGTGACTATTCATGATGGTGAGGGTGTGAGGATGCGGGGGACGGATCACCAGCAGAGCGGAATGTTCAGCTATATATCGGCGGAGCGGCGAGTAGCCGAGGATCATCCGTTGC
>WNFC01008868.1_pt1 | contig 11111 bp, 9 predicted proteins | sample 5400541 | NCBI WGS metagenome assembly WNFC01 (sample SAMN13153342, study PRJNA577476) | soil metagenome | isolation source: 120 cm saprolite under Douglas fir tree site 2 hole 2 replicate 1 | place: USA:California | collected 2015-04-18
TTCGGAGAATAATCTCGTCTTCCTCCGGGGCACAGTAAATGACCTCGCCAGCTCCGATCGCGCGGTCCAGATGGCGTCCAGTGCAGGTAAGGTCGTCAATCTGTTGTATGTCAACGTCCCTCAGGCGCCGCCGCAAATTCTCTTGAAGGTGCGCTTCGCCAGTGTTGACCGGAATGCGTCAAAGCAACTCGGAATAAATATTTTCAGTACAGGCGCGGCAAACACTATCGGAACCGTCACAACAGGGCAGTTCTCTCCCCCATCGGTCACTCCAGGGAGCGGATCGAGTCCAGCGGCAGCCGCTATTTCGGATGCGCTGAACATCTTCCTCTTCCGCCCGGACCTCAACCTGGGTGCCACCATCAAGGCGCTGGAACAGCAAGGGATGGCAGAGGTCCTCGCTGAACCCAACATCATCGCGGAGGATGGCAAACAGGCGAGCTTTCTCGCTGGCGGAGAATATCCCTACCCTACCGTACAGGGGACCGCAGGGGGAGTCGGGGGAGCTATCACGATCTCATTCAAGGAATATGGTATTCGCCTGGGTTTTATTCCAACCATCACTCCCCGCGGAACTATCCGTCTCCAGGTCGCCCCTGAGGTCAGCGCGCTGGACTTCGCCAATGCCGTAACGATTTCAGGATTCACAGAACCCGCGATTACTGTTCGTAGAGTGAAGACAGAGGTCGAATTGAACGAAGGGCAGAGCTTTGCTATCGGCGGCCTGCTCGACAACCGCGAAACCCAGACCTTCTCGAAGATTCCGTTTATTGGAAGCGTTCCGATCCTGGGCAAACTCTTTCAATCGATCCAGAGGAACCGCACCAATACCGAACTCATCGTCATCGTGACGCCGGAGATCGTCCCCCCGATCGACGCAGGTCAGCCTCTGCCGCAGTTGAACTATCCGGAGAAATTCCTCCCGCCGAACTCCAACATACCCATGACCAACCCGACCAACCCGACACCCCCGACAACACCGGGCGCGAGTGCCACTGGCGTCAAGCCACCGCTAACAATTCCCGTCGAAGAGCTGATTAAAAGCATGCAACCGGAGAAACCATTGACGAGCGACGGCGGGTATTCCTCCGGGGGATATGCTCCGGGCTCAGCCAGTACCGGTAGCACATCCATGTCTTCAACGCCTCAATAGCGGAGGCCGGTTCGATGAGCGTCCATTAGAGAAGACGGTCTGAATCATGCCGGGTTTCGATCTACGGACGGCCTATGCATAACCCAACGAGTTTACCGCGCCGGATACTGGACAGTTTCTCCAGCGGCGGCCGCACCACGCCAAGCTCCCGGTTGAAGGTCTTGAATCTCACCCGGCAGGCTGTGCTCGCTGATTGCGTCGAGGTTGCCGACCACGGCGCAACACGCAGAAAAGGTCTGCTGGGACGCAGCGTCCTTCTTGCCGGAGAAGGTCTTTGGATCGTTCCCTGTGAGGCCGTCCACACCTTCGGCATGAAGTTCCCGATCGACCTTGTCTACCTGAACCGTAATAAAAGAGTAAAGAAAGTCAGGAGCGGTGTGGCTCCCTGGCGGCTGTCCGCGTGTCTCGCCGCACACTCCGTGCTCGAGCTTGCCGCGGGCACGATCCATAGAACCCAAACCAGGCCTGGGGACACGCTTGAAATCTCCCCTGCTTTGCCGCTGCGTGATGGCCAGATCAGTCCTGATGCCTCCGTCCCTGCAGAGCCGAAGCCTGGAAAATAAACGAGGTATGGCGATGCTGATGCAACCGAAGAAACTTCGCGCCATCGCCGAGTTCCTGGTAGTGGGAGTCTGCACCGTGACATTTGCCCTCACCATCCTGGGCATTTGCGCGTCGGTGTTGGGAAGCGACGCCGCAGGCAGGCGCGACTTCGCGGAATATTGGGCGTCCGGGTACCAGCTCGCACATCACGCAAACCCCTATGACGGAGGCGCCATTCTGGCCCTCGAACACTCAGTAGGCTTCCCCTCCGGTACCCCGGTCCTCATCATGTGGAATCCGCCGCCCGCTCTGCTGTTGGTGCTTCCGCTTGGTTTCCTCGGCCCGACGACCGCAGACTTGCTGTGGTTGCTGGTCCTGCTCGCCTCTCTCGTGGCTTCGGTGCGGATGGTCTGGATCATGCACGGTTGTCCAAAGAATCAGGTGCACTGGCTCGGATATTCGTTTGCGCCCGCACTCGTGTGCTTGCTTGCAGGTCAGGTGTCTATCTTTGTGTTGCTCGGGCTCGTTCTCTTCCTGCGCTGGCATCGGTCGCATCCGTTCCTGGCCGGAGTCTCTCTGTGGCTCTGTTTACTCAAACCTCACTTGTTTTTGCCCTTTGGCGTCGTGCTGCTCGTGTGGGTGATCATCACTCGAAGCTACAAGCTCCTTGTGGGAACTGCGATCGCTCTCGGCGTCAGCACCGCGATTGCTTTTATCCTGGATCCTCTGGTGTGGGTGCAGTATGGGCAGATGATGAGCGCGATGAGCACGGCACGTATGCAACAGGAAATCATTCCATGCGTGAGCATCATGTTGCGTTGGATCATCAGCCCTAAGACCATGTGGCTCCAGTATCTGCCGTCGGCCCTGGGCTGCATCTGGGCGCTTGCTTACTTCCGAAAGCACTACGATCATTGGGATTGGATGGAACATGGCTCGTTGCTGATGCTGGTCTCTGTCCTGTTGGCCCCGTACACCTGGCTCATGGATCAGGCCGTACTGATACCGGCGCTGTTGCATGCTGCCTATCTCACCCGCTCACGAAGCCTTGTAGCCATCCCCGCATTGGCGAGCGCCGTCATCGAGGTGGGAATCCTTCGGGGTCCACCGGTGACGCATTCCGCACTTTATCTGTGGACCGCACCAGCATGGCTCGCGTGGTATCTCTACGCCACCAGACGTAACCACACGACAAATGCCTACGAGGCTCCCTTGCTCGCTGGTGGCGCACTGATGGGGACGGTGAAGGACTAGAAACTGTCTTGGATCTCGCCACAAACCCGGACTCGCAGCGCGGGCTGGCTTCACGGCATTTCACTTCCCATGGGGGAAAGCAATTTCCCCTTTACCTGAAAAATATCCGTCTGATAGACAACAAATATCCGTCTGCTAGGCAACGTTATTTCAGAGCCTGTATACGTGGCGTATCCCTTCTGGATTCCCTTGTATACAGCCGTTCACACAGCCTCCGCATCGCCAAAAACGTAACTTATTTATTTATAGGTAATTACCTAGATAACCCGAGTGGCCATCCGCTTGCAACTTTAGTGTTAACCCACTTCTGTGGCTGGAATAAAAAAACACCTAAAGGGAGAACACTCAAATGAAAGATAAACTGTTGAAGCTGTCCGTGATGTTGCAGATCCTGAAAGACGAAAGCGGTCAGGACCTGATCGAGTACGCGCTTGTGGTTGCTTTGATTGCCTTCGCCGCGACAGCCGGGATGAGCAGCCTGGCAACTGCCATCAACCTTGCCTTCAATCACATGGGCACCAAGCTCGGCGCCTACATCACCTAGTTCTTCCGGACCAGCGTCAGAACTGTTGAACCCGCCCCTTCTGTCTTTTGGTGCCTTTGGGACAGTGGCTATTCATTCGCCATTGTCCCAAAGATCCAGCCGGAGACAGGCCCAAAAAATCACCTAAAGGGAGAGACTCAAATGAAAGATAAACTGTTGAAGCTATCCGTGATGTTGCAACTCCTGAAGGACGAAAGCGGTCAGGACTTAATCGAGTACGCGCTTGTGGTTGCCCTGATTGCCTTCGCCGCGACAGCCGGGATGAGTCAGCTGGCAACTGCCATCAACACTGCTTTCAATCACATGGGCACCAAGCTCGGCGCCTACATCACCTAGTCCTTCCGGACCAGCGTCAGAACTGTTGAACCGGCCCCTTCTGTCTTTTACTGCAGTGGCATTCATCCGCCATTGTCCCAAAGATCCAGCCGGAGACCGGCCCAAAAAATCACCTAAAGGGAGAGACTTAAATGAAAGATAGATTGTTGAAGCTGTCCGTGATGTTGCAGATACTGAAGGACGAAAGCGGTCAGGACCTGATCGAGTACGCGCTTGTGGTTGCTTTGATTGCCTTCGCCGCGACAGCCGGGATGAGCAGCGTGGCAACTGCCATCAATACTGCTTTCAATCACCTGGGCACCACGCTCGGCGGCTACATCACCTAGTGTTTTCAACGGAAAAATCAACCTGGCCTGGGGAGATACGATTGTATGGAGACAAGTCCGCAACGCGTTCTCCCTTGTTCTTCAAACTGATTTTGCTCTATCCTCAAGGACCTCTGGTAAGCGTGCCAAAGAATTGACCAGGACCTGAACCGATGATCGACGGAAAACGGATAGCGGTTGTAATGCCGGCCTACAACGCAGAAAAAACACTGGAAAAAACAGTGCGTGCGCTGCCTGGCATCGTCGACATCAAGATACTTGTCGACGATTCGAGCAACGACAACACTGCACTTCTCTCCGAAAAACTCGGCGTTCAGACCTTTATTCATGACAAAAATTACGGCTATGGGCGCAACCAGCAAACGTGCTATCGCGAAGCCCTGAACGCCGGCGCCGACATCGTTGTCATGGTTCATCCCGACTACCAGTACACGCCCTCTCTGGTTTCGGCGATGGCAAGTATGGTCTCCAGCGGTGTGTACGACGTGGTCCTCGGCTCGCGAATTCTTGGCGGAGGAGCCCTCAAGGGCGGCATGCCGTTCTATAAATATGTCGCCAACCGCCTGCTGACCGCATTTCAAAACGTGTTTCTAGGGGTCAAGTTGTCCGAGTATCACACCGGATTCCGGGCCTTTTCCAGGGAAGTGCTTCAGACCCTTCCCTTGCTGGAGAACTCGGACGACTTCGTGTTCGACAATCAAATGCTTGCTCAATCCGTGATGTTCGGTTTTCGGATCGGTGAGATCTCCTGCCCGACGAGCTACTTTGAGGAAGCTTCTTCCATCAACTTCAGGCGCAGCGTGAAATATGGGCTGGGCGTGTTGTTGACTACAGCCAGTTTCGTTGCACATAGGGCAGGTTTCTTGAAATCACCTTTGTTCGACGCCACAGGAAGAAAAGTGGCCTCGACATACTACTCGGAGATCGCGCACGGATCGTGAACCGCCAACGCTGGTCGTGGCTCGAATCGCAAGAGAGGCAAAGAGTTCAGATATGGTTCTGTCTTCGGCCCCGGAACAAGGCCCTTCCTTGATACTGATCGAAGGCGGCCTTACCGCTATTGCATTTGCGGTTGCATTTTGCCTGCCGCGACTCGGGTCCGCCTGGTTCTCTCGTGTCGAGTGCGCCTTCGGTAGGCTGGCACGTAGAAAGAGTCTGTCAGTTGCCGTCGTCGGCTTAGCCGCGCTCCTGCTGCGTCTCGCCATTCTTCCTCTATGCCCCATTCCTCAACCATTCATCCATGACGATTTTAGTTTTCTACTGGCAGCGGACACCTATGCCTCTGGAAGGCTGACAAATCCTACCCCCGCAATGTGGGTGCACTTTGAAAGCTTCCACATCACCATGAAGCCGACTTATATGTCGATGTACTTTCCTGCACAGGGACTGGTCCTGGCCGCGGGCAAGGTACTGACGGGGCATCCCTGGTTTGGCATCCTGGTCGTCACCGCACTGATGTGCTCCGCCATCTGTTGGATGTTGCAGGCGTGGCTGCCGCCAACCTGGGCGCTGCTCGGTGGCATCCTGGCGATCCTGCGGCTAGGGCTTTTCAGTTATTGGATCAACACCTACGCGGGTGCTGGCTCGATCGCGGCCCTCGGCGGAGCGCTTGTGCTGGGAGCGCTTCCCCGATTTATGAATCGTGTACGCCTTCGCGACGGTCTGCTGCTGGCAGCGGGTGTGATTCTCCTCGGCACTTGCCGCCTGTACGAAGGCATGCTTCTTTGCCTCCCAGTAGCTTTCGTTTTGGTGCGCTGGATATTCTTCGGGAAGAATCGGCCAGCGCCGGCTGTACTGCTTCGCTCTGCTGTTGTCCCGTTGACGTTGATCGTAGCTGCAGGCGCATGGATGGGGTACTACAACTACCGCGTGTTCGGAAGCCCCACGACGCTACCTTACACAGTAAACCGCGCCCAATATGGTATAGCGCCGTATTTTGTCTGGCAGTCGCAGCTGCGTGAGCCAGCCTATCGTCACAAAGTAATGCGAGAGTTCTACTACCATGATCAGCTTCCCATCTTCGAGGAGGTACATCGTCTGTCCGGCTTTGTGCCTCAGACTCTAATGAAAGCAGTGAGCGGCGTGCTGTTTTATGCCGGTCTTGCATTACTCGTCCCGCTGATAATGGTCCGGCGAGTAGTCTTGGATCGCCGCCTTCGCTTTCTGATTCTGTGCGTACTTGTATTGATGGCTGGCCAACTCGGGGAGATATTTCTAATTCCTCACTATCTCGCTCCATTTACAGCAGCGTTCTATGCCATCGGCCTTCAGGCCATGCGCCACCTGCGGCTTTGGAGACCAGGTGACCAGCCCGTTGGCATGACGTTAACACGCCTGATAGTGACACTCTGTGTGGTTTTGGCTGGTGTGCGGTTAGGCGCCGAGCCTCTTCACCTCGGCCTTCCCGGATGGCCGGGCCCTTGGTCCTCCGAATGGTATGGCTCGGATGGGCGGTCTGGCACTACGCGCGCGCAGATTGAGTCCCGTCTGGAGCAGGAACCCGGAAGACAGCTCGTGATCGTCAGATATTCTCCCGAGCACAATTCGCTGGATGAGTGGGTCTACAACGCCGCGGACATCGACAACTCCAGGGTTATCTGGGCGAGAGAGATGGACGAAGCCGAGAATCTCGAACTCATCCACTTCTACAAAGACCGCGCGGTCTGGCTGGTGCAAGCAGATACGAAGCCGGCAAACGTCTCTCTCTATCCCTCTCCGGCCCAGCAAGCGATCAATGTTAGTCGATGAAGCACTAAGTTTTGATACCACAGTAAGAAAAGTGACGCTGAAGTACTATTCGGAATCGCGCAGGGATCGTGAACACCGAACCTTGCCGTAACCCAAACACAAGTGAGGAAAATATTCGGATATGGTTCTGCCTTCGGCCCCGGAACAAGGCCCTTCCTTGATACTGATCGAAGGCGGCCTTACCGCTATTGCATTTGCGGTTGCATTTTGCCTGCCGCGACTCGGCTCCGCCTGGTTCTCACGTGTCGAGCGAGCCTTCGGCAGGCTGGCACAAAGAAAGAGTCTGTCAGTTGCCGTCGTCGGCTTAGCCGCGCTCCTGCTGCGTCTCGCCATTCTTCCTCTGTGTCCCATTCCTCAACCATTCGTCCATGATGATTTTAGTTTTCTGCTGGCGGCGGACACCTTTGCATCTGGAAGACTGACCAACTCTACTCCCGCAATGTGGACGCACTTTGAAAGCTTCCAAATCACCATGAAACCGACTTATATGTCGATGTATTTTCCTGCACAGGGACTGGTCCTGGCCGCGGGCAAGGTACTGACGGGGCATCCCTGGTTCGGCATCCTGGTCGTCACCGCACTGATGTGCTCCGCCATCTGTTGGATGTTGCAGGCGTGGCTGCCGCCAACCTGGGCGCTCCTTGGCGGAATCCTGGTAGTCCTGCGTATAGGATTATTCAGTTACTGGATCGATACCTACTCGGGCGGCGGCTCTATCGCGGCCCTTGGCGGAGCGCTTGTGCTCGGTGCACTTCCGCGATTCATGAAAAAGGCAAGATTCCGCGACGCTCTGTTGATGGCGGTCGGTGTCGTACTTCTTGGGACCTGCCGGCCCTATGATGGCATGCTTCTTTGCCTGCCCGTAATTTGCTTTTTGACGCGATGGATGCTCTTTGGGAAGAATCGGCCAACTGCGTCGGTGTTGCTTCGCCGAACCGCTGTCCCGTTGGCGCTGATCGTAGCTGCCGGCACATGGATGGGATACTACAACTATCGCGCATTTGGGAGCCCGGTTACGTTGCCCTATACAGTAAACCGCGCCGAATATGCCATAGCGCCGTATTTTGTCTGGCAGTCGCAACGGCCTGAGCCACTCTACCATCACAAAATAATTCGCGAGTTTTATCACCGCGAAGAACTCGATAATTTCAGGAAGATCCATAGCCTATCCGGTTTCGTGCCTGAGACCCTTGCGAAAACAGCAAGGGGCGTCCTGTTTTATTCGGGTATTGCGCTACTCGTCCCGCTGATCATGGCGCGGCGTGTATTTCTGGATCGTCGCATTCGCTTTTTGATTTCGTGTGTACTCATATTGATGGCTGGCCAACTCGCGGAGGTATTCCTCATCCCTCACTATCTGGCTCCGTTTACAGCAGCGTTCTATGCCATCGGCTTGCAGGCCATGCGACATTTGCGACTTTGGAATCCAGGCGAACAGCCTGTTGGTAAGACATTAGTTCGGCTGACCGTTACACTCTGTTTTGTATTAGCTGGAATGCGGTTATATGCCGAACCGCTTCATTTGGCGCTTCCCGTTTGGCCGAGCGTGTGGGCCTCCGAATGGTACGGTTCGGATAGCCGGGCTGGCACTGCGCGCGCGCAGATTGAGACTCGGCTGGAACAAATGCCTGGAACACAGCTCGTGATCGTCAGCTACTCCCCCGACCACAATCCGCCGGACGAATGGGTCTACAACGCTGCGGACATCGATAACTCGAAGGTGATCTGGGCGCGTGAAATGGACGAAGCCGAGAATAGTGAACTCATCCACTACTACAGCAACCGCACGGTCTGGCTGGTGCAACCAGATACGAAACCGGCAAAAGTTTCTCTCTACACCTCACCGGCCCAGAAAGCGATCAATGGTCAGTCGATGAACCACTAAATGCAGTTGGTCTGAATTCTCTCGACCAAGCTTGTTGTCAAAACATATTTTTGAAAGATGTTCGAAGTCGTCTGGTTTCAATCGCGATTGGCATGCCTGGTCCGGATAGAGGATCAGTGAACCATTTTGTGCAAATAGGTGCCTATGACAATCAAAAAGAAAACTATAAGCACCAACAGAAGGTATCTCTCGATCTTCATCGGCAACCTTCCCTGGGAGAGTGTTCCTAATCACGTCGCGGGCGGAAAGGGGAACTCCAATCTATCACGCCAGGACGCAGACTGTTCCGCTGGTACACGCGGCCGCAACCGATCCCTTATCTTCGTTATCGAGCATTCTTATAAATCATCTCCAGCAACTCGTCATACATAGCCTGTCTTTCCTCAGCTGATCCCGTACGAATGGCCTGGGCAGCACAGTGAGTGAGGTGATTGCGCATCAGGGCCCGGGCGACCGCTCTGAGCGCCTCCTGCGCTGAAGAGACCTGGGTAAGAATGTCGGCGCAGTAGCGATCCTCTTCAACCATACGCTGCAGGCCGCGAATCTGGCCTTCGATACGACGCAGCCGCCGCAGGTTCGAAGCCTTGATCCCCGCGTCGACGCCGACCGCTTTGCGTCCCGGCAAATCCGGCTCGTGAGCGCAGAGACCTCCCTCGACGGCGCTGTGTTTCAGCATGTTCTTTTTCGTAGCCATATCTTTCCTCACGCGAGCTTAAGCCGGCGCAACCGCAGGCTGTTCGTAACAACACTGACAGAACTCAACGCCATCGCCGCACTGGCGAGCACCGGGCTAAGCAACAAACCGCAGACCGGATACAGCGCGCCAGCCGCAAGCGGAATGCCGATCACGTTATAGATAAAAGCCCAGAACAGGTTTTGCCGCATCACCCGCATAGTGCCACGCGAGAGCGCAATCGCCGCCGCCACTCCGGTCAGGTCGCTACGCATCAACGTTACATCTCCCGCCTCCATCGCAATGTCAGAGCCGCTGGCCATCGTGAGACCCACATCCGCCTGCGCCAACGCAGGAGCATCATTGACGCCGTCCCCTACCATGGCAACCACGCGGCCCTCGTCCTGCAGTCGCTTGATGGCATCGACTTTTCCCGCCGGCAGCACGTTCGCGATCACCTCATCGACACCAGCCTCGCGTGCAATCGCATCAGCCGTGAGTTTGTTGTCGCCGGTCAGCATCACTACGCGAAGCCCCTCTGCATGCATCTGGCGAATAGCTATGATTGAGGTGGGCTTGATCGTGTCGGCGACCGCGATGATGCCAGCGAGTCCACCGCCGGCCGCAAGCCAGAGCGGCGTTTCACCTTCCTCCGCAATGCGCCCGGCCGCTGCCTCCAGTGAGTCCGTCGCGATACCGTACTTCTCCATCAGCGCGGCATTGCCGATCAGCGTTCTCTCGCCTTCCACAATCCCGATGATGCCGAGGCCAGTCAGCGACTCAAACTCCTGGGCATGCGGAAGAGTTAGACCACGTTCCTGTGCACGGCGAACCACAGCTTCGGCAAGAGGATGTTCGCTCGCGTGCTCGAGCGCAGCTGCGATGCGAAGAAGACGATCCTCAGCATAGAATGTGTTCTCGGTCGTTGCATCCCCGCTCGGATGCGCAGCCAGCAGCACATCCCTCACCTCCGGACGGCCCTCAGTAATCGTGCCAGTCTTGTCGAGCACGACAGTGTCGATCTTCTCCAACCGCTGTAACGCTTCGCCGCCTTTGATGAGAATCCCGAAGGCAGCTCCACGCCCGGTCGCCACCATCACAGCCGTGGGAACGGCCAGCCCCATCGCGCACGGACAAGCAATCACCAACACGGTGACCGCGGCAGCGAAAGCCTGCATGATGCCGGCATGCGGCGCAAAAAATCTCCACGCACAAAACGTAACGATCGCTATTCCGAGCACCGTCGGGACGAAGATCGCGCTGATGCGATCAGCCACCCGCTGGATCGGTGCACGAGATCCCTGCGCCTCACGCAGCAGTCGCACAATCTGCGCCAGCGTGCTACCCGCTCCCAGACTCTCCGCGCGATACTGCAACGATCCATTCTGATTGAGCGATCCCCCGATGACTCTGTCTTCCGCGGCCTTCTCTACTGGCAGCGACTCTCCCGTGAGCATCGACTCGTCCACTGCGCTCTTGCCCGAAATCACTCTGCCGTCCGTCGGAATGCGCTCACCAGGACGCACCAGGATGGTGTCTCCCTCCTGAATCGACTCGACAGGCAGATCGAGTTCCATGCCATTCCGCAAAACCGTTGCGGTCTTTGGTTGTAGTTGAACGAGTTTCCGCAAAGCGCTCGCGGTCTGACC
>WNFC01049772.1_pt1 | contig 11111 bp, 13 predicted proteins | sample 5400541 | NCBI WGS metagenome assembly WNFC01 (sample SAMN13153342, study PRJNA577476) | soil metagenome | isolation source: 120 cm saprolite under Douglas fir tree site 2 hole 2 replicate 1 | place: USA:California | collected 2015-04-18
AGAAGCTGCCGAGTGGATCAAAACGAATTGCAAAAAACCGGTTGCCGCGTTTATCGCTGGAATGACTGCGCCGCCCGGCCGCCGGATGGGTCACGCGGGGGCAATCGTTTCCGGCGGTAAAGGAACAGCCACGGGAAAAATCGAAGCATTGAAAGCTGCCGGGGTCGCAGTTGCCGAGACACCAGCAATGATCGCCGACACGTTGATCGCCCGAATGAAAAGCTGAATCGATGAGCATGCTGCGTTAGCTTTCTAAGCAGCATTACAATCAATGAATTTCGCAATGTCTTGAACACGGCGCCGTTTCGCCCGTTCAAAATTCGTCGCGCCGACTGCCAGACCATTCCGGTGCAACGCTGAAGCACCGCAAAACTGATTGTCGATCTTCCTGGCGAACGCCTATTCTCCGGCGGGCAAACGCGCGGCTTTCCAATCCATCGCCATGCGAATCCGAGCGCGGCCGCTCGGATGATCGAAGAAGATGAATTCCTCGATTGGTCCGGGATCGAGTTTGCGATATTCACCGAGCTTCAGCGCCACCATTGCAGCGCCATCGGGTTCGCGGCACGTATTGATGCCGAATGCGTCGGCTTCACGTTCGGTCACGCGTGTGACTGTGTTAATAAATGGGGTAAGCACAAAGACGTACGCAGAAAATATCAGTGTAAGCAGTGGCAGGCCCGCCGGGTCGGCGATGCCGCGCACGCCCCAACCTTCTCCCCATTTGCGAACCGCGCTGTCGAAAGCAAGGCGCGCTATCACAAATCCGACTAGCGCGAAAATGCCGAAATAGATCGTTAGCTTCGCGCCATGATTCAGAACGTAATGACCCATCTCGTGCGCCATCACTTCGCGAATCTCGGGCAGTGTACATCCCTTGAGCAGATTGTCATTGAGCGCAATGCGGGTGGTACTGAAAAGGCCAGCAACGTTCGCGCTGATCCGCCTGGTTTGTCGCGAAGCATCGACCACGAAGACTTTGTCGACCGGAATTTCGTTGGCACGCGCCATCGCCAAAATCGGCTCGCGAATTTTCGGATCGTCGAGGGGCTTGTAAGTGTTAAAAAGTGGTTCGACAAAGACCGGCGCGACAAAAGTTCCAAAGATTGACAAACAAACGGCAACAATTGTTCCCCAGATCGGCCACGTCCTCGGCGCTCGCCGAAAGACGGCATAAAGAATAACCAACGCCAGGGAACCGACGATCAGTAGCACCAAAAAGGCTTTGAGTTGGTCAGCGAGCCAGGGCCCGAAGGTTTGCGTCGCCATGCCGTACTGGTGCTCGCGGTAAAATCCCTGATAAATGTCGAGTGGAAAACTGAGCAACGCGACAATCGCAAAGTAGGGGACTCCATAGAGAGCAACCTGTAATGGTTTGAAGCGTGTGACGCGTTCGGCAAAGTTGCGCAGCCGCGCGGACATCCGCGATTGCAAGAGCAGGGTCGAAATTGCTGCGGCGAGAAGAAAATTCCAAAGAACCAACCAGTAGCCGCCTTCAAAATATGCGTCCGACTTCGCGCGCATGTCTGCCGGAACAGTCGCGAGCCATGCCTGCGTCGCTTCGGCGGGATCAAAAGGCTTGGACGACAACTCACTTGTCGATCTTGTGAGCGGAGAGGGCGAAGCCTCCTGCGCGTGAAGCGTAGTCAACGAAACCAGCCAAACCGCGAGCGCCAACAAAATCGGACGATCGATCATCTCGCTTGGTTACTAAAATCTCCGCGAAAAGAAAGCGCGCAAGACTGGTCAGAGAAATTAAGGATTAGAAATCGGAAGTTAAGAATTAAAACACGGGGCACTCGATTTCTCAACCTGTCGAAGAAGAGTGGGATTGAAATTCTTGAGCGGATCAAGGTGGACCCGCGCCCGCGAAACATTCCCGTGATTATTCTGACGGCGTCGAATCGCGATCGCTATATCATCGTCTGCCGCCGGTCGGTGCGCGGGTTCGAAAAGGAGTCATCAAACGATTGCCGATTTCGTAAAAGCGGTTGTCGCAGGGAAAAGTGTCGATCCAACTTTCGACGACGGTTAACGAAACCAGAAGGTGCTCGACGTCGTAACGAAAAGCGCCGCGGTCAGCAGATCACCTAGAAGACGGTAAACTCCGTCTCGTCTGCGTTGACACGAACCATATTACCATCGCAGGATGCGCGGGCGTGAGACTGGAGAACCAAAATGCGATTGTCACCGGCGCGGGGCGGGGGATTGGACATGCGATCGCGGTGCGACTGGCAAGCGAAGGCGCGCGGGTCGCCTGCGTCAGTCGCAGCGAAGAGAACGCAAAGCGTACTGCCGATGAATTAAATGACGCGCGCCCTGATTCAGCAAAAGCTTACGCGGTCGATGTGGCCGATCACGCAGCGGTGCAAAAGGTCGCGGCACAAATTCTCCAAGATTTCGGCAAGATCGACATCCTGGTAAACAACGCCGGCGTAACGCGTGACGGGCTCGCCATGCGGATGTCGATCGACGATTGGGACACAGTGATCAATACGAACCTGCGCGGCCCGTTCAATTTCACACAGGCGATCCTGCGTGCGATGGTCAAGCAACGCAGCGGTCGCATCATCAACATCAGTTCCGTCATCGGTCTGATCGGTAACGCTGGTCAAACAAATTACGCTGCGAGTAAGGCCGGCTTGATTGGCCTAACGAAGTCGCTCGCGCGAGAACTGGCCAGTCGAAACATCACAGTGAACGCTGTCGCGCCGGGATTCATTACGACCAACATGACCGCGGGCTTATCGGATGAAATTAAAAACACAATTCAATCGAAGATCCCGCTTGGCAAGACGGGGACTCCTGAAGACATCGCGAATGCGGTCGCGTTTCTCGCGTCCGTTGAAGCCAGTTACATCACCGGACAGGTCTTATGCGTGGATGGCGGAATTGTGATGTAACCACCGCTCTATGAGCCGTGCGCACCGCCCAACAGGGCAGTGGCTGCAGCCGTCACGTGCGCAGCATGATGGTAATTCGGCCGTCAGCCAAACAAACATCGCCGGCTGAGATGTAGCATTCATAAACTGCGTTCACAGCGTCTCCAAATAACCGGCACGCGTAGATCCGGAGCGGCGAGGAGATGTCATCCAGACGCATAACGTGCAAATGCGCATTCCGCAGCGCCGCCAGGTAGCCCGGAGGCGCAGTGGCGCCCGCGGAGCGCGCTCGCAATCCGCCGTGCGCAGCGACGGCTTGCGCACCATATTCGAAGGCATGCAAGGCCGATAAGTGTCCATCTCGGCGCAATGGATTGGTCGGATCGCGATGCGTATCACTGATGCAGACAATAGATCGGTCGTCCCATTCGATTACGCTATCCAGCAGGCACATCAAACCGGTGTGTGGAATGAGCGTGCGGATTTCCGACTTGTTAATCAGCATATCGTTAACGCTTCTTAGACTTGTCATCCAAGAGGGCCGCTAATCCCAAAACGGGTAAAAGTTAAACCAGTTGTAAGGCGCAAACCGCACGTAATGCTCCAACCGCTCGACATAGCGCTGCGTCCAATGCTGGACGTCGCCGGTGCGGTGATCGCGATCCAAATTTATCTCCTGGGCAAAATGCTCGAACTGAATCTCGTAACGGTTCCCGCCGCGGTAGAGGCCAAAAAACAGGATAACAGGGCAACGCATGATGGCGGCAAGCAGGATCGGGCCAGCCGGGAATGTCGCGGGCGCACCTAAGAATTGGCATTCCGTTGTCTTACCCGCGCCCAAGACGCGATCGCCTAGCATTCCGATAACGAAGCCAGCGTCCAAGCTCTCTTTGACTCTCAGCAACGTTTCTGGCCGATCCGGCACGATTACCGTGCTAGCGATCTCTTGGTTCAGATTGTCGAGAAAGCGCGTGATTTTCTCGTTGTGCTCGATGTCCATCAACACCTTAAGCGGAAGTTCGTGCGTTACTCCGAGAGTGCGCAGCACTTCAAAGCTACCCAAATGCGATCCCAAAAGGATGCAGCCTTTGCCGCTTTCGACTTGCCGATGCAAGATTTCCTTCTGATGAAGCATCACGTCGAAGTGCTCGAATTCACCCCTGAGCAGATACGTGCGGTCCAAAATGGTGGCAGCGAAGCAATGAAAATGGCGAAAGACATGCCACCAGTGAGTCGGGCGGCCGCGCACGCGTTTTAGGTATTCGTAGGAAACCCGCCGGGCTGAATTTCCGGTGATTAGGAAATAAAGCGTAACCGGATATAGCAGCAGCCTGGCTGCCCAACGCCCGATATGAACGGCGATCGAATCAATCAGTCGCAGCGACGTGGGCGTGCCACGCTCCGGCAAATCCGCCCAACGCTGCGCGTGCAAGGCTTTAGCTCCGAAAGCTTTCGGGGTCATTTGTGGTGGCGGTGTTCTGCCCGCAGATGGCGCAGGTAAAAAAGTGTGGATAGAGCTCGCGAATGTGATCGACATCTGGCGCGACTTCGGTGCGGGCAAAGCCTGCGCGCGTAAATGCGCGGCGCCACTGATTCGCAGTCAGGAAACCCGGATTCGGACGAATCTCGGGATCTGTGTGGACATCGGTAAAGCTTTCCAGAATCTGAAACATCAGCTCGGGATAGATTGGCTGATTAGGATATGGCCGCAGGCATTCGCCGATCCATACACCAGATCGAACTCGCCCGAAGCGACCCCGTGAACGTCCCATGGGGCATTGATGTCGAACGCACTCCATTCCAAGGGCAGCTCGCGATACCTAGTTGATAGTTCACGTTGATTGCGCCGCCGGAAAAAAGCATTCGGCTCTGTGATGAGGTACCGTTCCAAGCGCGGGAGAAGCCCGCGTTCATCAAACCAGCCCAGCAAGGTTTCCGTACCGCTGCCTGCGCCTGCGCCGACTTCTAGAATTCGCAGCTTGGGTTGACTGGTTAGGCAGCGGGCGGCGAGGACCGCACTGATCCAGTTGTTCACCGTGTAAGTCAAATTGTCGTTGTGAAAATAATTCAGCCACAGTGGTACTCCTTGCGGTCCGAACAGGCTCTGCTCGCCGCTCTGCTCGCCGTGTGCCACTGCCGGATAGAGGCTGGCTGCACGCTCTAAGAGGTCCAGAGTCCTGGCATTACTGGGATCGATATCAAGGCCGATTGCGCGCAAGTGCGCAAGTTGGGGTTGCCACGGCGGATGCCGGAGGCGATACGAACGGGAGTCACCGTCAGTGCGTGCTTCAACGCACCCTGTCTCAATCAGCCGCTCCAAAATCCAAGCTGTGGCAGAGCTGAAACGCGGCTGAAAGCGCAGCACGTGACAAAGCTCGTGCGCCGAGCGCCACTCGGCGAGCGCACCGATTATATCCAACCGGCGCAACAGATCGATCGCCAGTTCGATGCTGTAGCGTTCCATGAATTCGATGCTTCGATACAAACGCTCGCTGAAGAGAGACGGCGGGTAGTCTTTGAGGCAATCCGCCAGGCGCGGATCGCGCGGTCGAGGATTAAAAGCTGGTGCCTCAGATGATACTTCGCTCACGACGTCAGCTTGCCGCACGATGGACTTGAAGTTGGCCTTCAGCTATTACGCGGTCTTCGATGCGGCAGCAAAAATCGACTTCACTCCCGGTGTTCGTGCCCGCGGAAAGACAGATAGTGAACGGCTGCTCTGGCTTCAACGGCACGAGAAACTTGACTGCGCGTATAACGGCCAGCTGACAATCGCCGCGCCACTCGGCCAGCGCTGTTAGGACCTCATCGAGGATCACTACGCCCGGAACAACGGGCGCGCCGGGAAAGTGGCCGGGCAAGCTGGGATGCTCAGCCCCGATCCTGCAGTGAACTTCAAAGGTCATGCGGTGAAATTTCAATCATCTCTGCGACCGCCGAGCCAACGGCAGATGCGAAATCATTTCGAAACCAGCGCGTTCGCGTGCGGCGTTGACTCACTCGTAGCATGCCGTGACAAGCCGAAGCGATTACAGTACGCTCCGAAGTCTCTTTCGCGGTCCATCGTTTCCAGCCCGAATTGCGACGCGCGATAGCGATGGAAGCCGTTCTGCGCGGGCGGTTGTTTTGCCAAGCTGTTTCTTATGCGCTTTTCCGCGGCGGTCGCTAGGGGCCATCCGAAATAATCGTAGATATATCGAACCGCATTCATTGGGTCGCGGCGAATGTCCGAGTATTTCAAATCACAAATTCGTTCCGTGAGCAGATAACGATCGCGAGCGCGCAGAAACTTCGTCATCGTATCCGACCAATATCGCCAGGCCTCGCAGGCGATTTCTCCCGGATCAACCTGGTCGCTAAAAACCCCCCGAAGGATCGTGATCAAGCTGGAGACTGAAGCAATCGCTTCGATCGGTTCGCGATGTGTTTGCACCAAACGCGCGTCGGGATAGATCGACAATAGCGTTGGCAGAGCGAACAGATGGGCCGGCGCTTTCAGAACCCAACGGCGCGCCTTTTTGCGCTGCTGCAAATGTTGCAGGAAACGTCGGTGAAATTCGTAGGCTGGCCGCAAATCTTGTTGGAAAAACCACGCTCGATACGACGGCACGTTGTACATCGTATCGAACTGGTCGCTGAGAAAGCTCGGGCTCATGAGCGAAACACATTCCTGGGGGAGCTCGGCGCCGGTCGCGTGCACGTGGTCAAACGTAGGGGCGAGCCGGCGCAGCGAGCGCAGGCTCTTGTCTGCGCGCTGGATTCTTTCCTGCTCGTGATTTCCAGCCGGCGGCGAGGGCGACATCACTTCCCAACACAGCGGCGCGCGATGATCAGGATCGGCCGCAAGAAGCATGTGCAACAAGGTCGTCCCACTGCGCGGCAAACCGACGATGAAAACCGGCTGTCGTATCTGCTGGTTCACGATTTCGGGAAGGAGCTGCCGATCCCGCTCGATCGATAATCGGTTGCACAACGTGCGCACCACATCGGCGCGCAGCGCAAGTTTCCCAATCACGTTGAGGTGCGCCTCGCGCTGACACGATTCCAGCAAACGAGATAGTGGCTCGAAAAATTCGTCGCCGCCGAGATCGTCGATGCCGCAGCGGCGTTTGGCAGTCTCGATTAGACGAGTCGGTGACCAGGCGCCCCATTTCAAACCATTTTTTTGCAGCACGGCGCCGCACTTGTTAAGAAGGTGAACCACGAGGGGACAGCGAGTTTGCTCAACGGTCGTGAGTGCACGCATAAGATCGACAACATGTTGTTTCAGACGGCGGCGAAGGCAAGCAGTATCGAATCGTTAAAGCGGCACAACCGTCGGTTATGCGGGCGGGAACAAAGACAACCCGACCTACGAGGATGTCTGTACAGATGAGACGGGCCACGCTGAAGTGGTCGAAGTTGAGTTCGATCCATCGCAAATCAGTTATGACCAACTGCTCGACGTTTTTTGGTCGAACCACAATCCGACGACGTTGAATCGGCAGGGCCCCGATGTCGGAATACAATATCGGTCCGTTATTTTTTATCATTCGCCGGAGCAAAAAGCTGCGGCCGAAAAATCAAAGATCGAGAAAGCTGCGAAATTTCCCCGGCCGATCGTGACGCAAATTGAACCGGCACCCAAATTGTGGCGTGCGGAAGAATATCACCAGCGCTATCTGGAGAAGCGCGGCCAATCCCATTGCGCAATTTGAGGGGATGGGCCGCGAAATTATTCGGACCAAAAATTTCGCGGCCGACGCGGCAAATTTTATTGTCGATCTTGCCCACAAGGCGCTGGCTGAGCGAAATGAGTTCCGCATCGCGCTTTCTGGCGGAAACACGCCGCGCCCGGTTTATTCCGAGATCCCCCGTACCGCCCGCGATCTTCCCTGGGAGAAAATCCTGATCACGTTTGGGGATGAACGCTGCGTTCCGCCGGATGACGCGCAGAGCAACTACCGAATGGCGCGCGAAAATCTTTTCCGACCCGCCGCTGTTCCGGAGAAATCAATTATGCGCATGCGCGGCGAAATCGATCCGCAAGTTGCGGCCCAGGAATACGAGGATGAACTGGATCTTCTCGGGACGCAGCGCGGCGAACAAATTTACCGGCATGATTTGATTTTGCTCGGGCTGGGCGACGATGGGCACACGGCCTCGCTATTTCCGGGAACGGCCGCGCTGGAAGAAAGTATCCGCCGGGTCGTGGCAAATTTTGTTCCGAAACTCGATGCGTGGCGATTGACCTTTACATTTCCGCTAATCAATCACGCGCGCCATGTCTGTTTTCTCGCCAACGCCAACAAGCACTCTGAGCTGATCGAACGCGTCTTAAGCGGCGATCCGCAATACCCAGCTGCGCGAGTGAACCCATCCGCAGGCGAGCTGACCTGGATTGTCGGGGAATGATTCGGCGGCACGATTGGCGCTGAGATCGACATGGTGCGCACGTTCATCGTCACAGGTTCGGCCGGATTGATCGGATCGGAAACGGTGAAGCACTTCGCACACGAGGGTGCGCGCGTGGTTGGAATCGACAACGACATGCGTGCGCAGTTCTTCGGCGCGGAAGCCTCGACCAAAAGGACGCGGGACAGTTTGGTCAAGAACGTCCGCGGCTACGAACATCACGACATTGACATCCGTGATGCGCACGCGATCACCAAGTTGTTCAAACAACACTGCGGTAAAATCGAGGCGGTCGTGCATACCGCTTCGCAGCCATCACACGATTGGGCGGCACGCGAGCCGCAGACCGATTTCACTGTCAACGCAAACGGCACTCTGAATTTGCTCGAAGCCGCCAGAAAATTTTGTCCAGAAGCGCCGTTTGTTTTTACATCGACGAATAAGGTTTACGGCGACACACCGAATCGTCTGCCGCTGCGCGAGTTGGAGAAACGTTGGGAAATCGAGGCCGGGCATGAATACGAGCCGGGCATTTCCGAAACGATGAGCATCGATTATACGAAACATTCGCTATTCGGCGCATCGAAGGCCGCAGCCGACGTTCTTGTCCAGGAATACGGCCGCTATTTTGAGATGCCGACGGTTTCGTTCCGAGGCGGTTGCCTAACCGGTCCGGCGCACGCTGGCACTGAGCTGCACGGCTTTCTTTCGTATCTCATGATTTGCACTGTGAGCGGCCGGCCTTATCGCATTTTTGGTTACAAAGGCAAGCAGGTGCGCGACAATATCCACAGCCTCGATCTGGTTGAGGCATTCACCGAATTTATTCGCGCCCCGCGGGCTGGCGAAGTTTACAACATCGGAGGCAGCCGCTATTCCAATTGCTCGATGCTCGAAGCGATTGACCTTTGCGAAGAAATCAGCAGACGCAAATTAACCTGGAGCTACGAAGACGCCAACCGCATCGGCGACCACATCTGGTGGATCAGCGACGTGCGCAAATTTCAGGCGCATTATCCTGGTTGGAAATTTCGCTACGGGTTGACGGAAATTTTGGAAGAAATTCATCGCGCAGTCGCGAGAATCGAGATTGGTGAATCGATTTAGCGATTCAGCCATTTACGATTAACGATGTTCAGTACTGCTCGCCTTCGTCCGGCGTCTGGGTGACGCGATCTTCGATTCCCCAGACGTGGATCATCACAGCGAGCCAATAGAAAACGAGCATGCCGATTCCAAATCCGGCAGAAGCGAACGCCGCCAGAAGACCAAACGCGATGGCGATTGGCGTGACGAGAAAAAGCAATACCGCGCCCACCACTCTGTGACCTTTGTAAATATGCCCGAGGCCGGGAATGATGCTGAGGAGAATCGCCATCGCGTCGCTCGCTTTTGGTTCGGCCGGTGTAGTCGCCTCGCGCGTCCAATCGCAGCGGTTACACGCCTCAGCGTCCTTTGGCAGGATCGCGCCGCAATACGGACACGCCATGGTGTCATTGCTGACTGACTGCGGTTGAGTTGGCGCGTCGGTGTATTCCATTTCATCAAGATTGACGATTGAACGTCACAAGGGCCGTTTAGTTCGTCAAGCAAACTCGGCTCCGAAATGTCGCCGCGTTTGGCGTTTCGCGGAATGACCATACAGTTGCCTCATGCCGAAATCGAAAGTCTTGGTCGCCGTAGTCATGGGCAGCAAATCGGACTGGGAAACGATGAATTACTGCGTAAAAATGCTCGATGAGTTGGGTGTGCCTAACGAGTCGCACGTACTCTCTGCCCATCGCACGCCGGACGCGACTGCCGATTTCGCGCGCAAGGCTGCGAGCCGCGGATTGCGTGTGGTTATCGCGGCGGCTGGCGGGGCGGCCCATCTCGCCGGCGTAATCGCCGGTTACACCTGGCTGCCGGTGCTCGGCGTCCCGATCGAATCGCATGCATTGCGCGGCCTCGATTCACTTTTATCAACTGCCCAAATGCCGGGCGGAATTCCAGTCGGCACGCTTGCGATCGGCGTGGCCGGCGCGAAAAACGCCGCGCTCCTCGCCGCGAGTATCATTGGGATCTCCGACGAAAAGATTCGCAAAAATCTGGAAGCGTTCCGAAAAAAGCAGACCGAATCGGTGCTCGCGGCGCGAGTGCCGAAGTGAAAACGCAGATTGTTTCTTCGCAGGAATTTGCGAAAGCGGTCGCGCTTTTGCGTGCCGGCGAAACCGTCGCGCTGCCGACTGAGACCGTTTACGGACTCGCGGCTGATTCACTAAATCCACTTGCTGTCGCAAAAATTTTTGAGGCGAAAGGACGGCCGCGCTTTGACCCACTCATCGTGCATCCGCCGGAACGCGCGTGGCTGGAAAAAATTGCCGATCTCCCCCAGCGAGATCGACAATTGACTTTGAAACTGGCGGAAAAATTTTGGCCCGGCCCGTTTACCATGGTTTTGCCGAAACGTGAAATCGTTCCTGAAATTGTGACCGCCGGTCTAGACACAGTTGCAGTCCGAATCAGCGCGCATCCGGTTTTTGCAAAGATTGTTCGCGAGTTTGGAAAGCCGCTTGCCGCGCCAAGCGCGAATCGATTCGGCCGAATCAGTCCCACAACGGCGCAGCATGTTTCGAATGAACTCGACGGGCGCATTCCACTGATTGTCGATGCCGGACTAACGGAACACGGAATTGAATCGACCATTATCGCGATTCGCAAGGGCAAGATCGAAATCCTGCGTCGTGGGCCGATCACGTCGGAACAATTGTCGGCATTCGCCAAGATCAGGGTCGTCACTTCGCGCGAAAAGATTTCCGCACCCGGACAATTGGCGTCGCACTACGCACCGAGAAC
>WNFC01008870.1_pt1 | contig 11110 bp, 10 predicted proteins | sample 5400541 | NCBI WGS metagenome assembly WNFC01 (sample SAMN13153342, study PRJNA577476) | soil metagenome | isolation source: 120 cm saprolite under Douglas fir tree site 2 hole 2 replicate 1 | place: USA:California | collected 2015-04-18
AAGTCAGCCCGGGGGCGAAGATCCCGCCGAAGGACTCGCCGAACACCCATACGGTCAGGCCCCAGGCCAGGCCAGCCAGGCCAGCGAGCCGCGACCAACGGCCATGGCGGGCCGACAGCAGCCAGCAGCCGATGCCCGCCTGAATCCACACCGCGGCGGCGGCGGCCTGGACCGGATGGTAAGACCACGATGTCCCCGCCCAGTTGACCAGGTGCTGCACCCAGGCCGGCGAACTGGCCGCAGTCGGCTGGATGACCTGCGATGGCAGGCCGACGACCATCGACGGCTGGGCCTGCAGGAGGCCGTCGAAGATCCAGAGGAGGCCGAAGCCGACGCGCAGCAGCGTCCGCCATGACGGCTCCGCGTACATGCCGGTGTGCAGGCCCATCCCGCGCACGCTGCCTGCGCCGCCCGCGCTGCCCGCCCGGGCCGGCCGCCATTCGCGGATGGTCACCCAGGTGAGCGCCAGTATCCCGAAGACCAGGAGCGCGACGATGCCCTGGTGCAGCAAGGCCGACCGGAACGCCGCGGCCAGCACCGGGTTGTCCAGATTCAGTCCGGATCTCATCCCAGGCATCGGGGCTCACTGCTCCTCTGCGGCACATGTACCTGATCCGCCATGGGGTGGCGGTGGCTCGCCGGCATCAGCCAGGCAACCTGGGCGGCGCGACGTGGGCGGAAAGCGACCTGATGGCGGGCGCCAAGACCGCGTCTATTGCCGCGCGCTGGGCATCGAGTCTCCGCAGCGCCCGGTTGAGTGCGGCCATGGCATTGTTCCTGGCCTGCTGGCCGCGGGCGGCCAGCACCTTCCCGACCTCCGTCTGCACATCCTGGGCGTCGGGCGCTGCCCAGTTCACCAGGCCGGTCACCGCCCGCGCCAGGTGGAAGCTGGCCAGGGACTCGGTCACCTGGTACTGCTCCAGATCATCGATCGCCATGCTGTTGGCTGGCGAGCAGTTGTTCGCGCCGGTCTGGGCGATATTGATCGCGGTCGCCAGGTCGTGGCTGGCGCCCGATTCAATCTGGCGGAGTGCAGTCAGTGACTCGCTGACGCCGCCCGCGCACGACTCGATATCGGTGTTCATGTCGGTCAGGAAGCCGCGCAGATCGGAGGCGCGCTGTGCCTGCGAGGGCTTGTGGGACAGCCCGATGAGCACCGCGACCGCCAGCAGCGCGGCGCCGGCCAGCAGCAGCCAGCGCGGGGTTCGGCGCACCGGCCACCTGGTATGGCGGATGGGCACATAGGGCGGATCCGTCCGGACTGGCGAGGCCACCTGGTCAGCCTCGATCCTGGCTGCTAACCGTGTCGGCCTCCGGCGCGGCCGCCAGTGCCGCATGCCGCCCGTCCATCTGGGCCACGCCCTTGACCAGTTCGTTCATGGTCACTGCCCCGAAGATTCGCTTGACGATACGGTGCTGGGAGTTGAGGAAGAAGGTCTGCGGAAGCGCGAGCACGCCGTAAGACGTCGTCGTGGCCGCGGGGAACGGATCAAAGCCGACCGGGTAGGTAACACCAGCCGCATGCGCGAAGCGCTCGGCTGGTCCCGCCTCGTCGTTGGCGTCGATGCCGATGATCGCGGTTCGCCCGCCGGAGTCTTTGTAGAACCGGGCCAGCAGCGGTGTCTCGCGCTTGCAAGGCGCGCACCACGAGGCGAAGAAGTTGACGATGACCGGCCGGCCGGCGAAGGCGGCCAGTGAGACCCGCCGGCCGGGCTGGCCGAGCGCCTGAAGCGAGAAGCTCCTGGCGACGGGCGGCGTGCGCGGCCCGGCGGCACCGGTCCCGGTCAGTGAGATGACCGCGAGCGCGGCGATTGCCAGCGCGGCGGCGATGCAGGCGATCCTGGTCGTGCGGCTCGTGCGGCGCAGCCTGCTCAAGCCCCGTGGCCGGCCTGTCCGCTCGGGCCCGGCGGCGGGCTGGCCGTCCAGCGCTGTGGACTGGTCGCTCATCGCGGGGTCCAGCTTTCGAGCGGCTCTCTCGCCTGCGCGGGAGCGGGAACGCCGGCCGGGCCTTCGCCCGCGGCCGTCATCGCGGGGAGCATGAGTTCGAACTTACTGCCCGCGCCCACTGCGCTGCGCACCCGGACCTCGCCGTGGTGACCGCGTGCGATCGAGCGGACCAGCGCCAGGCCTAGCCCGGTGCCGCCGGGTATGCCGATGTCCGTTCCGGTCCTGAACCGGTCGAAGATGTGCGCGAGTTCGTCGTGCGGGATGCCCGTACCTCCGTCCTCGATGACGATGCGCGCGAACGCCATGTGGTCGCTGCGGCCGGCTGACAGCCTGATCAGCTGATCAGGGCCGGTGTGCTGAACGGCATTCTCCAGCAGCGCGTCCACGGCGAGCCTGAGGCGCTCCCGGTCGGCCTGCACGATAACGGGCGCAAGCTGCCCGAGCCGCCAGTCTCGCCGTGCCGTTGGCCGCCAGCGCAGGAACGCCTCGCTGGTGAGCTCGTCGAGCGCAACCGGCTCGGGATGCAGGAAGTCCGGATTCTCGGCCGCGGCGATGACCAGCAGCCGCTCGCCGAGGCCCCTGAGCCGGGTCAGCTCGCCGGCGATTGCGTGAATATCACGCTGCTCCTGGCCGGCCAGTTCACGCGCCAGCAACTCGGCGTGCCCGAGTGCGATCGTGCTTGGGGTCCTGAGCTGAGGCGAGGCATCTTGCCGGAACCTGCGCTGCGTCGCGAGCAGCCGGGCATTCTCCTGGCTGACCTGGGACCGCTCGGCGTCAGCAGCAAGCCGCCGGTGCGCGTGCCACACCACCACCCAGAACATGGCCGCCATCAGCGGCACCTCGGTCAGCCCGGCAGCTGGCTCGGTATGGCGCCAGACGTCGGCGCCGATGGCGGCCAAGGTGGTCAGGCTCACCACGGCGAGCACCCAGAGCGCCTGCCTGGCCGGCCAGACCCGGAAGCAGCAGAGCAGCGTGGCGCTGGCCCAGATGAGGTGGAAAGGGATCGTCTCCCACCGCTGGAAGATCAAGATGGCGGCCAGGTTCAGCAGCGAGAACCCGGCCCAGGCCAGGTCGAGCCAGCCGGGCCAGAACGGCAATCGGTCGCACGGCCGCAGGCCGCGGGCCGTCACGGCCCGCGGCCTGCTGTCCTGGCCGCCATTCCCTCTCCAGCCGGCCCAGCTGGGGAAAGGTGATCCCGTCAGAAAGCGGCCAGCTGATAGCCCTCACCACGCACCGTCTTTATCAGTTCGAACCCGAGCTTCGAGCGGAGCCGCCGCACGCAGACATCAACGACATTGGAGCCGGGGTCGAATTCGAGTCCCCACACCGAGGCCAGCAGCTGGCCCTTGGGCACCGACCGGCCTGGGTGCTCCATCAGTTCCCTGAGCAGCAGGAATTCCAGGCGGGTCAGGGGCACCGGGCCAGTGCCGATATTGGCCTGCAGCCGCCCTATGTCTAGCTCAAGCTCGCCTGCCCTGATCACTTCGCCCGGCTGGTGACCGTCGGCGCGCAGCCGCGCGCGAACCCGGGCCAGCAGCTCGGCCAGCGAGAACGGCTTCGTCAGGTAATCCTGCGCGCCAAGCTCGAGGCAGGCCACCTTGGTCGCGACGTCGTCGAGGCAGGACAGCACGAGGACCGCCTGGTCGGGATGCCGGCGCATGATCTCGGTCAGCACCGCCCGCCCGTCCATGCCAGGCATGATCAGGTCGAGGATGATCAGGTCGTGGCTGCCGCCAGCGGCCTGCTGAAGCGCGCTGGCGCCATCGCAGGCGAAATCGATTGCATACCCGGCCGCTGAGAGCGCGCGACTGACGAATTCTCGTATTCTCGGCTCGTCGTCCACGAGCAGAATGCGTGATCCGGCTGAGCGATAGGCCGGCTGATCTCTGATCATCGCGGGCACTTCACTTCGCATCGGCCACGTCAGCGGGGTGTGGCAACCGAATCCGCCGCTCGGCGCGCAGTAGGCGCTCAGCAGAGGATCTACTCCATCAGGCCGCCTGGGTCAAGCGTGACGACTGAGTGCAAGCCATTGCATTGCGTGGCAGCGGCATCGCCACCCCGCTCAATCACGCTGAATATCACTCAGTGTTCTAGGGTAAGCACTTAACGTGACTGCCAGGCTCGGCTGGGATGGCCGATCCGGACTGACCGCCGCCGTAGAGCGCGCAGACCATGACAATTTCGTCATTCACGGCTCAGGTCATTGCCGGTCCCCGGCCGTGATCGCAGGATCGGAAGCGTCCAAAACTTCTGGTTCAGGGGCTGCGCAGGGCGCGCGGCCCCGCTCATGATGCTCGCCCGCGAAGAAGCGAGGTGGTGACCGGTGTCCGTCTCGGCCCGGGCCGTGACCCTGCTCGTGGCGTTCCTGGCAGTGGTCGCGGGCGCGTTTTTCATCGTCATCCATTACCTGCTCGGCGGCCCGCCCACGGTGGACTACACGTCGAGTGCCTCCGGCGGCCAGGTGAACGTCACCATGCAGACCGATGCGTCGTCGAACCCGCAGGCGGTGGCTGACCATCCAACGTGGGTTAGCTACTTCATCAAGAGCCCGCAGACCGGGGCCTGGCTGCACACCACGCTGTTCACGGTGCCCGCGCACACTCGGGTGAATGTGACGATCCTCGGCTACGACGGATCTACCCCGATCCGCAACCAGGTATGGGGTCACGTCACCGGGACCATCGGCGATGTCGCCTACTACGGTGGCAAGCCGGTGCAGGTGGTTAACGGGTGGAACGGCCCGTACCTGATTCAGCACACCTTCGCGATCCCGGCCCTCGGCGTCAGCGTGCCGGTCGAGGCGGGACCGGGCACCTGCCTGACCGGCCCGTGCACGAACAAGGCCCACTCGACCACCACGTTCAGCTTCATGTCGCCGTCAGCGGGCACCTACCGCTGGCAGTGCTTCATCCCATGTGGTCTCTCGTTCCTCTACGGCAATGGCGGTCCCATGTCGACGATCGGTTACATGAGCGGCAACATGCAGGTGGTGGGCTGATGGCCGCCGACGCAGCGCCCTCGCCCGCAGCGACCGGCGCCGCCGAGCCGCGGCATGGGCTGCGGATCTTCCTCATCTGGCTGGTCGCCTCCGCGATCGCCGATCCGCTGCTCTGGTTCGTGCTCGGGCCGCACATGCCGCCGGGGGCGATGACCGACGCCGCGGCCAGCCAGCAGGTCGACCTCAACGTGATGGCGGTCATGTCGGCCCCGGTGACGATCTTCGTGATCATCTACTTCATCTATGCGCTGGTGGTCTGGCGCCACCGCGAGGGGGACGACGAAGACGGTCCGGCCATCCACGGAAACGCCCGCATCTCGGCCCTGTGGATCGGCGGCACCGCGGTGATAGTGCTGTCGCTGTTCGTGTACGGCACGGTCCGGCTGATCAGCCCGCCGGGCGCAGGCGGCGGCGAGGGAAACACCCCGGTCTGGCGGCCGGCCGGCGCGCCGGCGGCCGCCGCGCTGGCGGCGCAGACGTCTGCCTGGCAGCCCGGAAGCGTGCTGCAGGTGCAGGTGATCGCACAGCAGTGGTGGTTCACCTACCGGTACCCGCAGCTCGGCGGCTTCGAGACCACCCACCTGATGCTGCCGGTCGGCCAGGAGATCCAGTTCAACGTGACATCGCTGGACGTCATCCACAGCTTCTGGGCCTACCAGCTCGGCGTCAAGGCCGACGCGAACCCGCAGCTGAACAACGTCGCCTACGTCAAGACCGAGCACACCGGCTCCGTCGTCGTGCGGTGCTCCGAGCTGTGCGGGCTCTGGCACGGCGCGATGTTCGACTACGGCAAGGTCATGCCGCTGGCCCAGTTCCAGGCCTGGGCGGCATCGACCAGGACGCAGGTCGCTACACTCACCGCGGAGCTGCCCCCGTACGCGCTGAGCTACGACGCCAACTCCGTCAAGCAGCTTGGCAAGGCGTTCCATCAGGCGGGGCTGTTCGGCGCCGGCGGCGGCTACTACGGCCCGCAGTACCCGGTGTCGCCATGAGCCGCCGAACCAGTCCCCAGCGTTCGCTTCCCGATCGCAGCGCGAAGGAGTGACGTAATGGCCATCGAGATCCAGCCTGAGAAGGCGCAGGAGCCCGGCGGGCGAGGTCCAGGCAGGCCGCGGGCCGCAGGCCCGTGGTGGATGCGCCCGGGGGTCCACACCGGGATCATCGGCGGCGCCGTCGGCTACCTGATCGGCCACTGGCTCGGGGATTTCCTGGCCAGCGGCTATTCCCAGGTGCAGAACAACGGCCAGAACGACATGGCCCTCGTCCTCGGCTACGCGCTCGGCGTCGTCGGCTGGCTGGCCGGCCTCGGCGTGTTCAACGACCTGCTGCGGCAGATGGCCGGGCGCCCGGTGCGCACCGCCGAGGAGGAGGCCGCTGAGGATGGTGGCGTGGCGAGGTACTTCCGGTACACGCTCGACCACAAGGTGGTCGGCATCCAGTACCTGGTCGGCATGATCGGCTACTTCCTGGCCGGCGGGCTGTTCGCGATGGCCATCCGCACCGAGCTGCTGTCGCCGAGCCACCACGTGTTCAGCGCGCAGATCTACCTGATGCTGGTCGGCGAGCACGGCACGATGATGATCATGATGATGTCGTCGATCATCCTCGGGCCGTTCGGCAACTACTTCGTGCCGCTGATGATCGGCTCGAAGCGGGTCGCGTTCCCGCGGATCGAGGCGCTGTCGTTCTGGCTCACCCCGGCGGCCTTCATCATCCTGCTGTCCGGCGTCATGTTCACCGGGTTCCCCACCGGGTGGACCGGCTACGCCCCGCTGAGCGTGCAGGCCGGCTACGGCCAGGACTCCTACGCGGTGGCGTTCGGCCTGATGGGGATCTCGCTGATCCTGGCCGGCTTCAACATCATCGTGACGGTCATCTGCCACCGGGCGCCCGGGATGCGGTGGAGCCGGCTGCCGATCTTCGTCTGGGCGATGTTCACCACCGCGCTGCTGATGGTGCTGGCCGCGCCGGTGCTGGTCGGCGGGATGTACATGCTGATCACCGACCGGACGGTGCAGACCGCGTTCTTCACCGACGACCTCGGCGGGAGCAGCTACCTGTGGCAGAACCTGTTCTGGTTCTTCGGCCATCCCGAGGTGTACATCCTCGCGCTGCCCGGCTTCGGCATCGTGCTGGAGATCATCCCGGTGTTCTGCAGGAAGCCGCTGTTCGGCTACCGGATCGCCGCGGCGGGCATGGTCGGGGTCACGCTGCTCAGCTTCTTCGTCTGGCAGCATCACCTGTTCATGAGCGGGATCAACCCGGACATGCGGCCGCTGTACATGCTTACCACCGAGCTCATCTCGATCCCGACCGGGTTCATCTTCCTGGTCGCGATGGGCACGTTCTGGAAGGCGAAGATCAGGTTCACGGTGCCGATGCTGTTCGCGCTCGCCTTCTTCTTCAACTTCCTGATCGGCGGGATCACCGGGGTGTTCCTGTCCGACGTGCCGGCCGACGTCACCGAGCACGGCACGTTCTTCTCGATGGCGCACTTCCATTACACGATCATGGGCGGGCTGATCTTCGCGTTCATGGCCGGCATCTACTACTGGCTGCCGAAGATGACGGGGATCAAGCTGAACGAGCGGCTGGGCAAGATCCACTTCTGGACGATGTTCATCTTCTTCAACTCGACGTTCATGCCGCTGTTCGCCGTCGGCCTGCTCGGCCAGCCGCGCCGGGTGTTCGAGTACGCGCGCAACGTGCACGCGCTCAACGACTGGGTGTCGATCTCGGCGTTCTGCCTCGGCGGCTCCATCCTGATCTTCCTGATCAACTTCGTCTGGTCGACGGTCTTCTGGCGGGAACGGGAGGCGGGCAACCCGTGGCGGTCGCGCAGCCTGGAGTGGCAGGTGCCGTCGCCGCCGCCGCCCGGCAACTTCGAGCACGTTCCCGTCGTGCTGTCCGGCCCGTATGAGTACGGGGCCAAGGACGCGCAGCCGATGGCGGACCTGCACCCGCCGGTCGGCGTGGTCAGTGCGGCCTACGCGGGCGCAGGACTGGAGGCATAGACGATGGCGAGCCAAGTACCCGCAGCACCGGATGTGGCCAGGGAAGCCGAGGAGGCTGGCTTCTATCACGAGGCCGCGCTGAACGCGGCGTGGACCGGAACCCGGCTGGCGATCGGCGCCCTGATGTTCCTGTTCGCCGCGTTCGCGTTCGCGTACTTCTACCTGCGGTCGCTGAACTCGCATCAGATGTGGCATCCGGCGGGCTTCAAGGGCCCGCAGCAGTGGGCCGGCGCGGTCGTCATGGGGCTGATCGTGGTCAGCGCCGCCGTGCAGACGGCGGCCTTGCAGCGGATCAAGGCCGGGACCAAGTCCGCCTGGCAGGCGGGCGCGGTGGTCGCGCTCGTGCTCGGACTGGCGGCCGTCGGCCTGCAGGTCTGGCAGTTGCTGAACCTGCCGTTCCAGCCGGCCCAGGCGGGCTTCGCCAGCGTGTTCACCGGGTTCTATCCGGTGTTCGTGGCCGTAGTGCTCGCCGCGATGATCTGGCTGGAGATCCTGATCATGCGAGCGCGGCCGATCCCGGCGATTTCCTTCGTGGAGCAGCCGCCCACCTATACCGAAGCGTTCGCCGTGCAGCGCTTCCAGGCGGCGCTGAGCGCGTTCACTACGGTGTGGAACTATCTAGCTGTGATCGCGATCTTCTTCTGGGTCCTGTTCTACCTGACGGCCTGAGCGGAAAGGAGCGGCTCGCCCGGACGGCGCAGTCAGCCAGCCGGAGGCCACCACCTCCATGAACTATGTCGTCTCGCACTGGTCGGCCGCCTGGCCCGTTCTGGTCTGCTACGCGGCGATCACCGCCGTGCATCTGACCGGGCTGCGCCGTCTCACGGTCGCGGGCTGGACGCCGCGGGATGCGCTGGCGAGCGACCAGGCGAAGGGGCGGCGCCGCGAGGCAGTGATCTTCCACCTTGGCCTGCTCACCGCGTGCCTGGCGCTGGTCTCCCCGATCGTCTACTGGTCCGGGAAATACATCTGGGTGCGCTCGGTCCAGGACCTGGCTCTCGGCGTGGTCGCCCCCTCGCTGATCGTTCTCGGCGCGCCATGGCTTGCGCTGCGGCAGGGTCTGCCCCGGGCCCCGGCGCAGCGCCCGGATGACGAGCCGGTGCTGGGTAACGGGCACGCCGCGGTCGTCCGGGTTCGCTGGTGGCTGGCATGGCCGGTTGGCGTCACAGCGGCGTTCAATATCGTCTGGCTGGGCTGGCACGTGCCCGCGCTCTACGATCTCACGGTCAGGGATGCGGTGGCAGGTTACGCCGAATCCGTCATGTTCCTTGGAGCGGGAATCCTGTTCTGGCTCCAGCTCATCGGCTCGCGCCCGTGGAGCCCGCGTTCCTCGCCTCTGCGGCGGCTGGCGCTGCTCACCGGCACCATCGCGGCCGACATGCTACTCGGAATCGTGCTCGTCTTCGGCACGGGTCTCGTCTACGCGGCCTATCGCGGCTCCGCTCATCACCTGCTCGCCGCAGTCGCGGATCAGCAGGTCGGCGGCGGGGTCCTGTGGATGGGCGCGCTGCCGTCGTTCATGGTCGCGGCCGTAGCACTGCTCAATGCCTGGCTGAAGAATGATGAGTCCGACGATCTCTCGGCTGACCTAGACCGCCTGAGTGGGCAGCGACCGGCCGGCGCGTGGTCCGGAGGATCGGCCTGGCCCGCACGGCCCGGCTACCGGCGGCGCACGATCTGATTGATACGAGGAGGCTTGAATGGCTGGATCGATTCTCGCGGTCACTATCAATAGTCAGGGCGGGTCATACATGACCTTCTTCCTGCCGGTCGGTGTGTTCTGTGTCGTGTCTGTCGTCCTGTACGTGCTGTTCAGCAAGCCACGAACGGTCCCAGGCCATCGCGACCTGGCGCCTGCCCAGGCCTCCGGGGCCTCCGGGGGCTCGGGCTCGGCATCAGGAACGGCTCAGGCTCCCGGGCAGGTGCCCGCACCCGCACCGGGGAGTGCCGCCGCGACGGCCGGCGACGGGGCCGGTAACGTGTCGGATGCGGCTACCGCGCCTGGCCAGGCCGCAGCGGGCGATGCGCCTGGCGCTGCAGACGACTCGCAGCGGGAGACCACCACGACAGAGGGCACGGAGGCCGGCGAGTGACACAGGCGACGAGCGCGCTGCCCGGACACGGGCATGCGCAGCCAGGCGTGTCGGCCGGGGGGCGGAGGCCCGTCCGGCTGGTCGCCAGGTCGCTGTTCCTGCTCACCAAGCCGCGGATCATCGAACTGCTGCTTGTCACCACCGTCCCCACGATGCTGCTGGCAAAGCGCGGCGTGCCATCGGCTTGGCTGCTGGCGCTGACGCTGCTCGGCGGCGCGCTCGCGGCTGCCAGCGCCAACACCCTGAACTGCTATATCGACCGCGACATCGACGCGGTGATGAAGCGCACATCCCGCCGCCCGCTGGTCGCCAAGGGCACCAAGGCGCTGATCAAGCCGGCCGAGGCGCTGGTGTCCGGCATCGTGCTCGGGGCGCTGTCCACGGTGCTGCTCGGGCTGGGCGTCAACTGGCTCGCGGCGGCCCTGGCCGACGGGGCGATCCTGTTCTACGTCTTCGTCTACACGCTGGGCCTCAAGCGCAGGACTGCGTCCAACATCGTGATCGGCGGTGCGGCCGGCTGCTTCCCCGTCCTGGTCGGCTGGGCCGCCGTCACCGGCACCGTCAGCCTGCCCGCGATGGTGCTCTTCGCCGTGATCTTCCTCTGGACGCCGCCGCATTTCTGGGCGCTGGCCATGAAGTTCCGCGACGATTACGCCGCGGCCAGCGTGCCGATGCTGCCGGTCGTCGCGCCGCCGGCGACGGTCGCGCGGAAGATCCTTGGCTATTCCTATGCGATGGTCGCGGCCACGCTGGCGCTGGCCCCGGACGCCGGCTGGCTCTACGGCGGCTGCGCTATGGCGCTGGGCGCCTGGTTCCTGCTGGAGGCGCACCGGCTCCGCGGCCGGATCGGGGCCGGCGAAGCGCCCGCACCGATGCGCCTGTTCCACCTGTCGATTGCCTACCTGACGCTGCTGTTCACGGCGATTGCCGTGACGGCCCTGCTCCCGGTAGGCCACTGGTAGTCGGCCCGCTTCCGACCGGTCACTGGCAGCCGGCTCGCTTCGGGCCGGTCACTGGCAGCCGGCTCGCTTCGGGCCGGTCACTGGCAGCCGGCT
>WNFC01008871.1_pt1 | contig 11110 bp, 7 predicted proteins | sample 5400541 | NCBI WGS metagenome assembly WNFC01 (sample SAMN13153342, study PRJNA577476) | soil metagenome | isolation source: 120 cm saprolite under Douglas fir tree site 2 hole 2 replicate 1 | place: USA:California | collected 2015-04-18
GCAAGAGCGGGGCGAGGGAGCAGAAAGTTACCGCTTGTTGCGGATCGGAATGTTCATTTCCTCGATCTTGATCTCGCGGACCGGTTCGTTGACCGCCCATGCCAGGTTCGGATCGACCTTGACCTTGAAGTGATACATGCTCTGCAGCGCCTGATGGTCTTCTTTTCGGAAGATCATCTTGCCCTTGGGCGTGTCGAACTCCATGCCTTCCATCGCGTTGATCAGTTTCTCGGTGTCGGTGGATTTAGCCTTGGTGACGGCGGCGACCGCGGCCATCGCCGCGGAGAACCCGCCGGCGGTGAAGAAATCCGGCGGCGCGTTGAAGCGCTTCTGATGCTCGGTGACCAGCCAGTCGTTCACCGGATTCTTCGGAATGTCGTAGTAGTAATAGGTCGCGCCTTCCATGCCGGGCAGCCGCTTATAGGCGGCAAGCGCCGGCAGGATGTTGCCGCCGGTCGAAAGCTCGATGCCGTAACGCTTCGGGTCCATATCCTGCAGCTTGGTCAAGGGATCGCCGCCGCCCGCCCAGATCACCCAGATGATTTTGCGTCCCGGCTTGTCCTTCAGCGCGTCGAACAGGCGCTGGCCGGCCGCGGTGAAATCCGTGGTGGTCGTCGGCACGTATTCTTCGGCGGCAAGCGTCGCGCCGGTCTTTGCCAGCGCTTCCTTGAACGCGGCGACGCCGTCGCGGCCAAAGGCATAGTCCTGCCCCAACGTCGCGATCGTGACGCCCGGCTTGCCGATCGCCACCGCGTTCGAGATCGCGTCCTGGGACGAATTGCGCCCGGTGCGGAAGATGTATCGATTCCACTTTTCGCCGGTAATCTGGTCCGCGACCGCGGGCTCGACGATCAGGATTTTCTTGTTTTCCTCGGCGACCGGAAGGTCCGCCAATGCAGCGGCCGACGATGTCGTGCCGATGGCAATATCGACCTTGTCGTCCTGATAGGCTTCCGCGAGCGCGGCCTTGGACAGGTCCGGCTTGCTCTGATCGTCCTTGGTAATGACGACGATCTTGCGGCCGTCCAGCGTCATGGTGCCTTTGGTGGCATATTCCAGTCCCATGCGCAGACCGGTCTCGGTTTGCTTCGCATAGGCTTCCAGCGGTCCGGTTTTGCCATAGATCAAAGCGATCTTCAGATCATCGGCGTGAGCGGTGGCGCTCCCGATCAGGCCAAGGGCGGCGGTTGCAAGAATGAGTGGTAAACGCACGGCGGTTCCTCCTGTTATAGACTTGACCTTATCACAGCGCTTTGCACAGCTGGACAAACTTTGCAATTCGACGTTCCGGCTTGCGAGCGATTTCGGCGAAAGCGCCCTCGAAAGCTCATAAGGCTCCCCCGCGAATTGCGCGCCTGTTTTGGTCGGGACGCATGGAGTCCAGGCCGGCGATACCTTCGACGTTTCGCCAATCCGACTGTGCTTCTTCCGCGCTTTCGAAAATATGCGCGGCGACGCCGCGCTTCTCCAGAGCTTCGCCGAGTTTGATGCGCAGAAAGCCTGAGGTGGTGTAGCGGGAGACGCCGGAGTAGAAGCGGTCGGCGAGGCCGCGCACCATCGCCGAATATTCGTCAAGCAGTTCAGGCACGATCGAGAAATTGTCGTAGTTGACGATCGCGTAGACGCGCCGGTCGAGCCCGCCGAGCCCGCCGAGCCTGGCTTCGACGGCCCTTGCGATCGCGTCAATGTCGGCCCGGCTGCGCAGCGCGAAGCGCTCCAGATTGACGAAGAACAGGTTCTGCTGCTCATCGAGCGTGAAGCGCTGATCCAGCGGAATGGCAAGCATGTCCTCGCGCAGATCCATCGCCCCCTCGCGGAAAATCCGCGCATCCATTGCAATCGGATCACGCGGTATGACCGGCTTGAAATCCATCAGCGCAAGGATGTCGCGCTCGATATCGATTCCGGGCGCGACCTCGACGAGTTCAAGTCCATCGGGCCTGAGTGCGAACACACAGCGCTCGGTGACGTAGAGCACGCTCTGCCCGCGCGCGGTCGCGACGGCGCCGCTGAACGTCACATGTTCCACGACGTCGACGAACTTGCGCGCTTTTGCTTCCTCCAGCACGGTGAGCTTGGCGTCGGACAATGCAATGCGCAGGCGGCCGGCGCCGAAGGTGCCGACGAAGATCACCTTCTTGGCGTTCTGGCTGATGTTGATGAAGCCTCCGGCGCCCGCAAGTTTGGGGCCAAATTTGCTGACATTGAGATTTCCGGCCCGATCGACCTGCGCGAGGCCTAGAAATGCCGCGTCGAGACCGCCGCCGTCATAGAAATCGAATTGGTAGGGTTGATCGATAATCGCCTGGGTGTTGATCGCAGCGCCGAAATCGATCCCGCTCGCGGGGATGCCGCCGATCACCCCCGGCTCCGCCGTCAGCGTGATGAGGTCGATGATCCTCTCTTCATTTGCGACGGCCGCGATGCCTTCGGGCATGCCGATGCCGAGATTGACGACGCTGTTGGCCTTCAGCTCGAACGCGGCGCGGCGCGCGATGATCTTGCGTTCACTCATCGGCATTGACGGCAACGAGCCGGCGCGCACCCTGATCTCGCTGCTAAACGCGGGATTGTATTGGGTACCGAAGGTCTGCCAATGATTTTCTGGCTTCGCCACCACGACGCAATCGACGAGAATGCCGGGGATTTTGACCTGGCGCGGATTGAGGCTGCCGCTTTCGGCCACGCGCTCGACCTGCGCGATCACGATACCGCCGGAATTATGCGCGGCCATGGCGATGGCAAGCGCCTCCAGCGTCAGCGCTTCCTTCTCCATGGTGAGATTGCCGTCGGTATCGCCCGTGGTCGCGCGAATGATTCCGACGTTGATGGGAAAGGTCTTGTAGAACAGGCATTCCTGGCCGCCCAGTTTGACCAGCTCGACCAGGTCTTCGGTGCTGCGGGCGTTGAGCTTGCCACCGCCGTTGCGCGGATCGACGAAGGTGCCCATCCCGACCCGCGAGATATGACCGGGCCGATGTGCCGCGATATCGCGAAACAGATGGGTGATGACGCCCTGCGGCAGATTGTAGGCCTCGATCTGATTTGAGATCGCGAGCTGCTGTAATTTGGGGACGAGACCCCAGTGGCCGCCGATGACGCGCTTGACCAGCCCCTCATGCGCGAAGTGATTGAGGCCGCGGTCCTTGCCGTCGCCTTGTCCCGCGGCATAGACGAGCGTGAGATTGCGTGGCTTACCTTGCGTATAGGGCGCATCGCCCTCGCTGGCGAGAAAAAGCTGCTCCAGCGCCAGCGCGATTTCTTCCGCGAAGCCGATGCCGACAAAACCGCCGGTGGCGACGGTGTCGCCATCGCGAATCAGGCGGACGGCCTCCGCGGGGCTGACGATCTTGCCCTTCTCCGAGGAGCGCAGATAGGGCAACACCGGATGTTGGCTCACTGCCGTTCCTCCCCAATTTGTTTCGAGCCCCTTGCCGGGTTTCCCGATCTTTGCCGGTCGTTCGACGTCTGTCGCTCGGCGCTGCCGACGGCTAGGCCGTCGCCGACGTCGTCCGTTCGCTCCTCGCAACGACGCCAAGATGATCGGGGTCGCCGCTTTCCGACCTCGGCGCCTTCCGTGTTTCCGTTGCGAAATAGACCGAAACGATGGTGATCAGCGCCAGCCCGATCATATAGACGGAGATCGGCCATGTCTCCGGTCTATAGGCGGTCATGAGTCCGGTGGCGATCAGCGGCGACAGCGCGCCGGCGAAGATCGACGCGAGGTTGTAGCCGAGCGACACGCCGCTGTAGCGCACCTTGGTGCCGAACAGTTCGGAGAGAAAGCTCGCCTGCGGGCCGTACATGGCGGCGTGCCCGACGGCCAGGCCCAGAACGATGGCGATCCAGCCAAGTTGCGGATTTTTTGTTGCGAGCAGCGTGAACAGCGGAAATGACATCAGCGCCGAGAAGATTGCGCCGAAAATATAGACGGGCCGGCGCCCCACACGGTCGGAGAGGGCACCGAAGGCCGGGATCGTGAAGCTTTCGATTGCAGCCGCGATCAGCACGCCGTTCAAAATGTCCTGCCTGTTCATGCCCAGCGACTGGGTCGCGTAGGCGAGAACGAATGTCGCGTAGATGTAGAAGAAGCCGTTTTCCGCGAAACGTGCGCCCATCGCCAGCAGGATGTTCTTTGGATACATGCGGATCGCGTCGACGATCGGCATCTTCACTTCCTGCTTGGAGTCCTTGATCTTCTGGAACTCAGGTGATTCCGCGATCGTGAACCTGATCCACAAGCCGACGACCACGAGGACGATGCTGAACAGGAACGGAAGCCGCCAACCCCAGGCGTAGAGCTCGGCGTCCGTCAGGAACGAGGACACCACCGAAAATACCAGGGTGCCGAGCACCAGCCCAAGCGGCGCGCCGAGTTGCGGCCAACTGCCGTAAAAGCCTTTCTTGTCCTCGGGCGCATGTTCAACCGCCATCAGCACGGCGCCGCCCCATTCGCCGCCGAGGCCGAAACCCTGAATCAGGCGACAGGCGATCAGCAGGATCGCCGCCCATATGCCGAACGTGTCGTAGGTCGGTAGAAGGCCGATCGCCGCCGTCGCAACGCCCATGATCAGCAGCGTCAGATAGAGCATCGTCTTGCGGCCGATCTTGTCGCCGAAATGACCGAACACGAGCCCGCCGAGAGGCCGCGCAATAAATCCAAGTGCATAAGTTCCAAACGCCAGCAGCGTCCCCACCATTGGATCGAAGGTGGGAAAGAACAGTTTGTTGAAGATCAGAGCCGCGGCGGTGCCGTACAGAAAGAAATCGTACCACTCGATGGCGGTGCCGATCAGGCTGGCTGTCGCTACCGTGACATGCGACGGCTGTTTTCTTTCCAGCGCGTTGGTCATTTTGCCCTCCCGTTGCTACTTCGCGCAATTGTCATGCGTCGTCGCGGAAGCAGAGCAAGGTCCGCGCCAAATGCCTTGCGACATATCAAAATGACTGAAAAATCGGCAGTCCAGGCGGCTGCCGGCGATATTGCGCCGGACGCAGTCGCGTCAACTATCCGAGATTCGAGACGCTTCTTGTCTCAAAAATCAGACAGGTGGTGACGAACCCGATGGGTCCAGCCCGGATTTTGCGAGCTTCTTGTAAAATGTTGCGCGCGAGATGCCGAGCATCCTGGCGGCTTCCGAAATCTGCCCGTTGGTTGCCTGAAGCGCGCACTCGAGGGTCTGCTTTTCGAACTCCGCTTCTGCCTGCGCATAGGGCAAGACGACGCCCGCCCGCTTCGTCGGTGCCGCGGTCTTGACCTCGGCGCCAAAGGGCAGAATGCGTGCAAAATCATCTCCCGTCAGGCGACCCGAGTCGCTCAGGATCAGGGCGCGCTCCAGAATGTTGCGCAATTCCCTGACGTTTCCAGGCCAATCGTAGCGAGCGAGCGCAGCAAGACCCGAGGGTGTGATCCGCGCATTGAGGTAATAGCCGGAGAGAATGATGTCATCGAGCAGCCGCGCACAAATCTCGGGGAGATCGCCGGCGCAATCGCGCAATGGCGGCAGCGGGATCGAGAGCACGTTAAGCCGATAGTACAGATCGGCCCGGAACGCGCCTTCATTGACGCGTTTCTGCAGGTCGACATTGGTCGCGGCGATGACGCGGACATCGACCTTTGTGACCTTGTCCGATCCGACCGGCTCGATTTCGCGCTCCTGCAACACGCGCAGCAGCTTGACCTGCAGCTGCAACGGCATTTCGCCGATTTCATCAAGAAACAATGTCCCGCCGTCGGCGATCCTGAACTTGCCGTCGCGGCCCTTGCGATCGGCGCCCGTATAAGCCCCCGGTGCTGTGCCAAAAAATTCGGACTCGATCAGCGTATCGGGAATGGCAGCAACATTGACGCTGACGAAAGGCTTGTCGGCGCGCGCGGACGCGTTGTGAATGGCTTGCGCCAGCAGTTCCTTACCGGTGCCGGTCTCACCAGTGAGCAACACGGTCACGCTTTGCCGCGCCGCCCGGACGGCAAGTTCCTTGGCCCGCGCGATTCCTGCGGTTTCGCCGACATAGTCATTGAAGGTAAACCGCGCAGCACGCGCCTGTGACAATTGCCGTTTCGCTACCCGCAAGTCGCTTTCGAGCTGACCCATCCGCGCAATGAGCGGTTTGAGACTATCGAGATGGTCGTAGAGCACGAAGCCGATCGCGCCGATGACGTTCTTGTTCTCGTCCTCGATCGGCATCCGGGTGACGACCAGCTGCTCGCCGCCGAGTTCCATGATATCCAGAAGGATCGGCTCGCCCGTCTCCGCCACGCGGCGCATCAGGCTGTTGGGGATGATTTCCTCGACCGGGCGGCCAAGCGCTTCCGAGGTGTGACGGAGACCAAGCGCGGGAAGATATTTTTTATTGACGTAAACGACGCGCCCTGCGCGATCGATCGCAATGGCGCCTTCACAAAGGTTCTCCAGCCGCTCAAACAGCGTTTCCATGGCACGCGCCCGAATGAGTTCGGGGTCGCTGACGATGGATTGGCGATCGGACATGGCGTGAGAATAGCCCTCGATGAATGCCAAATGAAGCTAGCGATGAATGAACCAGGCGGGTTGTTCCGCGCTCCCCGCGTTTATCTCCTTATCGGCCTTGAGGGGCCGAAGCTCGCTTGCTTCATATCTAGCAAACGGTTCGCGATTTCACATAGCGAAAGCGGCTGTTCCGGGCAAAACGACGGCAATTCCCGGTCAGGACCCGCCTCGGGCCAAGGCAGCCTTGCCAAGGACAGGGTCGTTATCCCTGACGCGCTGCCGTTTTGTGGCAATCTACCCTGAAAGGGACATGTGCATTCATTGGCCGGGCGTCGGCGATGTCCGGGCAACGGCTGGTCATGCGAGAGGCAAGGGCGGAAAGCAGGCCTGAATTTATCCTGCGCAGAACTCGCTGGCCTTCTGCTCATATTCGGCGGCCATCAACGTCAAGGTGTCGGCGTTCTCCTGGTCGCAAACCGAGATCGCCAGGCGGCGGCATTTGCGCGCCTGCGAGGCTTTGTATGACCGCCAAGCTTGTCAAGGTCTCTTGTAGTTTTGGTTAGGTGGAATCGCGAAACTCGCTGACGCGGGGGCCGGGCAGGCAAATGGGATCGAAACGCCGCGAGTCGTCATTGACGGAGTGTGACGGCGCTTCACAATATTCCCGTCATGCGAAGACACGCGCGCTTGATCACTCCCAGCGCCGGCTCAACTCCGAGGTATGCGGCACTGCATCGTGCAATGAACCCCGGTCTTCAAAAAGGCGATCTCGGTCCTGCCATCGAATGGCCTGAGCGCCGATTTCAAGAGCTTGGTCCCAAAGCCAGGTTCCCCGATCGCTCCGACCGGAGGGCCTTCGGTCTCGTCCCAGGTGATGTTGAGGCGATCGTCTGACACAGACCATGACACCTGCAACAGCCCGCGCGCGGAAGCAAACGCGCCGTATTTCCCGGCGTTGGTGGCAAGCTCGTGAAACATCAAGGCAAGGCTCACCGCCAATTTGGCGGGAAGAAACAGCGGATTGCCGTTCAGGGTAAATCGAACATGTCCGTAAGGTCCGAGTTCGGAGAGCAAGAGATCCTTGATATCGCAACCGCTGCCGTCGACCCGTGCGATCAGATCGTCGGTCGCGGACAGCGCCCGTAACCGCTGATCAACGCGGGCCCAGATTTGCGGTTGATCCTGCAGCACTTGATGGAGAACGGCGTGAATTGTCGACGTTTTGTTTTTCAGCCGGTGCTGAAACTCTTCGACGACGAGCTTGCGATACCCCTCCTCCTGGATCAGGCGCCTTGAAATTTCGCGTTGACGCAAGGCGATCGATCGATAGTGCTCGACACCCCATATCGTGAGGCCGCACACGACCAGATAGATTGCCAACAACGCCAGCCTTGCGAAATCGGCTGGCGCGTCGCTGAAATTGACGGTCATGCCGAGCGTGCCCCCGGCGATCGCAGCCGCGATCCCGGCGCGGTAGCTGCCGAACGCAGTGGCAAAAAACACGGCTGGAAAATACGGGGTGAAAAATACGTCTGGCCGGATCAGCGACAGACCCCACCGCGCCGCGGTCGCCAAAGCGACGCAGGATGCTGCAAATCCGAAGCTAAAAAGCGGCGACGGTTGAGATATTCCCTGCCAGCCCCGCCGAAACTCGTCGATCAATTTCACCATGGGGCACATCAGCCGATCAGCGAATCCAAAATAAGGCCGAGCATAGCGGAAATTACGCGGCCTGAAGCCGCAAAAGCGATCTTCCGATTTGGACCCCTGTCGTGGAAGGCAAGCACAGCTTGCGTTGCTTCGGCAAGCCGGGGATATTGGTCCAAACAAAAATGGGAGGAATGGATGATCGGTCTTGGCCGTGCCTTCGGCGCGCTGGCATTGCTTGCAATTGGAACAGCGGGAAACGGTTGGGCGGAATCTGTCCTGCCCGTCGCGGCGACGCCTGAGGACGTCGGCTTGTCGTCAAGTCAGCTGGCGCGAATTGAAGCGGTGACGCAGAAGCACATCGAAAGCGGTCTGGTGCCGGGCGCGGTGATGCTGGTCGCGCGCCGGGGAAAGATCGCCTGGTACAAAACGATGGGCTTCCGCGACCGCGCCGCGAAGGATCCGATGCGGGACGATTCGATTTTTCGAATTTATTCCATGACCAAGCCGATCGCTTCTGTTGCCGCGATGATGCTGGTCGAGGAAGGCCGGATGCAGATCAGCGACCCCGTTTCGAAATATCTGCCGGAGATGGGGCGCATGAAGGTCGGCGTTGAAAAGACCGATGCCGGCAAGCCCGTGCTGGAGATGGTTGAACCGGCGCGCGAGATGACGGTGCAGGACCTGATGCGACACACTTCCGGCCTGATCTACGGCACGCGCGGCAAATCTCTCGTCAATGCGGCTTATATCGACGCGCAAATCGGCAATCGCAATTTCAGCACCGAAGAGTTCGTTTCGAAACTGTCGAAACTGCCGTTGCGGTTCGCGCCCGGCGATCGCTGGGATTATGGCGTTTCGACCGACGTGCTGGGCCGCGTGATCGAAGTGGTGTCGGGCAAGACGCTTGGCGAATTTCTCAATGAGCGCATTCTGGCACCGCTCGGCATGTCCGATACCGCGTTTTATGTGCCCGCCGGCAAACTCGGCCGCGCCGCCCAGCCTTGGCAAATCCCTGAAGCGCCGCCGATGACGCCACGCTTCGACGTGGCGCAAACGCCCCGCTTCGAATCGGGCGGCGGCGGCCTCACCAGCACGATGGACGATTACCTTCGTTTCGCAATCATGCTCGCCGACGGCGGAGAATTCGCGGGCAAGCGGCTGCTCGGCAGCAAGACGATCGAATTCATGACCACCGATCACGTCGGTGCGCGGCCGGGCCGGCCGCCTGGCCTGGGATTCGGCCTCGGATTTGAGGTCCGCACCAGCGTCGGAGATTCGGCGCTGCCGGGATCGCTCGGGGAATACGGTTGGGCCGGCAACGCCGGCACGCTGTTCTGGATCGACCCCAAGGAACAGCTGATCGCCATCTATATGGTTCAGGTCAACGACGGCGACCGCGTCATGCTGCGCAATCAGTTCAGGACCATGGTTCAGTCGGCCATCATCAACTAGATCGAGCCACGCAAGAAGGAAAACGAAATGGGACGGCTGGACGGCAAGGTCGCGGTTATCACCGGCGCGACAAGCGGCATCGGCTTGCGCAGCGCGGAAGTTTTCGTTGCCGAGGGCGCCAGGATCGTCATCGCCGGACGCCGCGCGCCGGAGGGCGAGGCATTGGCCAAAAAGCTCGGCTCCCACTGCATCTTCCGCCAGACCGATGTCACGGTCGAGGACCAGATGCGCGCGCTGATCGGCCAGGCGGTCGAGAAATTCGGTCGCATCGACTGCCTGTTCAACAACGCCGGCGGCCCGGCGCAGACCGGCGGCATCGAAGGCCTCGACGTCGCGCGCTTCGATGCGGCGATGGCAACCCTGGTGCGCAGCGTGATGCTCGGCATGAAGCACGCCGCGCCCCATATGCGCCGCCAGGGCTCCGGCAGCATCATCAACAATGGCAGCATCGCCGGCCGGCTCGCCGGCTTTTCGTCGTCGGTGGTCTATGGCGCGGCCAAGGCCGCCGTCATCCATCTGACCAAATGCGTGGCGATGGAGCTTGGCGAATCCGGCATCCGCGTCAACTCGATCTCGCCGGGCGCGATCGCCACCGGCATTCTCGGCAAGGCGCTGGGCTTGTCGGTCGAGGCGGCGGAAAAGACGCCCGATGTCATGCGCGAGATCTACAAGACCGCGCAGCCGATTCCGCGCACCGGGTTGCCGGAAGACATCGCCCATGCCGCGGTGTTTCTTGCCAGCGACGAATCCAGTTTCATCAACGGGCACGATCTGGTGGTCGACGGCGCCATTACCGGCGGCCGCAACTGGACCCAGCAGCAGCAGGGCCTGGTCGCCGTGCGCAAGGCGTTCGATCAGGGCGCGGGGTGAACCTCGCGTCTACCCGACCGGCTTAAGCGTCACGCGCAATCCGTCGCGCGGCTTCGGGATCGGCCACATCTGCCAGTCCGGCGTGTAGCCCGGCTCGAGCGAGACGCTGAGATTCTGCAGGAAATGCCGCGCGAAGCATTTTGCCTGCATATAGGCGAAGTGCAGCCCGAGGCACATATGCGCGCCGCCGCCGAACGGCACCCAGGCAAAGCGATGACGCGTGCGTTGCGCCTCGTCGGTAAAGCGCATCGGATCGAATTTTTCGGGATCGGGCCAGATCTCCGGCATGTGGTGGGAGAACAGCGGATTGATGCCGACCATGGTGCCGGCCGGGATCGCGTAGCCCTTGAAGCTGAAATCCCGGACCGCCCGCCGCGGCATCGAGGGCACCGGCGGCTTCAGCCGCAGGGCTTCCTTGAACGCCATCTCGGACAACGGCATGGCTTCGAGGTTATCGAACGTGGTGGGTTCGCCGGCGGCCACACCCAGCGCCGTCACCTCGTCGCGCAGCCTGTCTTGCCATTGCGGATTGGCGGCGAGCGCGCCCACAAACGACGTCAGCGAAGACGTCAGCGTGTCGTGCGCGGCCATCATCAGGAAACTCATGTGATCGACGATATCCTGCGTCGTCAGCAGCGCGCCGTCTTCATGGGTGGCGCGGCACAGCT
>WNFC01008872.1_pt1 | contig 11110 bp, 14 predicted proteins | sample 5400541 | NCBI WGS metagenome assembly WNFC01 (sample SAMN13153342, study PRJNA577476) | soil metagenome | isolation source: 120 cm saprolite under Douglas fir tree site 2 hole 2 replicate 1 | place: USA:California | collected 2015-04-18
ACCGGCCGGCGCCGCGCGGGCTGCTTCCGCGCCGGCGGTTGTGCATCGGCCAAGGCTTGACGCACCTGCCGCCGATGCACTCCCAGCTTCCGCGCCACTCCGCGTACGGTTCCTATGCCGAATTCGTATTCCCGGCGTATCTCCTCGAATAGCTCCACCTTCGCTCTCCTCTCCATCCCGGCCTCCTGCGCTTTCAGCAGGATGGGGTAGCAGCAGCATCCGTACGAAAATATACGGTAGCGGGTTTCACGCAATGTCATCCTCTAGCTTAGGAGGGGTGAAACGATAGGTGACCGTTGGGGGAAAAGACGTGTTGGAAGAGCAGTGGGAGACCCGGGGTTGCCGAGTTCGGCTCGGCTGGTGGTGTTGTACGCAATGTTGTCCCCCGCGTTAGACCCCCGGTTTATTGCGTGAAACCCGGCTGCCCGGAGCGCGTTATTACGTACAACTCCGGTTGCACGCAAAAGTTTCACGCAACAAATATCCACAAAAGGCTTGAATCAGCGGTTTTGGTGCCAAAAGTTACGCTTGCGACCGGTTTTCGAAGGCTCTTACCGTATATTTTCGCAGGGCTGCTGCCGCTACCCCTTGCTGTCTTTTCGATCCAAACCCACTGACGCGGGTCAATGTCGACCGCATCGGCAACCGTCGTCGCATAAATACGCCCCGCAGGTGGGGGGCGCTCTGCCGAAAGGGACTCAACCGCGAGATTCCTCGCGACTCCGCATCAGCTGGACTTCCATGTACCGATTGCTCAGACAGCGCGGAACCGAGACCGGCAAGGGGGCTCCTTAGCGTATAAAATTACACGGATCTGCCCAGTACCCTTTCAAGGGCTTTGGTGAATTGCTCCATCAGCTAATTCCTCTCGGTACCGACGGCCAGCGCGTGCTCGACCGCCTGTGGGTCGGTCTCGATGACCCGCAGCAGTATCCTGGCCGGGAGATCGGGAACCGCCCGCCCTTGCTCCCACTGCTGTACCGTGCGGACGCTGAAGCTGAACTGATGGGCGAAGGCCGCCTGCGAGTTCGAGCTTGTGGCGGATCGCCTTCACATTCGGAACGGGCGGGTTGTACAACGTGATGATTCAGCGGCGGGCGGCCGCTGCCGGAATCGAAACCAAAATTCGGAAACCACAGTTTCCGGACGACGGGGAGCACTGCGTATCTCAAGAACGGCGGCCCGCTCGAAAAGGCAGCTAGCATGGCAATCACACGCAAGGACTGGCTAGTCAACGAGCAGGCGCCGGCTGAGTATCAGGACGTCAACAAGTATTCGACACCCAAGCAGCAGGCGGTCGAAACGCTGCTGGCAATCAAGCGGGGAGAGAGCATGGAGATCGAAAATGAAAAAGCGCCCGCCCCAACTAAGCCAGCAGCGCCCGCGCTCAAGCGATACCGCAACGAATAGCAAAAGCTGGCCGGGGTTCGTGAACACCCTGGAGCATCCGCGCTTTACCGAATTCTGCGATGCCTGCCGCCGCTACAGATATATCGGTCTTTGCTATGGGCCTTCCGGCGTCGGCAAAACTCTCTCGGCCAAGCGCTACAGCCGCTGGGACCAGTTCAGAGAAGGAGTCCCTTGGCACGCGGAGTATTCTGAGGGTCCCGCGTTGGACACAGTTTTCTACACACCCTCCGTGGTCAATTCACCCCGCCGAATCGAAGCTGATGTCAGCCGCACTCGCGCGAAACTCACGTATCTCGCCAAGCGGCCGGTGCGGCTGGAAGCAGCGGAGAAACTGGCATCTATTCAACAACGCGACAAGCAACACATCGAAAGGGCAGTTTAGACGTTCGACTGGCTTGCCAAGCCAATTCCCAAGCTTCAGCCGACCTCCGGGCAAGTCACAATGGAATACGGAGAAAAGGAAAGTCGAATCACTGATCCGACCACCCTCATCGTGATCGATGAAGCTGACCGCCTGCGGATGGCGAGTTTGGAGTAAGTGCGCGCAATTTTCGATGCCCAGGAAATTGGTCTGATACTGATCGGCATGCCAGGTATCGAGAAACGGCTCGCGCGCTATCCGCAATTCTATTCCCGCATCGGCTTCGTCCATGAGTTCCGGCCGCTGGGAGCACCGGAGGTGCGCCAACTGCTGGAGCAACACTGGGCGCCGATGGGCGTGAAGCTTCCGCAGACACCGTTGGACCCGGAAACAGTTGCGATCATCATTCGCGTCACCGGCGGCAACTTTCGGCTGCTGAACCGCCTACTGACCCAAATCCAGCGGATTCTCGAAATCAACAGTCCGCGCTGGTCTGCACCCCAATTTCCCACCAGTTATAAGTAGAGTCCGCCGGTTATTTCGCCCCTCCTGGGGCGCGTCGTTTGTGGTTGTGGTCTCCATATTCATCCCAGTTTTTCCGGCCACCCTTCACTCTCTGAGGGCGGCCGAAAAACTGTCAGGTTTTGGATCCGAGGCCGGAGTGCATTGCACCGCGCCGGCCAGCATCTGTTTTGCTGGCCAAGCGGTGCGCGCGATGGCCGAGCTCCCTTGATTCCTTGCCGCGAACTCCTCCGGCGCCAGGTAGCCGAGACTCGAGTGCGGGCGCAGGTGGTTGTAGTCGTGCCGCCATGCCTCGATGATCGCGCGCGCTTCTCCCAGGCTGGTGAACACGTACTCGTTAAGGCACTCGTCGCGCAACTTGCTATTGAATGATTCGATGAAAGCGTTCTGCGCCGGTTTGCCCGGCTCGATGTAGTGCCACGCGACCCGTCTGGTTGCCCAGCGCAGCACCGCACCACTGGTGAGTTCCGTCCCATTATCGCTAACCACGGTGTCCGGTGTAGCTCGCTCAATCGTGAGCCTCTCCAGTTCGCGCACGACCCTTACGCCGCCGAGCGAAGTGTCGACCACTGCCGCCAGGCACTCGCGGCTGAAGTCGTCGACGATGCACAGAATGCGAAAGCGGCGGCCGTCACTGAGGCTGTCGGAGACGAAGTCGAGCGACCACCGCTGATTGATCGCACTCGGCAGCGTCATTGGTGCCCGTGTACCTAGTGCCCGCTTGCGCCCTCGGCGGCGGCGCACCATGAGCCGCTCCTCGCGGTACAGCTCGACGCGGCGAGGATCGTTCGAACGAAGGCACTCAGCACCACGACGATGGCAGGTTTGCCAGCGCGGCGCCTCCACACCACGAGCAGCAACTCCGAGCGGGAACGTCAGGGCCGCACTTCCGACCGTGAGCGTCGAGCCGCTGCGCACCCGTGTCGCAAACCAACCGAGGGCGATGGCCACGACCGTCCCGGTCCACACCGCCGTACCGAACCACGGCACCACAGGGCGCGAATCGGTGCGCGAGAGGAACGCGAAAATCAGAACCAGGAGCACGATGACGCTGGCGATTAGACCCGGGCACGACGGCCAAGCGTCCGAGGACCTTCAGGTCGCGCGCTGCGTGGCTGATGGAACTGCGCACGTTCTTATTTCCGAGTACGAGGACAGGTAACTCGATCCCGGGCTTACTTCTGCGACTGTTTGGCTGCCTCCGCCCACTGGGAGTTCTCGGAGCCGAGGATGTTCTCGATGCGCCCAACGAACTCCTGGAAAGCGTTGTCCCCAATGTAGGGGCCAGACCGGGTGAGAAAGAGCATCTTCTCTCGTGTCATCGCCTCCGCGGTGGTGCGGTAGTGGATCCAGTTCTCCTGGTACTTATACAGTGCGAGGGCACCGGCAATCACCGCGATTAGCACGCCGACGATACCCGCAATCACCTTGAGGCGCGTGTTAGCGTCGGCGTAGGCCGTCAACAACGGAATGGTGCTCGCCAGAACGATCTCGGCCAGGCGAAGTTGCTTGAACCGGGTCTGATTGGTACCGCTCCGATTGGAAAACCACTCGATCTGCGCGTCGACACGCTCCTTAAGGTATTGCTCGGCGTCCACAGCGTTTCCCTCTCCCATGCGAGTCCGCCAGTCCTACAGCCTCTCTTCGCGGACGATCATTCGGATACACATCTAAAGATTGAACGCGGCGATAATTGTCTTCATGCCCGGCCGCTTACCGCCCCGCGGGAACGCCTCGAACGGGTCGCGTGCACTTCGCCGCCGAGCGGCCGCGCGGACGGGCTGCGACGGGCCGCAGACGTTCGAGTTCAGGCGACCAGGTCCTTCAAGCGCTTGACGTCGAGGATGACGACCTTGTAGCCGCGCGCGATGACCTTTGCGACGAGGTCGGAAGTTCCGCCGGGGCCATCGCCACTTTCCCCGTCCCATAACGCGATCAGCGTGAGGCTCCGGGCATCAAGTGCCAGCGCGTTGAAGAGTATCCAGTAGTTGTTCCGCTGCCAGATGGTGTAGTTGTCCTTACCGAGTAGCCAATTCGGCAACGCTGCGGTCTGGCTAAGAACGCGCGCCGGGATCTTCTCGCAAAGACGGTTGAACCGCTCCACCCACTCCGGTCCGCCGCGTTGAACGGATCTCGCAGCAAACGCGTCTGGCGGCAACGCTAGGAACAGCTGGGTCTCGATGCCGAGACCCGCGCACGCCTCGTGGAACAGCAGATCGCCGCCGCAGGCGCCGCCGGCCAGACCGAGGGTAGCTCCGCTAGCCAGCCTCAGCTCCGCGGTCACCGCCTCCGTAATTAGCCGCCGCGCCTCGGCTTCGGCGGCACTAGTCCGCGGGAACCGCGGGCTTGAACGTCCTGGCTCGTCGATCATGTGGCCGGTGAACAGGAGCACGCGGGTCGGCGCGCCAGCGGCCACAGCACCGGCGCTGGGGCGAGGCGCGAGCTCGTCGAATACTGCCAGCGCGGCGGCAACAAATTCGTTTCGCACACCGAGCATCCGAAATAGTTCGAGCTGCTCGCGCGCGGAGCTCGCATCGAATTCCGGCACATCAGCGAGCGCCTGACGGTAGGCTCGGCCCACGGCCGCCGCTTTGGCGCTCGTCAGGAACGAGAAGTCGGCCTCGCTCATCCGCATCCACACGTAGTCCTCTTCGTCGGGCGCGTTCTGCCGGTCGAGGAAGTTGCGCCGCGCCCTCAGCGAGAGCCTGACCGCGCCGGTCAGCTGATCGACGACGGCTTCGCAGGTCTTGAGCTGCTGCCGGTCTTCCTCCTCGGAGTCGAACGCTTCGGCCCAAACTGCTGGTTGAGCTTTTGCGAGGTCGATAAGGAGGCGGTAGAGGCTCAGGGCGTTCAGGCCCGAATAGTAGTGGTTGAGGTCCTGCTCGAACCCCCTCGCATAGAGGTCGGCCGCCTCCTTGAGCTGGGGCGAACGGAGCGCCGCGGCGCCGGTCTCCGCCTTGCCTGGCAGTGCTTCGCGCCATTCGCTCTTGACGTTGCGCGCCTGAAGTGCGAACGCCTCGGCGCGCTCACGGGGGCTTGGCACCGGCGACTCGAGGATACGGTGGATCGACTGGTTGGAGAGCGCAAAGAGCTCGCGGCGCTGCTCCGGGGTGCACCGTGGATCGTCAATAGCGAGACGCTGGTAAATTGTTGCCAGCCGCTGGTCGGCGTCGACGTCACCTCTGCCGTCCTTCAGCAGCCCCTCGAAGGTTTCCCTCGCCCCAGAAAAGGCTTTAAGCTTGATCTGCGCGTGGCCGACTGTGCGCAGTCCCTCGCTCTCCCACTCAAAGCCACGCGACTCGTGAGCGAACAGCCGCAGATCGCCACGGTATCCTGCCTTGAGCGCCCGCTCGACGTCCTCTCTGAAGTCGCGCGGGACGACGCGCAGCAGTGTCGGGTCGTACGGCTTCAGGCTGGGTAGCATCTCGTAAACTGGACTATCCACGTTCTTGCCGGCCAACGTCGTGCGAAGCGCTGTCGTGAGCCCCTCGAGACTCGCCGCCGGGTTGGCGGCGTCGTATACGAAGTACCGGTCGGTCGCCAGGTCAAACGGATACTTGTCGATGTTTGCCCGCAGCAGAAACGTCGCGTTCGCCCGCAATCCGTGACGGATGCCCAACTCGTAGAAGACGTTCGCGTTGTGAATCGACAGATCGGCCACGACGATGTCAGCAGTGACCAGCAGCCGGAACATGTCAGATCGGATGTTCCCCTGCGCCACGATCTCCTGAGTGGTCCTGCCATCGATGCCGAGCGCTCCGAGCGCCGGCCCGATGAGCAGGCGCTCGACCGCCTCGAAATCTACGCCGCTCTGCTCGTTGAAGGGCCGAACGATGAAGGCGCGCATATATTACTTACCTCTAGAAGTCTGTGATCGAAACGCACCTTGGCCGCGGCGACCGCGCACGCAACCATCCCGAGTTCCTGATGTGAGTGACCGAGCCCATTTGCTCAAGTTGGCCCGCACGAAGGCGGATATTGGCCTTGCGCCTCAGCTTAAGATTTCGTATTTTATTCTCCCTTTCCTTGCCAATTGGAAGGGAGGTCGCGACAGCTCGGCTTGCCAGGGAGTATCGGAGTCGATGTAGCGGGCCCACTCATCCTTCGTAAGATTGAGGCCGGCGCGAAGACAGAGGGCGGCGATCAGTTTCTGTTCGTCAACAAGCCAGAGCTTGATCGTGCCGTCGTAGCCGCCGCTGGCCAGCCGCCCGTCTGCCAGCACCGCCAGAGAATTGCTGTGGACAACGTGACAACTTACGTTGTCACCTTCTTACGTCGTCCACTGCTCACCTCGGCGCGGGCGGCTTTACCATAGCGGGCAAAAACCATGTTCAACGCTTCGGCTAGAATTTCCTGAATGTCCCGGCCTTCCTCAGCGGCTATCAAGCGTAGGGTCTGCGACACCTCCGCCTTGAAGTGCCCGGAAACCTGCCGCGTCTCTGCTCGAGTCTGTGCCGTGCGATAGTTCCGCTGGCGGTGCTCCAGCGCGGGCGCTGCTGAGGGTTCCGTTGTCAGGCCCGTCACAACTGCGCTCTTGCTGCTACCTTCGGCAAGGGTTTTCAAAGATGCTTTCATGCGATTGCCTTCCTGTTATGTTGTGGTGTTGTGGACAACTCAAGTTGTCCAGCAATCCACAAAAACAAAGCTTGGGTCTCGGCGGCGGCATCGCTCACCGGGTTCGTCTCCTGTGCGGTTTTGGTGGTGATGCTGGCAGTTACGTAAGCCGCGCGGTCATGGAACACGACCGGGGCAACGTCGCATTCCTGGGCAGCAAGAGCTGCGCGCGCGTCGGCCTCAACCCGGCTGGCTCCAATCCTCATGCCGTTCAAAAGTAGGCAGGGGCGCTTGTTGGCGATGCGGCAAAGGTCGAGCGTTCTTTTGAGGGCACGAAAATCGAACCCGCCAAGCTTGAACGGTATCAACACGAAGTCGGCAGCTTGAGCGGCAATGTATCCGGCGTTGTTGGCCTCACGCGGGGTGTCGATCAGAACCAAATCCGCGCCCCGGCGGGCTCTTTGTGGGAGGCGTTTGTGTGAAAGTCGGCCGCCTGGGTAAGCTGGAGCAATGAAAATCATGAGAATATTCGAAGCTTTCCGGCCAGACCCAAACCGAAAAGTCCGCATAGGCAAGCACGATCACCACCTCGCGCCCCGCGAAACAAATGTATTTAAAAGCTGGTTTCCTAAGACCATGATCCCGCGCAGAGAGGACAAGAAGTGGTGATTGGCGCTCAGCGCCAAAGCTTCTCGAACCGCGCTGGATTGCTCCCTGTGGACTGGACCGTGTACTAAATAATTGGTCGTAAAAATTGTAGAAATCGTGTTTAAGTAAGTCGTGTCGAAAATCTTCATCAGCTACCGTCGCGAGGATGCGGCCGAAGCAGCGGGTCGTCTAGCAGATTACCTGAAGCAGCACTTCGGGAACGACAATGTCTACTATGACGTCGACAGTTTTGCTCTCGGTCGCGATTTTCGTAAAGCGATCGAAGACTGTCTGGGCCAATGCGGTGTTTTGCTCGGCGTTGTCGGGAAGCAATGGCTGCAAACAACGGACCAAGCAGGAACCCGTCGACTGGATAAATCTGACGACCTTGTGCGCTTCGAAATCGCTACAGCGCTGCGTCGCGATATACCAGTCATTCCGGTGCTTGTTCAGGGAGCAACTGTGCCCAAGGCCGATGAGTTGCCTAGTGATTTGGAAAACTTTTCGTTCAGGAACTCATTTGAATTGTCCCACGCTCGCTGGAACTCCGACGTCCAAGCTTTGGTCGATAAGCTGCGGCCCTTAATGCGGCCGACCGCCCCCGTTCCCTCCGCCGAAAGCGGCCGCTCTTGGTGGCCGTACCCGATGAACGTCCAAGCTTTGGTCGATAAGCTGCGGCCCTTAATGCGGCCAACCGCCTCCGGTCCAGGCGCCGAAAGCGGCCGCTCTTGGTCGCCGTACCCCATGTTGAAGGCGCTAAGCACGAGGGCGAAGCTCGGCTTGGCCGTGTTTTTCGTCGCGGCAGTAGTCGCGCACTACTACGCGAAGTTGAGACAGAGTGCTTCTTCGAAACAACAACGCACTGTGGTAGAAGTACAAGCCAATTATGATGGGATGATGCCTACTGGGATCCAGCTGAAACCTGGGCAGTCCATGGAGATCACAGCATCGGGTACGATAGTCTATAATTCAGATGCTGGAAAAATCGAAGTTGGTCCTGAAGGTGACCAAGAGCAAGAGCATTCTTGCGTTTTGTCGGATTGCCCCAAACACGGAAGCCCATCAGCAGAACTGATTGGAAAATTCGATTATGGTAAGGTTTTCGATATAGGACGTCAAAAAAAGGTCACTGACAAAGAGCTCCCTGCGCCGGCGCCGGCACAGCTGTACTTGGGATTAAACGTCGCTCGCCAATGGGGGAATGGCAATAGCGGAAATTTTTCGGTAACCGTAGACGATATTACGCCCAAGTGACAATTTCCACTTCACTCGCTCCCATAAATATATTCTTTTTCTTCAGCTTTGCGCACCTCCAGTTTACCCGACAGCGTTAAGGAAGTTTTACTAGAAGGGCCTCTAGACATAACGACTTCGGCGGCCAGTAGCTGACATCAAGTGCAAAATCGCCCTTAAGTCTTGTTCGGTGAGAGCCGCACCCGCAAAATGATGCCGACTTGATTCTTCCCGATCGCTCCTTTCCGTCCAGTGCGCGATGCAAGAAAAGCAAAATCAGGATTTAAGCGAATTTACTAGAATTGACGCTTTTGAAGCGGCTTTCTAGGAACCTACAAAGCTTCAAGTCCGTTACTGCTTTGCTGGCCTTTTTTTGGACTTGGCGTTGCTGTCGCAGAATCGAATCAATCAATAGCCCGTCCAAGCCCCGAGAAACTAGAAGAGAAGGGGGGCATACAGGATAGGGGTCGCTTCGAAACTCCCGCCCCCGTTGAAGCCATTAGTTTGTCTGTACGACTTCGGCAATCTTGCAGGCCGGAATGACGCCCTTGCCGCTTCGGTCGACATCTACCGCCGAGCACTGGCAGATGCGACGCGCGAGCGCGTGCCGCTCGATTGGGCGATGACCCAGAACAATCTCGGCAACGCGCTCTCGACGCTCGGGAGCGCGAGAGCGGAATCGCCCGCCTGGAGGAGGCGGTGGCCGCCTATCGCGCCGCGCTAACGATTTTCGTCCCGGCTCAGGCGGATCATTACATTGAAATTTGCGCGGCCAATAAAGATAGGGTGGATATGCTGCTCAAGGAGAGAAGCCTCTCTGACTAAACTCAAGGGTTAGCAAAGTTGCATAGCATCTTTGCGGAGACCGCATTTTTGCCGAGGCAACAAATGTGGGGGCCAAAAACCCAAGGACGCGACCTTGACCGCGCGAGGTGCCGCGCCCCTTAGCAATCAGGCTGCGGTATGCCGCCAAAAACAGCGATCAGTTTTTTGACCGAGCGGGGCTCTGGGTCGTCCGTCGAATAGCCGGACATAAAGGACGACGTTATGTCCGACTATCCCGTCACCCTACCTGCTCGGCCTGAAGGACGAAAGTTCCTGACTTGGGGCGCAATCCCCTCGCGTTCGGCCGTGCGGCATCGTGCCGGGTCCTTGGCGATTCCTTGGAGGCGCGTGTCATCTCCTCGCGCAACTCGTCGACGCGTGCCTTGGACCTGGGATCGAAACCGGTGATGCCGGCAACCTTGGATCTATCCCGCCTTTCGGTGCGCCTGCACGTACGCTTTGAGGACCGCGTTCATCCGCGACTGATAGCGTCTGCCGTGGGCCTTGAACCATTCCACCACTTCCCGATCCATCCGCAGCGAGATCGGAACCTTCCGTTCGGGCAGCGCCACTGTGGCTTGCTTGAACCAGTTCTTATCGAGGATCGGCGCCGCGTCCGGGTCGGCCTTGGTGGCGTTTTCGATCTCCCGATCGCTCATGGCATCGACCCGCGCCCAATCGGTCTTACCGCGCTGGCGGCTGCTTGGGGTACGCTTCACGATACGCTTTACGCTCACGGCTATGTGCTCTCCTGGCCGATATAATCCTGCGACGCTCGCCGCGCCCGGTATAGACAACCGCCAGTTCGCGGTCATCAACGACACCGAAGGCTATGATGCGGGCTTCACCATAATCCTGGCGGGCATCGGCCTTTTCCAAAACCGGCCCGTCGAAGATCCGAATGGCGTCCCCGAAGTCAATGCCATGCTTGGCGATGTTCGCCGCGTTCTTGGCGAAGTCCCATTCAAACGCCATCTAGGTATAGACTAATCGTATAGACATTTTGTGCTGTCGCCAATCTCGCCGTGCGGGTTGCTCGTCGCTGAACGTTCGAAGCGGGTTAACGCTCCAGCCCTTCGTCCTTCTCAATGCCCCTCCCCTTCTCCCGCCCACGTTCCTGCTCAGCCTGGCGGACGAAGTTCCTAACCTGGGGCGCGAAGCCTTCGCGCTCGGCATCCCGCATGCGCACCGGATCCTTGGCGATCTCCTGAGAAGCGCGCTTCATTTCCTCGCGCAACTCGGCGCTGCGCGCCTTGGCCTTGGGATCGAAGTCGGCGAGGCCGGCCACCTGAATGAACTCTTTTTGCGCCTGCTTGAAGCGCGCGACGGGATCGCCCTGCCCGGCTTCCGCTCGCGACCTTCTTTCGTTTCTCGCTCCGGCTGTCGCGGACGCTCCTGCTGCTGTCGTTGCGCCGGCGGTTCCTTCTCTGCTGCGCCCTGGGCGCGCGCGTTATCGAGGCCCCGCCGCTGGGCATAGTCAAGCGTCGAGTCCTTGGGCCGCGCGCGGGAGAGACGCTCCTGGAGCTCATCGAATCCTTTGAAATCGTCGCGGCCGGC
>WNFC01008877.1_pt1 | contig 11107 bp, 14 predicted proteins | sample 5400541 | NCBI WGS metagenome assembly WNFC01 (sample SAMN13153342, study PRJNA577476) | soil metagenome | isolation source: 120 cm saprolite under Douglas fir tree site 2 hole 2 replicate 1 | place: USA:California | collected 2015-04-18
CCTTCATTTCCATACGTGGTTGTGAGGCCACGCTGCAGGCGATGCGATAAACTAAAAAGAGTCGGGGCGTAGCGCAGTCTGGTAGCGCATCTGCTTTGGGAGCAGAGGGTCGGGGGTTCGAATCCCTCCGCCCCGACCACTATAAATACAATCCATTCTACAACTTGCATAGCACTCCCAGGGGGGTGATACCGGGGGTGATACCGGTTTGCTACACTTCCAGCCATGGAAGTGAATATCACCAAGCGAATCGATACGCCTCAAGGGAAGCGCTATTGCCCTGCCGTCATCGCCGCTAACGGACGGATAAAGCCCAATTGGGTGCTGGTAGGCGGGAAGCCCGAGAAGCGCGAAGCCGGCGCTTACTATCTGGAATGGCGTGAGAACGGTCAACGTAAGCGTCTCTCTGTCGGCCCGCAATGCGGATACGGCCTGCCAACGCCAGCTCCGAAAATTAGCTGAACTGCGAGCACTATCCCAAGGGCTAATCGTTGAAGACGTTGAAGAGGAAGCGAACAAGAATCATGTCCGAGTGGCTGTGACTGAGTTTCTCGACGAAGTGCAGCTCACAAAACAGGACAAGACGTGGCGAGGGTACAAAATCGCGCTCCGATACTTCCAGGAATCGTGTGACAAGACGCACCTTGAGGACATCGAGCGCATTGACCTGCTGCGTTTCTCTGCATTCCTGCGAGACAAGAAGAAGCTCGCGCCACGAACGGTGCACAACAAGTTCGCTTGCGTCCTGACCTTCCTGGAGGCTCAGGGTGTTTCCAAACTGGTGGGAAAGAAGGACCGCCCACGCTTCGTCGATCAGGAGGTGGAAATATACGAAGATGGGGAGCTGCCGGTGCTGTACAACGTATGCTCGCTCTACCATCGAACGCTGTATGACTTCCTGCTCATGACAGGCTTTCGCGAGCAGGAAGCAATGTACGTGACCTGGGCGGATGTGCATTTCAGGACAAACACCGTGGACATGCGGTGGAAGCCCCAATTCGACTGGACGCCAAAGGCATACAAAGAGCGCGAAGTGCCGGTCCCGGACAAGCTGCTGCAGGTATTGGAGGTCTACAGAAAGAAACTACCTGCTAAGAGAGCTAAAGCTGAAGCACTCGTATTCAGCACAGCGAGCGGCAGGCCGGACACTCACATGATTCGAGCGCTGAAGCGAAACGCAAAGAAGGCCGGATTGAATCGGGATGATTTCTGGTTGCACAAGTTCCGAGCAACATTCGCGACCATGCACCTGCAAGCTGGGGTAGATCTGCGAACCGTGATGACGTGGATGGGGCAAACGAATCTGGAGAGCGTGATCCGGTATCTAAAACCTGCGAGGAATCAGACGGTGCGGGCGAAGGTCAACGCGACATTCGCCGCATCAACACAAGGAGATGTTCTATCGGAAACGGCTGCAGCCTGAGGACTACAGGCGCGAAGCAAATTTCCGTTCTCTGGCCTTCTGTAGTGCCTTCCTAAAACGAATCTGCAGAGATGAAGCGCCGAAGGGTCCTCCTTCGGCGCTTTCTTATTGCCTCCACTCCCCCTGTCCTCAGATACAACATCGGCAATTTTGACTGAGATTCGATTTGCCGCGATTATCGGGACGCTACTTTTTCCTGTGCCATCAGTTAAGGAGAAGTTCATGACGTTAGCCGAACTTGTGGAAGAAAAGACAGAAGCACTCAGGGTCCGAGACGTCGCACGGCTTCTGGATGTGTCGGCGAAACAAATCTACAAAATGGCAGCCAAGGGCCAAATCCCTTCCCTGCGGATCGCGAATACTGTCCGCTTCGATCCTCAAGAATTCGCTATCTGGCTCAGAACCAAGTCCTCCATGGGGGTAACAAGCTCAATTTCATCCCCCCCGACGACTCGTCTGAGTACGAGATACTCGCCGCGACAAGCAAATCCGTCCGCAAAATTCGTGCGATCGAGATTTCCCGAGGCTCCTACGAGGAGAATTTGACCGAGTTTTGAAACCGCTCCATGCTTGCACCGCGTTCGGAGGAGGTGCTTATGCGAGAGCGGTTGAAGCGGGTATTGCTTGCGACATCCTTGACGGCTCTTGATATTGCCGTGGCTGAGAAATCTGCCGGGGTGATTTGGCAGGTCTGGGCTGGAGTTCTCTGGATCCGAGAAGGGATTCTCCTGTTGCTTGGCGTCTGGGTGGCCTCAGCGGCAGTGCTGTGGGCTCACGTCTACTGCGACTTGCGCCACACTCTGGACGGGCGCAGGATCGCGCTCTCCATGAGGCCGTCGTCGATGGCAAACGAGTCGGGGAGGGATGGCGATGTTTGAATCGCTCGAAGATCTCTCAGTCAAACTCGCCGCGACGGGCTACTTGGTGGACCCGGTGATGACACAGGTCGTCTATCTGGCTGCAAAACTTAAGAAGCCCCTTCTGCTGGAAGGGCCAGCGGGTTCAGGCAAAACCCAATTGGCCCTCTCAGTGGCTGCTGCAGCCGGCACACACATCGAGCGACTGCAATGCTACCGCGGCGTGAGTGAAGACAAGGCCATTGGGCGATTCGATGAAAGTCTGCAGCGACTTTACATGGAGTTCTCAAAGGGCCAGCACGAAAATTGGCAATCCGTGCAGGCGAGCCTGAAAGGCCGTGACTTCTTTCGGCCTGGACCGCTCATGCGCGCTCTCGAATGCGAGCGACCGTGTGTCCTGCTGATCGATGAACTCGACAAGGTAGACGACGGCTTCGAAGCGATGCTTCTTGAGATCCTGTCGGCCTGGCAGCTCTCCATCCCCGAATTTGGCACGGTCGAGGCCAGAAGCATCCCGTTCGTTGTTCTGACCAGTAATGAAGAGCGACGTTTGGGCGATCCAATTCGAAGACGCAGTCTGTATGTCCGCGTTGAACACCCGACACCGGAACGTGAAGAGGAGATCCTTGCAAGCCGCACTCCTGCGGCAGGGGCGGAGTTCCACCGCGAGATGGCAGGCATCGCCCTCTCGTTCCGAAACTATTCGCTCGAAAAGCCACCGTCTGTCTCGGAGATGATCGATTTCGCGAACGCGTTGCAGTTGCTTGGTGCCGATCATGTGACGGCGGAGCATCGCGACGTTCTGTTGCCCTTCCTCGCAAAGACCGAGAAGGACCGTCGTCACCTGCTCCTCCGCGAGGGATTCAAGAGTTTGCTCGACGATGGCGCTCAGTTCGCCCAGCGGTTGGCCCTGCCAGGGAGGACCGAGGCATGAAATGGATCCCGTTACTCATTCTCCTAGTGTTGCCGCGTGTGGGATGCGCGGAGATGGAATCGTCCTTTCCAGAACGGTGCGTTCAGCACTATGCCATGCAATACCGGGTGCCACCCGAGTTGATTGCCGCGCTGATTGACGTCGAATCGCGATGGAACCCCCATGCGGTCTCGAACAAAGGGGCGATGGGATTGATGCAATTGATGCCCGCCACTGCGCGTCGCTTCGGAGCCGTTCAACCGTTCGATATCGAGCAAAACGTGGCAGCGGGAACACGGTATGTGACCACGTTGATGTGGGAGTTCCACGGTGATCTCCGACTGGTTGCCGCCGCCTACTATGCCGGTGATCGTTGGATCGGAAAGAAGCAACTGAACTATCGAAACCCGGACGTCGTGTCCTACGTTCAAACGGTTCGGCAGCGCTACCTGATTCGAAAGCTTGCGGCGGCAAAGCCGTCGAGGAGGTGAAGGAGATATGAAACTACGCTGGTTCGTTCCATTGGCAGTTCTGCTTCCACTGCGGCTCAATGCATCAGAGCCCATCGTCGCGGCGCGCGTCTCAACGATCGTTATCAACCCGGCACAGATCACACCTCTTCATCTCCGGCCAGAGTTCGAGACGGCGATTCGTATGCCGGAAGAAGTCACGTCCGTCATCCTTGGCAGCCCAGGATCGTTCAAGGCGGAGCACAACCAAGGTGAGCCAGAGTACGTCTACGTCAAACCAATTACCAAGGAACGTGCTCAGTCGAATCTCCTGATCGTGACCAAGTCGGGGCAGCATGTGACGCTAGAGTTGATCAGCGATGGCGCCGCTTCCAGCGAACCGACACAACCGGTCGACTTCCTGATCGAATATCGTGCTCATCGTTCTCTTTCCGAAAGTGCGAGATATAAACCAGCAGCCTGAAGCCATTGAGACGCGAGTATTTGTTACCAACTCTAAGATTGGCGAAATCGGTGAAGCTCTGGGCATCTGGCAAATGAATGGCGGAGTACCCGGGCAACTGATAGCAGGGACAATCGATCATCAGCGGTTGGAACAGATCACCCTCTTTCCACTCAATCCCACGTTTGCGTTGGACCGACAGCGCGCCGCAGTGATGAACGGATGTGCTCCTGATGTCAGAAAAATTGCGGCGGTGGGAATGGGATCTCTCGGCTCACAGGTCGCGAACATTCTCGTCCGAAGCGGGTATGGGAAGTGGTCTCTGATAGATAGTGATGTGCTGCTACCCCACAATATTGCTCGTCATGCTTTGGGGCATGTACCCGTGGGTATGCCCAAGGTCGATGCGATGAAGATCCAGCTCGATACGACTCTGGCCGAACCCGTTGTAGAACGTGCGGTTTTCGCAGATGTGTTGAACTCGGGAGAAAAAGAGGATGAAGTAAACGACGTTCTCGCGACATCAGACGTTATTCTTGATTTCTCCGCGTCAGTGCCAGTGGCACGTAAGCTCGCACTCGGCGCACCCGCTCATGGGCGACGCACGTCCGTCTTTATGAACCCATCCGGCTCCTCCTCCATCATCCTCTGCGAAGACTCTCAGCGATTGATCAAGCTTGACAGCCTTGAGATGCAGTACTACCGGGCGATCCTCTCCCGAAGCGAACTTGCCGATCATTTCACGGCGAATGGCGGTTCCATCAGATACGGGACATCCTGTCGTGATGTCTCTAATACATTGCCAGAGCACCGCGTAGCTCTTCATGCTGCACTGACCGCAGCAGAAATAAAAAGAGCATTGTCTGCCGAAGAAGCACGCATCCGCGTATGGGTAACAGAGGAAGATGGTCGGGTTCAGTCCCTGAATATTCTTCCTGAGGCTGTAATTGAACGACAGATCGGTCAGTGGAAGATTGTCGCGGACGTCGGATTGATGGCCAAATTCAAAAGTTTGCGAGCAGCCAGCCTTCCCCAGGAAACAGGTGGTGTGCTGCTGGGAGCGTGGGATGTGGTGCACCAGATTGTTTATGCGGTGGACACAATACCAGCGCCGCCAGACAGTAGGAAGCGCACGACTTCTTTCATTCGTGGATGCGAAGGTCTGGTGGACAAGGTGACACAGGCAGGAAAGGCAACAGGCGGCATGCTTCAGTACATCGGAGAGTGGCACTCTCATCCGAATGGTTATGGCACTGCCCCTAGCGGGGACGACCGCAAGGTATTTGAGTGGATCTCTGAGAAGACCACAGAGGATGGCTACCAACCAGTTATGGCAATTGTTGGAGAATTTGAGGAGAACTGGTTTGTCGGCTCAATTGGCTCCCCCAGCAAAATGGGAGTATGGGGACGTCCAAATGAATCCGATCAATCTGATTACGGATGGTTACGAACGAAAGGCGCGTCTCTACCCGGCGTTGCTGCTGGTAGCTCCTTTGGTGATCACTGTAGTCGGAGTGACCTCCGTCAAGTTCTCCAAACTGGAGTCGCTCGGCGCAGCCCTAGTAGGATGTGGGGGTGCCTTTCTGCTAACCCAACTTGCCCGTGATGGTGGAAAGAGATGCGAGAAGGCGTTCTTTGAGAAATGGGGTGGGCTTCCATCGGTCGCAGTCTTTCGCTACCGAGACATACGGATTGACCCAATAACGAAGGTTCGCTATCACAAGAAACTGTCAACTCTCGTGAAAGGAACCAAAGCACCCTCCCCCGAAGAAGAGGTGGCCGATTCACTGAAGGCCGATCAGGTATATGCCGCTTGGTCGTCCTATCTGCGAATAAATACTCGTGATGTGAAGAAATTCCCTTTAGTCTTCAATGAAAATGTCAGCTACGGTTATCGCCGAAATGTTTGTGGCTTTCGACGAGTGGGCATTATCGTGAGTGCTCTGTCCTCGCTAGTTAATGTCGTCTGGCTCTATCATCAGCACTCCGTTATGGGAAAGGTGAGCGAGGAAGCGGTCATTGCGCTTGTGTGTACATTTGTGATTCTTCTGCTTTGGATATTTCGGTTTTCTTCCGGCTGGGTTCGCGTTGCAGCGGATGCTTATGCAGAACGATTGGCCGAGACTGTCGACTTTATGAGTAATGGATCGCCATCAAGCAAGGCGAAGACCAAGAAAGGAACGGTCTGAATGTTCACCTTGACTTTATTTAAACATGGATTTTTGTGCGTATACGACGACGCCAGTGGATCGGAAGAGCGATTCTGATCGCCAGCGGAAGGGCAAGCACCTGCAATTGAGACAAATGGACACGAAGTAAACGGACACACACAGACATGACACCATATAACCGTCTCATTTACATTGATTTATGTAATTGGCCACAGTAACGGCCATATACTACCGTTTTAATTCTTCAGAACCATGACACAGGCGCTCTTCGGAGCGCCATTTTTTGTGAGGAGATACCGCCCATGGCGACCGCAAAAGTAAAGACAAACATGGAGCTTGATGCACTTTTCACACAGTTGGCGGAACCATTCGATGCTGACGACATCAAGTGGCGCGTCACACACACAACCCAGGATGGCCGACGCGGCGCGGTGATCCCATTTGCGAACCCGCGAGCCTACACCGACCGCCTCAACGAAATCTTCAGTCCCAATGGGTGGACGAGGACTTACCACGTTTCCACGTTGTCTGGCTTAAGCCGTATGAGGCGGGACAAGATCATCCAGACCGGCAAGGTTCTGGTTACCTGTGCTCTCTCGATTCATAAGCTTGGAACCCACACCGGAAGTGGTGAGGATTGGGCGGATGAACAGAACGCGATGACCAGCGCCGAGGCCCAGGCATTCAAACGGGCCTGCAGTTGTTTCGGGCTGGGACGTTATCTCTACAACTTCGCGGAGATCTGGGTTCCGCTCAATGAACATCGCCAACCGCTCGAGTTTCCGACTCTTCCCCCGTGGGCACTCCCAAAGGCTGTCGCGACAGAGCGAAAGAGCAATCCAGCTTCCGGCCCAAGGCCTCCGGTCGTGCAACGAGGTCCGATCGATCAGAAGACTACGGCGAGAATCGAAGGCTTTCGGCGCATCCTCGGAGACTCAATCTATGGAGAGATCCTCTGGAGGGCGGCACAAGCGCGAAGAGCGAATGCGATCCCGAACGCAGAGTTACAGGGAAGTGTTGCAGAGGCCATGGAGCGCGCGGCACGTGGCATCACCAGAGCGCACTCCCTGTCTGACGAGGTCGGCGACTCTCGATTCATTGCCGTGCTGGACCGGTTGCAGATCGGGTCGATGACCACGATTCGCAACCTCGAAGCGCTCAAACGGCTGGTGGAGGAACTCGAACGAGTGTCGGCGGGCCGACAGGCTGCCTGAGCCGGAGAAGAGGGATCGGCAGCGATGCCACCCCTTTGTGCCTCAGGAGGGTGCAATGCGTAATGTACTGATGATCCGCAAGGAACCTGGCCTCGTCACGATCCCTGTCGAAAAGGCCATTTATTGCGAGGACTGCGAAACCATTTCGACGTCGACATGGCGTCGATGCGGAGTCTGCGGCTCGGAGGCAATCGTCGAGCTCGCGCCGCTGTTTGGTGGTCCGTCGGATCCAGGGCCGGTGCCGGCGGCAGCCATTGTCATTGACGACCGACTGGTGGCCTGAGCAAGCCTTCTGGTGTCCCTTGAACGGAGGTACGTGCAAGAGACTTTCTCATGAGAGGAGGGGCCGTAAGCCATATGAAATGCCCAGACATCTACGACGTGGAAATGGTCCCGACTTACAATGGGGTGTCGGTCAACGATTCCTGTGAGGCGATTTCTGTGCCCCCAACACTCGATCAGTATTGGGAAACCCGGACGACGAAGCTCTGGCGTATATACAGCAGCGGGAGAGTGCGCTTGTGGAGCCCTCCATCGCCGAAGATCGCTTCTCTAGGTACAGCGTCACTCATGCTCGTTTTCTGAAGAAATATTTCGACAGCGCTTCTAATTCTCTTGCACTGCAATTGATTAGCTATTGGAAGCTTGGCTTGTTTCAGACCGACGTCGCCAGAAATACCAAACGCGAATTCAGGCGAGATGGCCGGATCGAGCTTCTCATCCCTCTACAGAGCCAACCCGCAAAATTCATTCGGGTGCCCGGCCGGGACAACCGGCCTTACGACTGGGTTGACTATCCGAACCTGAAGGACTCCCGCATAATCGTAGGCAAGCCCATTCTGGGTGTGCGCTGGAGAAACATTGATCCGATATTCTTCATCTTTCCGGGCCAAGGTTATCTCTATTTCGACACGATTGTTTACACGAAGAATCAAGTGAAATCGAATTCGGATGAAGTTATCCCTCGTCTTTTTGCCGAAGCTATTCCGTCTGTCCAAACAGATCTTGACGGCTTTGAGGAAGCTTTCGCCGCTTGGCGCGAACAGTGGGAACTCAACAGGGAACTGACCCGATTGCGGGATGCCTCCAGTCAACTCCAGCGCGCATCCGCAGCTTGGACTAAAGTACAGCTGCCCGAACGCCAGAAGATGGAAATCCTTCGTGGTGCTGAGCTATTCGAAGCCGGGGATGCTGCTGCCCCACGTGGACTCTTACTGATTGGGTCGCCGGGGGTCGGTAAGACGTTCGTTGGCCGCACCCTCGGCGAAACGATGGGCTGCGACTTTCAGAAACTCTCACTAGCCGACCTCAAAGAGGAGCATCTGGGTGCCAGCGGAAAGCGCGTGCGCGCGGTATGGGATCGTGCGCGCGCTCACCAACCCGCAGTCATCTTTCTCGACGAATGTGAGGGGGTTCTTGGGCGTCGAGGAGCGGCAGAGACGGACTCTATCGCTACCGAGATTGTCCAATCGTTTCTGTCGGAGTGGGATGGTGTACGGGGACATGCACGGGTGTGGGTAATCGGTGCCACGAACCGGCGCGACATGCTGGATGACGCCATCCTGTCACGGTTCGGCTGGGAGATGGAACTGGTCCTTCCAGGTCCGGAGGAGCGACGCCAGATTCTTTCTCAGGAGGTTCAAGCACTTGGTCTCACGACAGAGCTTCCTGTCGAAGCATCCACGCTCACGCAGGGAATGAGTGGCCGCGATCTCCAGCAACTCGCTCGCTCTGCGCGAGCCATCGCATACCCGGCCGCCCCGTTGCGGGAGCACTTTCTTGAAGCAATCGAAGCGACAAGGAAGTCACGCAACACAAAGGTGGACGGCGAAGCAAGTTGGGATAGCCTGGTACTCGATACTGCTGTCTTGGACAGTTTGAAGCTCACCTGCACCCTTCTTCGCGGCGCAGAAAAGTGGAAAGCGCAGGGTGTCTCGATCCCGAAGAACCTTCTGCTCATCGGCCCGCCGGGGGTCGGCAAAACTGAGATCGGGCGAACCCTCGCAAACGAGAGCGGACTTACCTTTCTTGCCGCAACCACAGCAGACGTCAAAGCGAACTTCCTCGGACAGAGTGGGAATCGCGTGAAACAGCTCTTCGAGCGGGCACGAGCCACCGCTCCTGCCATTTTGTTCCTGGATGAGTTGGACATCATCGCGCCGGGCCGGTCATTCGGTGGAGGAAGCGATCAACTGACGGATGAGATCGTGGGCCAACTCCTTCAGGAGATGGACGGCATTCGGGTACATGATAGTCATGTATTCCTGATGGCCGCTACCAATCGTATCGAGCATGTGGATGCTGCCATACGCAGTCGGTTTTCGGAAAAGCTGGTTATTCCGTTGCCGGATCGGGAAGGCCGCATCAGGCTTCTCTCCATGTTCCTGACTGGCAAGAAACTCAACTTCTCCCTGGACGATGGGTCGGCGCTACTGGCGGATCTGTCGGAGGGCAAGAACTGGAGCGGGCGGGATCTAGGGAGTTGGGCTCGGTCGGCGGAGCAGAGGGCGCTCGTGCGCGCCATCCGAGATGGAGGCCCGGAGCATTACTCCATTGGGTTGGACGACTTTGACGAGCAATTTCAATAGCCACCAAGGATTCTCGCATCGCTTCTGCGAACGATCTCATCACAATTTGACGCGTTAGAATCATCCCGGTCAGGAAACGATGTGAAGCGCATGAGTTTAACCTTCCCCAACGAGTCTCCCGAGTACCGTGACAATGGTGAATTAAGGACAATCGCTCCCAATGTCGAATATCAGAACGCGAATTGAACGCTGCCAGGCAGACGGCCAGACCCCAATCTCCTTGCAGTCATGACGGACAACTCGACTTATCGGGCGCATCTTTTGCACTCTGTGCCCGGTCTGCCCGCAACAAAGGAGGTTCTGTGCCAAGCGCAAGCGACAACAACCTGCTCGAGGTCATTCTCGACTCCTGGGAACGCAACAATCGCATTCTCGTCAACTTGCTGCGCGCCTTGCCGCCGGGCGGACTGGAGGCCAGAGTGATGGTCGGAAGTCCTTCCGTTGCGGAAATGTTCACGCACATCCACTTTGTGCGGCTGATCTTTATCTCCGAGGATGCTCCGGAGTTCACCACCCAACTGCCACCCAGAGAGTGGCTCAACGAAGGCAACTCTAACCGTATCGCAGAGGAACTGGACATGAGCGCTAGAGCCGTGCGCGACGCGGTTAGGAGCCGCATCCAGCATGGCCAGGAGATGGAGGTTCACTACGATCATCCGCTGCTTTACCTCCAACACATGATCTGGCATGAGGGCTATCACCACGGTCAGATAAAGCTGGCTTTGAAGATGACCGGCCGTCCTTTCGATGATGAAGAGATTGGTCCGCTCACGTGGGACATCTGGCTCGACAAAACCCGGATAGCATAGGGACCTGGGAGGAGATACCTACCTAGCTAAACCTCAATGACGCTGGCGGGCCGGCGACGACACGCCTTCGGCGAGTGACGCTATCCACCTCGGCCTGTCTTGCGATCCTCGGCTCAAGCCGGGGCGTCATTTTCCATTCCTTCTTTAGCCAGCCATCTCTCCATCTAATTTCTTTTGCACCTCCCGCAGTATCTCTCGTGAGAACGCCTCGTCATCGACC
>WNFC01037751.1_pt1 | contig 11107 bp, 6 predicted proteins | sample 5400541 | NCBI WGS metagenome assembly WNFC01 (sample SAMN13153342, study PRJNA577476) | soil metagenome | isolation source: 120 cm saprolite under Douglas fir tree site 2 hole 2 replicate 1 | place: USA:California | collected 2015-04-18
CTTTGAGGCCGGAGCAGTCGTCGGCGCGGCAGTCGGTGGGGGCGCCGCCGGCGTACATGCCGCCAGGAGGCCCGCACCGACCACCAGCCCGACCCGCGTCAACCAGGCTCGGCGCGTGAATGGCGCGATATCGAGGTGTCGATCCTGTATCTGAGCCATGGTTGTCTCCGACCCTTTCGGTCCTAAGATACCCGTTGCGCATTGCGCACGGTCTCGAGCAGGCGCACGATCTCGATCGTCTCGTGGACCGGCACTGGACTCGTGCGCCGCTGTGCGAAGTCGACCATGCGCGCTGCCGTCTCACGAAAAATCGTGTACCGATCGGTGAACTCCACGAATGCGGCGTCCATGCCCGCGGTGCCATAGACCGCCAGATGGAACTGCCAGGCCATGCGCTGGCAGACTTGCCAGACTGCGCGGCGACCATCGGCGTAGTCCAGCTGGGCGGTTTCGAAGCCCGGCTGGCCGCTGCCGTGCACCTGCGTCACGCCACCGCCCCACAGGCCGAACAGGATCTCGAGTGAGTGCACCGCGTAGCTCTCGTAGTCGCCGGTACCAATCGAATGGGCTGCCAGTGGCGTACCAACCGACTGTCCCAGGCGCTCGCGCAAGGCTACGGTTTGCGGTGCGAATCGGAGCGCCGACGTGCAAAACAACGGCGCGTTGTGCCGTTCGGCTAGCTCGGCGAGCGCCTCGGCATCGGCCTGAGTGCGCGTGAATGGCTTGTCGACGAACGTTGTCAGGCCGGCCTCGAGGGCCGGGGTTGCCAGGCCACGATGCGCTCCCGCATCGCCCGACAGGATCAGTACGCCATCTACGTCTTTGAGCGCATCGGCCAGGGTCGGGCATACGCGCTCGATCAGACAAGCATCCGCCACTTGCCGGGCGAGGCCGGGGTCGGGGTCATAGCAGGCCACCACGCGCACGTCACCTTCGACGGATCGCTCGCCGCCGGTCGGGAAAATACTCCAGACGTGCTCGGGGCTATTCGCCCGGAACTGCTGCGGCTCATACCCATTGAGCATGGCCGGGTAAATGTAGCCGTGCGTCGTCTCGAGGCCGATGGCACTGAGTCGCAGCATCACTCGAACACGATCACGGGCTTAATGCAGGTGCCGCGCGCCTCGAATGTCAACATCGCCTCCTGGAGCGCCGTCAGCCCAAAGCGGTGGCTTACCAGCGGCTCCAGCGGGTAACGGCCCGCAGCCAACACGCTGATGCACGCCTCGTACTGGTTCGCGCCGAGCTGGGAACCGCGGATGTCGATCTGGCGCATGACCAGGTCGGTTGGACTGATCGATGCGCGCTGCTCGAGTGCCGAGCCGCCGACAGTCACCAGTACTCCGCCCCGGGCCAGGAGCTGCACGCCGAGCTCGAACCCCGCCACGTGCCCCGTCGCGTCGATGGTACGCGTTGCCAGCCGACCGCGGTTGCCCGCGCGCAGCGCCTCGACGGGATCGACCGCACTGATGTCCATGGTCGCGTGAGCACCAAGCTCGCGGCCGAGCTGCAGGCGCTGTTCGTCTCCGCGCGATCCAGCCAGGACAATATGACGTGCACCAGCTTCGCGTGCGGCGACTACCGCCAGCAGGCCGATCGGCCCAGGCCCTAGGATGACGACGCTGTCGTCGGAATTCAGACCGGCGACGCGCACTGCCTTCATCGCCACCGAGAAGGGCTCCAGCAAGACCGCTGCTTCGGGTGGGACGCTTGCGGGGATGTGGTGAACGATCGCACCGCGCGGCAGCTCGACGAAGTCGGACCAGCCGCCGGAGAGGAGCGGCTTCTCGTCCAGCGGGATACCACCCAGCCCACGCTGCGCCGGGCAGTGCGAGTAGTCGAGCAGCTTCTCAGGCCGCGAGCCAACGCCGCGGCAGTACTCGCACGTGTGACACGGAATGCGCGTCTCGGGAACGACCAGATCGCCGACCACAAGCGCCTCGCCGGAGGCCGCCCGCCAGTTGGCAGGGACCAGCTCGATCCGCGCCAGGATCTCATGGCCAAGGATGGTTTCGCGCGGCGTCGACCCATTGAAGCGATGCAGATCCGAACCGCAGATGCCGCACAGCACCGTGCGCAGCACCAGCTCGCCGTCCGGGCCGAGCTCGGGCACGTCGAGCTCGCGAATCTCGATTGTCCGCGGGCGGCCGTTCAGTATGCCCACCCGGCTGTGCGGCACGGCTAGCTCACCAGCGCCGCGGCCCGCACGTCCGCCAGCGCGACACGCCGGCCTTCGGCAATCGATGCGCGCACCGCCGCCACCAACTCAAGACAGGCCACGCCATCGTCGACGGTTGCGCCCGCCGTGGAGCGCCCCTCCCGGGTAGCCGCGATGAACTCGCGCACCTCGCCGAAGTAGCCCGTTTGCAGCAGGCGGGCTTCGACGGACTTGTCGATGACCAGCGGCTCCCAGAAGAGCGGCGGCTGGTCCTTGATCGCGGCGCGTACGCGGTACCAATCCTCTACAGCGACCACGGCTCCCTCTCCAGTCAGTGTGACGCGCTCCAGGAGGTTGGTGTCGGTCTCGAGTGTGTTGGCGTTGTGCACGCCGATGGCTCCGCTCGTGAAACGGAAGGTAATCAGGTACCCGTCGGACTGCGGTACGTGCGGGTTGTCGCGCAAAACGGTGGCCCAGTTGCGAAAGACATCGTCGTGCTCGAACAGTCGCGCATTGAGGTTGTCGGGGTCGTCGGTCCGCGACACGAGCTCGGCGTACACGTACTCGACGTCGCCCATGAAGTAGCGCGCCAGATCGAGGTGATGGCAGACGAAGTCGTTCAGGAAGTCGTACACCGGCGGGTAGGGCGCATTCCGTGCCTTGCGCGACTCGTACACACTCAGTCGGCCAAAGTCCGGTCGGGCAGCAACGTTTTTGGCCATCACATACGGCTCTGAAAAACGCTTCATGAACCCCACCTGACAGAAGCGTCCGGTTCGGCGGGCAGCCTCCTGAATCGCACGCACCTCCGCAAGCGTCTTGGCTGGCGACTTCTCGATGTAGACGTTGCGCCCGCTGTTCATGACCTCGATGGCCAGCGCTGGCTGCAGTTGGGGGTGCATGACCACGAATACCGCGTCGAGCTCTTCCTTTTCGAGCATGGCCCTGTGGTCGGCATAGAAGCGCTCGAAGCCGAAGGCGCGCGCGTTGCGCGCCGCCAGGCGCTCGTCCATGTCGCAGCACGCGACCAGCTCGACTTCCGGTTCCGAGCCGTACGGCTCGAGGCCGTTGGCGAGCAGTCTCAGACACGGGTACAGGCAGCTCGTGCTGAACGCGCCCAGACACGGGTACAGGCAGCTCGTGCTGAACGCGCCACAGCCAATGAAGCCAATTCGAGGCAGCATCGCCTGATGCTTGCCGACCGCGAGCTGCTCGTCAACACCCGCGTTGCGCAATGCGCACTAGCACCGGCTCACCGAACGTCCTACAGCAAGCCCATGGCATGCCAGACCGGCACGCTCGCTACGATCGCGAGCAGCGTGAATGCGCCATACATCAGGGCCACCGGTCGTACCTGAACGTGTTGGAACAGGCTCCCGTTGAGCTCCTGGTGGACCGCCTGATAGATCGTGCTTTGATATGGAAGGAAGAAGCCACTGGTGCCAAGTAGGGCGATAATCGCCACCACCCACGGATCGATGCCCATGGTCGCGGCGACGGGCGCGAGGGCCACCGTGATCAGCGGCGCAGCCGCCGCGAAGCGAAGCACGAAGCTGGCGCCGAAGGACACCACCGTCAGACAGAGGATGAAGACGAACGGGCTGTTCGAGAAGCCGCTCAGTGCGCCCGCGATCAGGCTGGTCAACGATCGATCGAGGCCAGTGGTCGTGAAGATCTCGACCACGCTGGCCAGCGTCCCGAACAACAGTGCGTAATTCCAGTTGACCGTGCGCAAAGTATCGGCTGTCACCAGCCCAAGGGCAGCCAGCACGCCGAGCGCGGCGACGGCGATCCAGGCTGGATCGACGTGGTGCACCGGCTGCGTGGCAAAGCTCGCCAGCAAGAGCAGCATGACGACACCGCTCACCCATTCCTGACGGGACACTGGACCAAGCAGCGCCCGTTGAACGGGCAAGGCGTCGGTCCGCCGCGTGCACGCGGTCTGCGGTGCATAGCGCCACACGATGAAGGCGAGCATCCCGAGGAGCAGCACACCGTACGTAGGCGCCGCGCGCACGGCCCATGTCATCCAGTCCAGGCCGCTGCGCGAGGCATCGGGCAGCAACGTGAACGTCAACAGCGTCGTCGTCGAGCTGGTCAGGAACGGAGCCACGGTCTGGCCGAAGCCGAGCAGCGCCGCCATCGCCAACCCAGCGGCAGGCCGACTTCCAGGCGCGTACCCGTAAGCCTCGGCCATTTCCGTGACGGCCGGCGCGACAAGCAGCATTCGTCCGCTGGGGTTGGGCACCGCGGCACTGGAGAGCCAGCCCGTCACGCACAAAGCTAGCGCCTCGACCTTGAAGCCACCGCGTACGTGCTCCATCGACCAGAGTGCCACTCGGAACAGCAGGCCACTCGAGGCGATCACCGCGCCGACGACGAAGATAGCGATGGTCAGCATCCACGTGCCGCTGGCAAAACCGCCGAGGGCGACTCTCGGCGAGGCCACGCCGCCGACGACCCAGGTCGCGGCCAGGACGAGCGCGATGGCGCCGTCAGGTAACGAGCCGAAGACCATCACCGGCACAATCGCCAGCAGCGTGGCGGCCGCGCGCCATCCCTCGACCGTAAAGCCGGACGGTGGTGCGATCGGCCAGCCGAAGGCGAGGATCAGCGCCGCCGCAACGAGGCCGATCGCCTTGCCCAGCGAGATCAGTCGCAACGGGGCCGAGTCGCGCGGAATAGGAACAACGGATCGAACCGGCGGACTGGGCGCCTGGGACGGCGCGACCTGCTCGACAGTGCGCAGGCGACTGCTAAGCGTGGCGGCAAGTGCCAGCGGGACCGACGGATCGTCCCGCACCAGGTCATCGAAGCGTGCGCGGTCCAGTCGTAGGACCTCCGCCTCGCCTTCGGCGCGCACGGTTGCAGACCGCGGCTCGCCAGTTAGCAGCGCCATTTCGCCGATCAGCTCGCCGCGCCCGCAAGTACGCAGCCGTTTCTGATCGCTCGCGTACACGCCAAACTGGCCGCGACTGATGACGTACAGCGCATCGCCCGGCTCGCCGTGGCGGACAACGTTCTCACCATCGTCGAGCTGCACCACTTCGAGGCGCGCGGCGAGCTTCGCGAGCGCCACACCATCGAGACCCGCAAACAGCGCGCTGCCGCGCAACAGGTCGCCGTGCGCCTCAACCAGACTGATGCCACGAATCATCGTGGTGGTGCCCAGTGTCGGGCCGCGCAGCCGCGCACACCACCTCGACTTGCCCTCGTCTTACCCTCGTATTCGCGCTGCGCGTTGCTACCATGCCCCGGTGCCCGGCGGGACGGCTGATCGCAGTGGAATCGCTGCACATCTAAAGCGCTTGCGCTTACGTGCGGGTCTCAGCCAGGAAGCGTTAGCCGAAAAGGCCGGCGTCAGTGTTGCCACGATTGGCGCCCTTGAAGAAGGCCAGCGCCGCCGCCCGTACCCCAACACCCTGCGTGCGCTCGCCGATTCGCTCGATCTCAGCGCCGCGGACCGCGCCACATTGTTGGCGGCACGGGATGATGGGTCGGTCCCGCATGAGCCGGTGCTGCCCGTGCCGTTGACCGCACTCGTAGGACGCGAAGCCGAGGTCAAGGAAGTCGCTGCGCTTTTGCGCTCGGCCACGACGCGTCTGGTGACGCTCGTCGGACCGGGCGGAGTTGGCAAGACCCGGCTCGCAATCGAAGTTGCGGGCACGGTGCGCGCCGACTACCACGATGGTGTCGCGTTCGTTGACCTCGCGCCATTGCACGACCATCGCCTGGTGGCCGCAACCATTGCGCGCGTTCTTGGTGTACACGAGTTAGGCGGCCGCAGTGCCTGGGAGCTGGTGCAGGCGCACCTGCGCGCGCGGCATATGTTGCTCGTGCTGGACAACTTCGAGCACCTCTTGGGCGCGGCGCCGCTGCTGATCGAAGTGCTCGGCGCCTGTCCCCAGCTGTCTCTGCTGGTGACCAGCCGCAGCGCCCTGCGCTTGCGCGCGGAGCGCCGACAAACCGTTGGGCCGCTGCCGGCACCCGGTCGAGCCCAATCCTTTGCCCTCGCGGAGCTGCTTACTTTTCCAGCCGTACGTCTGTTCGTCGACCGGCTGCACGCGGTAGCGCCCGACTTTAAGCTCGACGAGAACAACGCCGCGACAGTGGCTGAGATCTGCCGTCAACTCGACGGCATTCCACTGGCGCTGGAGCTCGCGGCAGCTCGCGTGCAATTGCTGTCGCCGAGCGCTCTGCTGCACCGGCTCGAGCATCGCCTGCACCTGCTCAGTGACGGGCCGGTCGACCTGCCCGAACGACAGCGAACTCTGCGCGGCACGCTCGCCTGGAGTTATGACCTGCTCGAACCAGGGGATCAGGCGCTCTATCGTCGACTGGCGGTCTTCTCGGGAGGATGGACCATCGAAGCAGCCGAAGCGGTCGGTACCGGGCCTGGGATTGCAGCCGAGGACGTATTGCAGGGGCTCGGCACACTGGTCGACAACAGCCTCGTTCGCCCATTGGACCACTTCAATGGTGAGCCGTACTTCGGCATGCTCGAGACCGTGCGCGAGTACGCGCTCGACCGCCTCCAGGCGGAGGGCGAGGAGGGTGATGCGCGGATGCGCCACCTGGGCTTTTATCTCGCGCTGGCCGAGATGGCCGAGCCGCACCTCGATGGCGGCGACCAGACGTTCTGGGCGGACCGACTCGAACGCGAGCACGACAACCTGCGCGCCGCAATGACCTGCGCGCTGCACGGTGAGCAACCGGCCCTCGGGCTGCGCCTGGCGCTAGCGTTGCGATTTTTCTGGTACCAGCACGGGCACCTGCGCGAGGGTAGCGACCGACTCCAGGCAGCACTCGCCGCGGCCGAGGCCACGGTCGATTCGACCACACGCGGTCGAGGCCTGGCAGCGCTGGGCTATCTGCTGGCATTGCAGGGTGAGTTTGCGCAAGCACGACTCCGCCTGGAAGCTGCGCTGGTTATGAGTCGAGAGTCGTCCGATGACGCGGCCAGGGCGTTCGCCCTGCGCTATCTGGGCTTCGTCGCCGCCGCGGATGGGGATGGCGCGCAAGCTGCCGATTACCTCGAGGAGAGTCTGGCGGTGTCGCGCCGACTCGGCTTGTCGGTCGCGAGCGCCTTCGCCCTGATGTATCTCGGCGACGTGGTGCTGCAGCGCATGGACCTGGACCGCGCGCAACAGTACTTCGAGGAAAGCAGCGCGCTGCTGTCGCACCTGGAAAATACGACCGGCCTGTCGTACCCGCTGCGGCGGCTCGGGCACATCGCCCGGCTGCGCGGCGATATCCCGCTTGCGATCAGCCTGTGCCTGCAGAGTCTGGCGCATAACCGCGCTTCTGGCGACCGCCAGGGCATCGCCGCTTGCCTGGTCGGGCTCGCGCAGGTTGATGAATTGCGAGGCCGGCCTGGCGCCGCGGTGCGATTGCTCGGGCTGGCCGATACGGTGGCGTCAACCGTCGGCGGGCGGCTCCTGCCATTCGACGCGGAGCAGTTCGTTGCGACCCAAGCGAAGCTGCGCGAACAGCTCGACGCCGCGGCGTGGGCGCAGGCCTGGCAAGAGGGTCAGGGACTGTCGCTGGGCGACGCGGTGTCCGCTGTGCAGTATCAAAGTGTTCCGGAGTGAGCAGGGCGCCGTCAAAGTCCCGGTCGGGTCAACAACGATGGCAATAACTTTCGCATCACGTACGCGCACACCGACCACGTCAGCCAGCCTCTCCCGGGCCCTACGCCCCGGCGCCGACGACTGCGCAATGACGCAATATCATGACAGAGCCCCGTCGTGCCGCCACACTGAGGTGACTTCGTGGCTACGCGGCATCGCCGATGTCTTTACCGGATTGACTGGCCTGATGCGTTGCACGAGCCGAGGTCCATTGACGCACACCAACGTGTACCTGACACCGGGAGCGCGCAAAGGCCTGGCAAAGCTGGATGCCGCCCGCCGCGAGGCCCTGACTGACGGATTCCGTCGCGTTGGGTGGGAGTTGCTCTCATCCGCCAAACAGGTCGAGGTCGAAGCTGGTTGGGCGCGCCGCACCTGGCCACGGCGGCGGTATCCCCAGCAGTGTTATGCGAAGACCCTCAAGTACGTTGTCGACCACCCGGACATCACTGGTATGCGATTGACTCATGGGGTGGTTTCACATACCCCCCACCTTGCGCCATTCGACCACGCCTGGGTGGAGCTACCGGGTGGTGTTGTCTTCGACGGCGTCGTGCAGACATTCTTCACGCATGCGAGCTATTACAGCGTGATGGCTGCCGTGGCCCTCGATTCATACTCCGTTTCCGAGACGACCTGCCTGATTTCCATGCACCGACATCCCGGCCCGTGGAATGCGAAGTGGGTGCCTACGTCAGTACAGCTAACAACCTACGTCGCCGCGGTCCGCGCCGGTCACGATGTCGCCTCTGCGGCCGCGCGTCGGTCATACTACACGCAACCAGGCTCTAGCGAAGGCCGACAGTCGCGCTTCCGCCGCATGGCCGCGAGGTACGTAGCATGCGTTCTTCTTCTCCCGCGCCGCCGGCACCGGCAACTGGCACTGCGCCACCTTCACCTGGCAGCGCGCCGCGGTCCCCGATCACGCGGTGGTTGCGATTCCTGATTTTTCCAGCGTTGCTGCTGATCAATTTTGTGGTCATTCAGCAGATGACGCCCGCCCAACCGCAGCGCGTTGAGGTGTCGTATACCTTCTTCAAACAGCAGGTCGAAGCGGACAACGTCGCGCAGATCAGCACCCGCACGGACACCATCCAGGGCACGTTCAAGCAGGCCGTCACGTACCAGCCTGACCCGGCGCTAGCTGCCAGGACGGCGAGCGATTTCTCCACGGTGATCCCGGCGTTCGCAGATCCCGGCCTCGAAACGCTGCTCGCGGCGCATGGTGGAATCATCAACGCACGTCCGCTGGATCAACCCAGCAATCCGTTCATCACGATTCTCCTTGGCTTCGGCCCGACATTGCTGCTCATCGGCGGTTTCCTGTGGCTGTCCAGGAAAGCCGCCGGACAGATGGGTGGGGGCATCTTCGGCCTCGGCAAGAGCCAGGCCAAGCGCTACGACCAGACAACTGTCGGCGACCGTGGGGTGACTTTCAACGACGTCGCGGGCATCGAAGAGGCCAAGGCGGAGCTCGTCGAAATTGTCGATTTTCTCAAGGACCCGGCGAAGTACACCCGGCTCGGTGGCGTCGTGCCCAAAGGAGTGTTGCTGATCGGAGCTCCGGGTACCGGCAAAACGTTGCTCGCACGGGCGGTCGCCGGCGAAGCCAACGTGCCGTTCTTCAGCATGGGCGCCAGTGAGTTCGTCGAAATGATCGTCGGCGTGGGTGCCAGTCGCGTGCGCGACCTGTTCAAGCAAGCCCGCGACTCGGCGCCGGCCATCATCTTCATCGACGAGCTTGATGCCATCGGGCGGGCGCGCGGCTCGGGTGTCTTCTCCGGCAGCAACTCCGAGCAAGAGCAGACCCTGAATCAGATCCTGACTGAGATGGACGGCTTCAGCTCGCGCCAGGGCGTGATCGTGCTCGCGGCGACGAACCGGCCTGACGTGCTCGACCATGCCCTGCTCCGACCTGGCCGATTCGATCGTCGGGTGACGGTACAGCCACCCGACCGGCTCGGTCGAGAGATGATCCTGAAAGTACACACCCGCGGCATGCCGCTGGCGGCCAACGTGGATCTGAAAGAGATTGCGGCATCCACACCCGGTCTCGTTGGAGCGGACCTGCGCAACCTGGCGAACGAAGCCGCGTTGTTGGCAGCTCGTCGGAATGAACAGGCGATCTTTCAGAAGGATGTGCTGGATGCGCTCGAGACGCTCGTCCTCGGTCCGGCACGGGCCCTGGTCATGACCGTCGAGGAACGTACGCGGGTGGCCTATCACGAGGGTGGGCATGCGATCCTCGGCCTGCTCCTGCCGGGCGCGGACCCAGTCAACCGGGTGACCATTGTGCCGCATGGCATGGCGCTCGGCGTGACCTACCAGCGTCCTGAGGACGATCGGCACAGTTACAGCGAACAGTACCTGCATGCGCGCATCGTTGGCGCGATGGGTGGTCGAGCGGCTGAAGAAGTGGTCTTCGAGACACACACGACCGGTGCTGAGAACGACATGCAGCAGGCGACCGACCTGGCTCGTCAGATGGTTACGCGTTGGGGCATGAGCGAGCGACTGGGACCAGTGACGCTCGCGCCTCGAGATGGGACCTCTGGAGGTAGTCTGGAGGGCTTCGGCTTTGGCGGCAGTAAGCCATATGGCTCCGCAACAGCCGACGCGATTGATGATGAGGTCCGACGCCTGCTGGAGGAAGCTGCCGGCGAAGCTCGCCGCTTGCTCCAGATGCACCGGCGCGAGCTGGATGGGCTCGCCGCGGCGCTGCTCGAGCACGAGACGTTAGACGAGCCCGGGATCCGTCGTGCGACGGGGCTGCTGGTCATTCCCCGCGCTGCGCCCGCGCCGCTGCGTCCGGCGCTCATCACCAGCGGCACGGGCTGAAGGGGCTTCTCGAGGCCCAGTGTCGGCTCACCCCGCGCGAGATCGCTCGCGCTTAAGGCAAGCGGGACGCGCCGTGTAGCCTCAGACTAGATGGTCCAGCAGCCAGCCGCTCAGAGGGCGACGACCTTTCTGGGGTTGTCACGCCCGATGGCGCTCATCCTGTTCACCGTCTTCCTCGACCTGCTGGGCATCGGGCTGATCTTTCCAATCGGGCCGTTCTACGCCAGTGCGTTTGGCGCGAGTGCGTTCGACGTGGGGTTGCTGTTCACGTTGTTTTCGGTGGCCCAGTTCCTCACTATCCCGATCCTGGGCGCCCTGTCGGACCGTTACGGCCGTCGGCCGGTGCTGCTCATCGGGGTGGCGGGCGAGGTGGTTGGCTACTTCTTGTTCGGTACCGCCACCAGCCTGACGATGCTGTATGTCTCGCGCCTGGTGGCGGGCGCGTCATCAGGCAATATCGGCGCGGCGCAGGCGTACATAG
>WNFC01016582.1_pt1 | contig 11105 bp, 10 predicted proteins | sample 5400541 | NCBI WGS metagenome assembly WNFC01 (sample SAMN13153342, study PRJNA577476) | soil metagenome | isolation source: 120 cm saprolite under Douglas fir tree site 2 hole 2 replicate 1 | place: USA:California | collected 2015-04-18
AGACCCGGCGGTAGCGCCGAAGACAGCACCATGTTCACGGCGCGTGCCGGCAAGCGGATATCAGCGGGGAGCGGATTAGGTGTGTAGACGCGAATCTCTGAAAACGGATGCCCTACCTCATCCATCGATCCCAGAAATGCCTCGATGCACCGGGCGACTCCGGAGCGATTCTTGACCAGCCGTATTCCGTTCACGCCCAGAATCATTTTTTTCGACCGTCTGATTGTGCCTTTGACTCTGCAGCTTCGGCAGCTAGAATGAACCCCGGTAGCGCGATTAACACAAAACCGTGGCCAACAAATCCTCGCAGCCTGTTCGAGCTCTGCGAACAGTGATCGTTGGCGCCGGCCTCATGGGCCGGTGGCACGCGGACGCCGTATTCCGGATCGGTGTTCCGATTTCCGCCATTGTCGATAGCGACCCGCAGAAAGCAGCGCAGCTCATTCGGAGGCATCCCCAAGCAAGGGCAGTGCCGGACCTTGCGGCAATCGTCGCGGACGGTCTCGCGGACGTTATTCACATCTGCACTCCAGCTAAAACCCACGAGACCCTGGCGCAACAGGCGCTCGAAGCAGGCCTGCATTCGATCGTCGAGAAGCCGCTCACCGAAACTGCTGAAACGACATCGAACCTGCTACGTCTGGCCGAATCCAACAGCTTACTCCTCTGTCCTGTTCATCAGTTTCTCTTTCAGCCCGGCGTCCTCCGCGCTCAAGCGGCCGTTGATAAGATTGGCCCTCTGCTCCATCTAGACACCGTGATTTGCTCGGCCGGAGCGCGATCCGGCTCTCTAGACGCTGACCTCGTTGCGGCTGACATTCTACCGGGTCCACTCTCGCTCATTGCCAGGCTGCTTCCCGGCGCAGTTGGAGTCGCCGATTGGCGCATCGAGCATCCAGCCAAAGGCGAACTCCGCGCCAGCACCTCAGTTGGGAAGGTGTCCGCATCGATGCTGATCTCCTTGAACGGTCGCCCGACAGTTAACGCCCTGCGCTTGATCGGCGAGCGCGGTTCTGCTCAGGTTGATCTCTTTCACGGTTTCTGCGTCCTCGAACACGGCACCGTTTCTCGAACGCACAAGATCGCGCATCCTTTCCTGCAGAGTGGCGCCACTCTATTTGCCGCGGCCACAAATCTGATTTCACGCACCGTCAGAAGCGAGCCTGCGTACCCGGGTTTGCGCGAGCTGATTCGCAGGCTCTACGAAGCTCTCCGCACGAGAGGAAGGCCTCCCATCAGCGCTTCGGAAACTCTCGAGGTTGCTGCAGCCCGCGATAACATTCTCGCCGAAATACGGCGGATAGCCTGAGATCCGCACTCCGAGATGCAACTGCTGGGGCCTTTCGGCGTCATCGGCAACCGCCTCAATGAATCACGGGAATCCGGCCATCGTACCTGCTTACTCAGGGTCTCGGGTTATTGCTACGCTTCTCCGCCAGAACCAGAAGCGCAGGCGATAGGGGTGTCAGCAGCCATCGAAAAAGCGGCACATTGCTGAAGAAACGAAAAACACGCGCGCCCAGCTTTTCCATCCAGCTTCGGCCCGTAAGATCCTCTTCCGTTACGGAAGGCAGCGAGAATGCAAACGAATCGTATCGCATTCTCTTGAGCGTGCGCCTCAGTTCAAAACAGGAAAGCAAATGTTGTTTGTCGTAAGGCAAACCGCGGCGCCATTTCACGTAGGCCGGCATCCAACGGCGGGGGAGAAAGCCAACTCCCCAGATGTGGACATGCGGTTCGGGCGCCAAGGAGAACCGATTGGCGGTCCAGACGAACAGCCGGCCACCTCCGCGTTGCACGCGAGCGCACTCACCGACCACTGCTTGCGCATCCCGCACATGTTCCAGTGACGAGATGGCCGTAACCAAATCAAAGGATTCTGCCGCAAACGGGAGATAGTCGGCGCAGCAACAAACGAGGTTTGCAGTCGCCCCAGCCTCCTGCAAGCGCTTGCGCGCCAGAACTAACCAGCGAAAGGCTACGTCACAGCCAATCACCACCTCAAAGCTGCGCCGCGTTACGCCGATCAAAGCGCCTGCGCCACAGCCCACATCGAGGCAGGTGTTTCCTGAGCCCAACTGCCTTGCAAAGCTTTCCACCCTGATTTGATCGGAGAGTACATGCCGAATAAATCCTTCGCGCAAATCAACAGGGGTGGGAGGCAAGGAAACATTTTCCCAGTAGAATCGCAGCAGTTCGGCGAAACTCATGCGTTCTGCTTGCGATTGAACTATGCGCCCCTTCTCGTGATCCTGCTCGATAGTAATATACGGATCGGAATAAACGCGCAGATCTGGAATTCCCAAGACAATCGGGTAGGTTCGCTGGCAATGAGTGCAACGATATGCTTCGCCGTCTGACGCTAATTCTTGTTTACACACAGGGCAACGAAGCAAGTGCAAGAAGGCGGAGTGATCCAGAGCCGCCTTTGAATCGCTCGGGACCGAAGATCTCGTTACATTGACCATCGTCATCGGAATGTATTCTCCGTCTTAGCTGCCACTCTAGACTACGGCAGCGTCGGGGCGAGGAACTCTGCAATTCTCCGGTAAACCTCTGCTGGAGGATGAGGATCCCCGCTGCTGACACGGAGCGGATATGTGGGGTGTTCGAGGACGGGAACCACGTCCAAACATGCAGCACCTTCTGCTCGGGCCGCCTCGCATACCGTTCGGACATATCCTTCGAACGGGTACGGATTCTCCTTGAATCCACGCAGTGTGGGGAACGGAATAACGGTCACGCGGATGGATCGCTCCTTTGCAAGCTCCACGAAGGAATGCAGGCATCCCCGTGACCTCCGCCAGCCGGGGTTGGCGTCGTTGAATTTCCGCGCAAGCATTTTGCGGTATTCATCAATAGTGATGGGCTGGCTCTTAACCACTTGCCAGCGCGACCATAGGAAATTGTAAGCCGCGCTTGATTTGCGCAGCGCTGCCATAGAATCTCCGACGAATCCTGTTCTAACGTCCGGAGAAACTATCTTGCCGTCTCTTACCTGAATCGGAGGAGGATAATCTGTGTCGTTGTCCACGTAAATCAGCAGAGCAACCTGTGGCTTTAAGGGTATTGCGCGTTCTCGAAACATGCCGTACTCCTGGCAGGTGTCGTATCCCGGAACGCCAAGATTCACTACTGCAACGTCTGTACTAAGGCGACTTCTCAATCGCGCAGCCAACTGCGCTGAAAGCGTTTCTCCATCACGTACCCCTTGCCCAAAAGCGATTGAGTCTCCAACCACAGCAATACGCAGCGTTGCTCTCCCTATTTCATCGGCAGTCTCGCGCCCACGGAAACCGAGCGCACTAACTGAGATGGGCGCGCCGGCGTACAGTCCTTCGAAGCTGGGCCGCAGCTCGTAGACCATGTCCGCAACCTGGCTGGGTTCAAAAGCCTTTGCGTTCAAGTAATGCGGAATGTAGCCGAACGCCCGGAGCGCCGCTTCCATGAAGACCAGGGCCAAAACAAATCCCGGTACCGACAGAAAAATAATGCGGGAGAGAAATTGAATTACTTTCTTAGGCATCGTTGTGTCAGCGTCCTCTCTTAAGGTCTTGAAGTCCGCGCTTCTCAACTCCTCGGCGGAAACGACCGGCGTTCACGTCCGAGAGGAACTCCTCGGCCATCGCGGCGAAATCCCTGGGCTCGTAGCCGAGTTCCTGTTGGGCTTTTCTCGAGGTATAGAACTGATGGCAAAATCGGCGGTCGTACCCCGGCGTCAGACTTACACGCAAGATTCGACGGAAGAGATTGGTAATCTTGACCTTATATTCCGCCAGCAGACTCGGCACGGGAATAAGCAGACGGCTCAGATGGAGCCCCTCGCGCACCGCGTTGCTCATGTCGCGGAAGGAAACGTTGCTTCCCCCTAGGATGTACCGATTGCCACTTTGTCCTTTGCGGAGCGCCAAAACGATACCACCCAAGACATCCTCCACATGCACCAAACATTGTCCGCCCGGAGAGTACGGAGTGATCCAACTGGTGAGTGCTCTTTGCATGGATTGAGGCACACGATAGCCCCTCGCTGTAGGTCCGCAAATTAGGGCTGGGTTGACGATGACAGCGTCCAAGCCACGGTCGACCTCCGTGAGGACTTCCCGCTCCCCGCGGTGCTTTGAAATATGGTAGGTCAGGCCGGTATTCTCGACGTTAAAGGGAAAATCTTCGTCAGCGGGCCGCGCTGGGTCTGTTGGAATGCCGATGGCCGCCACCGAGCTAATGTGTAAGAACCGCTCTACCCCTTGCGCGCGAGCGGCTCGCGCAACATGACGTGTGCCGTCCACGTTGACTCGCATCTGCTCCTGCCGCGCTCCTGGCTGGTGACTGGCATTGGCCGCCGCATGAATGACATACCTGCAACCCTTCACCGCCGCTCGAACACTCTCGGCGTCAGTAATATCTCCGAGAGCTTTCTCGAAAGGGAGTTTCGCGATAGCAGCCAGATCGGAGGTCTGCCGGTACAGGATACGAACCTGATAGCCTTCCGTTACCATCCGCTGGCACAGCCGGGGCCCCAAAAAACCCGTGGCCCCGGTTATGAGAACTTTCATGGGAAGGATACGCCGTAGAGACTGGGCTTCAGGATGCGCTCAGGAGCCCTGAGCATAGGCCCGCTGGAAACGGTTGCGGCCGATGACAAACAAAGTTCGCGCGGAAACTGCGGAAGCAAAATCAGCCATTCGCTTGGCTCCGTTGTAGAGCGCGCCTCTGCGATTGTCATCCTTTAGAATACCGGCTCGATTGATCAGGTAACGCTCAAAAACTTGCGCGAAACGCAGCAATGCCGCAACTTGTCCCTTGGTGAGATTTTCGTTTCCGATCATCGCTTCATGGCTACTGTTGTAGGAGTATTCATCGTGCGTTGTCAGTCCCTGAGCTACCGCCCAATCCCGGAGCTTGGTGCCGATCAGCGGAGAGGCGGCGGTGAACTGTATCCAGTTGGCGCCCAAGCGCACCGCAAAGCCGATGGTCTCCAGCACCGTCTGTACCGTGTCTCCCGGCAGGCCGATGATAAAGAAGCAAAATGTCTTGATGCCGTGCTTGCGGCAAATTGTCGTCATCTCGACGATCTTTTCCCGCGAGATGGGTTTCCGTCCCACGTTTTTTTGAATTGCCACTTCCGCGCTCTCCACTCCAAAATTGATTCCATCGCAGCCCGCCGCAGCCATCGCGCGGATAGTCTCTTCCGTGAGGCAGTCGGGGCGCGTTTCACACTTCCACTTGAACACCAAGCCGCGCCGCATAATTTCTTTGCAGATCTCCATGACCCTATCCTGGCGCAGAGAAAACATGGGATCGCGGAAAAGAATGTACTGAATCCCTAGATCTTTCAACAAATGCTCGATTTCATTCACAACATTCTGCGGCGTGCGATACCGCCAAGGCAGGCCTTGGCCGACAGGATATGGGCAGTAGTTACATCCGAAGGGGCAACCCCTCGACGTCAGCATCGGCAAGAATGGAACCGGTACAGTGGCTGAAGACTTCGGAAGCGCATACCGCTTGTAAGGAAGGCGCTCCCACTTGGGAAATGGAAGAGTATCGAGCTCCTTCAGGAAAGGACGCGACGCCGTTTCCTGCCAGCCGCCACCGGATCGATAGTTCAAACCGAGAATCTCGTTCGCCGGCCGCCCGCTCATCAGCTCGCAAACCGTGTCATCCGGTTCGCCACGGAGGACGTAATCGACACACGGCTCTTGCAACACGCGATGAAGCACGTGACTTACGATCGAGCCATAAACTGCGATGGAAATATTTGGCGCCGCAGACTTAATCGTGGCGCAGACGGAGAGATCCCAGTCAAGACTCGGCAATGCGGTCCTGACGACAACCAGCGTGCGCTCGGATGGATCGCTGCCCGCAATGCGGGCAACCTGTCCAGCCAACTGATCGCGAGACAGGCTTAGCCCCTGAGCTTCCAGCACCTCGAAGGGAACGTTTTTGCTCTCCAGATAGCCCACCAGGTATGGAACATCCAGGGGAGGCAGAATAGGTGCACCAATCGGGTATAGCTGTCCGTAGCCGCCCATAGAGTCCCGGTTGGCAACGTAGCCCGGAGGACTCGGAGGATTAACGACGACGACTGTCTTGAACCGCACCGGCGTGGCCACGGGGGCCAGAACCGAATTTGCGATCCCCGTCAAGGAACTCATTTAGCCTCAATCCTCTGATTTCGCTTCAGCCAGCTCAGTTTCCCGGCGCTTGGGAAAACACATTGACAACTTCATCGGAGCAATTTGCCCACCAAGTGGCCCCCTAGGGCGGGAACAGGGTTACCGGCTAACTACCTTTCCTGTCAGGAGAATACAGCTTGATCGACCTGACCGGCGCGACGGAGATAGGGCAAATCCGCCCCCATAACTTCCCTTTTTGCGAAAATCTTTTCACCGCCAAGTCTGTTGATCCGCAGCGCAACAATCACAATCTAAAAGACTTGGCCCGCCTTCAACGGCCGGACAGGGCCTCGGCGTATAGCCCCTGAAGCCGCTGGCCGACCGACTCCAGGCTAAATCGCTCCAAAGCATAGGCGCGCGATTTCGCCGGATCGTAGTCGCTGCGCCGGTCCAATACTTGTGCAATTCCTTCCGCGAGCGCCTGGGCATCCTCCGGCGGAACGAGGATACCGACTTCCTTCGTCACAATGTCCTCCGGCCCTCCACACCGCGTCGCCACGACGGGAGTGCCGCACGCCATGGCCTCCACGAGCACCATCCCAAAACTCTCCGCGCGACTCGGCAAGACCAACACAGCACTTTCCTGAATGGAGCGCACCAACTCGGGAGGTCGTCGCTTACCCACAAAATTGACGCGGCTTCCCAGGTGCAATTCCTCCGCCATTTGCCGCAGTCGATCGTACTCGCGTTGATAATTCTTAAAGTAGCTCTCTCCCACAAGCACGAGCGTGACGTTTCGACCGGAGTCAACTAGAAGTCGCATCGCCCGGAGGAGTATGTCGACACCTTTCACTGGGCGGATCGCGCCGACGAAGAGTACCTGATTAGGAAGAGGCTGTCCCTCGTTCTCGCTCCTGTTGAAAATGGTTCCGTCTACTCCCACTGGAATTACGCGCAACTTCTCCGATGCGCCAACCACCCGGGCAACCGATTCGCGCACCGGCCCGCTTACCGCGATGTGGAATGCGCACTCCTCCACTGCTCTCACTGATTCCCGCCGCACGAACGCATTGTGATATGTCCAAGGCCCCCAGGGAATGTGTTCGGTGATGACGACCGGAACGCCGAATTGCTTCCCTAGGCGCAATGCCGCAACTCCATCAGGATATGTGAAATGCGCGTGGATCAGGTCAAAGGGAAAGTCGCACCGCAATCGCTTTGCCATGCCACGCGACGCCCAATAGTAGGTCCTCGATTCAAGAGAGTATAGCGAGTCTCCCGGACCTACTAACATTCGGGGGTGAAATACTTCGATGTCATTGGTGAGACAGCGACGCGGAATGCCCCGTAACCGCGCGTAGTACTCGGGCATACCTGGAATCGGAGGACAGTACGGTACAGGCGAGATGACCTTTGGTTCACAAAATCTGGCCGAATATCGCACCAGGTTCTCGACCCAGAGTCCCAGCACATCAAACACATTGTTTGGATAATTCTTCGAGAGCACCAATACTTTGGGACGATGGGGGTTATCGGGCGCTGGCTCCACTAACGCAGTCATGAACCGGACGATTCCCCCTTAGGCCTCGGCGCGCTCTGGAGCTCTCTCACCGCATCTTCAAAATGCTCCGCGCTTTCAAGACCGATCCATGTCACTCTGCGGACGGTTTCCAACTCTCGGATCTCCCCCGAAACGGTGCGAATTGCTTTGCGCTTATCGCCAAGAAATTCCAGCAGACCCGCGTCGTTCCTGGAATTGTAACGAACGAAGGCCGTAACTTCAGCTCCAAGCTCGACTCGCCTCTCGACGAGATGGCTGCCGATGAAGCCACCCGCGCCGGTAACAACCACTTTTGCGTGCTGCCAGTTCATGACTTGCTCTCACTGCGGCGTGATGCACCGAGTCTCATTCTTCCTATCACCGTGCTATGGATTCCGGTCTTTCGATACAGCGCTAGCGTTGCGAGCACATTTAACAGCACCACCCCGATCGCCGTGCTGATCGCCGCACCCACCATGCCCCACCTCGGTATGAGAATCAAATTCAGCAGGATGGCCGCGCCCGCACTCACCGCGACCGCCCTGGCCGAATCTCGCTCGTGGCCCGTCATCATCAGCAACACGCGCCAGCGGTAAACTGGCCAGTAGCGTCAAGCGCGCGATTCTTGTCGCTAACCGCTGCAACCTCTTCAAATCACCGGCAGCATAGAGGCTCGCCGCCGTCGAGGAGAATGCCGCATTCTGCGCCACCAGCACAAAGGCCAGCAGTTCCGCTCCCTTGTCGGCCACGCTGTAAATCCCAACGGCGCTGGCCCCTTGGATCGCGCCCAGGATCAATGTGCCCGCCTGCCCAAACAAGACCCCCATGCCCGCAAGGAAGACCATCGGCAGCGCACTCTGAGCCCAGGCTCGTTCTCGATAAACCGGCTCGGCTTCCTTTGCGGATTCGGGCAGCGCTCTATGAAGCCACCAAGCCCCGACAACAAAGGCGGTTGCGTTGGTGAGCACATTGAGTCCCATCGCGAACGGCGCGGTCAGCGGTTCCCGGCGCAGCGAAGCAGCAGCGACCAAGAGCCCGATCAGCAACGCAGGCTGAATCAGGCGCTCGGGGGTCGCGCCCAGCACTGCCCGGTGTAATCCTTGTAGGGCCGCCTGCCGTACTCGTGTCAGCGTGATCAATGGCAGCAGCAGAAGGCCTACCCAGAATGTCGTCACCCTCTGCCCTGACCATTGCGACCGCATCGCCCAAGCCACTGCTGCCGCGACGCCGACGATACCCAGCGAAACCAGGAGCACCGCCCGATTCGCTGCCCGTAAAAGTCCACTCATCAGCCCCCATTCCTTCTTCACCTCATAGGCCGCGACTTCACGAATCAGGAGTTGGTCCATGCCCAAAATAGCCGGAACCCCGAGCACGACGATCCAGGCGAACGCGTAGCTGTACGTGCCGAATCCGTCCTTCCCGAGCGTTCGTGCCAGGAAAATCGACAGTCCGAACGAAAGCACCCCGAAAAAGATCCGCAGCCCGACCAATCCTGCCAGTCCCTCGACTATGCGTTTCCGCACCGCGTGGGATTCTTCCTTGCCCAGCAGAACCTCGCCGAGGATGGTTACCGAGTCACGCATCCTATTGCGCATGGGCGGTGATGCACAAATGCCACCCGATGGCTCGCTGCAGCATGTTGAAAACTGGCTTGGGAAGGTAGCGGAAATACCAGACCTTAACGTATCTGTATTTCACGTATTCGGGGATTTTGTAAGGGAAGATATGTTCCGACATCGCGCCCCCGATGGAGTTTTCCTCTCGCTAACTGCTTGCGCCGCTTGGTTTTGCCCCTGCCACGCCTTCTCGGGCACGGAGTCGCAGCCTTGCATATTTCCGGCCCGCACGGTCCATCAGCATCTTGGCCTTCTGGCCGATGCCGGAGGCGCGAATGGGCGTCGGCTTGTGCTCCTCTGGAGGAATTACGAACTCCCTGAGGGACGTCGTGTCGATTCCGGCCGCACCGACACAACTCCACAGGCGCGCGGCGGTGGCCTCAAATTCGTGGGTCAGTGTCCAGTAGTCGATGGAAATGTCCGCGTACCGTTGGTTCTCCGCAAAACTCAATTCCCACAGCTTGCAGAATCGCTCGTAACCCGTCTTCGAGTTCTTGGCGTCCAGTTCGGGATATGTCGTTTTCAGGTCTTCGCACCATGTTGCGATGCTGAACCCATTAAACCGCACGTCGTCCTGACCCACATTCTCTTTGCCCAGATACGCCCGCACCCGCCGCAGGATGGACTTCCACTGGTCCTCCTTCCGGCGGTAAATGTGCACAAACTTCGCGTTCGGAAAATTCTTCCGCAGCCAACCCATCCGGAACGTGAAGCGATTCTCCTTCAGCATCACTCGCGGACTGCGCCCGAAAGCGGTGCCAATGAGATAGTTCAGGTAGCGGCTGAGCTCGTCAGCTTCCGCTTCCGGAGGCAAGTACAGGCCGCTGTTCCCCCATCGAGGATCGAAAAGATCCGGAATCCTGTCAAAGCCCTTCAGTTCGGCATGATAGCGCCCTACGAAAAAATGATGGTCATCCGGCAGCATAGGCCAAATTAAGTATTCCAGAAGCTGCTCGTGCAGGGGTTCGTAGAGAGAATAGTACTGTCCGGTTTTCCGGAACAGCGTAAACAGCAGCGTGCTACCCGAACAGTAGTCGCCGTTCACAAAAACAAGGTTGCTCATCGCCCTTTACTCTCCGATTCCACCGCCCTGCGACGCGAAGAAGTCATCGCGGCTCCTCCTCCTTCGGTTCGCTTCAACGAGACGCCGCAGACAGCTCCGGAGCATCGCGAAGCTGCACACCCGCATCTTCTTCCACCAAGCGCGCCATGATGTCCACGAAAGCTTGTTTCTTGAATGGCTGGAACTGCGCGGACCTCATGTACTCCCAGCCGTTCTCGCGGTACGCCGCGATGGATTTTTTGTCCAGAGATTTCAGGTGCATGCGCAGCTCGTCGTAGCCCTTGAAATCGCGCATGTCGATGAAGCACTCGCGGGGAACAAATGTCTCGATGTCCGGCGCTCCCCAGTAAATCGGGACGGTACCCGCCGCAAAGCAGTCGAAAATCTTCTCGGTCACCCAGCCTTTGAGGATCACATTTTCAAAACACAGCAAAAAAGTGTACTGGGAGATGGTGTCCAGCTTCGACGAACTTACCCCGCGGTATACGCTCCTCGCCGCTTCCAGCAGCGGCACTGGGCGCAACTTCTGCCATTGTTTAAGTAGCTTCCGCCGGATTTTTTGAACCGAGCCCGGCAGCCCTGCCCAACCCATTTGGAACGACGGCCCATCCCAGCCTTGCCCGTAAAGATCTATCTCCTTCCAGGCCGCAAAATATTGAACCGCCCGCATTCGCTCGCTGTACAGCTCGCGCCAGTAAACCGCGGGCAACTTATTGTGATTCATCATCACCAGGAACTTGCGGTCGCCGCGCCGCCACAGCTCTTCG
>WNFC01008887.1_pt2 | contig 11104 bp, 10 predicted proteins | sample 5400541 | NCBI WGS metagenome assembly WNFC01 (sample SAMN13153342, study PRJNA577476) | soil metagenome | isolation source: 120 cm saprolite under Douglas fir tree site 2 hole 2 replicate 1 | place: USA:California | collected 2015-04-18
CACGGACCTTTTCTTCCTCCTTTTCCTCCTTAGCCTCGGCCGCGGCGGGAGCAGCACCACCGGCAACAGGTGCCGCAGAGACGGCTCCACCGCCAGATGGCACCTAAACAGGATCAGGGTGGACCGTCAGTTACGTGGACCTAAACCAATGACAACCTCAGAGCACGTACTGAGGCTAGCTTGCTAGTGCCCTCAGCGATAAGCTATGGATCAATACGATTACTTTCTTGCAAGGGAAGAGAGATGAGAAACGCACGGCATTGATATCTTTGCCATTGAGCTCGGAAAGGAGGGAGTCGAGTCGCGAGCCGTCGACTTCAATACCGACGGCTTGGATAACCTTCGTGATATCAGCGGCCGATGGCGACTCGTTTCCGGCAATTTTCAAGAGGAGGTAGGCAGCGATGTAGCGCATCTGTCAATACCGGTTCAGTCCGAAGGGTAAAATTGTGTAAGGGAGGAAGGATACTTTTGGTTCTGGTTCTGGTAGGTCGTATGGGTTTGGGTAGCCACAAATCACTGCAAGTCGTGCTTTGTTAGAAAAAGCTATATCTATGCGCAAAAATGCTCACATTTAATCCGCAATGGGAGGACCTGTGGATTCTATCCGTCGTGTCTCTTGAGTCGAGATGGTACTGTTTCACCCCTTCATTCAGGATCAGAGGAGGCTCGTCTACTGTACAGTACCAGTTTAAACTTTACCATCAGTCTTGACAGATTCGAGCTCCGACTGAACTCAACTTGCCCAACCTTGGTCCACAGGTCATCCACACGAGTATCGTCATCAACCAAGCCCAACACATTATCATGGTGTGTTTCTGTTATAGTGCAGTACGCTCGATGAACGTATGAAATTAGGCCGATTCAACCGTCACCGACCCACAAGTCGCTGCTGATCTCAAGAAGAAGCGTACATTCCGTACATTTTCATACCGTGGAATCGAACTTGACAAGCTCCTCGACCTGAGCAACGAGGAGGTGTGTTAACGATTAATCGTAGCCTGATTTGTTCTATCATTGACTAGTCTCTGTAGTTTGTTGAGGTATGCACTCATGACCTGTAATTGTTCACCCAGCCTTATCTGCTGTAGATTGTCCATGCCCGCGCACGCCGTCGGTTCCAACGTGGCCTAAAGCGCCGTCCCATGGGTCTCATCAAAAAGCTACGCAAGGCGAAGAAGGAGGCACCGCCGAACGAGAAGCCCGCCGTTGTCAAAACGCATCTGCGTGATATGATTGTCGTTCCTGAAATGATTGGGTCTGTTGTCGGTATCTACAACGGCAAGGTGTGCTCATATTGTGGGTCGAGTAGTGAGGCGTCTGTGCTGAGAGATTGCGCCTCCCAGGTTTTCAACTCGGTCGAAATCAAACCGGAGATGGTCGGTCACTATCTTGGGGAATTCTCCGTCTCGTACAAGCCTGTCAAGCACGGTCGCCCTGGTGTTCGTCTGTCTCTAGTCATCCGTCTCTTCTCAACTAACTATGCTGAAACAGATTGGTGCAACACACTGTAAGTTATATATTGAATTCGTGATAAGAAAGCCATTCATCATTTCTGTGACCTGCATGTTGATAGCGTCTCGCTTGTACGTTTTACGTTGCCTGTTTCAGCGCTTGGTGGCTCATTTGTTTTTAGCATTCCGCTCAAGTAATTGCATACACTTGTATTGTCTTATACTTTCACATCTGCTGCACAAAAAAAGTTATGCATTATGCGCGGTGCTTATGCTCTGTTCGCTGACCGAGCTTGGCCATCCGCTCGTTTCGCGGTCCGACGCAATGAATTCTCCTCGGGCTGTGGCCTCAGTCCCCATGATAGTGGCGTCAGGCCTGCCCTATATTGCAGTGACCCTGAATGTTTAGGTTAGTTGAAAATTCATCGAGGCGTTGGCAATATGCACAAGACCGAGCCATACATCAGGTTGAATGCCAAAAACGTACCTGTGGCGTGGTGTGAATGCATACAACCCGTGTTTGCCACACTGTGGGCTCAGAGCACAACATCCGCCTGCTAACGGTTACTAACAGTGCACCCCGAACATTGAGCATGCACCGGGATTGCACCAGTCATGCACCCTCATTCGGACGCTTTGAATTTCTCACTTAGTTCTTTACCAATTGCCACAAAACTTCATATACAGTAGCGCCTACCCCCCTCTTAGCCCGTAATTTTTTTTTGGTGAATGTGGACTGTCACACTTTCCGACCGACTCGGATGCTGCGTTGGAGTTTCTATGGCCACAAAATGGTTACAGTAGTCACAATCAATGGCGGATGACGTGGCTCAGGAATCTCATCGGTAGAGACAATATTAATATTACCACTGCACTCTGAGCACCCAAATGAAAATTTAGGCTTGTGACATAGCGTGACTGTTCGAATCAAGGTACATGACCGCCGATGCACTGTTACTGTTATAACCCGCCGAAGTTCGATCAATCAGCACTCCGCTTGGGCTTGGCTGTTCGCCGCCGGCGCTACAGCTGTGTTTGTACTGATCCATATCAATCCGTAGCTGATATATAAGATTATCACGTATTACGTGTAACCAAACTCCGAAATGGCATCGATAGGCAGGGCGTGACAGACTTTTTTTCGCTTTCACCACACGGTACTATTTCCTTTGACAAAAAGATGAGCATAACCTGGAACATGGTGACCTAGCCCTAGAAAGACATGCATCAAGTTTTGTAGGAATTGAGTAAGAATTGACCCTGATCGAAGGAATGGTCCGAGGGGATTGCTATGCTAGTCGAACTTCGGGTAACTCAACAAGATGCCCACGTTGCGTGTTGTTTGCGTGTTGGCTGTGTTGGCCCAGTCGAGCAGCCCCGAACTACGTATGGTAGATTTCCGCGCCAAGAACGCTAACGATGCGAGAGACTACGCAGCTTTCCGGGTGCTGCATGCACAGCCCGATCTACCTTCCACGCGCCACGGGAATCACTTTGTTATTTCATGCGGCTACACGGCAGCCGGAGAAGGGCGCAGGGAAGGATACATCAGGGGGATGGCGAGGGTATCATGAATAATTGCCGGAAAAAAAAGGAGAAATAGGGGGTGGATAGAAAGGGGTAAGAGGAAAAAAATAAATAAAGTTCTTTTGTCCATTCGTAAGTGTGTGGTAAACAAGGAGTGGTGGGTGGGGCCAGATGTTAGGACAAGAAGGGGAGGAACGTGGCTTACAGATACGGTGACGTAGAAGAGAAGAGTAAAAAAAAAAGATAGGCGCAATGTGATGAATAACGACAAACGGGGGGTAGCCCCACAACACCCCCTTCTGCACGATGCACACAGCCAAAGTGCGACATCTGCATGCCACTCACGTGCGCTGCCGCAACTGTACTGGTGTCAGTGGCCCATGCCCGTTTGTTGCGTAGTTAGGCGTCGACGGCGACAGATCTCCGCTCGGTCGGACAAACGAACCCGAGTTCGGCCGCGACGTGGGCGGCAGCTGCGGTGCACGTTGTGCGTACGCCCACTCCGCATCCGGTGGCGGCTGGTCGCTGTTTAGGGGCACTCGCGGCTGTGGCGTCTGGATCATCATGCCACTCTGAGAGAACGACGTCGAGGTCGTTCCGGCCGGCGGATAGGAGGCGGGTGAGTGCGGCAGGGCAGGTTGCGGAGACTGTTGCCGCGATTGGTACCCGTTGCGGATAAGGGTTTCGGACTGGGCAGCGGGTAACGTGCCTGGCCTATCGCCTCGTGATGTTGGCGGTGTATTACTGGGTGTTGGGTATGAGGAATCGAATCATGACGTCAAGGAAGCAGGGGGCATACCGTGAATCTAGTAGATCTCCTGACCGGTTGGGGTGTGCCAGGTTGGCATTGTTAGAATTGAAGGGTGAAGAGCCGGAGATAGGTGACATCAAAGGTCCAGTAGCGCGGCCACTAGACCTCTGACGCATGTACGCCTCACATCTCTTCATGAAGTCCTTACTAGGAAGCTCCATGCCATGGGCAAAATGCTCTTGATCGTGCACGAGTGGTAAAAAATCCTCGGGAACGATGAAGAATTCGTCCTGGTTCTCCAATAACTCTGTCACCACCCTGATGACGCCAAAACTTGATTCGAACGCAGCGTCCCGGCCGGCCGAGAAGAGAATACTCGGGCCTATGACCGTCGCGAGGTTCGGAAGGTCCATCTTGCTTCCAGTATCGTCGAGGCTGTGTGCGAAAGATGCAACCCATTTGAGGAAAACGAGAAGGACCTCCAACGTGTCTCGGTGACTCTTGGGTAAAATGAGCGTCAGCATATGGAGCAACCGCTTCCGGTCATCGTCATTTTGCAGACCTGATGCCGGAGAGACAAGTCAATGATGGGCAGCCTAGGCAAAATCGTTCTTTCACTACGCACCGGCTGATGCTATAAAAAGGCGGTGTAGCTTGGACGTCAAGAGGGGATCAGGAAGGTCACGGAAGAATTGCTTCAGTAAGGCGGCAATCTGAACCGGGTGTTCGGTACTCCAATCCACAGAAGACGAGTCGCGGTCGAGCGCGACTATGAGCTCCTTCCGCCGTCGGATATTGCCCGTCTTCCTAAATATGCCTTCAACCGACATATCTGCGATGCAGTACTGTGAACGGGATGAATCGTTAAACTGCGAGCAACACGCACCCATTTGTCGCATCGCCGAGATCACATCGTCGATAAAGCTCGGCACTCTCAAAGTGGCCCTTGATGCGCCATGCATCGAGTCCGCACCCTCACGTTCGACGAGGAGCTCCAACGGTACCCCAAAGAGGCCTTGCGATCATTAGTCCCACCGTTAGTACGACAAAATCCCATCGAACGATGCAGCAACGCACCTTTCTTCTTGATGTTCTTCTTCTCATTCGCTTTGAACAGCTTACCCCAAAATCCCTGCTTCTTCGCCTCGACCATCTCCAAGATCTCATCTAAATCCAACTGATCACGCAACGGTGAACGGTATAGTATCACTACGGCCGCGTGTCGCACGATAGCGAGCTCCAGCGGTGTCAATTCTGCGATGTAGGGAACCATGCTCTGGCGAGGCAGTGAACGACGTTGCTCCATTGCCTGTGCAGCCTCGGCAAATTGCGGTATGTCCGCGAGTGTGAGCCCCTCTAGCGTTGGTACACTGTCCAGTGGACCACTTTCGGACGGGGCGGTGGCAGACGGTGTGGGCGGCGTGGGTTCGTCGTCGACGATCTTGACTTCGGTGTTCTTGCGCAAGAAGTTGGGCCGTGAGTCGGCGGGGGACGGTGTGGGGGCGGCCGGGTTGAGGGTGGGACGTTGAGGCCGTGCTGGTGGGGCGGACTGCTGCGATTGTGGTGATTGTTGTTGCAGCCCCGGACCTTGAGGGGGCCGCTGCGGTCGCACAGGGCCAGCACTGACACCCTGCACGCTCTGCTGGACAGTAGGACGTTGCCCTTGAAAAGCGAGGCTGGGATCAACCTGCTGCGTTTGCGCCTGTGACTGCATGCGCCCGCTGCCCTGTCCTTGTGACGTAACCACGTCACTTGGATGTGCGACCTTACCGCTGGGGCTCTCGATGATGGTTGATCGCTTTGGTATATGTGCCGTCGCGGAGAGCTTCCTATCGAGGTGGACGGTCTTCATACGCATGATGTCTTGAGAATTACGATACGGATCATGTTCCTCGGCGGAGGACGGTGGGGCAGTAGCTGCGGATGCGGGAGAGGGATCAATGTCCCGCATCATGATGGAGAGGGAAAGGCACATACTGGGCGTCAGGGGGATGACCTTACGTTTCTTGAGGAGGAGGTACAGCCTCCTCAGGGCGACGTTCAACAAAAACGCATACTGCTCGAGGCGCGACACTGCCTGAAACCCACTACGGCAGGCTTGATGCACATGGTCCGTGCAATAAATAACCGTTGGCACCGGACCAAACGACTGCGTGTCCACAATGCTGTCTAATTCGTAAGCGAAGATGTCCACGTTAGCTGGAGGTCGCCGCGCGGTTGTGATTCTTGGCGCTTGGCCTCCATCTTCGGATTTCTCTTTCTCCTTTGCTTTGTCGTCCGCAGTCGCAGCTGCTGGCGGAGCCGCAACTTTTCCACATGATTTACACCCTATGCACTGCGAATGCCAACGTTGGTATGTGCCAAGCCGAACGCAATCCTCCTCGACCGTGAGGTTGCACTTGACGCACAAGTCGCTCGGAGGGTTCACGACTGGGACGCTACTGAGCCCAGGGTCACGCGAAGCGCCGAGGAACGGTGACTCCCCAGCATTTTCCGGTGCAAGGCTGCGGAAGCCATACATGACGCCATTGGTACCCGCATTGCCGGAAGCGGAACGCTGGGTGGAGATGATCTCGCCCTTGGCCCCCTTTAACATCCGGCGTGCAGATGGGTTTCCGCCTTGGACTGCGAGCAAATGGAGTTTGTCGAGGAAGGACTGCATCGCTTCGCGTACGCCATATTCGCGCTCAAGCTTGAGCGCCCCTGTGAGAGCTATGCGGATGAGGATCTTGAGGTAATGGGCGAGTCCCGTGACGAGTGCGAGGAGTTCTTGGGTCATGCCCATCCGACGGGCGCCCGTCTCCTGAGTGTGTGACAGGAGGGTGAACAAATCGACCGTCTTGCGGCAGAGCATGCGGGCTTCGCGGACATGTGACATGCCTGGTGTGATCGTGAGAAGTTTTTATCGTCACGGGGTGCTTAATAACGTTACCTTTCATGGTCAGCTGAGCAAAGTGCCATTCGAGGTCATCGATGGTCGCGAAAAGGATTTCCACGTGAAGGATAAACTTCTCGGCCATTCGAATGGCGTCCAAGTATTGTCCGCTGCTCACATGCCGTAGCATGTCCGATATGCACGCTGCACTTGACTCCTCGAATGCAGAAAGTACCCTGGCAAGCGTGTTGAGAAACCCTCAAAAGATTAATTTGCTGGAAGCTCCGGTGAGAAACTCACGTCCAAATGCGATACACCTGCTGTTCCATCCGTATTTGCTTTTCCTTCAATGACGCATGTGTCTCCCGCCGCTCTTCCTCCGCATAAGCCGTTTCGCTTGTGTCAGGTGGTACATCTGTGAGACTTGTCGGTCGCCGGGAAACAACTTTGACGTTCCAGAACTTCAGAATAGAAAGAAATGGATCATGAACAACAGAAATGTGCACAGGGACCGTGATTGCGACGGACCTTGTTGATCATGTAGCATTCTGGATGCCAGCATTCGTCACGCATGTTCCTATTGATCTCCACGAACTGCTTCAAAATTGCAGTATTACAGCCTGCGCATTTTGTCGCAAAGCGCGTCGAATAATGGTAATGACAGTACACGTCATTATCGTGTTCATAATACGAGTCTTGCGGCCCGAAAAGTGTTGGACATATGGAGCATGTGAAATGCTCGACGTGGAACTTTCTGTCTGTATGGGTGTGAGTCGGATCTGGATCATCATCGAGCGTGGATGCAACGCACTACACGCCGTAATATAACTCCCTCTTAATGCCATGCCACACTTCGCACAAATGAGGTTGAGTCGCCGGAAGTAATCCCGTTCGCACAGCGGTTGTTGCTTGCCATCAGGGCCATCAACAGGGAAGAACTTGGATGCGACGACATCCCCACAGTCCTGTCAAAAGCTGATGTAGCGTTCAAACCAAGAATAGAGGTAGTACATACGATGCACTTGAAGCACTGAAGATGAAAAACCGTACCAAGGGCCCGAACGAACGCGCCGTGCATGGGGAGTACACAAGCGGAGCATGTCCTAAGGCAAGGGGTCGAGGCGTTAGATGGAACGGCGAAGAACACAGAGGAAATAGAGAGAGGGGGTAATAGAGTAGAGAGAATGTCTGCGTAAAACAGGGAGAGGACTCACGAGACCGATGTGGCACTACTAGCAGAGGTGACAGACGGGGGTGGACGATTCTCTGCCGGACTCGAAGAGGTCGAGTGAGAGGATCCAGAAGCCCCGCTCAGTCGCCTGGACGATGTACCCAAGTACTCGGATGAGGAGGGCTGATAGCGGTCGCGGGAGCTGCTGCCCGGGGTTGTCGGCCGACTGGCCGAAAGGAAGGGCGGCGACGGGGAGGTGAATGTAGAGGAGTGATTCAAGTCTTCGCTGCGAGAGTATTTTGACAACGAGGGATCGGAATAGGATGTGTGATCAAGTTCGCTGGCCGATCCAAGGGTGGAAGCGCGCGTTGGGAGGGGAGGCCGGTCTGAGCCGCTCAGGATGGAAGGAGAGGGCAGCGAGGACGGCTCGTCGGCAGCAGGGGAGAGTCGGCGAGGGGATTGACGAGGGGAGCCGTGAGACCTGGGAGAGAAGGGGATGAGTAGGCCATTGGAGGGCGACGAGCGTTCCTGGGAGGGGATGGCGGGATGATCTTGGGAGTAGCCCATGACCGTGGTGGAGATGCGCTATGAGTGAGCCAGAGCGAATCAAAAATATTTGAAGGGTGGTTGTCACAGGGGAGAGGGTGATGATGGTAGCCGACCGCTCTCGTTGCTCTCTTTGTCGCCCTGTTGTCCAGTCGAGCCGAGGCGGAATTCCGGTCAGTCGGTCGTTCGGTCGGTCCCTCGGTCGCTTCTTTGCGCGTCAGCCAGCCCAGGCCAACCGTCATTTCGGCAATTTTTTTTTAAAAAGAAAAACGACACAAAAACAACTACGTCACAGTCACGATGTCACCCGTCACTCTCTTCCCCCCCGAGTCCCCCCCTTCCAACTCGCATCCCGCTCACAACCTCTGTCAGAAGCTCCTCAATCCGCTTCTGTCTCCTCTCAATCGAATCCAGCCGTTTTGCCCATTCGAACTTCCCCAACGCCGATTCCTTCTCCTCTGTCTCTTCCGCCGTTTCCGGCTCCGGTAGCGCCTCCGACCGCTGATCCGGACTCTGCATAAATGCGCTATCGCTCTCTCGGCTCGGTGGAATCATCCTTTGCAGAGTTGTCGCAGACGATAGCCGCCGCCGACTCATGGGCCCGTAGCTCACCCCGTCTCGCGTGCCAGTGTTCACCTGCGCATCCTCTGGTATCGCCTCATCCACAATCACTGGCTGGAATAGCTGCGCCAGCGGGCTCGCCTGAACCGTCGTCTCTGCTGGGCGACCCGGCGGAGGCATGAGGCGAAGTCGCGTTTGTGGACCCGGCGAGCTGTCTAGCTTTCTCGATGATTGCGATGGTACTCGCGAGTATGTGTTACTCCCGATCGATCCTCGAGGGCGCCTGACGGAACCGGTTCGTGCGTGCCCCATTAGAGGGGGCGCACCCTGGTCATGCATATCCAATGCACTGTCGAGTTGGTCTTCAATTTCGAATATCTAAAAAGCAGAATCATCTGTTTTGTGTTCGGGCTGTTGGAGAAGCGCTCGCACCGCATCGATGTCGGATACTCCTCCTGGAAAGAGATTTTCCAGCAATGCTACGGCATATCCTTATGAGCACGCTGGTCACTACACAATGGACGGACAAGCAACGCACTCCAGCGCTTAACGTTTCTTGGCAGGGTTTCCAAAAAGTGTTCTGTCGTGGCCACTAGCGTCTCTCCGACACCTACTGTCCCTATCTTGTTAGCTTGGCGCTCATACAATGCGATCGTGATCAATATCGGGAAGTTTGTTAATCTGTGGTGACTTGTCAGTCAAGAAGTCTGGTCCTGTCACGTTTCAAGGGCGAGAACCTGATCATAAACACGTTGACCTGACATGAGAATGTTCATTAAACTTGTGGCGCACGTAAATGGAAGACTAGACCTTATGGAACCAGCGCGGGGTTAGTACGTAACTCGCAGGAAGGAGGACCCAGAGAGCGAAGAGATTGACAGGTGGTTGGTATGAAAACAGAGAGTCGGCCTTTACACTACCAAATATTGAGTTGGCCATGCATGTCACGTAGTAAAATGTGGGCGCTAAACCAACCCTTCGATTGTTGACACAGCGCGTCTAAACATAGCCTGCAAACTGATTTGGTACAGTGACACGATATGAAGCATGAAAGCTCGACCTCAGCAGCTGCATCCTCAGATATCGTGGAGAATGTATGAGAAAGGATCTGTCATGGTGCAATCAGATAGAGTCCCGGAGGACGAGAGGTCGACGTACCGAGACTAAGACTACGGCGATAGTATGCGTGTCGGCAAGAGTAGTTTTAGCGCACAAAAGGAGACATACCTGTGAGAAGTAATGTATTGCTCAGGCAGGCGTAGGTCACCATCAGGATTGGGCCAAAGGTCCCGTCGAATTCGGCTGCCAGGGAATAAGAAACAGTATTTATATCTCGGTTATCAACTCACGAGCTTTCTCAAAACCTGTCGCGTCGAGGCCAAACCATATGTCGATCATCCACCATGCAATCTGACTAAGATGGGGGGTTAAAAGATGGACGGAATCTCAGGGGACGGTGACCGAAACTACCTTAGTGAATACCTATTAAAAAGCAGCGCCTCAGTGGTGACAATAGATGTAGGGCAGAAGACAGCATCGCACCCAGCCTTTGCCTTGCTTAATCTGAAAAATGATCAGATTCGGAACAACGTGGAAGAAGAGACATTAGCTTACGTCCAGAGTGCGTACAGGAAGCCGCCAAAACAGAAAACGGCGATGCACATCAAGAAGGCGAATTGTGAGATCATGGCTCGCAATGAAAGCACCATTAAGTTGTTCTTCAGTGTTACGAAGGCCAACCTGAAGGGCGACCCATTTTCAAGGTACCTCTGAACGCCTGCGTGAGCGCGACTTACCGAGGGAAAAGTAGGCACGCGATAAGCGCAAGGCTGTCAACACCGACAGCTTTGGCCCAAGCTCCTTCTAGCCAAAAATGACCATCCTACGCAATGTTTCAATTGAAAATGGAGCGTACTAGGGTGGAATATCCCATAGACACGGAGGACTGCATATGTGCAAAATATTGGTACTTTGGTGGAACATCAAAACGACGCTTCAAGGTGGTGATCGCAGGGGACGTACTGAATGCCAAGTCGAACCCGTTCTAGATTACAGTCATCAGCACTTTCGCGACGCTGCGTATAGTCGCCACGCACCCAGGTACCTGTGAAAAAGACTGCTGACGGATTCAACAAGCGATGCACGGGCGGTGCATAGAAAACATTACCTCTGATTCCGTGTTCCTGCATCGCTGCCACTTTGTCCAGGGAGAATCCAAG
>WNFC01013207.1_pt1 | contig 11104 bp, 23 predicted proteins | sample 5400541 | NCBI WGS metagenome assembly WNFC01 (sample SAMN13153342, study PRJNA577476) | soil metagenome | isolation source: 120 cm saprolite under Douglas fir tree site 2 hole 2 replicate 1 | place: USA:California | collected 2015-04-18
TGACGCTGGTGGAGGCCCGCCGCTGATGCCGGAGCTGTTGCGTGCCTCCCGCTGCCCCCGCTGCCGCCGCCTGGTGGTGCCGCCGGCCAGCCTCTGCCCGGACCACCCGGTGAAGATGGAGGCGGCCACGCTGCCGCCGCTCGGCGAGGTCGTCTCGTTCACCACGCTGCACTCGCCGCCCGAGGGCTTCCGGGCCCCGCTCCACCTGGCGCTCGTGCAGCTCGAGGGCGGCGCGCGGCTCTTCTGCCACGGCGCGGCCACCGACGGCGTCAAGATCGGCTCCCACGTCTCGGTGGAGGCGGTCGACTCGGTGTTCTACTTCTCGAACATCGGATTCACCGATCGGGCCCGCCTCTTCTGGCGGCGCGCCGGCGCTCGCGGCGAGCGCATCGGTGCCATCGGCAAGAGCGTCGTGAAAGGCATCTGGAACAGGAGGTCCCGTGGCGACGACTAGGACCCGCTCCCGCAAGACCACCCCGCGCCGCGCCATGAAGCCGGCCGCGTCGCGTCGCGCCCGGCCGCCGCTCGCCGGGGTGCGCGTCATCGACCTCACCCGGGTGCTGGCCGGGCCGTTCTGCGCGATGTCGCTCGGCGACATGGGCGCGGAGGTCATCAAGATCGAGGAGCCCGGCAAGGGGGACGACACCCGCGGCTGGCCGCCCTTCGTCCACGGCGAGGCCACCTACTTCCTGTCCGTGAACCGGAACAAGAAGAGCCTCACGCTCAACATGAAGGCGCCGGAGGGGCAGGAGATCCTGCGCCGGCTGCTCGCCTCCGCCGACGTGGTGCTCGAGAATTTCCGGCCCGGCACCATGGAGCGGCTCGGCTTCAGCTACGCGACGCTGCGCCACGCGAATCCCCGCCTCGTCTACTGCTCGATCTCGGGCTTCGGCGAGAGCGGCCCCGAGGCCCACCGGCCCGGCTACGACCTGATCGTGCAGGGCGAGTCCGGGGTCATGGACATCACCGGCTTCCCCGACGGGCCGCCGGTCAAGGTAGGCAACTCCATCGGCGACCTGGTGGCGGGCATGGCCGCCGCGCAGGGCATCACCCTGGCGCTGCTGAGCCGCGAGAAGACCGGCAAGGGACAGAAGGTCGAGATCGGCATGCTCGACGTGATGGCCTCGCTGCTCACCTACCAGGCCGGGCTCTACTGGAACGCGGGCGGCCGTCCCGCCCGCCGGGGCAACGAGCACCCGTCGATCGTGCCCTACGAGGTCTTCAAGGCCCGGGACGTCTACATCACCCTCGGGGTCGCCAACAACTCGCTCTGGGATCGCACCTGCCGCGCCCTCGACCGCGAGGACCTGATCCGCGATCCGCGCTTCGACACCGAGGCCAACCGGGTGACCAATCGCAAGGTCCTGGTCCCGCTCCTGAACGAGATCCTGGGCGCGCGGCCGGCCGACGAGTGGCTCGCGCGGCTCGACAAGGCCGGGGTGCCCGCCGGACGCATCAAGAGCGTGGCCGAGGTCTGCGAGAGCGCGCACCTGCGCGCCCGGGGCATGATGGTCTCGCTGCCGCACCCCAAGGCGGGCTCGATCACGGTGATGGGCGTGCCGGTGCGCCTGCACGACACGCCGGGCGCGGCCTCGGCTCCGCCTCCGCTGCTGGGCCAGCACACCGACGAGATCCTGACCCGGCTCCTGCGCATGCCCAAGGCCCGCGTCGACAAGCTGCGTGCCGGCGGCGTGGTCTAGATCCGGGCGCGCCGCGATGGGCCCGCTCGGGCTCGAGGTCGGGCAGAAGGCGCGCCGGACGCAGACCGTGAGCGCGCGCGAGGTCGAGCTCTACGCCCAGATCACCGGCGACCGCAACCCGCTCCACTTCGACGCCGACTTCGCGGCGCGCACGCGCTTCGGCCGCCTGGTGGCCCAGGGCGGCATCGCGGCCGGGATGCTGAACGCGCTCGTGGCGATGGATCTGCCGGGCCCCGGCACCGTGTTCATGAGCCAGTCGCTCAAGTACCTGGCCCCGACCTACCTCGGCGACACCGTGACCGCCGAGATCGAGGTGCTCGCGCTCAAGCCCGACAAGCCGGTCTGCCAGCTGCGGGCCACGATCACCAACCAGGACGGCGCGGTACTCCTCGAGGGGGAGTGCTGGACCTACACGCTGCGCCCGGCCTGATCGCCGGGATCCGGCTCACCGGAGGCTGCGGACCAGCAGCCACGCTCCGAGCACCCCGAGGAAGACCAGCACCGCGCGGTTGAAGGTCCGCTGATCGAGGCGGTCCTGCACGCGCAGGCCCACCGCGAATCCGGCCAGCGCCGCCACCGTCAGCGCCACCGACGCCCACAGCAGCGACCAGGGCAGGAGCCCGTACCAGGCGACCGCTCCGAGCTGCACCAGCTTGTAGAAGAAGAAGGCGAAGGCCACCGACGAGATGAAGTCGTGCTTGGACAGCCCGATCCCCTGGAAGTAGAGGACGAGCGCGGTGGCGGGCGAGTTGGTCACCCCGCCGATGACGCCGGCCGCGAAGCCGGCGAGCGGCGAGAGCCAGGGCTCCCAGCGGGCGGGAACCTTCGGAGCGAGGCCGGTGGCGCTGAGCGTGACGAAGATCAGGACGAAGAGCCCCAGGATGAGGGTGGCCGCGCGCGGGGGCAGAAGGGTCAGCACCCGCGTGCCGAGCACGATGCCGACCGCGCCCGAGAGCAGCAGGGAGCCGAACCGCCGCACGGTGGCCAGCGGGGCCCCGCGCCGCGCGAACTGGATGCCGTCCATGACGATGTTGGGGAGGATCAGGAGCACCACGCCGGTCAGCCCCAAAACGAACACCATCTCCTGCACTGTCTGACTCGCCGTTTGCGTTCACGATCGCCCGGGTCCTCGCGTGACCGAGCGCAGGCGGGCCCAGGAGCGCATCAGTCGGCGGCGCGGGTGGCGAGAGCCTAGATCGGGCGGGATCTCTTCCCTGCAAGCCAGCGCGGCGACCGACGAGCCGCTGGCCGGGCCACTGAGGGGGAGCCGTAGCTCCCGGCGGCCCCCGGGGATCCTGCCTACGGGGCACCCGTTAACAGACCAGGGCGGGACTCACGGATCACTGCAGTCCGCCGAGGCGCCGCAGCGAGGGCAGGTGAGCTTGCAGTGGACCGCTCGCATTGGCTCCTGACACCGCGGACATTCGCGCTGGATCTCGGGGCGCCAGTCCCACGTTCCGGGGGCCGCGGTGTCGGTCAAAGGTCGGGCCGGTTGGTGGCGCCACGGGCGCGCTCGAGGTCCCGGAGGCGCTTCAGGACGGGCAGCATCTGGCGGGCGGTCGCCCGGACCCAGTCGGCCCTGAAGACGATCCCCTTGGGCCTGGCGTTCCAGAGCGCCATGGCCTCCCACTTGGTGTGTCCCTCCTCGGTCAGGAGGGCGATGAACACGTCCTTGGTCATGCCGGCCTCGCCGCTAGTCCGCGGCCCTTCTGGTGGACCATGTTCTCCGTGAACCACTCGACGGTTCCATCCGCCCAGACGTAGCGGCACAGCCGGCCACGGCCAGACCATGAGGTGCAACTGATCAGGGTTGGCAGATCCTGCTCCGCCGGCGCCGTCGCCTCCCCCGGCTCCTCCGGCTTCACGACGGCGCCACCTCCTCGAAGGTTGGGAGCGAGTCCGGGAGTAGCGGGTTCGGCGCCATCGTTGGCTGGACCTCCAGGGCGGCACGGTACACCTTCTCCGGGTCGAGCCCGTGCCCCCTGGGCGCGCGCGAGGTCCCTCCGGAGGCGCGCCACGAGGTCCGTCCTCTCGACCGGCTCCGCGTCCGGCCCCGGCCCCGCCGTCAGGATGCAGACGAAGTGTTCGGTCGCCACGCAGTGCCGGTCCGGCTGCTTGAACTCACGGAGTAGGTCCATGGCCACGAAGGCCTCGGGTTCCGTCAGGGCCGACCACGGGCTAGGCACCGGGCGCCTCCGCCGCGGCTTCGTCACGGACCAGCACAGGTGACACGTGTCCTGACAGATGCTCCAGCCTCCGGAACTCCTCCCACTCCCAGTACTCGACAGGCTCGTCCGAGGGAGGCATGGCGCCGGTCGAGCCGTGGAAGTTCGGCTTCCCGTCGGACCCGGCCTCGTACTGGAAGTACTCGCCCCGCCCGCGGACACTATCGGCCCCCATCCAGGCGACCAGCATGGCGTTCATCTGGGCCGTCGGATCACACCAGTGGTAGCGCACCTGGATGATGTCGCCCTTGAGCTTTGTGTAAACGACTCTATTCGATGGGGGTGCGTGCCTCACGACTTTGCCTCCTCCGTCCCGCCTAGCTCCAGCATGTGCGAAGGCCGGACGCAACTTGGCCACGATCCTCGCCGCCTCGTGGAACGCTGCCGGCGCCTTCCTGCGCTTCCCGTTCATAGCTCGTCGTCCGCGGTCTCGCCGGGCCAAAGGTGGCCGGCCTGCGGGTCCTGCGTGTAGCCCGGGCACTCGTGGTCGCAGAGGCCGTTCGCCATCTCGAGGGGTGCGCTGCGCCCGCGCGGCTTCTTCCGCCGCCCGCAGACGGGGCAGGTGGGCATCGCCCAGCAGGCGGCAGTGGCAGTGTGCGTGCTCATCGCCGGCCCCGGGTCAGGGCCCAGCCCAGGACCAGCAGCACGACGGCCAGTAGCCCGACGACGGCCCACGGTCCCAAGCCCGAGTAGTACGCCACCACGTCTGCAAGCGGGGCCCTGCCGGTCATGGGGCGGGCTCGCGGCGCGGGCACTCCCAGCGGTGGCCTTCGGGATCGACCGCTTTCCCGCAGAACGAGCAGAGCATCTTCCCGTCGTCCTTCCCCGCGTCGCCCGCTTGAGCGTCCACGAAGTCGGCCACATTGTCCTGTGCCTGCCCCAGCAGAACGACGGCATCGGTCAGTCGCACGTCTGCACCTAAGGCTTCCACCGCGAGCTTCGCGTCACGGATTGCTCTCTCAGCCGGGACCATGCGATCAATCCGGATGCGGCGCGGGATGTCCCGGCTAGTCGTTCCCGTGCCCGCGTTGCCCGCCGGGGCGCGGCGGAGGGCTGCCTCGTACTGCCACGAAAGTTCCGGCTTCCCATGTTCCTTGAACCAGAGCATCGCGGACTCGACCGCTGGTCGCAGCCGTGCGATCTCCTTGTGCAGCACGTTCTGATGGCGCAGGAGTTCGGTGATCTGGGCCTTCTTGTTGGACAACTCAGTGCCGAAGGCGTCCTTCTCCTTGACCGCCTGCGCCCGGATCTTGTCCAGGCACGGCCGGCAGGCGAGGCTCCAGCCCTTGTCGACCCACTCCCACTCGGTCACGACCTCTTCGCACAGGTCGCACTCGACGCCCGCCGCCATGCTGCCGCGGGCCTTCGTCCGGTACTCCTGCACGGCCTGGGTCACCGCGGTGGCCAGTTCCTCCTTGGTCAACGGCGGATCGCTCTCATTGACCTCATGCAGCTTACCGTCACCGAGCACCCGCAGGCGCTTGACCCACTTCACGTCCTCCGCCCGCCGCCGTGCCTCGTCGGTCATACCGGCAACGGCGGACGGCCCCGCCGCCCAGGACGCCAGGGCTTGCACCCAGTCTTGCGCCGGCCGTCCCGCCGGAACCTGAGCAGATGGCGCCGGCAGAAGCGAGTCGACACGCGCGGCCACGTCCCGCATTCCGTACAGCGCCCCTGCCCAAGCCAGCGCTTGCGCTTGGCGCGCTTCTTCCGCGCGGCGGGCGTCATGCGGCCCCCAACCGCCTCGTCGCTCATCTCTGCCCCTTCAGCCAACGGTCGCACGAAAAGTCGTCTCGTCCCACGAACCCCCCGCAGGAGCAGGCGCGGCATGCGCACGGTAGCAGCCAATCATGCAAGTCCCGCTCGTGTTCACAGGTACAGTTGTCGGGCTTCCTGCGATGCACGTGCGGCGTAGTCCAGTGACGTGGGTCCGGCTGGAAGCAGACCTGACACCGCCGCGCCGCCTCGTCGGTCATGGCTCTACCCTCATCAGCCGGTAGGTAGTCGCCCCGGTATCGGTATCGGTCACGCGCTCGGGCTTCACCCAGACGCCGGGCTCCACCTCGACGGGCTTGCCCTCGGCGATCATGGTCTCAAGGTGCTCGGTGAGCCGCGCGATCTGCGCCACCTCCTCGTCGTCTTTCATCGCTTCTTCCCCCGGCAAAACGGACACGTCGTCTCCTTGGGATCGGTCGTGACCTGGCTGTCGGCCTCGCGGAGCACCTTACACGCCAGGGTACCGTCTTCCTTCTCGAGGTGGACCGCGCGCGTGGTCATCGCTCGGGTTCCGGGGCCGGCGGCCGGCAGACCGGGCAGAGGCAGAAGTCGTTTAGACCCGAGACTGGTCTGTCCGTTAGAGGCAGGTGCATGTCGCGGATCTCGGCGAGGCTGAACGTGAGGCCGACCAGTCTCTCGGTTATGACTTCACCTCCGCGCACCGCGCACCGCGCGCCCGAGCCTCTTGCTCGGCGGCCCGGCGGACGGCCTGCCGCCAGAAGAGCTCGTCCGGCTGCCCCTGGGCTGCCTGACGCTGCTTGGCAACCCACCGAACACCGTCACGAGCTTGTCTCTGCCACGCGGTCGCGGCCGCCGTGCACGCCGACTCGGACCCGAAGGCCTGGAGCGCGCGAGAGTCGGCAAGTAAGACCCATCCGGCTAGCAGCAGCCCGAGCGCCAGGCTCCTCACGGTTTCACCGTGTCTGGAAGGCACTTCATGGTGGCGGTGATCTTCTCGCCGTCGAGGCTGAACACCGAGAACCCGCCCGTCCAGTTGCGGTGGATGTTCGAGGCGTGGAGAGTCGCGGCGGCCTCGCATTCGGCCTTGGTGCTGTAGGCTGACAGAGGTTCCTGGCGACGTGGCGGCCTACCGGGCGCGTCCACAAGGCCAAGTTCAGGTGACCAGTACAACACCCACGCGCAGTCGGCGGCAACGGCCGACGCGGACCCGAGCAGTAACAGTAGCGCCAGGGCCCTCATGGCTTCACTGTCTCTTTCCACAGCCCGCGGTCACCCATGTGGATGCCGTCCATTTCCCAGCCGTGGGCCTCAAGGCACAGTTTGCGATTCCGGCTGGCCTCCGATGCGGCCGCGATCATCAGGCCGCCGCTGGCCCCCCAGCTTCGCGCTTCCTGGTAGCACTGGTAGTAGTCCTGCTTGAAGTCCAGCGCGGTCGAGCCGGGCTTCGTCCAGTAGTGGGCGCAGCCGCCCAGGGCGAGCCCCACGCCCACCAGCAGGACGCCGACGGTCTTGGTCATGTGCTTGGCGAGCTCCTGGTGCCTCGGGTTCGGGCTGTCGGCCATCTTGCACATCAACCACATCGAGACGCAGCCGGGGCAGGGGCAGTCCTCGAAGGTCCATTGGTAGTCGCGGAGGTAGGCCGCTAGAGCCTCGTTCGTGCGCCAGTCGGACGAGCCGCCCGGCCTCGGCCCCAGACGCGCCGCCCGTCGCTCGTGCTCCCGGAGGTTCTCCTCGAGGAACGCCGCCTCGTGCGCCACGTCGAACTGATGCCAGTGCCTTGCCCGCCGCCGACCCCAGATCGCCAGCGGGATCCACCACCCACCCGCCACGATCAGCATCGCCACCACGAAGATCCCGTCGTTGCTCATGACCGCCCTACCTCCTTGCGCTTCCGCTCCGCGATCAGCCGCACCGCTTCTGGATCCCGCCCGGTCGCCGGCCCTGGGTACATCCGATCGCGCCACTCCCGCCGCTTCAGGGCCAGAGCCGCCGTCTCCTCGGGTGTGAGGATCGGAATCCCGACCGCGCCCTGGATCTCGCCGTCGGCCCCCCGGCAGGTGATCCAGACGTACTCGGAGGCCATGAGCTAGGCCGCCGCCTTCCGCATCTGGGCCGGCCGGGCCGCGGGCTTCCGGACTCGCAGATGCAACATCGCCAGGTAGTCGTTCATGACGTGGATCATCTCGTGGGCGAACACCTTGAGCTTCATCCGGTCCGACAGGGACTCCAGGATGTAGATCTCGAACTGACCGCTCGGGGAATGCGCCGGGGCGATCATGCAGCCGCGCCATCGACTCCGACGGATGTTGCTGCCGCCGGACACCGGGTACTGGTTGACGCGGGCGGCGCTGATCTGCCTGATCAGCACGTTGACACCCGGTAGCTTAAGGCACTTTGGGACCGCTTTGGCTATGTACTCCCTGTGCTGAACACGTCGCGGGTTCATCCAGTGGCGCCTACCTCTCCCCGCGGGTTGTGGTCGCCCGTATCTTCCCCGACCCCGAAGTCGAGGGCCGCGTGCCCGTCCTTGAGGTGGTGGGCCAGGGTCGCCCGGGCCGCTTGTTCGGTCGGATGCCCTGACACGTGCCAGGGGTGGGGTGGGGCGCCGCCCTCGTTGCAGAAGGCGAAGTAGGAGGGCGGCGACGGACGCCTACCGTTCACCGCGCGGCCTCCGGGCTGTCTGGGGGCGTCTTCGGGTCCAGGATCAGGACCATCGATATCTCCACCCCGTCTGGACCGATGTGGCGGCTGACAGGAGTCACCGCTCCGCAGGCCCGGCCGTCCAGCATCACGCCGCAGGCAGCGATCATCGCCTCAGTCAGTTCCCGATTCGTCTGGACCTCGATGACCTCAACGTGGCCGGCCCGGCATGAGCTAGCGACCCGGTGCTTGCCGTTTGCTGGGTGAGTCTGGACCCCGGTCATGTTGGTGATGCGGAGCGACGGAATGAGCACCGGGCTCACGCGGCCGGTCAGGTGCTCGAGCCGGCGGAACATCCCCCACTCCTCGGGCTCTGGTTGCTCGGCCCTCGGCGATGCGGCTTCGAGGAAAGTGTGCAGGACCATCTGGCCGGTCTCGTCGTACTCGAACGACCCACCGGTGGAGCCTTCCAGGATCCAGATGTGCCTGACCCTGATGTGCCCACCCTCCAGCCGCTCGTAGATCACCCGGGCCGACGGTGGCGCGATCACCGCCTCGGCCTCCGTCCCCCGTGCATCACGGTGAGCCCCGACTCGGCCCAGCAGTTGTCGGAGTAGTCGCTCGAGCAGTTCAGCCAGAGCGCCACCCGCTGGCCGGTGCGATAGGCGATGGGTCCGACGAACAGCAGGGGCAGCGCCAACACGGCCGCGCCCAGGACCTTCAGTGGGGTCTTCATTGGCCTCGCCTCTTTGCCGGCGTCGGGTCGTCGGACGCCATGAACCCGCTCGTCGCCAGGAACTGCCACAGCAGGACTGCTGCCCCGGGCGCAGCGGCCTCATCCTTCTCGATGTACTCCTTCACCGTTGGGCCGAAGACTTGCTCGAGCCGGGCGACGAGTTGGCGACGCTCCGACCGCGTGAGCCGGAGTCGACAAACAATCGGCGGTTTATGGCCAACGAAAATCAGCCCTCCCGACTCACGGGCTGGCGCGGACTTACCGGGGCCCCGGCGGAGGTGATTCTGAGGCGGCTGGTCTCAAGGTCGGCCAGCGCGCGCGTCACCGACATTGGGGAAATTTTCAGCGCCCGTGCCACCCCACGGACCGAAACGCCGGCCGCGCGCATCTGGACCACGCGACCGAGATCTACGGGCGTGCGTGGGCGGCCGAGGCGCTTGCCTTGGGCTTTGGCGCGGGCGAGCCCCGCCATAACTCTGTCCCGTATGAGGTCCCTCTCAAATTCTGAGATGGCGGCCAGCACGTGGAACAACAGCCGGCCAGAGGGCGTCGTGGTGTCGATGGACTGGTCCAGCACGATCAGGTCCACCCCCAGCGCCTCGAACTCCCGGACCATCGCTACGAGGTGGTGGACCGAGCGGGCTAGGCGGTCGAGCTTCACGCAGGCCACCACGTCGACCTTGCGGGCCCGGACCGCCGCCAACATCGCGTCTAGCTGCGGACGCTTCTCCTTTGCACCGCTCTGGCCCTGGTCGGTGAACTCGGTCACGATCCAGCCCCGCGCGGTCGCGAAGGCCCGGAGGGCGAGGAGTTGGTTGTCCGCCGTCTGAGAGAGGGTCGACACGCGGGAGTACGTCGCGACCCGGCGGGGGACCGCGCTCATCGCAGTACCCGCCGGGCCGTCAGGATCAACTGGTCGAGCGCCAACTCCCGTGCGTCCGGGTGCTGATGGCGTGGCCGCATCTCGTTCGTCGTCTCGAGGCGGGCCAAGCGCCGCACGCAGTCCACCAGGGACGAGCCGGCCGGTAGCCGGGGCTTTGGGGTGCTCATCGTGCCGTGACCTTGACGAGAAGTCCCGGGTTCCGGGTGCCCTTCATCTAGGCCACCCGCTTCTTCTCGAACACTCGCAGGACGGGGCCAGTGGCGCTCTCACTGTCGGCCGGTACCATCAACTCCCGGGCGTCTTCCACCGACACCCGGAGCGCGCCGAAGGCCTTGTCGCCCAGAACCTCGAGGAAGAGTTGCGGGTCCGGGGTCAGGACCGTCCGCTCGCCCAAGATCGCCACGCTCCGCTGCCCATCGAACTGGGCGAGGCCGGCGGCCTTGAGGGTGCCCGTGATCTGCTGGGTGAGCGCCTTTTCGGTGGCCTGGGACTTCTTGATGAGACCGCGAAGCTCGAAGAGGTCGTCCACCTGCTGGGACAGTGCGGCCGCCTGGATGATGGTGGCGGCGACCCGGATCGGTAGCGGGGTCCTGAGGTTCTGCGGGGTCTGATTCTGTGTTGCGATACGCTCTGGAGTAGCCATTTGCTGTCTCCCTTTCGCGGAGATGGTGGATGGTCAGGGTCGGTGTCGGGGTCTCTAGCCCCGCGCCGGCCCGCCTGCTACTTCTGCTTCTTCTCGCCTAGCAACTGGCTGACGCTCGTCTTCAGCGCCCCAGCCAGCTTCTCGATGGTGCCGAGGGAAGGATCGTGTAGCCCCTTCTCAAGCCGGGCGACGTAGCCGGTGCTGATGTCCGCCTCGCGGGCGAGCCGCTCCTGCGACCACTGCAGCTTCTCCCGTAGGGCCCGCACCGTCTTCGCTAGGTGTTCCTTGGTCATCTCGATCTCCTACATGGGAGTCTAACACGATAGATCTAGATGTAAAGAACTATTTTCCGGACCAGTGCCCGCCGCCCGCCCCCCGTGCGATCCTCGAAGGAGGGTAGACAGGTCGGTGACGCCGACGGCCTCGGCCTGATCGAGAGCCTCGCGCGGCCCGGGGGCAACGTGACCGGGGTCACCGACCAGTCCGTCGAGCTCAGCGCGAAGCGGCTCGAGATCCTCACCGAGGTCGTGCCGAAGGCGA
>WNFC01013513.1_pt1 | contig 11104 bp, 6 predicted proteins | sample 5400541 | NCBI WGS metagenome assembly WNFC01 (sample SAMN13153342, study PRJNA577476) | soil metagenome | isolation source: 120 cm saprolite under Douglas fir tree site 2 hole 2 replicate 1 | place: USA:California | collected 2015-04-18
GCTCGCCAATGTGTTCAAGAGCGACTGCACATTCCTTTGATTGATCTCGCCACTTCCCTTGACCCACGTCCATTGGCCGTTCGCGCCGCGCACTAACGATAATTCTTTGTCCGTGACGATGCTGACCCGATGAATTTGCTCGGGCTTGAATTTGAAGATCGACAATTCCTGCCACTGCAACGGATCGGCGAAAATATTTTCGAGGAGAGTTTTGCGTACCGCGACGACAAACGGCTCGTCGGCGACGCGTGCGTAAACGTCGTTGCCTTCAAGTTTTCCAAAAGCCAGCGTGGTGAATGGTTGTTCGCCTGCCTTTGTCTCGGCCGTGTTTTCCGAAGCGAACGAGCTGAAGGTTAATTGCAGCTGCGGTTTATCGAGTCCGTACTTTGGCAAATTCGAAGCGACATTCTCAACGAATCTTGTCACTTGTTCATTTTGCAATGTGTCGATCAAACGGCGGATTTCGCTCGAATTTGCCGGCGCATTGTTTTTGTTCGCGATGGTCCAGTTCTCGCCTTTTCGCGCGAGCACGGTCTTGCCTTTGCCAGGCGCGTCGATTGTGAGCCGGTCGAGAATGTTGGCGTCGATCCGCACTAGATGCCGATCGCGCAAATCGTCTGGTTTGGTGTTAAGCAGTTCTTCGACTTTTTTCGGCAATGTATAAACGAAAGCGCGTGGAGAAAAGCGAACGTAAACCTGGTCTTTGTTTTTCTCTCCCGCAGTCGCGGGACTGCCGATTTGCAACATCTGACCTTGTTCGCCACGGGACGAATCCGTCCGACCGGCGGACTTGTCGTCCTGAGCGAACAACGTGATCGAGCCGCGCGGCTCGGCCAAACCGTAGGGATGCAGATCGCCGCGGTCGTCCGCCACGAATTGTTGAATGCGCGCCGTGGTCACTTGCGCGATCAGGTCGCCGATTTTCTGATCGTCCCCGCGTGCGCGCAACGGTTTCATAATCTGCCAATGGTCGCCTTTTTTCTGTAGCTCCATTTCGCCGGCCGGCGTTTTGAGCACGACGCGCACGACTTGGGCCATGATCAAATCGGTTAATTTTTTGTCGCGAAAATCCTCCGGTTTCTTCTCGATGTCTTTCTTAACTGACTGCGACGCGAGAAAAGTTTCCTTCGAATTTTCAAACCGTACATACATTTTCCCTCCGAGCGCAGCATCTTTGCCGAACAGAATTTCCGGCGGCGCGCCTGGCCCGATCAATTTCAATCGCAGCTTCGACTTGTTCAGGCCGAACTCGCTCAGCTTATTCTTGTCCGCCTCGATTTCTTTTGCGGGGATGGTCGCGTCTTTCTGCCAGCTCTCGAGATCGAGCAGTAGATTCTCGATTGCAGAATTGTCGGCCAGGTCCTTGATTGGGATTTCCAAACGCCACTTCGCGTCGTGGCGCCGCATGTCGATCTTCTCGTCCCCATTTTGAATCACGAATCCATCGACTTTGTCGCGATCGAAATTGACAACATTTCCGGCCTGGCGCATCGCCTCTTGCGTGTTCAGGGCTTTGCGTTCGACAAAATACATGTAGGCGAAAACCGCTGCGGTAATGACCAACAGAACCATTGTCGTTTTCCACTTCATGATGCCGGAGCGATTTTTCAGACGCGGCGTTGCCACCAAACGGCCGTGCCAAAAACGACAAAAACCAGCGGGATCAGAACAAGGACTATCCAGCGGAGGCTGCGCAAGGCATTCTCATCGAGGGTGAACGTGAGCGTTTTCGGCACTTTGGGCGCAATGCCGATGAGTTGCTCGCGACTGAGCAGCCAGTTTATGCTTCCGGAAATAAAATCGAGCGCCTGCTGGCCTTGCGCGAGGACGTTGTCCTGGATGAATGTCGCGTTGCTCACCACGATCATCCGCGCCGAATTCATCCGGACGCGCTCATCGGCGCTACCGCCTTTTTCGATCGAGGCCGCGATGGTCAAGGGCGCGTTGCCGCTTCGTTGCGCGTCACCCTGGAACTTCGCCTGGTCTTCTGTATTGTAATCTTTTTCCGCGAAATTGTTGGCGGCGCGGACTCGTTGCGGTTCGAGCGTAAGCGAACTTGTGCCCCCTAGAAACAGCGCGCGCACGTCCGCGAGCCGCTTCGTGATTGGGTTGTCGGCCAGAAAACGCGCCTGCACGTCCCGCGTGACTGCGATTTCCTGGATACCGGTGCGCAGGAAAACCATCAACCGGTCGTCATTTACTTTCACGCCGAGCTCGTTTAAAAAATTGTCGACCTTGGGTGTTTTCGCCGCCGGGTCGAGCAGCAGCAAAATACGCCCTTGTCTGTCCCAGAAATCGTGCAGCAGCTTCATCTCGCGATCGGAGAAATCATATTGCGGGCCGATGATGACTACGGCCTTCAGCTCCGTTGGAATCGCCGGCACTTCAAAAAGATTCAGTTCTTGAAATTTAACGTTTTCGTTCTCAATGAACGTCTTCAAGATCGAGATCGGACTTTTGCCGGCGACAGGAGGCTCCTTGTGTCCAAGCACGTAGCCGATTGTGTTCTTCTTCCCCTCGACCAAATCCATCATCGCGCTGGTGATGACCTGCTCGCCTTTGAACGCAGTGACGCGGGGTCCTTCGCCAAGCGCCATCCCGCTTTGATCGACATCAGCCATCTCTGAGGCTTTGACGGTTTTGTTGCGTCCCTCGTAGTCGATGATCAGCAGGCTCTCATCGCTCACCACCTTATACTTTTCGAGAACCTCCTTGGCTCGCGAAAGATTGCGCTCCGGGTCGATATTTTCGATGTCGATCTTTCCTTTGGCGGCGTATTGATATTCTGTCAGCAAATTCTGGACGTCAGCGGTGATCGGTGTGTTGGGCGAGAAAAAAACAGTGATGCGCACTTTGCCTTTAATGGTTTGCAGAAACCGTTTCGTCTTATCAGAGAGCGCATACTGCTGGTCGCGAGAAAAATCCCAGCGCTTGTAATGGCGGAAGGCGATCGAATTCACCATCGCGACCAAAAATAGCGCGAGGATGATTTGCACCAGCACGTTGAAGCCGATCTGAACACGGCCGATTTTCTTGGGGCCCGGTTTTGTTCCGACGTCTGCCATCACAACCTCCACTTGCGCGATTGAAACGCCTGGTAGGTAAGCGCCAGGACGAGAATCGTCATGCTCACGTAAAGAATGATTGGGCGCGTGTCGATGATCCCGCGCGAGAAAGTCCCCATGTGTTCGAGCGCAGAGAAGTAGCCGAGCAGATCGCGCATCGCGGAGCTGACATAAAGGAGAATGAACTGAATGAGCCCGAGGAAAAACAGGAGCGTAATCGCGCAGAACGAAATAATCGCGGCCACAATTTGATTTTTCGTTAGCACCGAGGCGAGGCAGCCGATAGCGATGTAAAACATTCCGAGCAGCAGAAGCATCAGGTAGGAACCCCAATAGGCGCCGGCCGAGTTGGCCGAAGGCTGATGCGTGATCGCCTGAAAGATCGCGAAATACAGTAAAGTTGGGATCCAAAGAGCAATGTAGAACACAAGGGCGCCGAAAAATTTCGCGAGAACTACCTGCCAATCGTGCACCGGCGCAGTCATGAGCGGCTCGATGGTGCCGAGCTTAAATTCCTCAGCAAAAAGTCGCATCGTAATTAGGGGAAAAATCAGAACAAACGCGAACCAAAAAAAAACAGAATTAAAGAATGCTTCCTGCACCGAATACGTCATCGGGCGCTGATTCATGTAAGAGATCTGAAAATAAAAATCGACGCCGCTTACCAGCAGGAAAAAAACGAGAACAACGTAGGCGATGGGCGAGTAGAAATAACTGCGCACTTCGCGGGAGAGAAGCGTATAAAACTTACGCATGGGTTCTGAGCGTTGGAGTAGTGGAGTGTTGGAGTGACGGAGTAGTGATGTACTCCTCCGGCTCTTCGGCGATGCGCGGGATCCAATCCTCGTCTTCGCGTTTTTGTTCGAGCTTATCGATCAAACGCAGAAGCCGGTTTTCAACCTCATAATGGAGTAGATCGAACTCATGGAACCGCGCGGCGGAAATCTGTTTTGTTTGTTTCACGCCGATGGCCCGAGGCATCGTTTCGGCGAGTGATCCGAGCGCGTAGTAAAGAAACTGAACGTATTCGTTGATCGAGCGCCGCCCGTATCCTTCGGAGATATTTGCCGAAATGGATTGGGCGGCATCTGCTAATTGCGATCGGAGCTTAAAATCGATTTTCGCCTCTATGAAAGCAATTTTCCAAGCTAGCTCAAACAGTGGGATGGCCTTCTGCCAAACAATCAATTTCATATAACCGCGGTTCTTGTTCCGCAGCTCTGTCTCGTAATAATCCATTACTCCCATTACTCTAGGACTCCAAGACTCCATCACACCGCGTCCGGATGGGTGAGCTCGACGAACACGTCTTCGAGCGTAGCGCGGCGCTGAGTCAATTCGCGTACGCTCCAGCGGCGCGCCGTGGCGAGCCGAAAAACTTCTTCTCGGACATCTATGCCCGATTCCACGCGCAACGAAAAAACTTTCCAGTCTCCATCGCCATCCGTAGTGACATCGCGCACTCCCGAAATCTTTTTTAATTCTTCCGCGCCATTGTCATTTCCGGTCTTTGCTTCGACAAGAACGCCGCCCGCCTGCCGAATTTGATTAAGAAGATTTTCCGGCGTGTCACAGGCTTCAATCCGCCCGTTGTGAATGATTATGACGCGGCTGCAAGTCATTTCGACCTCCGGCAAAATGTGAGTCGAAAGCAAGATAGTGTGCTGTTTGCCAAGATTCTTGATCAGCTCGCGCACCTGCCGTATTTGATTCGGATCGAGACCGATCGTCGGCTCATCCAGAATGAGAAGATCCGGTTCATGCAAAAGCGCGTCGGCCAGTCCGACGCGTTGCCTGTAACCTTTTGATAGAGTGCCGATTATTTTTTTCTCGACCTCTTTCAAACCGCAGAGCTCCTTCACGTCGCCCACACGCTCCGCAACTCGGCGATGCGGTACACCCTTCAAAGCCGCGCGATAATCGAGATACTCCGTAACGCGCATGTCGTTATAGAGCGGCACGTTTTCCGGCATGTAACCAAGATGGGCGCGGGCTTGGAGGGATTGCTCGAAAATGTCGAACCCGGCGACGCTGGCGCGTCCAGAGGTCGGCGGCATGAAGCTCGCCAGAATGCGCATCGTCGTTGTTTTGCCGGCGCCGTTGGGCCCGAGAAATCCCATGATCTCGCCCTGGCCGACCTCGAAGCTCAAATCTTTGATGGCAGTATTCCCGGCGTAACGTTTGGTGAGATTTTCGACCTTAATCATTTTAGAATTATTCCATCAGACAACTGAACCGCTGCGACGTTGCCAAATTTTTTGTTCAACGCGCCGCCAGAGTGATCGTTTCGACCCGCTGGCCGCTCCCATCTGCGCGCACCACTCCAACGGCAAAATCGACACTCGTCCCGCTGCGCGCACGCGAAAGAAGATTCTCCACCTGCTTGATGGAATTCACATCGTATTTTCCCACTCGATAAATAACGAGACCGCGCTCGACGCCCGCCTCCTCCGCTGGAGCGTCTGGCTCAACCGCGCTGATCAGCACGCCGCGGCCGGCCGCATAACCGAGAACTTGAGTCAACTCCGGGGTTAAATCCTGCAATTGCATTCCAAACAAGCGCTCGGCGTTCGACGTCGATGATTCCTCCGCCGCCGGCTGGTTTTTTGGCAACGGTTGTTTCTCGGCGATCTTTTTGAATCGCGCAACGCTGTCACGCACTACGTCAGCCGGAATGGCAAAGCCGAGGCCTTGCGTCGGCACACCTTGGGGCGTGAACGCCATTTTCGCGGAGCTGATTCCGACGAGTCGCCCTGAGATGTCGATTACCGGGCCGCCGCTATTTCCCGGATTAATCGCCGCGTCGGTTTGCACGAGATCTTTGTATTCCAGATTGTCGATTGTGATGTCGCGCTTCGTTGCGCTGAGCACTCCGCGACTGATCGAGCTGCCGTAACCAACCGCGTTACCAACCACAATCACCGTCTCGCCTAACAAGTTGGGCGAAATGTTGTCGAGGCTGATGAACGGAAACGGGCCCTTCGCGTCGATTTTGATGAACGCGAGATCTTTCTGGTCATCGCCAGTGATGTAATGCGCGCTGTAAGTCTTGCCGTCGCCCGTTGTTACTTGAATTTTTAGATCGGCGGCGCGCTCGACCACGTGCTCATTCGTCACGATGTAGCCGGCTGGATCGACAATGAAGCCTGAGCCGAGGCTTTGCAGCGTCTGGCGAATCTCGCGCGGCTGGCTCCGATAATAACCGAAAAATTGCGCATAAAAATCTTCGAGTGGATCGCGCACCGTCCGCCTAACGACTCGCTCGGTATTGATATTCACCACCGTCGGCAAAACTTTCGCGACGGCTAGCACCGCCGGCTCCGCGGCCGGATCAGCTTGCGCAAAGGAAGACGTCGATGTTGCCAAGATCAGCAGGGTGATTTCGATAAGAATCAGCGCGCGGCTGGGATGTTGTCTGGGGAGTGCACACGCGTCGCGCGCAACTGCCAATCCGGCTCGGACTTTCGGCGCTCTCGCCGAAAACCTTCCGTGCGGCGTACCTCCTTGAGGATGCGCTTGGCGAGGGCGCCTAGCGCTGCACGCGAGGGCGCGTGCGCTCCCCAGATTCCGCCACATCGCTCCGTGAGAATTTCGTGACGCGTTCGGAGAGATGAGTCTCTTGGAAGGCATTCCGACGTCTGCAACATCGATGGCCCCGCCATTCGTAAGTGACTCGGAGATTTCTGCTACGGTCATATTTTGCGCAGCAAGTAACGAAGCTGCATCCGCACTGTCAACTTGCGTCGGTGCAACGCGCTCTCGGAGAGGTCGAGCCACCGGCACTTGCTGGCCGGCATAATGGGCGCAGATTAAATTTAGAATGCGCGCTTCACTTGCTGCTCGGGCCAATCTCGAGTTGATCGACGAAAATTACCGCCGCTGGCAGGAAAATCCGGGTTCAGTTGATCCGAGTTGGTCGGCGTTTTTTGAAGGCTTTGAGCTTGGCAATTTGCCGCTGCGAAACGGCGCTGCCGTTGGGGCCGCGCGGCGCGCAGGTGTTCGCGAAAGCCCGTTACAGACCCGCATCGACGGACTGGTTTATGCCTATCGCACGCTGGGGCATACGATTGCGCTGGTGAATCCACTGGCGGAGAAGCGCCCAGAAAATTCACCGCTCACGCTGCGCGAACTCGGTTTCAGCGAAAAAGATCTCGATCTTCGTGTCTCCTCGAAATTCTTCCTCGACAACGCGGGGATGACGCTGCGCGAAATGATCGTGCGGCTCCAGAAGATTTACGCGGATTCGATCGGAGCGGAGTTCATGCACATCCAGAACACGCGCATTCGCAACTGGGTGCGGCATCGGCTCGAGTCGCGCGCGGACAAATATTCCACGCCGCGCCAGGTGCAGGTTGCGTTGCTGCGCACCTTGATGGAGGCCGAATCTTTCGAGGTTTTTTTGCATTCGCGCTACGTCGGGCAAAAACGTTTCTCGCTGCAAGGCGCCGAGTCGTTGTTGGTGATTCTAGATACAATCCTGCATAAATGTCCGCCTGCTGGCGTGGAAGAAATTTGCATGGGCATGGCCCATCGCGGCCGCCTCAACGTGCTCGCGAATTTTCTAAAAAAATCGCTGCGAGTCATCTTCACCGAGTTCAGCGAGAACTACATCCCGGATCTCGTCGCCGGCGATGGCGACGTGAAATATCACCTCGGTTATCGCACGGTCCGAAAGCTTTCATCGGGCTCCACAGTGGAGATTCGCCTTTCCGCAAATCCGAGCCATCTCGAAGCGGTCGATCCAGTCGTCGAAGGAACAGCGCGCGCGCGCCAACGCATTCGTGGCGACACCGAGCACCGCAAGAAAGTTTTGCCGCTTCTGATCCATGGCGACGCAGCCTTCGCGGGACAGGGGATCGTCGCAGAGACATTGAACATGTCCCAGCTCGATGGTTACGGAACCGGCGGCACTGTCCACGTCGTTGTGAACAATCAAATCGGGTTCACGACGCTTCCCCAAGACGCGCGGTCATCGATGTACGCCACCGACATCGCCAAGATGATTGAGGTGCCAATTTTTCACGTGAACGGCGACGACCCGCTCGCCTGCATGCAGGTAAGCCAGATCGCGCTCGATTTTCGCCAGGAATTTGGGCGCGACGTTGTCATCGACATGTATTGCTACCGCCGTTACGGGCACAACGAAGGTGACGAGCCGGCTTTCACCCAGCCCGATCTTTACGCAAAGATCGACAAGCGCCCCTCGGTGACGCAGTTGTATAAACGCGAACTGCTCGAAGCCGGCACACTGAGCGAGGATGACTCCGCCTCGCTCGAAACCGAATTCGATCTTCGACTCGAAATGACGCTTGAAGAAGTCAAAGCGCTCGAGAAAGAAAAGGCCGGCAAGCAGGCGAAGTTCAAGGAATCGACCGCAGTCTTTCAACCCAAGTACAGCAGCGCCTCGGAACCGACGGCTATCAGCGAGAAAATGTTGAAGACAATTGTCGATGGACTGACGCGCGTGCCGGAGGACTTCGACATCCAGCCGAAAATAAAGCGCATCATCATCGACCATCAGCGCAAAGTTTTTGAAGAGGGCGGCCCCTACGAATGGCATTACGCCGAGGCGCTCGCTTTTGGATCGTTGCTCCTGGAAGGAATGCCGGTCCGCTTGTCGGGGCAGGACAGTTCACGCGGGACATTCAGCACTCGGCACTCCGTTCTCTACAACGCAAAGACCGGCGAGCCCTACATCCCGCTCATGCATCTCGGCGAAAAGCAGGCGCGGATTTGCGTTTACAACAGTCTTCTTTCCGAAGCAGCAGTGCTCGGATTCGATTACGGATACTCCCTCGATTATCCCGATATGCTGTGCCTGTGGGAAGCGCAGTTCGGCGATTTCGTCAACGGCGCGCAGACCATCATCGATCAATTCATTGTTTCGGCCGAATCAAAATGGCAGCGGCCGAGCGGAATCGTTTTGCTTTTGCCGCACGGTTACGAAGGACAAGGCCCCGAACATTCGAGCGCGCGGCTCGAACGATTCCTGCAACTGTGCGCCGAAGACAACATCCAGGTCTGCAATCTCACCACAGCTGCGCAATATTTTCACGTTCTGCGGCGGCAGATGAAACGCAATTTCATTAAGCCGCTTGTCATCATGACGCCGAAGAGTCTGTTGCGCGCCAAATTCGCATCGTCGCCCGCGGAGGAATTCATCCACGGCCGGTTCGAAGAAATTCTCGGCTCGCCCGAGGCCGGATCCGCGGACAAAGTAAATCGGATTATTCTTTGCTCGGGCAAAGTTTATTACGACCTGCTCAATTATCGGACCGAGCGCAAGATCGACAATGCGGCGATCATTCGCATCGAGCAGCTTTATCCGCTCGCGGAAAAAAAACTGCGCGAAATGCTCAAGCCATTTCCAAAGAGCGTGAAGCTCGTCTGGTGCCAGGAAGAACCGCAGAACATGGGCGCGTGGACCTTCATCGAGCCGCGATTGCGCATCCTGTTTTGCAGCGAAATCGCCTACGCAGGGCGCGACGCCAGCGCCAGTCCCGCCGTCGGCTCGCTCGCTCGCCACAAACGTGAGCAAGCCGCCCTCGTCGCCGACGCCTTCTCACTCTGAGAGAATTAAGGCTGTGGAAACGCAAAAAATCACTCCATTCTTGTGGTTCGATGGGAACGCCGAAGAGGCGATGAATTTTTACGCCTCGATTTTTGAGAATTCGAAAGTTTTGAGCGTGATCCGGTACGGCGATGCGGGGCCTGGGCCGAAAGGAACGGTGATGACGGCGAAATTCCAGCTCGAGGGGCAAGAATTCATCGCGTTAAACGGCGGTCCGCAATTCAAGTTCACAGAGGTGATATCGTTTGTTGTGAACTGCAAAACGCAAAGAGAAGTGGACGAATTCTGGGAGAAACTCTCCGATGGCGGAGAGAAATCGCGATGCGGCTGGCTTAAAGACAAGTTTGGTTTGTCATGGCAGATTGCTCCCACCGTTTTGGGCGAAATGTTGCAAGACAAGGATGCAGAGAAGTCGCAACGAGTTATGAAGGCAATGCTTCAAATGGATAAGATCGACATCGAAAGTTTGAAGCGAGCATACGAGCAACTGTAGTGGCGGGCGTGTCGCCTGCGAACCTATAGAATTGCTGTCGAGGCGCGTTTAGCGAGTTGTAGAGGCGCTTGTGCCAAGCGCCTGCTTATTTAGTTTGGCCTTCACTGCGGCGAACGCCGCTGCAACACGAACGTTTTGGTTCGACCAGCTGTTTTTTCTGCGCTTAGTTAGGCGCGGGTGGCCATCGAAGTAAAAATTCCCGCAGTTGGCGAATCGATCTCCAGCGGAGTCGTTTCCGTCTGGCACAAAAAGTCCGGTGATTTCGTCAACGCCGGCGATGCGCTCTTTACCCTCGAGACCGACAAAGTTTCTACGGAGATCACGGCCGAAACCTCGGGCGTGCTCGACACCATCGTGCCCGAGGGTCAGGAAGTGAAGATCGGTGAAGTCGTCGCGACCATTGATGACTCAAAAACAGCGCCACCGGAGGAAAAGCAGGCAGGGAGGCCGAAAACGAAAGAACCCGAAGCAGAGAAAAAGGTTGTGGGCGCCCCGAAAGCTTTCGGAGCTGACCCCGACCGGCCTGCTAAGGAAGCGGCTATCGAGCCCGGAGAACCGGCGTCAACAATCCCCGCTACAGAGCTTTCACCTGCTGTTCGCCGCATCGTGGAAGAAGAACATCTTGAGCCGGAAAGAATCTCAGGAACCGGTAAGGATGGCCGCCTGACGAAAGGCGATGTGCTTGTCGCGGCAGAAAAGGCCCGCGCGCCGGAAGAAAAGATCGACAAGAAGCAAGAGCCGGAAGGCCGAATCACCCGCAAAAGAATGTCGCCGCTTCGCCGGAAGATCGCGGCCCAACTTGTAATGGCGCAGCACACCGCCGCAATCCTCACTACATTCAACGAATGCGACATGAACGCGGTTCAGGAATTGCGCAGCAAATCGCAAGACGCGTTTACGAAAAAGAATAGCGTGAAGCTCGGGTTCATGTCGTTCTTCATCAAGGCGTGCGTGGAAGCGCTGAAAGCTGTGCAT
>WNFC01043664.1_pt1 | contig 11104 bp, 10 predicted proteins | sample 5400541 | NCBI WGS metagenome assembly WNFC01 (sample SAMN13153342, study PRJNA577476) | soil metagenome | isolation source: 120 cm saprolite under Douglas fir tree site 2 hole 2 replicate 1 | place: USA:California | collected 2015-04-18
AAAAACTCCGCGGTCACTCCGTAGGTTCTCCCGCCGGCCTCTTTCGCGCCGCGAGACACCGCTTCCATCACGCCTCCGTAACCGCCGCTGCAAATCGTGAAACCGTGCCTCGCCAAAGCCCGGCCCAGCACTCGAGCTTCTTCATAGTCCGCGTCTCCTTCCTTCGGCCGCGAACTCCCAAACACCGTTACGACGAGTTCTTTCCCCACCTGCAATCCTCAATCTCACTGCGGGTGCTTGTGTTCCGCTCCGCGCTTCGGCGGCGTCACATTGAACTCCTCGAGCATCGCTACGCACAGCCCTGTCAGGGCATCCGCCGCTTCGTGACTCTTCCCGCCCTGATTGTTGCTCAAAAACGAAAAGATCAAGCGACGCCCACTCGGCGTCTCTGCAAAACCCGAAAGCGTCCTCACGTGTTCGACCGAGCCGGTCTTGGCGTGAATCCGTCCTGCCGCCGGCGTATTCTTCATGCGATCTTCCAGCGTGCCGTCGACTCCCGCCACTGGCAGCGACGCGTAGTAGGCGTCGGTTTGAATTACATCGCCTGGCGCAATTCCTGCTGTCGCATAGAAATCAGCCGGAATTTTCATGAGGTCGTCCGTCGTGGCCCATGGCCCGCTCTGCCGCGCAGCTGTCCGGAGAAGCATTTCTGTGTGCAGGTTCTGGCTGATCTTATTGATCAATTTCAGCGCGTCACCTAGCGGCACCGAAACGTGCTCCGCCAGGACAACTGGATCGCCGCCCAATTCCGGATGATCGTGCCGTGCTCGCGCGACGCCTGCCACCTTCACTCCTCGCTCTTCCAGCAGCCGCTTTAGTGTGGCCGCCGCGTGCTGCGCCGGTTCCTCGATCGCCAGAACCAATTTCCGTGGCGCGCTCTTCGCCGGCAAAGTGCCCTTTACGACCACCAGATTCGATCCCGGCTCGCGCGTAAGCGTCAGATCCGATTTCACATCCGCGGCAGAAGTGGTCACATTATTTTCGACCACGAAATCGGGCGTCGTCGGAGTTACCGCCGCCTGCACGGGACCACCCACCTGTTCGCCGGGCGTGAGCGTCAACGTTACCGTGTTGTCGTTCACGACGATCGCAGAGATGGCTGCGCCGTACTCCCACACCATGTCATCAATCTCCCAGCCGTTCGGATAGCGCTCTCGCGGAAAGTAACTGTCGTCGCCGACTACATCACCGGAAATTTGTCTAACTCCCTTCGCCACCAGCGCATCCGCAAGCTCCGCGAGCCCCTTCTCCGGCGGACCATCAAATTCTTCCTTCAACTCATACGGAAATTTTCTGTTCGACAGATTCGGATCGCCGCGCCCCACAAGTACGAGGTCTCCATTGAGTGCTCCCTGGCTCGAAATCGTGCCGGGCGTCTCCAGCGTCGTATGGAAGCGGAAGTCTGGCCCGAGTTTGGCGAGCGCTAGCGCGGTGGTGAACAACTTCATGTTCGACGCTGGCACGAAATACTTGTCGGCGTTCTGCTCGTAGAGCGTCTCGCCGCTCTCGGCATCCGCGATAAGCAGTCCCCACTCGCCTTTGCTTGCGGGCATTGCTCCCAGCAAAGTTTCCGCGCGCGCGCTGAATTTCGCAGCGGCCTTCTTGGAAGCAGCACTCTGTTTCTTTGCAGTACAGCACGCCGGTTCCGTGTTTGTTTTCGATTGCGCGCCCAGCCGTGGCGCGCCAATTCCCATGGCAAGCACGGTGCTCGCTATGGTCACGGCGGCACATGCCTGGAAGATTTTCTCGATTCTCATTTTTCATTCACACCCGAGCAGTTCTTGAAAAGTATAGTCGAAAGACAACACATTGCGTTTCCTGCGCGTCTTAATCTTAAGAACCAACTCCGCCTCAGGCCCGGCGGCTCATCACCGAATTCCAAGGTCTTAGGTTGCGCCCAGCCTGCGGGCACTCTATTATGGCTCTAGCCCAGAAAACTACGACGAGGTGAACTGTGATTCAGCGAATGATCTCCACCCTGGTGGCGTTGGCCCTGGTCGCTCTACCGCTTTCTGCCGCGGAAGACCAAAAAGAAGCCGACCGCCTCGACAATTGCGGCACGGTTCTCAAGGAAATTCTCGATATCCCTGACAACATTCCCACCGACCTCTTGGACAAGGCCGAGTGTGTCGTTGTGTTCCCGTCCGTGCTTAAAGCTGCTTTCGTTGTCAGCGCAAATTACGGCAAGGGTGCCATGACCTGCCGCAGTGGAGAACACTTCACCGGCCCGTGGAGCGCCCCCGCGATGATGCGCCTGGAGGGCGGAGGCGTCGGCTTCCAGCTCGGCGGCCAAGCCACTGATTTCGTCATCCTGGTCATGAATCCGCGCGGCGCCAAAGCTATCCTGAAAAGCAAGGTAAAGATCGGCGCTGATGCCGCCGCTGCCGCGGGCCCAAAGGGCCGCGACGCCGCCGCCTCCAGCGACGTGACCATGCGAGCTGAGATGCTCACTTACTCGCGCTCCCGCGGTCTCTTTGCTGGAATCTCCCTGGAAGGCTCGACGCTGCGCCAAGACAACGGCGCCAATGAAAGACTTTACAAGGGCAAAGTTACGGCAGAACAGATCGTGCGCAAGGGCTCTGTCGCCGTGCCTCCCTCTGGCCAAGAAATGATTGCGCTCCTAAACAAGAAGTCTCCCAAGAACCTTTCTGACCCCAACTCCCTGAAGGAGTAGTCCTTAAGCAATTCTTCTGAACTTCTGAGAACACCCCGGTCGCGACCGGGGTGTTTTACTTTGTGGCTGCTTGTGTCTCCTCAAGGTCTGCTACGGAACACGAGGACTAGAATTCAGGGCTTGACAGCTTGGTGAAAATGACTTATAGTCATTTATGGTTCACAGTCATTATGACTCCCGATTCCAAATCGCTCTCCTCTAATATTGATCCGCTGGCACCGCGCTCGGCTCCCGGCCGCCGACAGCGTCGCAGTGTCGATATTCGCGAACGACTATTCCGCGCAGCTCTGAATCTATTCGCCCAGAAAGGATTTGCCGAGACAACTGTCGAGGACATTACCGAGGTTGCCGACGTCGGTAAAGGCACCTTTTTCAACTATTTCCCGAGCAAAGACCACATCTTGCTGGCCTTCGTGGAAATGCAGCTCGGGAAGCTGGAAGCAGCCATCGAGACGGCCCGCCAAATAAACGAGCCTATGCCAGAGTTCCTCCGTTCGCTGGGCATCCGCATGACCCAGGAGCCTACTCGCAACCCTGCCATCATCCGCGCGCTTCTTCAGGCCTATCTTTCGACGACTCCAGTTCGCGAGGCCATGATGGGTCTGCAAAAACGGATGCATGGCCTGCACACCCAGATGATTCAACTCGGCCAGGATCGCGGCGAAATCCGTAATGACCTTCCGGCTGCGGAGATCGCTCACGTTTTTCGCCAAACCATTTTCGGCACTCTTCTGATCTGGTCGCTTTATGGCGATGCGACCCTGCATTCACGAATCGAGACAGCGTTCAACCTGCTCTGGACGGGCTTGGCGCCTCGCGGCAATTCGACGCCTGTGCCGCCAGTCCCGCTATTCACCAGTGGAGACTAGTTTCATGAACCGCAAGCTCATCCTGATCTTACTTGCAGCTGCCGTGGCGCTGGCCGCCACTGGACTCTATGCCGGATGGTTTCGCCGTGACACCGCCCTTCAAGGCTCAGGTACTGTCGAAGCTCGCAATATCCGGGTGGGATCGAAGATCGGCGGCCGCATCGACAGGGTTTTGGTCCGCGAAGGCGATTCCGTCCAGCTTGGCCAGGTCTTGATCACCTTCGATGACAAAGAATTGCAAGCTTCGCTGGAGCAATCCCGGGCCAACGCTGAAAAGTCTCGTCGCGGCTACCGTCCCGAAGAAATCGCGGAAGCCCGCGCCACGGCCGCTCAAGCCAAAGCGGACTACGAGTTAAAAAGGAACGGCTATCGTCAGGAAGACATCGCCACTGCGCAAGCCGATCTGGATCAAGCAACAACGCGATACCGCCGAAGCCAACTGGAAAGTCGCCGTCGCTCAGCAAGAGAGTGCCAAGCATAAGCTCGATGAACTCCAACGCGGCTACCGTCCCGAGGAAATTGCCTCCGCCGAAGCGCACTATCATCAGACGCAGGCCAACCTGGAAAAGCTCGAACGCGGCAACCGTCGCGAAGATGTCGACCTGGCAAAGGCAGCCTACGCCTATGACGAAGCGCGCTTTCGCGAGAGCCAAGTCGTCGCTCCTTCTGCCGCCATCGTCGAAGTTCTCGATGTCCGTCCAGGCGACCTTATCGCTCCAAATACGCCCGTCGCCACGCTTCTCGAAAAGGATCAAATCTACGTGCGCATCTATATCCCCGAAACAGAATATGGCCGCCTCAAGCTCGGGCAGAAAGCCGAAGTTAGAGTCGATTCTTTTCCAAACACGGTGTTTGAGGGAGTCCTGGAACAGATCAATCAGCAGGCTGAATTCCTGCCCCGAAATGTACAAACCCGCGAGGAACGCGTGCACCAGGTATTTGGCGTAAAGATTCGCATCAATGATCCGGCTGGCCGCGTCCTTGCCGGAATGGCCGCGGATGTGAAACTGAAAGCGGGAAGTTGAAAGCCGTGGCCGGGGCTCCGCAAACGAACGGGGAAGTTGCCATTTCCGCCGAGCATCTCGTGCGCCGCTTCGGCGACTTCACAGCCGTCAACGATGTCAGCTTCCGCGTCCAGAAGGGCGAAATCTTCGGCTTCCTTGGACCTAACGGCAGCGGAAAAACCACTGTCATCAAAATGCTCACGGGCCTCTTGCCGCTCAGCAGCGGTTCCGCCTTTGTCGAGGGCCTCGACGTGCGCACTGACTCTGAATCCGTCCGCGAGCGCATCGGCTACATGTCACAGAATTTCAGCCTCTATTACGATCTGACCGTCGCGGAAAACTTGCAGTTCTACGGCCGTATCTACAGCCTCGAGCCCGCGCGCCTCAAACGCCGCATCGACGAAATTGTCCAGCTTAACGGCCTCGAACCTTATTTAAATCGCCTGGCCGCGCAACTCTCCGGCGGCTGGAAGCAGCGCCTCGCACTCGGCTGCGCCATGTTGCACGAGCCGAAACTCCTTTTCCTCGATGAGCCCACTGCCGGCATCGACCCCGTGGCGCGCCGCCAACTGTGGGATCTCCTCTTCGAGCTTTCCGGCCATGGCATCACCTTTTTCGTCACCACGCATTACATGGACGAAGCCGAGCGCTGCAGCCACGTCGCCTACATTTATTTCGGCAAGCTCATCGCCGATGGGACACCCAATTCGCTCCGCGAGCTTCCTGACGTCCAGCCGCAAGGCACGCTGCGCGTCGAAATTACCACGCCGGAAGTTACGCGCGCGCTCCGTTTCGCGCGCCAGATTCCCGGCATTCGCAGCGCCACCATCTTCGGGCAATCCATTCATGCGCTCATTGAGGACCATTGCAATCTTGACGACCTCCGCAACCAGCTTCTGAAACAAGATATTGCCGTCGCCGAGATTCGCCCGCTCGCTCCCAGCCTCGAGGATGTCTTCGTCGAACTCACCTACAAGCATCAAGCGCTGCTGGAGGCCGCTCGTGCGTAACATCTTTCGCGGTTTCGGCGCCGTCTTCTATAAGGAAGCGCTGCACGTGCGCCGCGATGCGGGCACGCTCTTCTTCTCTCTGACCATGCCCCTGCTCCAGATGTTCCTGTTAGGCTTCGGCGTGGACACCAACATCCGCCAGATCAATACCGTCGTTTACAACGCAGACGGCCACCGCGAAAGCCGCGAGCTCATTGACCGCCTAAAGAACTCCGACACCTTTCACATCTTCAGTTACGTTCAAAATGATCACGACCTGAACGATCTGATCATCTCCGGCAAGACGCGCGTGGGCATCAAAATCCCCGTCGATTACTCCGACCGCCTGCTCCACAATATGAGCGCCCAGGTTCTCGTCCTCATCGACGGCTCCGACTCCTCGGTCGCCGGTCAGGCGATCAACGTTACTACCGCCATTGGCCTTGATGAATCCCTTCGCCGCGTCTTGAAGGACCGCACCGATTTGGCCGTAGACATGCGGCCCAAGCTGCTCTTCAATCCAGATTCGCGCTCGCCCAATTTCTTTCTTCCCGGCCTCACTGCCATCATGCTCCTCAACGTCACCACATTTCTCACGGCCTTCTCCATCGTCCGTGAAAAAGAGCGCGGCACGCTCGAGCAGTTGTTCGTCACTCCCGTGCGTCCCTTCGGCCTTCTTCTCGGCAAATTGCTTCCCTACCTCGGCATCGGCTTCTTCGAGCTCTGCCTCATTCTTACTTTCATGCGCTTCCTATTTCAAGTGCCTATTCATGGCAGCGTGCTCTTGCTCGCCCTGCTCGCTTTGCCCTATCTCTTCGCCGCTCTCTCGCTGGGCATCCTCATCTCCAGCAAGGCGAATTCCCAGGCAGAAGCCATGCAGCTCGCTTTTCTGCCGATTCTGCCCAGCGTTTTCTTCTCTTCTTCTGATCATTGCCGCCCGCCGCTTCCAGAACAAAGTCATCATGGCTTAACCATTTTCGGTGGCCTTTCGTGTGTTCTTGTCTTCGCGCGAAGAATTTCAGGTATTTTCTTAAGCCTGGTTTACGTGAGTTACCCGATTGCCCGGAATCCCCATTCCCTCTATACCATCTGAGTGTTCCAAGAATGGGCGGTGCCCGAAAGCTGTGTTGAAACGCCGGGGCCGCCCGGTGAGGCACGAACTATGTAGCGCTGCGGCGAGCGCGGACTCCGCCCGAAGGGGTAACAGGTTATGAGGGTCAGCACATCGTCGGAAGTGGGCGCCAAAAGACTCATATCTTCAGGCGCGACAACGCGGATGGTGTTGACAGTGTAGGTGCGCTGGCGCAACCGGCCCCGGCGGGTGTCATACCATTCAATTTCTATCGTGTCGCCGAGCACCAGCCCCTGAAGCGGCTCGAACCAACTGGTGCGGTGCCCAGCAAGTTCCAGATTGCCGGGCTCCCCCAGAGCAGCGCCGCTGAGCAGCCGTGCGGGACCAAAGGCCAGCGTGCGCGGAGTGGCGCCTTCTAAAACGATCTCGTCGTAATTCAGGCGGCGGATGCAAAGGCGCGCTACCGGATGAGTATCGGCCCACGGCCACGGCGGACGAGACTCGCCTCGGCGCGCGGTCGCTTGCCAGGCTCGGCGAATGAGGACGCCGGCGACTTCGGCTTTCGCATGAAGGTACAGGGCGCGTCCCGTCAGGCACATTCCTGCGACCAGCGTCAACGCGACGAAGTAGCGTAGTGGCTTCACGTGAGCGCTCCTGCCCTGCGAGTCAGCAGCCAAAGCACGCAGCTCAGGAGGAGTAGCGCAACTCCCAGAGCTTCCAGAAAGGAGTCGGCCGTGCCGGTGGCAGGCGCGCCGAAGACTTTGTCCAATTGCATCCCAGCCGGAAGCTCCGTCGGGACGGGAACGGTGGCGGACGCGCCGCTCGTGTTTGCCACAACTTCCTCAACAGCAACAAGAGAGGTGAAGCGCGTGACGAGCCGGTAGCGGATGGCGTGCGCGATCAACGCCGAACGAATCTCTGGTCTGGAGTCTTCGCTGGAGACGCGCCAGTGGTCCATGAGGTCTTCCACGCGTTGCCGTGCCCAGAGTGTGGTGATGCCGGGATGAAAAGTTGCGGTCGAGGCGTCGAAGGCGAAACTTGCTGCATAGGGTTGATCGCCTGCGCGTGCGGTGAGGCGCACGCGGCCGGCTTGGCCTCGGGAGATGCGCCCGTAGAGAAGTAGAGGTTGGCGCAGAAAAAGATCCGGTACGCGCTGCGGGTAGACTTCCGCGGCTTCCACCCCTTCGAAAGTTAGCTTCACATCCGTGAGCACCGGACTCTCAATGGTTTCGAGAAGCCGGCTCATCTGTTCGCGAATCTCGCCGATATCGGCGATATGCGTGAAGGTGCCCCGGCCGAATTGCGCCATTTTGCTGGCCAGGAAGAAATTCGGAGCGCTCCCGATGGCCACGGTGTAGAGGCGGGCACCGCCCAACTTGACGCGCAGCGCCGCGAAGATTTCCTCTTCGTTGCCGAGGTCTCCGTCGGTGAGCAGCACGATGTGACGCAGATACCCGGAAGTTTCGGGCTTCTGCATCAAATGGAGGAGCGCGGGAAGCATCTCGGTGCCGCCGCCAGCTTCGAGGTTTTCTACGAAACGGCGCGCGGCAGCCAGGTTTTCCGTCGTGGCGGTTTGTGGTTCAGAGGCAAATTCAGAATAGTCGTTGTTGAATGCCAGGATGCCGAAGCGATCGTTCGGGCCGAGCCGGTCGAGGGCCTGGAGAAGTGCCTCTCGAGCCTGCGTGATAGAGGTACCGGCCATCGAGCCGGACACGTCAATCATATATAGCATTTCCACGGGCCGGCGTTTCGCGGGCTGCACCGTGGGCGGAAAAGCGGACAAGAGAAAATACGTGTCGCCAGATCCGGGATCTGGTGAGAGGAAGAGTGCTGTCTTAGGCTGTCTGCTTTCGGCCTGCCGCACTTCCAGAACGAAATCTTTGTTTGGTATTGTCGTGCCGGAGGCAAGCTCCACATGATGGCGGCCATCCGGCAGGCGGCGGTCGGTGATGGCATGAGACACCGAGTTTATCGTTCCAAACTCGAAGCCTGAATCGAGATCGACGGAGAGGGAAACGTCGTGGCCGGGACGGCTGTCGGGCGGCCGGACCAGAGGTGTTATTCGGGAGGCGTCAGGCACGGCGTCGGTGTCCATCGCCCAGCCGGCTCCGTGGTGACCCACGGCCTGCGTGCCGGGAATGTAGCGCGGACCCACAACCATGGGGAATACCAGCCGAATCCGTCCATCTTCCCAGCGCAACGCCTCAACGTAGCGCAGGCGTACATCAATGTGGTCACCGGGCATGAGGTTCGCTACGGAGGCGGTGAAAATGTTGGGGCGTTCTTCTTCGACGAGCGCGGCGCGCTTGCCTTCGGATTTGGCCGACTCGTAGACGCGTTTGGCTTCTTCGCGTTCGCGGACTATGCTGTGAATCACCCGGTTGCCTATGCGGATTTCTAAGTCGTAGACAGCCGCGTCATGAGGCAGAGGGAAAACGTAGACCGCCTCGATCGGCTCCGTGCCAGAATTTACGTATTGCTGAGTGACCGTCGCTGCAGCCGCGAGACCGCGCACGTCCAGGGTGACGTCGGTATGGACGAGTGGCACGGATTCATAAAGACCAGAGAGAGGTGAGCGGTAGAGGAGCGATCCTTCACAGACGGAAGCTGGTCCGTTGTCGGATTGCCCGCTCTGTCCCCCGTATGACCATCCGGCAAGGATGGTAGTGACCGCCAGAAGCGCCAACACAAAGCGCTTGCAAATATTGAGGTAAGCCCACTTTCCCGGAAACGGTGGCATTGTCTCCTCCCACACTCGATGTCCAGCGTGGATTGGACTGCAAGAGACAAGCCAGGGAGACTTCGCGTGAGAAGCCAGCTCAAGTGTCTGTGTATGAGCCACTTAGCATGAGCGGTGAATTCGAACCACAGCGTGTACCCGTGTTGCGGCGCCCACGACTGTGTGGCCGCAACAACGGCGGGCGATTGTTCCTAATTTTGTCTTTTATGAACGCAACGCGTATTCTGCTGATCTACCTTAATTTGCAGAGGAGAATTCGTGTCCTGCCCGATCTGTGAAAAACGCAAACCTGCGCGCTTTTGTCCTGCCAAGGGCGAAAAAATCTGCGCCGTCTGTTGCGGCACCGGGCGCGAGGTTACCATCGATTGCCCTTCCGATTGTTCGTACCTGGTCGCCGCCCACCGCTACGAAGACGAGCACCAGCGCTCCCTGCCCGCGGACACTCCGTTGCTCGACGAAAAAATTCCCCAGGACATCGTTTATACCCACCAGCAACTGATGGCCGCGCTTGCGTTCTCGATCGCCAAGTTCTGCGCCGTCCAACCCGCCGCGGTGGATGCCGACGTTCTCACCGCCATCCAGGCACTCGCTCAGACTTATAAAACGCTAAGCTCCGGGATCATCTACGAAAAACCGCCGGAGGCCCCTCTGCCGCGCGAACTCTACTCTGCACTGATCGCCTTTATCGCTGAAGTCAAGAAGCAACAAGCCGAACGTGCTGACGCCGCAGCCCTCAAGGATTTGGATCTTTTCTATCTGTGGGTTTTTCTCTACCGGATGGGATTGCTGCGCACGAACGGCCGCCCGCGCTCGCGCCGCTTCATCGAATTCCTGCGCGGCCAATTCCCGCAATCCCCCGAGCTCAAGCGCGAAGAGTCCCGCATCATCGTCCCGTGAACTTTTTGGAGTGCGGCAGCTCGCTGCCGCTTTTCCCTGCGATCTCCGCCACTTTTCACTACGTTACTACCCGATTCCACGAGCTTGCGAACTTCGCCCTATGTCTAGTTCTCTATCCCGTAGCGCAAGCGTGCTTTCCTTCCAACTGCTCCGTCACCGCCTCGGCATCCAAACCCAGTTTCAGTTGTACCCTCTGCGCTGTCCGTTGCGCTTCGTGCTGGGGACGCGGATTGAATCCATACTTCTGCCGTATTCGCGCCACGCGTTCCGCGGCTTTTCGCCGGTATTCCTCCGGTGCATAGCCGTTCTTCCGGTACCAGTCTTCATATTGTTTCGCAAGCCGGGGAAATTTCTCTCGCACAAACGGCAAAAACTGCTTTGCCGAAGACGGCATAAGGAACAGGACGCCAGACCAAAACCACTGCGCCCCCGCCTCTTTTGCCGCTTCAGCTACCGCTTCCAAGTCCCCTTCGCGGTCGGTAATCCCGGGGATCAGCGGCGCTGCGGATACCCCAACCGCCAGCCCCGCTTCACGAAGTTGCCGTACCGCCGCAAGCCGCAAATCAGGCCTTGGCGCGCGCGGCTCCAGCAGTCGTGCCAATTTAGGCCGCAGCGTCGTAATCGTGATATTCAAAGACAACTCGGAGCGCTCGGAAATCTTTTTGAACAAATCGATGTCTCGAACGATTTGATTCGATTTCGTTATAACCGAAATGCTTAGTCCCTCGCGCTTCGCCAGTTCTTCCAGGCACGCCCGCGTCACGCCGTGCTCCCGTTCGGCTGGCTGGTAAGGATCCGTCGCCGTTCCAATAGCGATGTGATCCGGCCGTTCCCCGCCAGACCTCTCGGATGCGTACGA
>WNFC01021483.1_pt1 | contig 11103 bp, 8 predicted proteins | sample 5400541 | NCBI WGS metagenome assembly WNFC01 (sample SAMN13153342, study PRJNA577476) | soil metagenome | isolation source: 120 cm saprolite under Douglas fir tree site 2 hole 2 replicate 1 | place: USA:California | collected 2015-04-18
GGCTATTCCGTCGCGGCCTGTCAGCCGCAATTCCCACAGCTTCCCCTCCAGGTGTTTCACATGTGGCTCGCTCAGGCTTTCCAGCCCCGCTTGGCCAATGCGCTCGGCAAGCCGAAGGAACCGCGCCTGCATGTCCACCAGAAGGGCGGCGATTTCAGCGGCGACAGTTTCGTTCAGGATTTCGACTCGCCGAGGCACGTCCGCTTGTATCTCAATTTTGAGATAGAGGAAAGGGCAAAAAAGGTCCAGCGCCTCTGTCGCGCTCCCGGCCGCCTGCGCGCGCTCAATCGCACTTGTTCATAGCGCCATTTTTTAACAGCGACGCCGTGGGCGGGCATGACCGGTCGAGAGGCACTGCCGTTGGCATGACGTGGACGCGCGCTTGGGGCGGACTCGAGCGCGAGGCGCGGTCGGATCGCGCAACGGGCCGTTCAGATCTCGACCGCCGTCGCGTCGTAGTCGTAGAGCCAATCCAGCCGCTCCTTGACCCGCACCCGTTGCCAGTCGCGCGCGACCTCGGCGGCGACCCCGTCGGCGAGCGCGGGGCTGAACGCCTGCTTGCGGTTCTCGTGCGCTTTGCGCACCACCGCGGCGGTCCGGTCCCGCCTGATCGCTTCGTAGCGCGCGAGAGCGAGCGCGGGCTCGCCGAGGTATTTCTGCAGGCAGGCGGCAACGACGTAGGCGTCCTCGATCGCCATGACCCCGCCTTGGCCGAGGAACGGAAGGGTCGGATGACAGGCGTCGCCAAGGAGCGTGATCCGCCCCCGGCTCCAGCTCGCCATCGGCGGCCGCACCATCAGCGCCCATTTGAACGGCACGGCGATGTTGCGGATGATGGCATGCACGTCCGGATGCCAGCCGCGGAAGTCGTTGGCCAGCTCCTCGGTGGTGCCGTGGACCATCCAGGACTCGACCCGCCAGTCGTCGCGCTCGACGATGCTGATGAAATTCATGATCTCGCCGCGACGCACCGGATAATGCAGCACGTGGCCGCGCGGGCCGAGCCAATTGGTGCCGAGCATTCTTGCGATGCGCGGGGCAAGCGCGTCCATCGGCACGAGACCGCGCCACGCCACGCAGCCCGTGAATTGCGGGCGATCGGCGCCGAACAGGCACTCGCGAACCTGCGAGTGAATGCCGTCGGCGCCGATCACGAAGGCGCCGCTCACGGCGTCGCCGGACTCGAAGCGGACGGCGGCGTGATCGGCGGACTGGGTGACGGCGACGCACCGCTTGCCGAGCGCCAGCGCGTCCGGCTTCAGCTTCCGGACCGCGTCGGCAAGGATGCCGTGCAGGTCGCCGCGGTGGAGCATGACGTGCGGCGTGCCGTAACGCTCGGCGGACGTCGCCCCCAGCTCGAACCAGTTCCAGGTCTCGCCGGTGCTCCAGTGCCGTATTTCCCGGCGCGACGGAACGACCTGCACGCGCCGCAGCGGCTCCTCGAGCCCGAGCGCATGCAGCACCCGGGTGCCGTTCGAGCTGATCTGGATTCCGGCGCCGACCTCCTTGAGCTCGGGGGATTGCTCGTAAACCTCGACGTCGAGGCCACGCCGCAAGAGCGCAAGCGCCGCCGCCAGGCCGCCGATGCCGCCGCCTACGACGATGATCTTGTCTGGCGACGACATCGCAATGCTCCTGACCGGGCGACAACGACTGCAAACGGTGCCGGCGGAAATGCGTGAATGCGCGCCTGCCTTTTCACCTCAATCCGCCCCTGCGCCCGCCGACTTCGCGATCTCGGTCCAGCGCGGGAGCTCCTCGGCGATGAACGCGGCAAATTCCTGCGGCGTTCCGATTTTCGCCTCGAACCCGAGCTTCGCCATGCTCGCCTTCATCTCGGGCGACCGCAGGCCTTCGTTGACCGCGGCGTTGAGCTTGTCGATGACGTCGGCCGGGGTGCCGGCCGGCGCCAGCAGACCGGCCCAGAAATCGAGCGTCAGCTCGGGCAGCCCCACCTCGATCATCGTCGGCACGTCCGGCAGATCGGCGCTGCGGGCGGCGCTGGTGATGGCGAGGGCTCGCATCCTGCCCTCGCGGATGAACGCAAGCGCCGTCGAGGGCGTCGGCAGCAGCATCTGGATCCGCCCGCCGAAAAAGTCCGGCATGGCGGCCGCGCCGCCCTTGTATGGAACGTTGACGATGTCGGTGCCAGTGAGCACCTTGAACCTCTCGCCGACCAGCTGCGAGGCCGTCCCTTGCGCGAAGCCGAAGTTCACCTTGCCCGGGTTGGCTCTCGCATAGGCGATGAACTCCTGCGCGGATCCGACGGGCAGATCGGGCGAGACGACCAGCAGCCACGGGCTCGTCGTCACCGTCGCGATCGGCGCAAAATCCTTGCGCGGGTCGTAATCCACCTTCTTGTTGAGCACCGAATCGAGGATGAAGCTCGAGCTGCTGAACAGCAGCGTGTAGCCGTCGGGAGCGGCGATCGCCACCGCCTTGGTGCCGATCGTGGTCCCGCCGCCCGGCCGATTGTCGATGATGATGGGCTCCCCGAGGCTTGCCCGCAGATGTTGCGCCAGCAAGCGCGCCATCATGTCGTTGGGCGAGCCCGGGATATAGGGCGCGACGATCTTGATCAGCCGGCCCGGATAGGATTGGGCATGACCGGCGTCGATCCCGATCGCGGTGAAGCCGAGCGCCAGCCCTCCCGCCAGGACGAGACGCCTGCTGATCCATCGATCGGCACCCGCCGTTCCCGGAGGCAGCCGAATTCTCCGCGTCGCCTCGGGCGTCACGATATCACGTTCGCCTTCCCGAGCGCGCCCCACACGTCCACGACCGGCTTGCCGGCGAGATCGAGCTCGCGATAGGCGGAATGCGGCGCGCAGAGGATGAGCAGGTCGCTGCGCTCGATCACCTCCTGGAGCGGAAGCAATTCGGGATCGGTGGTGACGAATGGATCGGTGGTCAGCACCGCGCCGGCGTGGCTCGTCAGCGCCTTCTTGAACTTGTAGCTGAGCGACGCGCGGGTATCGTCGATCTCCGCCTTGAAGGCCATGCCCAGGAGGCCGATGGTCATGCGCGGGAGATCGAAGCGCCGGCGCAGATCGTCGACGATGTGCAGCGCCAGGCCCTCGTTGACCAGCATGGCGGCGTTGCCGAGGCTGAACTGGTTCTGCGCGAAGGCGGCAAGCTGCATCGTATCCTTGAACAGGCAGGGGCCGGCGGCGAAACCCGGGCTCGGAATCCCGCGCGCGCGCGGATAGTTGCGCTTCATCGCCTCGGACACCTGCCGATAATCGAGGCCGGCCGATTTCGCGATCAGATAGAATTGATTGGCGATGGCGAATTCAATGTAGCGATAAGCGTTGTTGAAAAGCTTGGCGAACTCCGCCTCGCGCGGCTTGACCACGACCAGCTCGGGCGCAATCGCGGAAAACAGCGCGGTCGCCTCCTGCTCGGCCGCCGGCGTCGTGCCGCTGATGATTTGCGGCATCTCCTTGAGCTCCTTGATGCCGTCGCCCTGCACCACGCGTTCCGGGCAGAAGGCGACCTTGAGATCGCGCCCCCTGCGCTTGAGGTACCCGTCGAGCCAATCGGTGGTGCCGGGAAAGACGGTCGAGCGCAGCACCAGGAGCTGGCCGTCGACGAAATGCGGCAGCAACGCGTCGATGCAGTCCTGCACCACCTTGCGGACCGGATTGAGGAACTCGTCGATCGGCGTGCCGATGGTGATGATCACCGGCCCTTGGCGCGAGATCTCCGCCGGCGACGACGTGAAGACGAGCCGGTTCCGCTCGAGCGCCCGGCCGAGCAGCTGCTCGCCGCCGTTCTCGATGAACGGCAGGCGGCCGGACCGCAAGGTCTCGAGCGCGTCCCGATTGATGTCGTGGACGTTGACGCGGAAGCCGGCCTCGGCGAAGGCGAGCACCAGCGGAACCCCGACATGGCCGCCGCCGCCGACGATGGTCAGGTCCGCCTCGTCGACGCGCGCGGGTCTCGCCGCGATCGGCTCGGCACCAGCAAAATTCACGCGCACCCTCCACACGGCGATTGCCGAGGACGCAAAGCCCTCAGCGGATGCCCATGAATTGATACCCCAGGGCGGGCATTATTCAAAGCTCGCGCGGAACCGGCAGCGGCGTTATGAGCTTGCCGCGGTACCCCTTGGTCCGCAGCTTGGGCGCGAGCTCGTCGGCGATGTGCCAGGAAAAAATGACGGCGCAGTCCGGCTGGTCGGCAAACAGCCGGCTTTCCTCGACCACCGGAATGGAAGTCCCCGGCATGCATTTGCCGATCTTGAGCGAGCCCGCGATCTCGCAGACGTAGTCGATCGTCCCCTCGTCGAGGCCGACATAGTTGACGAGGGTCGAGGCCCGCGAGGGCGCGCTGATGCCGCAGATGCGGGCGCCCTGCTCCTTGAGATCGCGCAGCATGGCGAGGAGCCTGAGCTTCGACAGCACGACGTCGGCGCGGAACCGCTCGAGCCGCGCCCGCATCGCCTCCCCGCGCGGCTCGGCGGCGAGCATGCCCGCGACGCTCTCTCGCACCGGCTCGACCCCGCGCCGCGCGGCATAGACGCGGATCGACCCGCCGTGGCTCGGGATCGGCCGGGCGTGAAACACCTCGAGCCCGTGCATCTGCAGCAGGTTGGCGAGGCTGTTGAGCGAGTAGTAGCGCAGGTGCTCGTGGTAGACCGTGTCGTATTGCAGCCGGTCCAGCAGTCCGACGAGATAGTGCGACTCGGAGATGAACACGCCGTCGACGGCCATGAGATCGAGAATGCCGTCGACGATCGCATGCACGTCCTCGATATGCGCGAAGCAGTTCGCCGCCGTCACCACCCGCGCCGGTCCGTGCCGGCGCTTCACCTCGGCCGCCACCGCCGGCGTGAAATAGCGCGCGAGCGTCGGGATGCCGCGGCCCGCTGCGATCCTGCCGACCTCGGTCGGCTCGATGCCCAGGATGCGATGGCCGCCGTTCTTGAAATTCGCGAGCAGCGTGCCGTCGTTCGAGCCGATGTCGACGACGAGATCCTGCGGCTTTAGCCCGAGCATCCCCGAGGCCTCGGAATAGAGCTCGGCGAAATTGTCCCGCAGCAGCTTGGTGGTGCCGCTGGTGTAGGGATATTCGGGCGGGAAGATGATGGCGGGATCGACCGCGAGGCCGAGCTGCACCAGGTCGCAGGCGGCGCAGTAGAGCAGGTTGGTCGGGAACCAGGGCTGCTGGCGCGGCACGTCGCCGATCGAAACCATCTGGTTCACCGGCGGCATGTATCCGAGCGAGAGCACGTTGGTCAGCGGCGCATGACCGCAGACCTGACAGCATTCCACCGGAACGCTGGCCCCGGTGCCGGCAGCGCGTGCGGTCTTGACAGGGAACATCATGACATCCACGCGGGCGGGGCTTGTTCCGCCCTCATCCTGAGGAGCGCGCGCACGAGATCGTCGTTCGCGCGCCGCGCGCCCGCGCGCGCGTCTCGAAGGATGCGGGCGGCCCGGGTCGGGGCGACCTCATGCTTCGAGACGCAACGCAGTCAAGCTTGCGCAGACTGCGTAAACTTGTCAGCGCTGCGGCGCAGTAGCGCTTGTGCAAGGTCTGTCTCCTCGTTGCGCCGGGATGCTCCTCAGCATGAGGACGCCGCCATGCTTTCGTGATCCCAGCACCATTTGACCGTCGGCGGCAGGCCGCGGTCGAGCGGGACGCGCGGTCTATAGCCGAGCGCGGCCAGTTTCGAAATATCGGGGCAGCGGCGCGGCGTGCTGCCCGCGAGCAGGGCGGAGGGACGGACCGCGATCTCGCGCCCGGCGATCGCGGCCATCCGGCGGGCGAGATCGGCGATGGTGACCTCCTCCTCGGTGCCGACGTGATAGATGCCGAGGTGCTCGCCCTTCTCGCGCATGATCATCACGCCTTCGACCAGATCGTCGATATGGCAGAAGCTGCGCGTCTCCGCGCCGCTGCCTTGGATCGGGAACGCCAGCGGGCCGCTCGGTTGCGCGGCGGCGGTGCGCTTGAGGCGCACCGCGAATTGCGGGATGACGTGATCGAAGCCCATGTCCGGCCCATAGACGTTGTGCGGCCGAAAGATCAGCGCCCGCTCGAAATGCTTGCGCCCGTGATTGACGACCAGCATCTCGCTGATGATCTTGCCGGCTGCATAAGACAGCCGCGGATTGAGCGGATCGGGGATGACGAGCGGGGCGGTCTCGTCGGTCGGAATCCGCGGCGGCGACTGATAGACCTCCGAGCTCGAGGCGAGAATGAGGCGTCCGATGCCGTTGTGCCGGCAGGCGTCGATGACGTTGACGATGCCCTTCACGCCCACGTCGAGCACGAGATCGGGTTGGCTGTAGAAGGTCGCGGTGCCGTTGACGAAGGCGAGGTGATGCACCTCGTCGATGCCGCGCATGGCCGCCTCGACCGCGCCGGCATCGCGGACGTCGCCGTCGACGAGCTCGACGTCGCGCTCGACCGCGCGCAGGCGGCGCAGCGCGCCGCGGGAATTGTCGTCGAGGACGCGCACCGTCTCGCCGCGGGAGACGAGCGCCTCGACCAGGGCCGAGCCGATGAAGCCGCTGCCGCCGGTGACCAGGACGTGCCGCGCGCTCACCCGCCCCCCTCCCCTTGCGGCGGCGCGACCTCGAGCCAGCGGCCGGATGCGTGCGCACGCTGCGCCGCGTCGATCAGGTACTGCACGCGGTAGCCCTCGGCGAGACCCGGCGCCGGAGTGCCACCGTTCTCGCAGGCGTCGATGAGGCGGCGGATGAGCCGCGTCGCCGGGGCGATGCGCGAGTCGGGAAATTGATCGGCGCGGATATCCTCGAGCGCGACGCGCTGCAAGCCGAGGTCGGCGCGCCGCGCATGCGAAAGCTCAAAACCGCGCATGTAATCGGTGGTCGGATTGCACAAGGCGAGCGTTCCATCCTCGCCGTAGAATTCGATGCGGTGACCGGAGCCGAGGAAGGACGCGCAGCTCACCTGCAGGCTGCCGGCGGCGCCCGATGCGAACGCGAGCGCCAGCGCAACGCTGCCGTCGGCGCCGCCCTCGGGCAGCGGGAAGATGCGGGCCGAGAGGCCGGCGATCGGCCCGCAATACCATTCGAGATAATAAAAGCAATGGCTCACCAGATTCCCCAGCAGGCCGCCGCCGTGACCGCCGTGGGTCTTCCAATTCTCGAGACGCAGGCGCGTGGCGCGGTTCTCGACGTTCCAGGTCACCAGCACGTGGCGCAACCGGCCGAGCGCCCCGCCGTCCAGGATCTCCTTGGCGCGCCGCCACGACGGCAGCTCGGGAAAGCCGAAATCGACGAGCATCGCCCGCGCGCCGGCGAGGTCGGCGGCGAGCGGCTTCTCCGCGAATACCGGCTTGCCGAGATCGAGGGCCGCTCGCGCGACCTCGGGCTGCAGATCGGGCGGCACCGCGACGGCGACCGCGTCGACGGCGGGGTGCTCGACCAGCGCGCGCCAGTCCCCGAGACCACGCGCGACGTTCGCCGCGCGGGCAAGATCGGCGGTCCGCCCGGCGTCGGTCCCCGCGAGTGCCACCACCTCGCAGCGCGGGTCGTTGCGGAAGGCGGGAATGAGAACTCCTCTTCCATAATTGCAGCCGACGATGCCCACGCCGATCACGATGATGTCTCCGCGCTCCGAAATGGTGGACTGGCCATGAGCGTCAGGACCGCCTTCATCCCGATGCCGGACGATGCTTCCCGCCCGCAGATACCACATCGTGGCGGCGGAAAGGAAACCGGTCTCAAGGGCCGTACAACCCGGCTGAAATAAGCTAGACTCCCCGCTAGACTCGCCACCCGCAACGGCGCGTCTTCGATTGCACGGGAGGATTCGATCATGTCTGTGGTGCTGTATCGCCTGGCCGGAATCGGCCTGGCCTGCGCTTTGACGACGCCCGCGGGTGCGCAGCTTCTCCCCCACAAGGACCTGTCGGCCAACATGGCGGTGACGATCGCGCAAACCGCCATCGCGACCTGCACGGCCGCCGGCTATCGCGTGTCGGCAACCGTGGTTGGCCGCAACGGCGAGGTGCTGGTGCAGATCCGCGGCGACGGCACCGGACCGCACACCATGGAGAACAGCTTCAACAAGGCCTACACCTCGCGTACCTTCCGCATTCCGTCGGGCGAGATGGAAGAGCGGCTGAAGAAAAACCCGCAGATGGGCGCGCAGTTTCTCACCGGCTTCACCACCGCCCGCGGCGCGCTGCCGGTCAAGGTCGGCGAGGAGGTCATCGGCGCGGCCGGAGTCTCCGGCGCGCCGGGCCGAAGCCTGCGTGCAGGCCGGGCTCGACAAGGTCGCCGACCAGCTCAAGTAGCCGCTCCGCGAGAAGCGCATTCCGCTAAATTCGAGTAACCGGTCGAGCACCCACGCGCGTCACCCCCGGGCTTGACCCAGGGCTTGACCCGGGGGTCCATCCGCTTCGCGAGGAATTCGTACGAAGCAGATGGATTGCACCGAAACTCGGGCTTGCCCGAGTTTCGCAATATTAAACGCCCCAAGTCGGGTAAACCCGACTTGGGGTGTCAAGCCCGGCAATGACGGCAGGGCGGGGCCCATCGCCCTGAGGGTCGGGTGATGTCCTACGCATGGGCGACCCGCCGGCCGGGCCGCATCAGCAGCCAGAGCGCGATCGCGACGTTCACCAGGTTCCACAAGAGCCCGTTGAGAAAGGCCGCCTGGTAGGAACCGGTGAAGTCGAAGATCGCGCCCGACATCCAGCCGCCGAGCGCCATGCCGAGCAGCGTGGCCATCAGCACGATGCCGAGCCGGGTGCCGGCCTGCTGCGGCGGAAAATATTCGCGCACGATCACGGCATACATCGGCACGATGCCGCCCTGGAACAGGCCGAACAGCGCCGAGATCACGTAGAGCGAAGCGAGACCATCGAAGAACAGATAGAGCAGCAGCGCCACGCCCTGCAGCACGGAGCCGAGCAGCAGGGTCGTCACGCCGCCGATGCGGTCGGCGAGGAACCCCGAGGCGATGCGGCTGAAAATTCCGAATCCGAGCATCAACGACAACATTTCGGCGCCGCGCGCGACGCCGTAGCCGAGATCGCCGCAATAGGCGACGATGTGCACCTGCGGCATCGCCATGGCGACGCAGCAGGCGACGCCCGCGACGCACAGGACGACCTGCAGCGCGTTCGGCGAAAGCGCAAGCCCGCCTCCGGCCTCGGCGAAGAAGCCCGCCGATGCGATCGGCGGCCTTGGCGCGCGAGCGCGCAGCACCAGCAGGAACGGCGGCATCACCAGCGCACAGAATATTCCGATTGCGACATGGGTCGGCCGCCAGCCCGCCGTCGCGATGAAGTGCTGCAGCAGCGGCGGCCAAATCGCGCCGCCGACGTAGCTGCCGGAGGAGACGATGGCGACGGCAAGCCCGCGCCGGCGCGCGAACCACTGCGAGATGTCGGCCATCAGCGGCCCGAAGGTGGCCGAGGCGCCGAACCCGATCAGCGCATGCACGAGCGCAATCGCGATGAGACCGGGAGCGAGGCCCGCGGCGACGTAGCCCAAGCCGAGGGCGAGCGCGCCGCAGATGACCGGCGCCGCGATGCCGAGCCGGTCGGACAACCGCCCCATCGCCACGCCGCCGAACGCGAAACCCAGCATGACCATGGTGAAGGGCAGCGAAGCGCCGGCGCGCGCGAGCCCGAGCTCGCTCTGCACCGCCGGCAGCGCGACCGGCACCGACCACATGCCGACGCTGCCGATGGTGCCGAGCGTCAGGGCGGCAGCGAGCCGCAGCCAGGCCAAGCGCGATTCGACCCCGGCGTCATTGGTCGCGGGCGAGAGCATGTGCGGCTTTGCGCTTCGGCGTTCGTGCTTGCGGCGATCCTCGCGCCGACCATGGTGACGAAGCGGCCGCGGGTCAAGCAGCGGCGGTCGGCGCCGACGCGGGACAGGCATGTTCGCCGGCGAGCGGCGCGCGCGTCCCATTCGCGGCGAAACCCGTCCGGCCTTTCCGGTCCGCGGCTCGCGCGTGATAGGCTTGCTCGAGCAACACTCCGGGGGGACGTCGCCAATGGCTGCAGGGAACGACCGCGCCTTTCAACTCTCGCTCTCGAGCCAGCGCGCGCCGGTCGCGTACGATCGCGCTCCGACCCATTCCGGCCTGGTCGCGGACAAGGACGTGCTGGTGCCGATGCGCGACGGGGTGAGGATCGCGGTCGACGTCTATCGTCCGGACACGGCCGAGAGGCTGCCGGCTCTGCTCGCGTTCTCGATCCACAACAAGGACCTGCAGGGCCCCGAGGTCGCGCAAGCCTCGCTCACCCATCCGGCTTGGTCGATGTTGTGGACCGGTCCGGCGGAAGCCGGCGACACGCGATTCTTCGTGTCGCGCGGCTACGTCCACGTGATCGGCAATCCTCGCGGCATCGGCAAGTCGCAAGCCGGCGGCTCGCGCGCGTTCGACAGCTACGACCTGATCGAATGGATCGCGGCGCAGCCGTGGTGCGACGGCAATGTCGGCATGGTCGGCATCTCCGGCTTCGGCGCCGAGCAGCTCATGGCCGCGAAGCTCGCGCCGCCCCATCTCAAGGCGATCTTTGCGCTCGACCCGCGCGGCGCCTATGGCGAAGCCGGCGGCTTTCGCGACGAGTATCCCGGCGGCGTCATCCATCTCTTCCGGTTTCTGCTGCAGGTCTATGCCGCGGCGCATCAGCAGAAGGGCCAGCCCGGGCCGCTTCCGCCCGAGCGCGAGAAGCTGTGGCAGGAAGCGATCGCCAATCCCGACTTTCGGATGTATCCGCACGTCTACAACGTCCTGGCGCTCAAGGGCCAGCATTTCCCCGCCTATTTCGACATCCTGATCGACCCCTACGACAAGGAGGACGCGGTCAGGAAAAGCGAGGCCGAGTTTGCGAAGATCAAGGTCCCGACCTATACCGGCACGGGTTGGTACGCCTACACCTACAAGACTCATCTGCTTGGCGCGCAGAACTGGTTTCGCAACATCAATCCGCCGCACAAGAAGCTGCTGCTCGCCGGCCCCGCCCATCTCGACCGGCCGGTCAAGGCGTTCCACGACGAGATGCTGCGCTGGTACGACCAATGGCTCAAGGGCATCGATACCGGCATCCTCGATGACCCGCCGGTGCGGTTCTGGGTGATGGGCGCCAATGAGTGGCGCGGCGGC